>Ga0265297_10000530_pt1 | contig 110415 bp, 105 predicted proteins | sample Munlanlwell13791_FD_192502 | JGI IMG/M metagenome (GOLD analysis project Ga0265297, IMG submission 192502) | Leachate microbial communities from a municipal landfill in Southern Ontario, Canada - Leachate well 137-91 | ecosystem: Engineered > Solid waste > Landfill > Unclassified | place...
ACAGAATTCTGCGCGAAGCGGAGGAAAAAGACACGGTAAAATCAATCAAAACGGGAGGCATGGCAAAAAATATCCCGACGGAGCCACGACGAGAGATTTCAGGCTCATTATTCAATTAGAAAATGCTATTCCTTAGTGTGCAAAATGCCGACAAGATGCCATCTGAACACACCTGTTAACAGTCCCGATTTTCTCATGGAATATACAATGCAAAGGAGTTATACCAAAAAAGCAAAATTGCGCTCCCACTGCGCTGTCCGGGCCGTTGCGAAAAGCGCGCGCAATTGTTGCTATAATTAAAGTGAGATGATGCGTGTAATCGCGCCGGTCAAACCGCTGCTGAAATCCGGCAGGGCTCTCGCCCTGATGGCGGGGGCGCTTTTGTATTCCTGTTCCGCGTTCGCCGCGCAGGAAGCGCCTTTCAAAACCCTTTCCGGCCATGCCGGCGGGGTCTGGGCCGTCGCTTTCTCCAGCGACGGGAAATATCTGGCCTCCGCCGGACAGGACAGCGCTGTCATCATCTGGGACGCGGCGTCTTTTTCGCAGTTGAAGGCCCTGCGCAGGCACACAAAACCGGTTACCTCCCTGTCTTTTTCGCCCAACGGGAAATATCTGGCTTCCGCCGCGCGGGACAACAGCGTCGTCATCTGGCGCACCGATATAATGGATGCCGCCGTTACGGTAAAGGCGCATACCAAGTCTGTTCTGGCGGCGGCTTTCTCGCCGGACGGGAAATATCTGGCCTCCGCCGGAATGGACGGGACCGTGCGCGTTTTCCGCAGCATAATTTTCAGGCCTGTGAACGTTATTACCGAGACGGCAAAGCCGTTCTGCATCGCCTTCTCCCCGGATTCGCAGCTGCTGGCCGCAGGCGGCGAGGACGGCGCGCTGCGCCTCTACGACGGGCGCACATTCAAACTGGTCAAGTCCGCCGCCGCGCAGCCGGATTATGTGTGGGCCGCGGCGTTTTCTCCGGACGGGAAATACCTGGCCACCGCGGGCAGGGACGGCTCCGTCAGGGTCTGGGCGATGCCGGATTTGACTCTTGCCGCCTCCATGCCCGGGGACGGCAAACCAGTCGCCGCGCTGGCGTTTTCGCCCGACGGGAAATATCTGGCCTCTGCCGGGGAGGGTAAAATCGTAACCCTCTGGCTGGCGGGGGATTTCAAGCCCGCGCTTACATTGCCCGGTCATGAAGCCGCCGTGGGCGCGCTGGCATTCTCGCCGGACGGCAGATACCTCGTCTCCGGCGGGGAGGACAAGACGGTGCGCGTCTGGCAGGTTCCAACGCCGGCACAGCTGGCGCATCAGCCTCCCGCCCCGGCTGCCGCCGCGCCTCAGCCGAAAAAAACCGAGGAGCCGGACCCCTCCCGCAAAAACATAGACGAGGGAAACCGGCTGCTGACTTTTTCCGCGCTGGAGCTTAAATCCAATTCCGCCGCGCGCGAGCAGTTCCGCCAGGCCCTTTCCATAAAGGAAAGCGCCGAGGCGCGCGACGGTTTCAACCGCGCCGACAGAATGGTGCGCAAGGGCTACACTTTGGCGGGCGAGGCTGCGGGAGGCCTGCTTCTGGCGCTGGGGGCCGCGATTTTCGCGCTGCTGCGGCGCAGGAAAAAGGCCGCGCCGGATAAAGCCGCCTCCGGCGATAAAATTCAGAAGCTGCTTGCTTCAGGCAAGGCCGGGGCCGCATTGAAGGCCTGGCGGGAATATGCCGCCTCCGGCGGCGACCCGGCCGAAATAGCGGAGGAAACGCTGTTCGGGCTTTTTGACAAAAATTCCGTTTGGGATTCGCTTGAGAAAGACGCGCTTCCGGCGAAGTATTGCTGCGCTTTCTCCAGAAAACTGCTTGCCGCCGGCAATATGGGCGCGGCGTGGCTGATGTTTTCCAAATTCAGGGCTGGCTATTCGGAACCGTATATCCCGGCCCTTATAAGCGAGGAAGAGACGCTCAAACTATACGCCTCCTCCCCTTCACCCGCCGCCATAGACAAGGAACCCATATCTCCCGCCGGCGCGGCGGCCTACGGCGCGCAGCTTGCCGCATACGGCAAAAAAGACGATGCCGCCGCCGTTTTGCTGCGAAAACAGGTTTTGTGCGCCGATATTCCGGCGGAGGCTGCAAAGGGCGCGGTTTCGACGCTGGTGGCGCTGGGCAAAGAAGGCGAGCTGCTGAAATTGCTGGAATCCGAAAAATGCGCGCAGGCGGTTTATTCCGCGGCGGCCTCGGCGTTTGCTTCCTCCGGCAAAAATGAAAATACGGCAAAGGTTCTGGAATTTCTGTCCGGCAAGCACGGCGCGCTGGCGCAGGGCGATGCTGAAACCCTTGTTGCCGCATGCAAGACGCTGGACAGTCTGGATAATATCCGCCTGGAGCTTATCCCCCCCGCCGCGCGGGCCGAACTGGCGCAGGCTCTCTTTGACGCGGACAAGCCCGCCGCCGCTTTGAAGGCGCTTTCCTCCGGCGGGCGCGGAACATGGGGCGACAGCGAATACGCGCTGTGCGTGCAGCTTTATTCCAAACTGGATATGTATGATTTGGCCGAGGAAATGGCCACCTCGCTTCCTCCCGAAAAAGACGCCGGCGTTTTGCCTGAATTTTACTACAGCCTTGCCGAATATGCCGAGCGGCAGGGCAAGCCGCTGCGCGCGCTGGAGATATACAAGCAGTTCGCCGCAAAAGGATTGGATTTCAAGGATGTCGTAACCCGCTATCCCGCGCTGCGCGACAAGCTGGCCGAGCAGGGCATACGTTTAACCAGGCCGCCCGTTCGGGAGGAGGCCGCCCTTCCGGAGGCCGCCGCCCCGCCGCAGCCAGCCGCAGAGGCAAAGCCGGAAGCCGCCCCGCGTTCCGGCAAAAAACGCAACGCGGACGAGGACACCCGCCGCGTCGCCCTGCTAAAGGGCGGCAAGATGGAGCTTATAAAGGAAATAGGCCGGGGCGGCATGGGCATAGTCTACAGCGTGTTTGACAAGACGCTTAACCGCAAGGCCGCGCTGAAACGGATGAGGGAGGAGCTTTACATCTCCGGCAAGGAATCCGACAAGTTTCTCAACGAAGCGCGCATGGCCGCACAGCTAAGCCACCCGAACATAGTGGTGGTCTACGAAATTATAGAGCATGAGGAGATGGCCTATATCCTCTTTGAGTACATAGACGGCCAGTCGCTTCAGCAGGTGCTGGAGAGTTCGCCTTCCGGGATGCGCTATAACGAGGCGCTGCGCATAGTGGAGCAGGTGTGCAACGGCCTTTCCTACGCGCACAATCACAACGTGATACACCGCGACCTCAAACCCTCCAACATAATGCTGGCAAAAGACGGACTGGTCAAGATAACCGATTTCGGCATAGCCCGCACCGCCAAGGACACTATCATGCGGCTTACCGGCGCCTCCACGGGCACGCTGGCCTACATGTCGCCGGAACAGGAACTTGGCTCCTGCGATGTGCGCTCCGACATATACAGCCTCGGCGTGATGATGTACGAGATGCTCACCGGCGACCTGCCTTTCCGCGGCCCCAATTTCTATCTGCAGAAGGAAAAGATGGTTTTCTCGCCGCCGTCGGAAATAGCGCCGGAGCTGCCGCGCGACATAGACGCCGTCATCGCCAAATGCCTGGATGCGGACCGCAGCAAGCGCTACGGCTCCGTTGACGAGCTGTTGCGCGAGCTTGTCGGCAGGCTTTGAATTTGACCGGCTGCCGCCTCGTAAAATAGCGGCGGGATGAAACGGCGCCGGTATTTTCCACAGCCCCGCCTCATTCCGCCGCGATATTTAAAACTCGGGATGCTGAATCGCCGACTATGGCTGCCAGCGCCATGGCTTGGATGCGTTCCTCTACACCGGCTGCCAGCACGTTAGAACCCACAAGAAGGCTTGGCGGCGCAGCCAGCATCATCCCAGAGACTGGGGACACTTAGTCCGAAGGCGCTAGTTGCGGCCATATATGCGAGGCAGGCCTTCGGCGCCCCATGGCTTAGAGAAGTTCCTTCCTTCTACACCGGCTGCCAGCATGGGACCACCCGCAATAAGGCTCGGCACCGAAGCCAGCATCGCACCACTGACGGCACTTCCGGTGGGGAAACTTAGTCCGAGGGCGCCAGCTGCGGCCACATATCCGGCGACACCTGCGCCTACTACACCCACCGCTGAGAGAGCTAACCCCGCGGCTATCATAGTTTTGGGGTGTTTTCTCCCCATCTCAGTAAGTTTGTCCATGGCTTTGTCCATTACGCGCGTAGCCTTGCCTATTATGCTCTTGTTGCGTGAAGCTGCCTCATTGGACGCTCCCGCCACACCACTGCTATCAGCCGCATGGGCTTTGCCGATAGGATTCAGACTGCTGAGAGAGAACTTTCTTTTACCGTTACTCTCGCTGCTGGCGGATTTCAAAGCCGGAACAGCCATCGCCATCTTTTTGCTGCCGGTGCGGGAACGGGCTATCGCCGCCGCGCTGAACCGTCTGGCCGATTTTGAGCGCGAGGAGGAGCCTCCCCCCATGTAAACGCCGCCGCTTCCGTCGCCTGAGCGCGACGAAAACCTGGAATTGCCCGCAGATTCTCTGAACTTAAGGCCGCTGCCCGCCTTGTCGCTTTCCAGCCCGGCGAACGCGCTGCCGCATATCATCATTCCCGCCAGAAAACATGCTGTCAACTTTTCCATAATCGCGCTCTCCATTCGGCACAGGACGATACAACCGCATTTGCTTGGACAGTGTGCCGACATCTATTCGTCCGTCTTAATACTTGGATGCGACAGCCGAAACCTGTTTCAAAGCTTTGTCAATCGCAGCGCTATCGGCAACTTTCCTGGCTGCTATGCGCGTAAGGTCTTCATTCACTACCTTGTCTATCCATTTGGCAAGCTTGCTGATTTGCCCCGATTGCTCGGCAATTTGGCTCGATTGCTGGGCAATTGTTGTACGCGCTTTGCTAAGTTCCTTGGCCGCCGCTGCGCCTGCCGCCAGTTTCCCTTGCAGCTTAATAGCTCCGTATCCCCCCACCGCGGCGGCTGCGGCTAATGCGGCTCCCAGCAGGACTTTCTTTCCCGTGGGGCTGGTCGCGGCTTTGGCCGCTTTTGAAGCGAGGTTGCGCACAGCCGCCCCCGCCCTTGAGAAAATGGACGGCTTGCCGCCCGACTCATTGGATGCGGAGCTGGCAGACGCCTGCTGCGTTTTAGCAAGAGCCGGCACTTCCATCGCCAGCTTTTTGCTGCCGGTGCGGGAGCGGGATATCTCGGACGCGCTGAACCGTCTGGCCGATTTTGAGCGCGAGGAGGAGCCTCCCCCTATGTAAACGCCGCCGCTTCCGCCGCCTGAGCGCGACGAGAACCTGGAACTGCCCGCCGATTCCCTGAATTTAAGGCCGCTGCCCGCCTTGTCGCTTTCCAGCCCGGCGAACGCGCTGCCGCAGACCATTATGATTGCCGCGAAACATGACATCAGCTTATTCATACCTCACCGCCTCCTTGTCCCGCCAACCGATTTTTTGTCTTCACGCAGTAGTCTAGCAGGGATTCTTCATTTTTTCAGGGGCCAAAGGACCCATACGGTCGCTACGACACACCCGTTTTTTGAAAAGCTGTGGTGTGCTTGCCCGGAAATCGCAGTTGAGTAGCGGAATTCGACGAAAAATGGCTTCGCATCTCCGGCACAAAAAAGTGTTTACAGGCCTGCGGGCCTGCTCGCACTTTTTTGTGCCGAATCTGCTTCGCCCTTTTTCGTCTCGGTTCTCGCTATCAACTGCGATTTCCGGGCTTGCAAACGACAACGGCAGGCAAAACGTTGCAAATGGCCTGAGCCGGTGTTTTTCTTTTTTTGCGCCCGCAGTGTTTCGTGTGGTTCGTGTGTTTCGTGGTTAAAAGTCGTTGAGCCTGTCTAGCCTATAACAATGCCGGTTTTCCCAGACAGTAAAATCAACTTATCCGGGAGCAAGTCTATAGCCCGTTTTCTCCCCCATTTTCACCAGTGTTTCTATGCCCTCGCGGGAGCGCAACGCTATATCCGCGTCAACTTCCGCCATACCTGCTGCCAGAACCAGTATTACGGTTGACGCGCCGAATTCAAAATATCCTTTTTCCTCGCCCCTTGAAAAGGAGCCGCCCTCCGGCTTTGACTGGCATATTTTCCCCACCCGCATCGCGCCGACATCAATATGGACGACGTCGCCGAAATTTTCGGTTTCCAGCACGCACAGTTCGCGGTAATTCACCTCAAAGACGGGCGCGCCGCTTGAGAGGCACAACGGATGCACCGAATGCAGCCTGCCGCCCAGCCTGCGGACGGGGCCGTGCCACCCGTTGTCTACATAGCAGAAGCGGTGATAGTCCGCCGGCGCCAGCCGGAACACCAGGCACAGCCCGCCCTGATATTTGCCGGCAAGCGTATTGTCCCCCAGCAGCGCGCGCACGGAAATGGCGCGCCCCTTTACCGGAACGGCGGTATCCCCGTCCAGCCGGTAGGCCAGCAGCCGCCCGTCGCAGGGCGCTATCAGCGCGGCGGGATTTTGGTCCACGGGGCGCAGCCCCGGCTTTAGCCTGCGCGTGAAAAACTCGTTGAAATCGCGGTACTGGTCCGGCGGCTTTTCCGCCTCGTCTGCGCGGACGCCGTAGGTTTTGATGAAAGCCTCTATCCCGGCCCGGCTGGATTTGGTCCGCTGGAAAAACCCGTAAATTTTTGAATAGTAAATCCGGCTGTAGAGCAGCCATGTCAGCAGCCGCCCGAACCAGTGGCCGTAATGGAACAGCAGGAAATTGCCCTTGAAAACGGTTTCCTCCGTCATCTTGCCGGAGGCGCGGTCAAAAAGCGGTATGCGTGGATTTACAGCCATACAATCGTCAGCAGGGCAGCCACCGCCGCCAGAACCGCCCTGGCGCGCTGCGAGAGCCTCGGGATATGGAAATCCAGTATGAACAAAAACGCCGCAGCCGCCGTTGCGGCGCGCAGCCACCATATAAAAGCGGTTGCCGGCATAAATAGCCGCGCCAGCAGCGCCGCCGGGAAAATCCATGCCGCGAATGTAACCGGCAGCCCGCGATACCCCTCCCCTCCGCCGGAGGCAGCCAGCGCGTTGAAATAAGCCAGCCGCGCCGCCGCGCAGATGCAATAGCCCGCAAGCAGCGCGGCGTCCGCCGGGGCCTGCAGCCAGAAGCCGCGCAGCAATACCGCAGGCGCAAGGCCGAAGGCGGCCATGTCCACAATGCTGTCCAGATGAAAACCGAAAGACTTCTCAAAATCCGTGCGCGCGCGGGCCTTGGCGATTGTGCCGTCGTAGAGGTCGCAGACGCCGGACCATAGCAGGCATATTACCGCCGCCGAGGGCCGATTGGCCAGCGTGAAAAAAGCCGACAATGCCGCCAGCGCGCAGCCAGCCAGCGTCAGCGCATTGGCGGGGTTCCAGATGCCTATCACCATGTGAAAGCCGCCGCCGCGCAGCCGTAGCCCACGCCGGATGCGAGAATAAGCAATTTCCGCCCGGCCCGGAGCCTGCCTTTTTCACGCGCGTCGTCCAGCGCTATCGGGATGCAGCCGGAGCCGCAGTAACCGTAGCTGCCGGCGGTGTCATGCGATATTTCATCCGGCCAGCCCAGGCGCCTGCACAAAGTTTCTATGTTCTTGCGCCGGGACTGGGTCAGAAACGCCAGTTCCACGTCTTTTGCGTCCCAGCCGGCTTTCCGCAAAGCCTTTCCGGCGACCAGCGGCCAGTTTTTGAGGTTTATGTCGCTTTTGTACGGCTCCACCGTTTTCAGATGCTGGAACCCCTGCGCCAGCGTTTCCGGCGAGAATCCCTTCCAGCTTCCCCCGGCGAAAATGCCCCAGCGCCACCAGTGGCTGCCGTCGCCGCATATGGAAAACCCGCAAAGCCCGCGCCCCTCCCCCCCGGAGGAGAGAACCACCGCCCCCGCGCTGTCGCTGAACATCAGCCGGCTCAGCACATCGTCCGGCGCAAGCGCGCGGGAGTAGAGGTTTCCCCCGGCAATCAGCACATGGCGCAGGCTTTGGTCGCAGCACATAAGGCTGTCCGCGGCAACCAGTGCCGAGACAAAGCCGGAGCAGGAGCAGTTGAGGTCAAAAAACCCCGCGTTGTGCGCGCCGGTCTCGCTCTGCACACGCGCCGCCGTAGGCGGCGAGACGAAATCCGGCGTGTCGGTAACGCAAATCAGCAGGCCTATGTCTTCCGGCGCAAGTCCGGCGGAGGCTATGGCTTTTTTTGCCGCGCGCGCCATCAGAGTGGAAACGCAGGTATCCGCGTCCGCGCGCCAGCGGACGGCAAAGCCGTTTTCCTCCGCCGCCTCAAATACCGGGGAGGACGGCTCCGCTCCGCATTCGCGGGCGATATCTTCGTTGGAAAGCCTGGTTTCGCCGAAAGCCCGCCCGGTTCCGGTTATAATCATAAAATCAGCGCCGCCGCGCTTATCGCGTATCCCGTGCCGGAAGTCAGTATAATCGTTTTCCTCCCCGGTTTTAGCAGCCCGTTTTCGCGCGCGTCGTCCATGGCCACCGGCACGCAGCCGGAGCCGCAGTAGCCGTACTTGTGTATCGTATCGTGCGAGACGGAAAGCGGCCAGCCGAATCCGGCGCACACCGCCTCTATATTTCTGCGGCGCGACTGGTTGAAAAACCCCAGTTCCACCTCTTCCGGCCTCCAGCCCGCTTTTTCAATGACATCCCGCGCCGCGAGGGGCCAGTTCCTGACGTTTATGCCCTTCTCGTAAGGCTCCACGGTTTTCACATACTGGTATCCCCGCGCCAGCGTCTCCGGCGAAAACCCTTTCCAGCCGCCTCCGGCGAAAATACCCCAGCGGCGCCAGTGCCGCCCGTCGCCGCGCATGACCGAGGCGCAAATCCCGCGCCCCTTTTCCGGCGAAGCCGATAACAGAACGGCCCCCGCGCTGTCGCTGAACAGCAGCCGGCCCGCAACATCGTCCGGCGCAAGAAAGCGGGAGTATATATTGCCGCCGGCAACCAGCGCATGGCGCATTCCGCCGTCGCGCCTGAGCATGGCGGAAGCGGCGGCCAGCGCCATCGCAAAACCGGCGCAGGTGCTGTTGAGGTCAAAAAAACCGGCATTGCGCAGCCCGGCCTCGTGCTGGACGCGCGCGGAGGTTGGCGGCGCGGTGAAATCCGGCGTGTTGGTGGCGCAAATCAGCAAATCCACGTCTTCCGGTTTCACCGAGGCGCGGAGCAGCGCGTTTTTTGCCGCCTCTGCCATGAGCGTTGAAGTGAAGACGTTTTCCCCCGCGCGCCAGCGGACGGTGTAGCCGTCTTTGTTGGCGGTTTCCAGTTCCGCCATGGAAATTCCGCATTCGCGGGCGACCGTATCGTTGGTGATTCTCCGTTCGCCCAAGGCGCGGCCCGTGCCGGTTATGACTGCGCTATAATTGCTCATCTACCAGTTCCCACAATCGGGTTTCATTGATTGCGCTGTTCTGTCCGCGCCCGCTTTCCGCGCCGCAACGCCGCATATCCGCCAGGTCGGAGCGCGAGACGCCCAAATCCCGCAATGAAGGAACGCCAAGCCGCGCGGTGAATTGCGAGAGTTTTTCCGCGCCGAATTCCGCGATTTTGTCCTTGTCTTCAGCCGCCCCCGCCACAAGCGGCAGCATCACCCCGCAGGCCAGCCCGTGAGGAACGCCGCGTTTGAGCGTCAGATAATACGAAAGCGCATGCGCCATGCCGGTTCTGGTGTTTGAAAATGCCAGCCCCGCGCGCAGCGCAGCCAGCATCATTTGCGTCCGCGGCTCAATACCGGGCGGCTCCCGCAACGCGGCCGGCAGGGATTCCAGCGCGCCTTTTGCGGCGGCAAAGGCCAGCGTATCCGAAACCGGATTCGCGTTTTTAGACCACAAAGCCTCAAGCGCATGCGCCAGCGCGTCCAGCCCGGAATGCAGCGCCGCGTCCCTCGGCATTGAAAGCGCAAGCTCCGGGTCGCAGACCGAGGCCTGCGGCCATAAACTCTGCGATTCCAGCGAGTATTTGCGCCCCGCCGCCTTGTCCCATACCACCGCCCACGGCGTTACGTCGCTGCCGCTGCCCGCCGTGGCCGGCGCGGCCAGAACCGGCAGCCTGCGCGCGGAAAACGGCTTGCCTTCCAGCCAGAGCGCGCGCTGGCGCGCGAATGCCGCCGCCGCGCCGCCTTCCGGCGGGGCGGAGAGTATTTTTGCCGCGTCAATCGCGCTGCCGCCGCCGATAGCGATTATGACTTCCACAGGCTGCGAGTGGACAGCCCCGTAAAGTTTTTCCAGCTCAAAAACATCCGCCCCGCCGGATACCGCGAATACCCTGCGGTTGCCCGCCGCAAGTTTTTTAACCGCCGCCGAATCCGCAAGCGAGCGGCAGGTGATTATAGCGGCGGCGCGGTTTCCTGCCAGCCGCTCCAGCGCGGGACCGGCCTCGCAGCCGAATTCAATGCGGACGGGATTATGAAAAATGAAGCTCATTTGAACAGCTCCCGCGCGACTCTGTAATCATCGGCAAAATCTATCTCTTTCCAGCACAGCCCGCCGGTGGGAACGCAGCGCACTTTCCCGCCCGCGCGCGCAAGGCGCAGATAGGCAGCCATGTCGTAGCTGCCGTGCCCGCCGGACATAAGCTCGTCCTCAATCGCCTTGAAAAAACCCCGGCTGTCCCGCACAAGCGATATGCCGGTCCATTCGCCATCCGGTTTTGCGATGTCCTTGCCTCCGTCCAGCAGCAGCCCGCGGACGCTGACGCGCGCCTTCATCGCCTCCGCGTCAACGGGGCCGAAATCCACCGCAAGGCAGGCCGCCTCGCCGGCCCGGCAGCCGCGCAGCGCGCCAGTCAGGATTTCCGGCTCGTAAACCAAATCGGCGTGCAGCGCGGCAAACGGCCCGCCGCCCGCAAAATCCCGCGCGAACCACAGCGAGCCCATATTATTGCACAGCGGATAAAACGGGTTGACGATAATGCGGCAGCCCCTGCCGTGCCGCGCGATTATCTGCTCTTTTTCAAAGCCCACTATAATTCCGATGTCTTTTATGCCGCAGCCGCGCAGGATTTTCAGCGAACGGCCCAGCAGAGTCTGCCCGCCCGTTTCCAGCAGGCATTTGGGTTTTTTGCGCGTCAGGGGATGAAGCCGCGTTCCCCTTCCCGCCGCCATGATGACGGCTTTCATCCGCATATTTTCACCGTTCCCGCATTGCCGTCAACCTCAACCGTCTGGCCGGAGGATATTTTTTTAGCCGCCTCCGCCACGCCCACCACTGCCGGTATGCCCATTTCCCGCGCCACCACGGCGGAGTGGGACAACACGCTGCCCTTTTCCACCACCAGCGCGGATATGGAAGGGAAAAGCGGTATCCAGCCGGGGTCGGTGCGTTCGGCCACCAGTATTTCGCCGTTTAAGCCGCGCGCGTCCGCGCCGGAAAGCGCGACCCGCGCGGTTCCCTTCGCGCTGCCGGGGCCGCAGGGGGTTCCGCGCAAAACGCCGTCCGCGCCGCCGGTTGCGGCGGCGCGCAGCGGCGCAAAGCGCAATGCGCACACGTCGCCATAGGCGTAAAACCGTCCGGGCGGCTGCTGCTTCAGATGCTCCTCATGTTCCTCTTTTCGCAGCGCTATCAGCCGCTTGACATGGCGCAGGTCCGGCGAGCGGCCCTCGGCCAGTTCAAATATCTCCGCAATCTTGAGAAAGAATATGTCCGCAGGGTTGTCTATAACCCCGTCCGCGTGCAGGTTGCGCCCGGCGGAGTTAACCAGCCGCCGGACAATGCCGAAATACTTGCCGCGCAGGAAGCGCAGTTCCTCCCGCGCGTAAACATGATAGCGCGTCCGGCGCAGCGCAAGGCGCAGCCGCAACCCGCCGAAAAACCCTGCGCGCGCGAACACGGCGGCCTCCGCCTTTGCGCGGGTCTTTGCCTGTGCGTCCAGCGATTTGCCCAGAATATCCGGCGGCTTTGCCGCATAGGCTTTAACCGTCTCAAAGAGAAAATCCGGGTTCTCGCGCAGGGTGTCTTCCTCAAGCTTGAGCTCGTTCATGCAGCGGCAGCCGTATTCCTCAAGGAAGGCGGAAAACCGTTTCCGCAGCTCCGGCCATTTGCCGGTTTCCAGTATTTCCACGCGCAGTTCCAAGGGCGATTTTGAGGCGAACAGTTCCCGCCATTGCGGGTTGCCGCGTATTTTACCGGCAATGGCCGCCATTTCCAGCGCGGGGCGCAGGCTGGCTATGGAGCCGCCGCCCCCCAGCAAATCGCTGTAAAGCGCAAGACATTCCGGCCCCAGCGCGGCAAGCAGCCGCCGCAGTTCCCCGCTGCAGCGCAGCACGCCTATGGCGTTTATAATCTCCGCGTCCCAGCGGGCGGAACAGTTGCTGAAAACTTCGCGGTAGGCGGCGAGCAGCTCGCCATTGCCCATCCCCGCAAAATCGCTTTTAAGCCAGCGCGCGTTCTGTTTATGGAAATTTGCGGCGAATTTTTCCGCGCCCCGCCGCGCCGTCAGGATTTTCCAGCGCAGCAGCAGCCCGGCGCGCATCTCCTCCGTGCGGGTCGCGCGGCGCAGCGCGAAGCCGCCGCCGCAATCCTGCGCGCCTATCATGCGGTTATGGTCGGCTATGGTGCTTTCGGGGCCGGGAATGAGGCTTAAATACGCATACCAGTTGAGCAGATTGTAATAAACCCTGCCGCCGGACGTGCCCAGCATGTTTTCCAGCAGCGCGGCATTGGCCTCAAGGAAACCGCGCGAGAATCCCAGCCGCTCCAGCACGCCGGAATATGTGGCCCGGAAACTTTCGCTTATAAAAGAGAATGTCAGCGGTTTTACCACCCCGGCATAGCTTTCCACCACATTGGAATTGTCAAAAAGCGCATGACGCGGTTCTTTGCGCAGGCCGGAGAAAGCCGCTATCGTCCGGGTTTGCAGTATGAAAAGCTCATCGCCCCTGAAGCAGAATTCAATATCCTGCGGGACAAAGCCGCCGGCTGTCTTTTCAATTTCCCGGCAGGCCCGCGCCAGCTCGGCCAGTTGCTTTTTGCCAAGCGCGGGGCGCAGGCGCAGATTTTCGTCCACGTTGATTTTCACAAGCCCGCGCCCGAATTCCTCGTTGAAAACCAATTTTTCGCGCTTGTCGCATATCGTTTCGGAGAGTATATTGCCTTCCCCGTCCAGCGTCCACAAGTCCGCGTCCAGCGCGCCGGAGACCAGCCCCTCCCCCATCCCGTAGACCGCGCTGACAAGCATTGTCTCCGGGTCGCCGGTAAGCGGATTCGCGGTGAACGCCACGCCGGAGACATCCGCCGCCACCATCTCCTGAATGATGACGGCGGCCCGCGTTTTCCCGCGCAGTTCCCGCGCGCGGCGGTAGGCCGCGGCGCGCTCCCCGAAGGCGGAGCGGTGGCAGCGAAGTACGGTTTCAAGCAGATTGTCGTCCACCGGCTGGAACAGGAAGCTGTCCAGCTGCCCGGCGAAGGAGTGCTGCGCCGAATCCTCGTCCGCCGCCGAGGAACGCACCGCGACAAGGCGGCACATTCCCAGCTTTTGCCGCGCGTCCGCCGCGAATTGGCGGCGCTGCCGCATGTCCGGCGCGTATTTCGCGCCGCCGGGCAACCGTTCAAAACCTTCGGCTGTAACCGCCGTCCATTTCGGGACGCGGACGCCGCAGCCCTCCAGCCGGGCCAGATTATGCGCCTTGCCGCCGGCCAGCGCGCGCGAAAAATCCTTCTCCGCGAAAAACTCTCCCAGCCTGATGTCAGTCATTGTTGTCATGTCTGTTTCACCGCGCTTTGCGCCAGTTTCGCGTCATAAACCATGGCGGCGCGACGCTTGGCGCGCTGCGGGTCCTGCCGGCGGGCGTTCAGGTTCAGTTCGGCGTTAAGCCCGTCCGCCCAGAGCTCAAATTCCTCCGGGCCGGAAAACCCGTCCGCCCTTATGGCGGAGCGGCGGTAATTGCCCGCCCGCCGCGTGTCAATCCCCGGCCACCAGAGGTTTTGCGCCTCCGCCATGCGGTAAAGCGGCGTGCCGGGCAGCGGCGCGGCTATGGCAAGCGAAAAGCTGTCCGCCCCGCTTTCGGCGGCGGTTTTTGCGGTAAGCTCCATCTCCGCGCGCGTTTCTCCGGGAAAACCCGCCATCCAGAAGGTATGCACGAACAAACCCGCTTCTTTGGCGGCGTCTATGGCGGGGCGGAATTCCTCCGCGCGCAGCCGTTTGCCTATAATCCCGTCCAGCACGCGCTGCGAACCGGATTCGCAGGCCAGCGTTATCTGATAGCAGCCGGCCCGCTTCATGCGCGAAAAAAGCGCCTTGCGGTCTTTGGCCTGATAATCGGCGCGTATCCCGTTGGGCGTGCACCAGGGCAGGCCCAGCCGCTCAAGCCCGGAGCAGAGTTGGTTTATATGCTCCGCGCTGGCGGTGAGGGAATCGTCTTCAAACTGTATTTCCTCTATATTGTAGCGCGAAACCGCGCCGGAAATCTCCGCCAGGACGGAGGCTGGGTTTCTGAGCCGCAGCCGCCGCCCCCACACCGAGGGCGTGGAGCAGAAAAAGCAGTTTTCCGGGCAGCCGCGCGAGGTGATTACGTTAAGCACCCGCCTTCCCGTGGATTTGGAGGAGTGGAATTTTCCGTGCCGGAAATAGCCTTCCATATCCATCAGATGCCGGGCCGGCTCCGGCAGCGAGTTTATGTCCGCCGCCGGACGCTTGCCCGAAAGCCGCAGTTCCCCCCCGCGCATTGCCGCCGCGCCGGGGACGGAGGCCGCGTCCGCGCCGGATGAGAGAGCGCCCAAAAGCTGGCCGAAGGCGGCGTCGCATTCGCCGCACATCGCATAATCCGCGCCGGAGGCCGCCATTTCCAGCGCGCCCCGGCCAAAACCGGCGGAATAATCCAGCAGCACGCCGCTTGAGTGCGCGCCGCCCAGTATGACCGGCGCGCGCGGCGCGGCGGTTTTTGAAATTTTCGCCAGCGCATAGGCGTCCCGCGCCGCGCTGGAAAACGGAATTGTTATCCCCACAAAATCCGGACCGAAATCCGCTATCGCCGCCGCCGCTTCGCCGTCGGAGCAGCCGAGAAAGCCGTCTTTTGACTCCCCCGCCAGCGCGGCGTCAAAAACGCGGACGGAGAATCCCTCCTGCTCCAGCATGGCGGCGATATAACCCAGCCCCAGCCCCGGCTGAAGCCGGTTTACGCCGCCCGCCTCTCCCGCCATCCGGGGAGATATAAGCATCACTTTTTTCATGCAAGCCCCGACAATGCCAGCAGCCCGCACACCGCCAGCCTGTAGCGGACGGACCAGACCGTCATGTTCAAGTTGCCGGTTTCAGGTCGCAGCAGGAAGCGCGCGCAGGCGGCTGCAAAACCCGCCGCAAACAGCGCCGCTCCGATTGCCGCATAAGCCGGAATTCCCAGCCAGCCGGCGAAAATCGCCAGCAGGGCGCAATGCCCGATACCCAGAGCCAGCGCCGCCGCAGCCGCCGCGCGCGGCCCCATTATGGAAGAATATGAATCAAGCCCTTCCCGCTCCTGCCGGGGCGCGAAGGTTTTGCGCGCGAATTCTATGGCGTAAACCGGCATCATCATCCAGGAGGCGATGAAAAGCTCTTTCCCCCCCCATGCTCCCAGCCCGTGGTAACGCGCCAGAAAAGCCATTGCGTAGATATTGAAAAGCAGATTTACAGGGCTGTGCGTCGCCAGGGCAAGCAGCCTGTTGCCCGAAATCAGCCCCGGCATAAAAAACCATTTCGCCATCAGGACGAGATATGCGGCCACGACTGCCATGTAGGCCGGCGCAAGCGGCCAGAGCAGGTTCAGGGCCAGCATCGCGCCGATTAAAACGCGCTCCAGCAGCGCAAGCTCGCGCTCCGAAATCCGCCCGGAGACAAGCGGCCTGTCCGGATAAAAACGCTTGTCGGACTCAAAGTCCTTGATTTCGTCGCGCGCGCGTATCGCCGCGCCCATAAGCTGCGCGCAGACGACCACCATCACCGTCGCCATTGAGTATTTCGGGCTCAGCCCGTGGGCGCGCTGCACCAGCGCGTCCAGCGCGCAGCCCCACAGGACGAAAGCGGTGAAAAAAAGGCATCTTTCGCGCAGGAACGAAATCCAGCGGCGTATCATTTGCGGCTCCGCAGCGAGAAATAATCCAGCATGAAGCCCACGGCTCCGGCAAGACTGAGCCTGTACATCCGCCTTGCCTGGGCCGAAAACAGAAGCACAAACAGCGCGTCAAAGACGGGGTTGCGCGGCAGCTTCGCCAGCCGCCTCACAAGCGGCGCAAGCCGGGGCAGCCGGACTGATATTATAGAAAGCTTGCACAGGTTAAGCGCCGGGACAATATCCGGCTGGCGCAGCCGGCTTTCCAGCATTTCGTTGACGCCGGAGTCCGGCTTTGCAAGCCCGGCCTCGTCTATGTAACCGGCGGCTGCGGCTTCTTTTGTAATCTCCAGCCCCGGCAGCGCCTGAAACACCAGCGGCACGAAGAAATCGGGCCGCATTTTCAGGTTAAGCTCCACGGTTTTGGCGGCCTGCTCCAAGGTCTCCCCCGGCAGGCCGAACATGTTGTAAGTCAGGAATTTGATTTTGTGCTTTTTGAGCAGGCGCGCAAGCTCCAGCAGCGCGGCGTCCGTGGTCTGCTTGCCTAGCAGATTGCGGCGCAGTTCCTGGTCGCCGGTTTCCACGCCCAGGCGGATATGGTCGCAGCAGCCTGTCGCAGCTATTGCGGAAACCACGGCCTCGTCCGCCAGTTCCGCCCGCAGGTTGATGGTGAACGGAATGCGTATTTCCCTGCCGTAGCGGCCCAGGAATTCCAGCGTCCAGGCCTTGTCGCCGTTAAACGTGCTGTCCAGAAAAGTGATGAACTTCACCGGCATTTTCTCGCGCATGGAGGCAAGCTCCGCCATGCAGCGGTCAACCGATTTCAGGCGGAGCCTTGAGCGCAAAGGGTCTTCCCGGTACACCTGCTTGAATTGCGGGATGAAACAGAATTTGCAAGAGAACGGGCAGCCCTTGGAGGTGTATGCGTAATAGCCGCCCTGCTTGAGATATTGCGGGAAGCGGAAATAAATTTCGCGGTCGGGGTCGGGCAGCGCGTTGATGTCGGCCAGCGGGCGTAGCGGGTTTTTGACGACCGCGCCGCCGTCCTTACAGTGGATATTGCGTATTCCGCGCCAGTCCTGCCCGGCGGAAAGCTTGTCGGCCAGTTCAAGCAGGGAGCCTTCACCCTCGCCGATGTTTACAAGGTCAAAATCGGTCTGCTCCAGATATTCCGGGAAGAATGTCGGATGCGGGCCTCCGGCGGCCAGCAGCGCTTTCACGCCCGCCGCTTTCAGCGCGCGCGCGGCGCTGGCGGCCCAGGCGCGCTGCGGCGTCATCACCGTCATGCCGATTATGTCCGGCTGAAAGCGCGCAATCTCCTCCAGCGGGGGCGCGGGAGAAGCTATGGCGGCTTCGCAACGGTGCCCGGCGGATTTAAGCACGGCGGAAAGCTGCATCGCCGCCATGCTCTCGTTAAGCCCGCTTTGCAGAAAAAGAATTTTAGCCATTCAAAAATTCCATAAAACGCTCTTTCAGCTTCTCCGGCGGGATTGCCGGCCTGCCCAGCGGATGTTTGGAGCCGGGCGCGACGGGCAGATGCACAAATTCAAGCCCGCCTTTGCCCCGCCAGCGCGCCAATTGCCGCTTCAAATCGGCGATTCCGCCGCAACGGCGGACGCGCGGATAGCCCAGCGCCGCCGCCGCGCCCGCTATATCGGCGGAATCCGACAATGTGGGCTGGCCGCCGGTGGAATCGCAGGTCCCGTTGTCCAGCACGATATGCAACAGGTTCGGCGGCGCGGCGCGGGCGACAGAGGCCAGCGCGCCAAGCCGCATCAGAAGCGCGCCGTCGCCGTCCACCGCTATTATTCTGCGCCCGGGGCGCGCCAGCGCAACGCCCAAAGCCAGCGAGGACAGGCAGCCCATGGAACCAACCATGTAAAAATTACGCGCCAAATCGCCAAGCTCGCAAAGCTCTCTGCCGGTTTTGCCCGTCGCGGCAAGAATGGCGGTATCCCCTCCGGCGGTTCCGGCTATTGCGCGCAGCGCGTCCAGCCGGCTGGGAGCTTGCGAATATGCGCCGGTTATCGCGGCGCGCCGCCGCGCCTGCGGGCGCGGCGTCGGCGAAAGCGGCGCGGAGTTGAAAACGCCGTCCCGCACTATGAACGCGAAACTCCCGCCGCGCGCGATATGGCGGAAAGCCGTCTCAAGCTGCGTGCGCGCCCTGGCGGAATTTGGCGAAAGCAGGGCATGGCGCACTTGCAGCAAATCCAGCATTTTCCCGGTGATGCGGCCCATGAGGCGGTGCTGCGGCTCGTCTTTTACGCCCGGCTCGCCGCGCAGGCTTATGAAGGCCAGCAGCGGTATGCGGAAAATATGATGCAGCGACGACAGCGGCGAGGCCGCATTCGTCAGTCCGGAATTCTGCATCAGCACAATGCCCAGCCTGCCGCCCAGATGCAGGCCCGCGCACAGCGCGGCGGCGTCGCCCTCGTTGGAGGAAATCAGGTAATCGCCGCCGTTTATGGCGGAATTTATAAGCCCGCCCAGCGAGGAGCAGGGCACTCCGGTGAATAAAAAACAGCCGCGTCGCTTAAGCTCGCGGCCAAATCCGGCTGGGTCAAGGCCGGCGCTCATGTCAAATCCCTGCCGAAAACGGCATATTCCGCTATTGTCATATTCCTGCCCGTGAAGTTGCGGAACAGGCTGGATTCGTGCATATGGTGATGCACGCAGAATTGCGCCCCCGCGTCGCGCGCGGCGGAATGCGCGCAATAGGCCAGCGCCGAGCCTATTCCCCTGCGGCGGTGATTTTCGGCCACGGCGACCAGCGGAACCACCCACTGCTTTGGGTTTCGCGGATTCCGGTAGTGCAGTATGAAGCCGCAGGCCTCGCTCCCCCGGAGGCAGACGTCCGCCACAGGCTCCGTTTCGCTTAAAAACGACAGATACACGTCGCGGAAATAATCGCGCCGCAGCGGGGCGTAATACGGGACATGCGCGAAGGAGGCTTTGGTCAGCTCAAACATCGCCTCCAGCGCACCGCGCCACTGCTGCCCGAAAAAACGTTCAAACCTGTAGCCGCGCCAGAGGCAGTTGTCCAAATGCTGGCCGTACCTCTCCGGGTTCAGCGCTATCAGGTCGCTGAAATAGCGCTGGCGGATGCGCCAGCCCAGTTCCGCCGCGATACGCGGCATATGCGGCGGATTGTCCGGCTCCGGCGGGATTTGCCCGTGCTGCCAGCCGGAGATTTTCCATTTGTAGCCCATGCCGGTGGAATAATTGACCGGCCCGTCAACGGCGCAGGCGCCGAACTCGCGCGCAGCCGCCTCTATGCCGGGAAAAAGCCCGCGCGCGGCGGCCATATCGTCGGGAAAATCTATATAACCGAAAAGGCAGGTTTTGGCGTCCAGTTCCGGGTTGAGCATGGCCACGGCCATGGAATCGCGCGCCTCCACCAGTTTCCAGGAAGAGAAAGTGTTAAGGATGTCAGCCGCCGCGCCAAAGCGGGCGCGGACCTTTTCAAAATCCGCGCAAACCGGCGGGACGCCGCGCACGGCGTTGCGCGCGGGGGCAGGCCCCGTCATTTCGCGCGCTCCCGCGAGCAGCATTTCTGCGTGATGGGCCTGACACCGCAGGATTTGCGCGCGCCGGCCATGCCGCGCGGGAAGTATTTATCCTCGGCTTCCATCAGCTCGGCTGCGTTCTGAAGCGCGAAAATCTCGTCCAGCGGCGCTATTTCCCCTTCCAGCGCGGCCACGGAATTGTCGCTGAATATGCGCTGCGCCGCCTTGCGCATCGCCGCTACCGAGGCGCGCATCAGATGGTTGGCCCATATCACCGCGCTGATGTCCATTGCGGCGAATTCCTCCGGCGGCGTGCGCCAGTATTTCGTGGGGACTATAATCACCGGATGCCGTTTGCCCCAGCATTTGGAAAATTCCGCTATTTCCCCGGCGTCCTGGCGCTTGCTGTGGACCAGAATCGCGTCCGCGCCAGCCAGGCGGTAAGCGTCCGCCCGGCGCAGCGCCTCGTCAAGGCCCCTTCCCATGACGAATGCCTCGGTTCTGGCGACGACAACGAAGTCGGCGTCGCGCTGGGTGTCCTTGGCGGCTTTTATTTTGCCGCAAAACTCTTCCACGCCCGCCAGATGGGTGGCGTCGCAGTCCACGAAGGAGTTGTTTTTTGGGAAAATCTTGTCTTCTATACACAGGCCGGCGATACCGCGCTGCTCCATCTTGCTGACCAGCCGGCGGACATTGTTGAAATTGCCGTAGCCGGTGTCGGCGTCCTGGAGGACGGGGATATTCACGGCGTCATTCATGAATTCCACAATTTCCAGCACCTGCGTCCAGGAGGCTTCGTTTGCGTCGCGCACGCCAAGCGACGCCGCGATGGACAGTCCGCTCGCCCAAAGCCCCTTGAACCCCGCCTGCTCCGCTATTTTGGCGGACAGGCCGCTGTGCGCCTCCATCAGGAATTCGGTGCGCCCGGATTGTATCAGCTTTCTCAGTTGAGTCGTTTTTTTCAAGTGTGCCATGCTTGTCTCCCGCCGCTGATTAAATTATCCCAAAATACGGCGAAATCCGGAAGGGCCGAAGGTCCCAGGTGATTGAGTTAAATTTGACAGTGGGAGGCTAAAGGCTTAGAATAAATCGTCCCGCCTCAATAGGATTTCCAACTAATTTCGGGACAAGCTCCTGTGAACCACATTAATAGGGGGAATTATGAGAATGCGTCCGGAATTTAAAGAGGAAAGTTTAAGAAAATGGGGAGATGCTCTAAATAGAATATTCGATGGAGTAATACCGACTACAAGCAGGTGGAATGATAAAGAGTCTATGATAAGAGTCTTAAGCGTTCTCGGCGATAATAAAAATCAGAACCACACTTTTTTCCCACAACCTGGCGGCGGACTGGACCTAAAAACAGCTCGGCTATCAAATGAACCGGACTGCATTGAATTGGATTTTGAAAGAAATGCTGCAATTGTCAAACCATCTCAGCTAATGTTTGAGTCATTTGGAAAAGAGAATCTCGAATGGGCTTATTTTAGGTTGGAACTTTTGCTTTTAAACCCAACGGGTATATATCCCAATAATTCGCCCCATGCACACGAAGAACTGATAGAAATCGAACCGGGAAAGTACCAAGACCGTTCCACTTGGGATTCGGGAGTTATGAAAGAGGATGAAATGGGCAATGCAATACTGTTTCCAAAATCCGCACGAATAGTTACCCGATATTTTTCTGGGGCTTTTGTGGTATTTGCGAAGGGATCCACTTACAATGCAAACCCAGGTACATATGATGCTCGCCACGATAAGATGTCAGCCCAAGAATTCAGACGACATATTGAAGAGGCCTATCGTACTGCCCGGGGATAACACTTGCAAAAATTAGCAGGGCTTTGGCGCAGATTTCGCCGAAGCCTTGTCTTTTTATTATTCCTCTGCGGTAAAAAGACAGCATGCCACTTGCGAAATAATGGTTTTTACAATTTACTCAATGCATTGAGTAAATTGTTGATTGTGCCCGCGGCGGGCGATAATGACTTTTCCATGAAAGCCATGCTGGACAAAAGGGGCTTTTACTGCTATTTTGTAGATGGGTCCGACCTGCTAAGGCGGATACCAGGAAAAAATGAAACGACTTTCAATCCCGCCCTACGGCATCGCGGGCAGGGGCTTGGCGGCGCGCCATATGGCGCGGTATTTGCGGCTGTCGCGCATTCCGTTTACACAATGGAGCCGCGCGGACGGGGCTGCGCCGGAAGCGACTTTCAAAAACTGCCGGACCATCCTTCTCCTGATAAGCGACAATGCCATTGAAGATTTCATCTCCGCCCATCCCGGGCTGCATGGCAAAACCCTGGTTCATTTCTCCGGCAGCCATGTAAGCGGCAGGGCGGCGGGATTGCATCCGTTGTGTTCGCTCGGGCGCAAGCCGCTTTCGCTGGCGCAATGCCGGGAAATCGCCTTCGTGTCGGAAAAGGGGCGCCCCGCTTTCCGCGATATCTTCCCGATGCTCAAAAACCCCTCCTATGCCATAGACCCCGCGCTGAAACCCTATTATCATGCGCTGTGCGTGATGGCGGGCAATTTCTCCACGGCTTTATGGCAGAAGCTGTTTTCCGGGCTGGAAAACGAGCTGGGCCTGCCCGCAAAAGCGGCAAAGCCGTATCTCCGCGCGGTGCTGGGAAACATAGAGTCAAACCACACAACCGCGCTGACCGGACCATTCGCCCGCGGCGATTACGGCACCATAGCCCGCAATCTCCGCGCGCTGGACGGGGATGCGTTTCTTCCGGTATACAAGGCTTTCAGGCGGGTTCTATGCAAATAACCGACTTTTACGAATACGACAGGAAGGCGGGCCGCAAAATCTCCATGATAACCGCCTACGATTATATCACCGGCCAACTGGCGCAGCGCGCGCCGGTTGACTGCGTGCTTGTTGGCGACAGCCTTTCAATGACCGTCTACGGGCATGATTCCACCATACACGCGGATATGGGCATGATGGAGCGGCACACGGCTATGGTCGCGCGCGCGGTGCGCGGCAAGCTGCTGGTGGGCGACATGCCTTTCCTTTCCTATCACAAAGAGCCTGCCGAGGCGGTTGAAAACGCGGGCCGGCTGGCGCGCGCGGGCGCGCAGGCGGTAAAACTTGAAGGCGCGGCGCATGAGGAGGCGGTAAGACGCATCATCGCCTCCGGCGTGCCGGTGATGGGACATCTGGGGCTTACGCCGCAGTCTGTTAACCTGCTTGGCGGGTTCCGGGTGCAGGGGCGGCGGGCGCGCGCCGCCGCGGCGATACTGGCCTGCGCCAGAAAACTGGAGCGGCTGGGCTGTTTTGCGCTTGTTCTTGAATGCGTGCCGCGCGCGCTTGGCAAAGCGGTAACCGCCGCATTGAAAATCCCGGTCATAGGCATAGGCGCGGGGCCGGATACCGACGGGCAGGTGCTGGTGATAGCCGACATGCTGGGTTTCTGCGAAAACGCGCCGCGCTTTCTAAAGCGCTACATGGACGGCGCGGGCGAGGCGGACAAGGCGCTGCGCCGCTTTGACCGCGAGGTCAAATCCGGCGCCTTCCCGGCGGAGGAGCATTGTTATAAATGACAACCCTTATAAAATCCCCCGCCGCCTGGCGGAAACTGCGCGAAGGCGCGCTTAAAAACAAAACCGCCGGTTTTGTGCCGACGATGGGGGCATTGCACGAGGGGCATGTCTCGCTTGTGCGGCGCAGCAAAAGGGAAAACGACATAACGCTGGTCAGCATATTCGTCAACCCGACCCAGTTCAACGACAAAAAAGACCTGGCGAAATACCCGCGCGCGCTTGGGCGGGACATGGCCCTGCTTGAAAAGGCCGGGGCGGATTATCTGCTCGCCCCGTCTTACAACGCGCTTTATCCCGACGATTACCGCTACAAAGTCTCGGAAAACAAGTTAAGCGGAACGCTTTGCGGCGCTTTCCGCCCCGGGCATTTTTACGGGGTGCTGACCGTGGTTCTCAAGCTGCTAAATATCGCGGGGGCGCAGCGCGCCTATTTCGGCGAGAAGGATTATCAGCAGTATCTGCTTGTGAAAGGCATGGCGGAGGCGTTTTTCCTGAAAACAAAAATCGTCCCCTGCCCGACGGTGCGCGAGCAAAGCGGCCTGGCCATGAGCTCCCGCAACCGCAGGCTGGAAGAGCGGCATCTTGCGCTTGCGCCGGAACTGTGCCGCGCGCTGCGCGGGGCGGGAAACGCCGCCGCCGCGAAAAAAACTCTGCAAAAGCTGGGCTTTGCGGTGGATTATGTGGAGGACCGCTTCGGCCGCCGCTTTGCCGCCGCGAAGCTGGGCGATGTGAGGCTTATAGACAATGTCAAAATCTAAAAATATCCTGTTCCAGCTTTCCGGCTCCATCGCGTGCTACAAGGCCTGCAGCGCGATTTCAAAACTTGTGCAGCGCGGGCATGAGGTCAAGGCGGTTTGCACCCCGGCGGCGCTGAAATTCATCGGCGAGGCGACGCTGGAAGGCCTGACCCGCAAGCCGGTTTACTGCGATATGTTTGAGAGGAAAACCGGGCTGGAGCATATCTCGCTCAACAAATGGGCGGATGTCTCCGTTGTCTGTCCGGCCACCGCCGATGTAATCAGCAAAATGGCCGCCGGCATCGGCGACGACTGCGTTACAACGCTGTTTCTGTCGCACGATTTTAAAAAACCTTTTCTTGTCGCTCCGGCGATGAATGTGAACATGTGGAATCATCCGGCGACGCGGCGTTCGGTGGAGACCCTCAGGCAGTGGGGCGTGAAAATAATAGAGCCGGGCGCCGGCTATCAGGCCTGCGGAGACGAGGGCAGGGGCCGCCTCTCCGAGCCGGAGGAAATAGTGTCGGCGGCGGAGGCTGCATGAGGATACTGGTTGTCTCCGGCGCGACGCGCGAATATATTGACGGCGTGCGCTTTATAACCAATTTCAGCACCGGCGCCACCGGCGCGGTGCTGGCGCGGCATTTCAGCCGCGGGCATGAGGTGCTGCTGCTGCGCGGCGAGGCGGCGCGCCCCGCAAAAGGCGTAAGGGAAATCATATTCTCGGATTTTACGGATTTGGGCGCAAAGCTGAAAAAACTGCTGCGGCGGCGTTTTGGCATGGTTGTCATGTGCGCGGCGGTGAGCGATTATTCGGTGGCGGCAATCCGGCTGGGCGGCAGGAGGCTTTTGCCGGCCCAAAGGGGCAAGCTGCCTTCCGGTAGCGGGCTGGAAATAAAGCTTAAACCCAATTTCAAGCTGCTGGATAAAATGCCGGAATGGAGCGCGGGAAAGCCGCTTATAGCCGGCTTCAAGCTGACAGACGATGCCAGCCCCGCCAGCAGGGAGGCGGCGGCGCGGAAAGTGTCCTCCCGGATAACGGTGCAAAACGACATGCGCGACATAAGGGCCGGCATCCGCAGGTTCAATGTTTATGAAAACGGCGTCCTTGCCGCAACCTGCGCCGGGGCGCAAAGTCTTGCGCGGAAACTTCAGAAACTGGGAGAGAAACATGCTGCTCGCCCTTGACGTCGGAAACAGCCAGATATACGGCGCGGTGTTTGAAGGGGAAAAGCCGCTTTGCGAATTCCGCAAAACCTCCAAGCTGCCGGTTTCAGCCGACGAGCTGGGGTTGTTCCTGCGCTCGGTGCTGCGCGAGAATTCGGTGAACCCGCAGGAAGTGCGGGAAGTGGCGGTAGCCTCGGTGGTGCCGGATCTGGCATATACCATACGCCATTGCTGCGAGAAGTATTTCGGCGCGCGGCCCTTCACGCTGGGGCCGGGAGTTAAAACCGGGCTTAACGTGAAATACAAAAATCCCGCCGAAGTCGGCGCGGACAGGATAGCCAACGCCGTCGCCGTAACGCATCTCTATCCCGGGAAAAACGCGGTGGTTATAGATTTCGGCACCGCCACCACTTTCTGCGCCGTTTCAAAGACGCGGGATTATCTGGGCGGCGTCATTCTGCCGGGCTTGCGCACGGCGATGGAAGCTCTTGCCGAAAAAACCGCGAAGCTGTTTCCGGTTGAAATAGTCAGGCCGCCGGAACTAGTGGGCCGGACCACGGCTTCCAGCATACAGTCCGGGCTTTATTACGGCAACCTGGCGGTTATACGGGAATTTTCGCGCGAGATGAAGGCCGGCTGCTTCGGCGGCGAAAACGCCATCGTCATAGCCACCGGCGGCTTTTCCCATTTGTTTGAGCAGGAGAATGTCTTTGACGCGCTGGTGCCGGACCTGGTGCTTACCGGACTGCGCCTTGCTTACGAAATGAACAGGGGCGACAAAAATGAAGATAGAAATGCTTAAAGCCAAAATCCACCGCGTTCCGGTCACGGAGACGCGGCTGGATTACGAAGGCTCCATCACCATAGACAGGGCGCTGTGCCGCCGGGCCGGGATTTACGAGTACGAGAAGGTGGACGTCTACAACGTAAACACCGGCGCGCGCTTTACCACATACGCGCTGTACGGGAAAAAGGGGCAGGTATGCGTCAACGGCGCGGCGGCGCGGCTGGCGCACAAAGGCGACAAGGTTATCATCGCCGCTTACGCACAGCTGGACGAGAGCGAGGCTCCGTCCCACAAGCCGCGCATTGTGCTGATTAGCTGATGCATATCTTGCCGGTTTCCATAATTCTGCTGTTTGCGGCGGACTGCTTCGCGCAGCAAACGGGTTCTTTTGAGATTCCGCAGCCGGTGCCGCATGTGGTCGCGCATCCCGAAAAAGATGACGGCAAGGCGGTCATATGCGAGGCCTGCGGGAAAATGAATTTCAATTCGCTGGACGAATTGAGCCGCGCTTCCGTCAACGGCTCCATTGATTTGCGCGTGATGGGCGATGCGCCGGCGATACCCGCCGTGGAGCGCAGCCTTGACCGTTCGGACGCGGGCGGTTACCCCTCCGGGAAGGCGAGCACGGCCCGCAGGGAGAAGCGCGGCGGCCCCGAATACGCCGCAATCATAGCCGAATGCGCCCGGAAAAAAAACCTGGAGCCGGAAATGATTGCCGGGCTGATAGAGGCGGAATCCGGATTTAACCCGAAGGCGGTATCGCCAGCGGGAGCGGCGGGGCTGATGCAGATAAGCCCGGCGGTCGCAGCATGGGCGGCGCGGCGGGCCGGAATCGGATTTTCTCCGGCGGATATAACAAAGCCGGAAATCAATATAAACCTGGGAACGGAGTATTTAAGCTATCTTCTGGAGAAGTTCTCAAGAGACGGCGCGCTGGCAGCCTACAAAACCGGGCAGGCATCGCTCTCGCGCCGTCCGTAGCGGGACTATTTCATTCTGTTGAATTTGATGAAGGCCGCAGCGCCCATCATTGCGCCCATTATCGCCAGCATGCCGCCCATGGGGCCGCCCAGCAGGCAGAAGGCCAGTATCGCGCCCGTGGCGCCCATCGTAACATCGCTTTTGGAAAGATGTATGCCCGTATCGTCCTGAGCAGGCGGCGGCGCGGGGGCCGGAGCGGGGGCGGGCGCCGGTTGCGGCGCAGGCTCAATCGCGGGAGGGGGCGCATAGGGCGCCGGCATTTTAGAAAGCTGGGCCATCGCCTGGCCTCCCACTGCGGCGGGTTTGCGGCGCATTTTCTCCGCCACACCGCTTTGCGCGGCATTGGCTGCGCCTGCCGATTTTGACCGGGGTTTTGCCGCGCCATCCAGCAACGTTGACTGTCCGCTGAAACTGCCGGGAAGAATTACCGCGCTGCGGAATTCGCCGTCAAACCGTTTGCGGGCGTTCATAACATCCTGCTCAAGCGGGCCGGCTTTGCATGCCGCCGGCGCGATGAGGACATATGCGGCCACAACAGTCATCAGCAATTTTCCCATTTTGGTTTCACTCTCCTGAAAAGCCGTTATAGGACTATTTTAACATAAACCCGGCGGCGCGGCGCGGGCCATTGGACCTATACAACTATATCAGTTTTGAAGCATGCCCGGCAAAGTTATAGGATTGGATTATGGATAAAAAATACTTCGCCGCCTCCTGGAGCGAGGGGCTTAAGGTGATGACGGTTCTGGTGTCCGCCCTTCTGCTGGGCATGGCGGGCTATACGGCGCAAAAAGGGTTTGAGTGGGCCTCGCTGACCGTGCGGGTTCCTTTCCTCATTCTTGGCGCGGTCTTATTTGCTGTCTATGCGTTGTGCTATGCCTTCGCGCCGCAGGGATACGAGATAGACGGGGCTTTCCTGACAATAAAAAGGCCGCTGCGGGAGATAAAGCTGCCGCTGTCCGGCATAACCGAAGCCGCCCCCATTGAAAGAGCGGCGCTAAGATGGTCCGTGAGGCTGTGGGGCGTAAGCGGGCTGTTCGGCTTTTACGGGCTGCACTGGAAGCCCGGCCTTGGGGTTTATCTGCTTTATGCGACCCGCTGCGATAATCTGGTGCTGCTGCGGGCGGACAAAACCTATGTGCTGAGCCCGGACGACGCCGCCGGTTTTCTGGAAACCGTCAATTCGCGCCGCGGCGGCGTATAACGCCCATCATCTCCCGGTGAATAAGTCCGTTGGAGCAGAGCGTCTGTTTCCCCCAGTCAAGCGGTTCCCCCCACTGCCTGCCGGAAAAATCCGTAACCTTTCCTCCGGCTTCTTCTATGATTATGCGCCCGGCGCAGACGTCCCAGGGATTTAGCAGCAGTTCCCAGTAGCCGTCCACCCTGCCGCAGGCGGTCCAGGCCATGTCCAGCGCGGCGGAGCCGGTGCGGCGCACATCATGGCAGATTTTCAGGAATTGGGTTATGAAGGCGCAGTATAACGCGCCGCGCTTTGCCCGGTCGTACGGAAATCCGGTGAATAAAAGCGAATCTTTCAGCTTGCCGGTTTTTGAGACGGATATTTTCTTGCCGTTGAGGAATGCGCCCCCGCCGCGCCGGGCGGTGAACATCTCGTCCCGGAACGGGTCGTATACCCCGCCGGCGAAAGGCTTGCCGTCCTCGGTCAGCCCTATGGAAACGCAGGATGCCGGAAATCCGTGCGCGTAATTGGTGGTTCCGTCCAGCGGGTCTATAATCCACAGCCGCCGCGCGCCGGAGAGTTTGCGGAAATCCTCCTCGGCCAGAAAATCGTCCTGCGGGAAATTGCGGCGCAGTTCGCGCAGTATAAGCCGCTGCGACTGCAAATCCGCCTTGGTAAGCAGATTCGCCCTGCTTTTAAGCGAATACCCGACTTTGCCGAAATGCTTTTTGAGAATTTCCCCCGCCCCCAGAAGGCAGCGGCGTATGATTTTCATTTCCATAATTCGTGCGCCTGCCTTGCGCACCAGAGCGCGGTGTCCTGCGGCCCGTAAACGCGCAGAGGGCAGCCAATCATGCCAAACACCGCCGCGCGGAAAAAATCGTTTTTCATCATGGAGCCGTCATAGGTTACGGCAACCGGCGGCTTCAGTTTCAGCCCGCGCGCGGCGGCCTGCGCCTGAAGACCCAGCTTCACCGCGCCCAGCATGACGGCAGCGAGGGCGGCCCGGTCGCCGGCCCCGGCTTTGGCGAGAACCGATTTCGCGCCGGAGGCAACAGCCGCGACATTCTCCCGCCGGAACGGCGGCATCCTGCCGGTTTTTATAATTTTATAGACTTTCGCCGCGTGATAGGCGGAGCCTTCATCGCCCAATTCCGGTCCCAGCCCGCCGGTTTTGACAAACCGTTTCCCGTCGGTCCCAAATACCACCGACCCCGTCCCCGCCAGAACCGCGATACCCGGCCTGCCGCCCAGCGCGGCGCGCAGCGACGCTTCCATATCGGGCAAAACCTCCACATGGGCGAGCCGGCCTTTCAGCGCGGAGCGCAAAAAACCGCGTTTCCATCTGTAAGTCCAAGCCCGCGTCGTGGCAATGACACAGGAGGCGGAACGCGGCACATTGAAGCTGTCCAGCGCTTCCGTTATCAGTCCCGGAAACCGCTTTATCAGCGGCGAGGGCCGCCGTTCCGAAAACACCGTTTTCAGCCGCGCGTCCAACCCCCGGAAGCGGACCCAGGTCCCCCCCCTGTCAATTCCGATATAAACCGCTTGGCTCATCTATGCTGATATCCGCTCAAGATTTTTCTGTGGGGAATTCCACCGGCTGGAGTTTTTCCAGAGTTTGGTCTATGTGAAGCATGGAATAGCAGTCGTCTTCATTATAGTCCAGCGCTTTTTTGATGGCTTGCTCATCGCCGGCCAGCCAGTCCCAGTAGCATACCATCGCGTCCATCGCGCCCACATCGCTCTGCCGCCATTTGAAACCAAAAGCCGGGGCCACCGCCTTGAGCGAAAAACTCGGCGCAGGGATGTAGAAGGCTTTTTTCACCGCTTCCTTGAGGTCCACGCAGGCGGAAATAAGCGTATTGATTGTGCCGGCTATCGCCGGATACTTGGCGGCGATGGCGCGCATCTGGTTTACTTCGTATTCGGTCCAGTGGTATAGCGCGGCCTGATTCGCGTCGCCCACATAGGCGGCGAAATCCTTGAAAATCTTTTCTTCCTCTTCCGCGCCTTTGGCGGTGAATGCCACGTATTTTGCGGCTTCCTTGTCCCAAATGCCGATGAGATAGACATGCGGCGGGTACCTGGAGGAAAGGCTGTCCGACGTTTCAAAATCAAAATACAGGTTGCGCGCGCCACGCCTCGGCGGAAATGCCTGACGGTTTTTCAGCACCGGTTTGTTATGGAGGTATGCCAGCGCATTGCCATAGACGCCAACGGCATCGCCGCCGACAGCCTCTTTAAGCTTTGCCAGACCGGCAGTGGCGGCGTCGTCCGTGGTTTTGATGCCTGCGCGGCGCAATTTGTCGCGCACATCCCATTTATAGCCGGCCAGCAGGGTAAGCTCTTTACGCTCAAATGCCAGCTTGTTGCCGTATTGCCGCCAGGGCGAAAGAGCGGCAAGCGGGGGGCGGCCAAGCTCCGGCTCCAGTGTTCCGGCTTTGATGTCGCGCCAGCGCTCAAGTTCGGCGTCCAGCCTGTGCGCCCATTCCGTCCGCTCAATAACCCTGTCGCCGGATTTCAGGTGGATTGTCGCCGACGACGGGGCAAAGCCCTGCATGTCCGACAAAATCTCGTTCAGAAACATCGCCTGAAGCGCGTAATGCTCTTTTATTTCCAAAGCCTGCTTCAGCTGCGTGATTTCGTAATGATACTGGCCGAAAACCGAGTTTCCCCCCTCTTTTTTAACCAGAACCGTCCTGCCAAACATCGCTTTTTTATGATTCCACAAAAACGCCTGCGAGATGACCGGCGCGCCCGCCGCCATGGCTTCCAGAGTGACGCGGAAACTGTCTTCCGGCGCGGGGCGGTAGGCCGATACGACGCTAGGGTAAAGCGACATCAGCCACTGGTCCGCGGCGCTGCGGCTTTGGCGGAAGCGGAGCTTGTCGTAACGGTTGGTTTCGTCTTTCAGTTCCTGGCGGGGGGCGTGATAGTCGCACCAGAGCGAAAAAGGGCTTTCAAGAAGCGTATACAGCCGCGATGCGCCGAAATCCGATGCGGGGTCCGGCATTCTGCCGCCGGAAAGCTCTTCATAGAGTGTCATTGACTGTAGCTAAAGGTTATGATACCATAATTGAAAGTATGCTTCCTTTGTTTTCCCTCAAATATGGCAAAACAACCTGCTCCGCGCTTTAATCTGGCCTCAATACTGTCGCCGGAACGGATTTTGATACTGGAATCCGGCCTTTCAAAGAACACCGTCATAGAACGGCTGTCCCCGCTTGTCGCCGCGCAGCTGCCGGACATCTCGCCGGAACAACTGCTTGGGAAAATCATGCAGCGCGAGGCCGGCATAAGCACCACACTGGACACCGGTCTGTGCATCCCCCATGCCCGGCTGGAGATTGCCAGGGATTTCCTGGGCGCGCTGGCGCTTATTCCCGGCGGCATTGCCGAGCCGGTGCACGGCGGCGTAACCATCAAGGCGGTGTTCCTGTTCGTCTCGCCGTCGGATGGGGCGTTCTTCCAGAAGCATTTGCGGCTGCTGGCGGCATTATCCTCTGCTTTCCAGCCGGTTTTCATAGATAAAATATCCTCCCTGTCCTCCCCGGAAGAGATTTTCGCGGCAGTAAGCGCAAAATGAGCAATTCATACCAACCGGGCGGCTCCATGCGCGTCCGCCAGACGCTGGTGCTTACCACCGCGATGCTCACCTTTATTCCATTCTGGAAAGCGGCGGCTGTGGTGCTGTGCGATTTCGGCTCCAGCGCGTTTTACGCCGGCGGCATAGCGTGGCAGGCTTTCGGGCCGGCTTTCCCGTGGTATGTGATGGCGGTGATGCTGTTTTCCGGCGCGATGCTGGCGGTGTATCTGGAATCGTGCGCGATGTTCGTGCGCGGCGGGGTTTACAAGGTGGTCAAGGCCGGGCTGGGCGACACATTGGCGAAGGTTTCCGTCTCGGCCATCATGTTTGATTACTGCCTTACCGGGCCGATAAGCGGCGTCTCCGCGGGGCATTATCTGGCGGGGCTGCTGAATTCGCTTCTGCCGTACGCGGATATAAGCTGGACTTTCTCGCCCAACAAATTCGCGGTGTTTTTCGCGCTGGCGGTTACCGCTTTTTTCTGGCGGCAGAACATACGCGGGGTGCATGAATCCAGCGAAATAAGCGTGGGCATTGTGGCCTATACCACCGTCATATCCACGGTGCTGCTGGGCTGGGCGGCGTATGCGGTGGCCTCCTCGCCGGTTAAAATGCCGACGTTTGAACTGGCTTTCACCAAAGAATCTCTGGGCTGGGCGTCGGTTGACTGGCTGAAGGCGTTCGGGTTCGCGGGCGTAATCATGGCTTTCGGCCATTCGGTGCTGGCGCTAAGCGGGCTGGAGACAATGGCGCAGGTCTACCGCGAGATGGAATCGCCCAAGATGAAAAATCTCAAAAAGACGGCGGTTTCGGTGTTTGCCTACGCGCTGATTTTCACGGGCGTGCTTACTTTCCTGTGCGCGCTGCTGATACCGCCGGCCTCAATAGCGCAGTATGCGGACAATATGCTCTCCGGCCTTGCGATGTCGCTGCCGGGGCCGATGTGGTCGCGGCTGCTGATGCAGGCGCTTGTGGTGGCGGGCGGGGTGGTGATGCTCTCCGGCGCGGTCAACACCGCCATAATCGGCGCAAACGGGGTGCTGGGCCGCGTCGCCGAAGACGGCGTGCTGGACGACTGGTTCCGCAGGCTCCATCCCAGATACGGCACCACCGGCAGGATAATAAACCTCATCGCGCTGATACAGGTGGTCATAATACTGCTCTGCCGCGGCGACGTTTACCTGCTGGGCGAGGCTTACGCATTTGGCGTGATGTGGAGTTTTGTTTTCATGACGCTTTCAGTGCTGGTGCTGCGCTTCAAAGACGCCTCCGCGCGGGAGTGGATGGTGCCGCTGAATCTGTCCGCCGGACGCTGGAAGCTGCCACTGGGCGTGGCGGCAATCCTTGTCGTGCTAGTTTCGGTGGCGGCGATGAATCTTGTCACCAAGAAGGCGGCCACGGTGTCCGGGGTGGCGTTCACGGCGGTGTTTTACGCGCTGTTCCAGTTCTCTCACAGGCGGGCGCGCGGCCCGGAGGCGGCGGACCAGCCGCACGAGGAGAAAATCAACATCTCCAAAGTCTCCGACATAAGCCGCGAGCTTGAAAAATCCGGCAAGGCGTCCAGAATTCTGGTTGCCGCGCGCAATCCTGAAAATTTGTATCATCTGCAAAAGACGCTTGAGACGGCAGACCGCGACAATACCGACATAGTGGTGCTGACCTCAAGGGTTGCGCGCGGGCTGCAGCTGGGGCCGGAGGAAGCCTCCCCCGGCGCGGAGGAGACGGAGCTTTTCACCCGCGTCATCCTGCTGGCCGAGAAATACGGACGGACCGTCATCCCGCTGTTTGTGCTGTCAAACGATTCGTTTTACGCCATGGCGCAGGTGGCCTGCGCCATGAAGGCGGACCAGATAGTGATGGGCGTCTCCGGCGCGCACGGCGCGGATTCGCAGCTGGAGCGGCTGGTAATGGCCTGGGGCGCGGTCCGAAGCGACGCGCCGGAAAAGCCGGTTCTGGCAAGGGTGATATGGCAGGGGCGCGAACTGTCGTTTGAACTTACATAAACCAACCCGCCGCAGGACGCCGGCGGGTTCCGGGAGGGTGCATGGCGGTAAAACGTGTCTGCAAATACGGCGAAGATATTCTGCGCAAAAAGCTCCCCCCCTGCGTCTACGGGGAAATTAAAAAGGACCTCCCCTCTATTTTAAGGGATATGTGGGACACCTGCGAGGCCGTGCGCGGACAGGGCCTTGCCGCCAATCAAATCGGCCTGCCGCTGCGGCTGGCGGTGATAGCCGTTCCCGCTCCCGACAAGAAAAGCGCCGTGAAGCTGGTCATAATCAATCCCGAAATCGTGGAAAGCGGCGGCAGGATGATGGAGGAGGAAGGCTGCCTCTCCCTGCCCGGGCTGTTTGCCAGGGTGCCGCGCAGCGAGGCAGTGCGCGTGCGCGCCCTCAACGAAAAAGGCGCGGAGGTTGAAATCGCCGCGCGCGGCCTGGCGGCCAAGGCCCTTCAGCACGAGATAGACCATCTTGACGGCAAGCTCTTCATAGACAGGCTTTCCGGCATAGCCAAAATAAAGGCCAAGTCCGAAATAAAATCCAGACGCGCGAAATGGGAACAGACCGACGAAGCCGCCGGCAAATTCTACCGCCCGGACGATGAATAGCCAGGAGGTCAGGTGAGGGCTGAAATCGGGGAGTTCCTCTCGTGGCTTGACCCCGGCGATGCCGGCTTTTGGCGGTTTGACTGGAATTTGCCGCGTGTACTGGTTTTTCTAAGCTTGGCCGGCGGTTTGTTTTTCAGCCGCGGCGTTTTTCGCGGCTGGCTTTGGTTCATGGACGGGACGAATCTGCTTATCCACGAGGCCGGCCACCCGATACTGGGGATTTTCGGAAGCGATTTCCTTCAATTTGCCGGCGGCACCATTTTTGAGTTGGCGTTTCCTCTCATATTCTTCTTCGCCGGATTGCGGCAGGGGCAAAGGGTCGCGTCGGACTTTTGTCTGTTCTGGGAAGGAACGGCGCTGCTGCATGTCGGCTGGTATATCGCGGACGCGCGCGCGATGGAACTGCCCCTTGTCGGCGGCGGCGAGCATGACTGGAATTATATGCTGGGGAGACTCGGCATTCTGAAACATGACATCCTGCTAGGCGGAATCGCCGATTTCGCCGGCTGCGCGTTTATCGCGCTCGCCGCCTGCGGCCTCTACGCCCATCTGACCGGAAAAAATAATGTGGAATTGACGATGAGTTGACGCGGACGGTTTCAAGCCATGTAATTTCGCAGGGGGATTGGATGAATTTGACAAATAACAGCGGATTGCGGTATGCCATAATCGTTGTTGCGGTTACTTCGGCGGCTTGTCTGTCTTGGTATTTATTTGCAGGAAGAAAAAATGCGGCTGGCGCGTCGCGCTGGCAAAACTCAGATATTGCAGAATTTTCCAAAAAAGGAGAAGCCGCCACCCTGCATAGAACGGCGTTGTCGGAACTAAGGGCCGGACAATGGGACAAAAGCATTGAACATTACTCGCGCGCTATTTCTTTGTACTCCAAAAACGAGGCATACTATTTCAACAGGGGACTTGCGTACCTGAACAAATCGCAATATCAAAACGCGATTGCGGATTTTTCAAAATCCATAGAGTTAAACCCTGCCCAATATACCGGCTACCTTGCGCGCGGGCGGGCATATAGTTACAACCGCAATGCCATCGCCGCTCAGGCGGACTATGCGATGGCGCAGGAATTAAAGTCGCGCCTCCCCCAGTCTTCCAAACCGTCGCCGGCTGAACAGCAGGCCGTGCCGGATTACAATTGGGGTTCAAAAGCGTTAAAAACCGGTGAAGGGGTTGTGGTGGAAATTTCACCGGATGTCAGGTGGCTGCCTGATACTTCATTGCCGGAGCGTGCCAGGGAAAAATCTGTTATCGCGTATAATAATTTTCGCTATTTCGCCTTACAGGGCGTTTTTGTGCGCTATGATATGAAAAAGGCGGAATATGATTTTTACAGAGTAAAACCTCTCTCGGGCTCGACGATATACGGCTTTGGCGATATCGCGCCATATAATGGCAACGTGCTTGCAGGTGTTATGGGGATGCCTCTGCTTGTGTTTGACGTTGAAAAAACCAAGTTCACCGGCCATCTGTTCGAAGGCCGGAAAAATCTGGTTTCTTTTATCACAGACCCGTATACTGGCGATATATGGCTGCCCACCTATGGGCATGTGGATTGTTTCCACGCCGCTGAAAAAGTGTGGACAAATTATGACGACGCCATTTCCAACACGCTGGGTGTTCGCGCAATGAGCGGTGCTGAAATTGTTGCTGCAGACGAAAAATATATATGGATGGCGGGAAGCTATAGAAACAACTCCACCCTGATTGCGTTTGACAAGCAAAAACGGCAGTGGAAGTCTTTTGCGCATCAACTATTAAATCCAATAGGTAATTTGGATGGCCAGTTTTCGTTTAATCTGATTGCATCTTCTGATAAACATATTTTCATTGAAGGCATATGGCATCATGCCGGAGATGTTTTTCTGTTTATAGCGGATAAAACCGGAGGCAACTGGCGCACATACCATGCAGACACGTTGAGTACAGGAATGGAAATTGTGCTTGCGGAATTGCCGCAGTTAAGCTGGGGCAGGTCCGGTTTTTATGACGTGTTTTGGAATACCGGTGATTCTTCAGATGAAAGCGCCGCATTCCCTCAAGCAGTGGAAATATCGCGCGTCAGATTTCAGCAGGCGGTTAAGCAGCGGAGATTGGCGGGAGAGAGATATTACGGTTTTGCCAATGGCTATTTGAAAGACGGAGAATTAATGGAAAGAGACGGGCCAGAACAGCAATATGAGACAAAGGCAACCATAAATCTGCCGGAGGTCAGTTATAAGCGGGTTATAGCGCAGGCGGGCGATAACCGCATACTTGTGGAGACCAACAATGGCGTGGCTGTTTTTGATTGCAGCGCCAACGAGCTTAAACACTTCAAGCCATTTGTTAAGTTGACCGAAGGGGCGAAAATACTGCCGGCTGGCGGCGACGGCAAATTCAGAGTTTGCGAGCAATCGTGGGATTATGAGGAGGATTTCGCCTCGGAAACCGATTGGCGTCCGCGTCAGTTTGATTTACAGACAATGACGTCCGACTTGGGCGAAAAAGCCGACGGCGTCTGCCCGGGAACTGCAATTACCAGCGCGTCAATATCCTGCTCCGGCAAACCCGTTTCACTGGGATGGGACGGCATCACAATAGGCAACAGTAATTAAATTATAGAACCAGTTCATTGGCGGCAGGGTTGCGCAGGCCGTCTTCTTCGGGGGTGAGGTGTTTGCGCATGCCGTAAAAACCTATGGCGGCGCAGAAGGCTATCAGCGCGATTAGCATCCACGGGCCCTGCCGCCATATCGGGGCAAGCTGCTCCATGTTTGCGCCGCCCAGAAAAATCCCGAAAGCCGCGCCGAGCTGCTGCGCCAGCCCCTGAATGCCCAGATAACGCCCCCGCTTCTCCGCCGGGGCGATGTTGGAGCCAAGCGTCTGCAGCCCCGGCGCGATAAAAAGCTCGCCCAGCGACAGGATGAACACCCCCGCCGCCGTCCATAAAAACACGGACGAGAATCCGACTGTTGCGTATCCCGCCATGTACAACAGCGACCCTACCGCCATAGCCGACGAAATCCGCGTTCTTGCCGCCAGCTTTGCGGCGGCCTGCTGCAAAAACACCACAGCGAAACCGTTTATTGAAAAAAACAAGCCGATGCTGTGCTGCGGGTAACCCAGATACCTGGCGCAGAAAAGCGAAAGCCCCACCACAAGCTGGCTCATCGCCGTGCAGATTATAAATCCGACGACGCACAGCCTGGCAAGCCGGGCGTCGCGCAGTTCCAGCAGCATTTCGCCGAAATGGGCGCGCTTGGCGGCGGTTCCGGGAAGCGATTCGGGCACGGTGAAAAACATTATGGCCGTTCCGATGCCGTATACCGCCGACGTAACGGCAAACATCAGCGGATATGCCTTCGGGGAGGCAAAGCCCCCCAGCATCGGCCCCAGCGCCCAACCGAGGTTTGTGCCTATGCGCAGCAGCCCGAAAAATTCGAGACGGCGGCGCGGGTCGAAATTGTCGGCCACCCAGGCCTGCGCGGCGGGCGCGTAGCCGGCCATCATAAAAGAACCGCAAACATGCAGCAGCACAAGCCAGACGTAGTGGATGTTGAAATAAATCCCCGCCGCCATCAGCGCGAAAATAATCCCCCGCGCCGCCAGTGAAAACAGCATCACCCTGCGCCGGCCCAGCGCGTCCGACACCTCGCCGCCGACGCCCATCCCCGCCGAGGAAATGAAAATGGAAAACGCCAGGAAAGCGCCGGTTACGCTCATCGGCACGTTGCGCTCCACGCTTAGATAAATGGAAAAAAACGGGACGGAAAGCGAGTACCCCGTCGTCAGCAGCGCGTTGCACGACGAGAGAATCCAGATGCCGGATGGAATGCGAGCGCGTTCAGACATGGTGGAATCCGCAGCGGACGCGCCGCCGTCAGACGGTGCCGAACATTCTGTCGCCCGCGTCGCCCAGACCGGGGATGATGTAGCCCTTTTCGTTGAGCTGCTCGTCCAGCGCGGCGGCGTATATCGGCACTTCGGGATGGAACTGGTGCACGCGCCGCGCGCCCTGCCGGGCGGCGATGATGCAAGCGAAGGCTATATGCTTTGCGCCGCGCGCCTTCAGGATGTGCAGCGCCTCCACGGCGGAGCCGCCCGTTGCCAGCATCGGGTCGCAGAGCAGCACGAAGTCATTGCTTATGTCTTTCGGAAAACGGGCGTAATAGCGCACCGGCTCCAGAGTGTCCTCGTTGCGGTAAATGCCGATATGCGCGAACCGCGCGTTAGGCTCCACGCGCATTATCGCCTCGGACATGGCAAGCCCGGCGCGCAGTATTGAAACCACGGTAAGCTCCTGCGCCAGCCTGACGGCGGCGCAGTCTCCCAGCGGGGTTTTGACCGTGTCGGCGCAGGTTTTGGCAGAGCCCAGCGCATCGTATGTGAGGAAAACGGCTATTTCGCCGGCGATGCGGCGGAAATCCGCGGAAATCGTCCGCTTATCGCGCAGGCGGGCGACCTTGTCCTGCACCAGCGGATGCTTTGAGACAAACAGGTTTGTGGTCATCGTATCAGCTCCCTGATAAGCAGTCCCGGACGCGGCCTTCTATCGGAAATATCCACCGCGCCTGCAAATTCGGCCTTCCCTTCCGCCAGCCGTTTCGCATCGCTTGCGCGCAGCACGGCTATGGTTTCGCCGCGGGACACGGCGTCGCCGGCTTTCTTCTCCAGCCAGATGCCGGCGCCGTAATCCAGCCGGTCTTCCATGGCATTGCGCCCCGCGCCGAGCTTCACGCAAGCCTGCCCGGTCTTTCTTGCGTCCAGCGCGCGGATATAGCCGCCAGCCGGGGCTTTTACTACCGCCGACAGTTTGGCCCTGGGCAGCTTTGCGGGGTTATCCACTACAGAGACGTCTCCGCCCTGCCATTTCACAAGCTGGCGCAGTTTCTCCAGCGCCGCGCCGGAAGAAACGGCATTTTCAAGCAGCCTGCGCGCGGCGGCGGGCGATTTCGCCTTGCCGCCCATCACCGCCATCCAGGAGCCAAGCCCGTACATCAGCTCCGCGTAATCCGGCGCGATATTCTCGCCTCTCAAAATCCGTATAGCCTGCTCCATCTCGTTGCTGTTGCCGCATACCCGGCCAAGCGGCTGGTTCATGTCGGTAAGCAGAGCCACGCACTTCATGCCCAGCAGTTCCGCCGTGCTCACAAGCGACATGGCCAGTTGTTTCGCCTCGCCGTAATCCCGCATGAAAGCGCCGGAGCCGAACTTGACATCCATCACCAGCGCGTCTATCCCTTCGGCGTATTTTTTGGAAAGAATGCTGGCCACTATAAGCGGGCGGGATTCCACGGTTCCCGTCGCGTCGCGCAGGGCGTAGAGTTTTTTGTCCGCGGGCGCAAGCTCTCCGGTCTGGCCCAGCATGCACACGCCGATGGCGCGCATCTGCCGCAGCGCCTCGCCCATGGAAAGCCGCACCCGCAGCCCTTTGATTGATTCCAGCTTGTCCAGAGTGCCGCCGGTATGTCCCAGCCCCCTGCCCGACATCATCGGCACCGGCAGGCCTATGCTGGCCGCCAGCGGCGCAAGCGCGAGCGACACTCCGTCACCCACCCCGCCGGTGGAATGCTTGTCAACCTTGGGCCCGCCCGCCGCGCCGAAATCCAGTCTTTTGCCGGAACTGGCCATCGCTCTGGTGAAAGCGGCGGTCTCGCTGTCGTCCAGCGGGTTGAAAAAAGCCGCCATTAAAAAGGCCGACAGTTGATAATCCGGGACGCCGCCCCCCGCCGCGCCTTTCGCTATGAAATCAAACTCCTCCGGCGTCATTTTCCCGCCGGAGCGCTTTTTTATTATCAGTTCCTGCATTCTCATCGCATTATTGATGGCTGCATAAATAAAAGCCTATGCGAAGGCCCGAATTCAGGCCGCGCGCCAGGCGCGGCTGCGCCGCTGTGCTGTCCGCACTGCAAACAGCCGCAACGACGCGCGCGGCCTGAAGGCGGGCCTCCCCGAAGGGGCCGAGCCGCTTTCGGGCTGCAACCGCGTCGCCAAAGGCCGGACATACGGACAGTATGTCCAGCCTTTGGCTTCTTGTTTCGCTGCGAAATCGGCTCAGTCGCATAGGCTTTTATTTATGCGACATCAATAGGGGCAGTTGCAGAATTTCGCGCAGCAGTTTGCGGAAATTGTCGGCCACCTTGCGGCCTTCTTCAAGTACTTCCTGATGGCTTAGCGGCCGTTCCGCTATCCCGCTGGCAAGGTTTGTGACCCAGCTCAGCCCCAGCACCCGCATTCCAAGCTGCCGCGCCGCTATCACCTCCGGCACGGTTGACATGCCCACCACATCCGCGCCCAATATGCCGTAGGCGCGCACCTCGGCGGGGGTTTCATAGGAGGGGCCGGGGGAGGCGATATAAACCCCCTCGCTGGCGTGTATGCCCAGGTTTTTGCAAAGCGCGAGGGTCTCGCGCCGCAGTTCCGGGTCGTAGGCGGCGCTCATGTCGGTGAACATGGGGCCGAAACGTTTGTCATAGACGCCGCGCAACGGGTTTGCGCCCATCAGATTGATATGGTCGCTAAGCACCACCAGCGAGCCGGGCGGCGCCGTTTTTCTTAAAGAGCCCACCGCCGCAGTCGCGATAAGCGTTTTCACCCCCAACTCGCCAAGAACGCGCACGACCAGCGCTATATCGCCAAGCTCGTGGCCTTCGTAGTAATGAAATCGTCCCTGCATGACAGCCACGCCCAGCCCGTTGTATTTTCCGAAAAGCAGATTCCCCGCATGGCCGGACACCGACGATTTCGGGAAGCCGTCTATGCTGTCGTAGGGAATGCTGATTTTGTCTTCAAGCGGGGGCACGCAGTCGGAGAGGCCGCTGCCCATTATCGCGGCAATCTGCGGCCTGAAGTTTCCAAGTTTCGATTTAAGCCAGCCGGAAATTCTGTCCGCCCGGCAAATATGTTCTCGGCAGTCGGTCATGGATATAAACTAACAAATAGTTTGCGGCGGCACAACAACCGGCGCTGCTGCTACCTGTTGGCGCGCAGCATGCGCGCCGCGAAGGACTTGGCCGCCGCGGCGGCCGAGTTTTTCGGATTTATGGACAGGGTCACATCAAAATCAGCCAGCGCCCTCTCATGCAGGCCCATGTTGCCATAAGCGATGCCGCGGTTGAAGTGCGACTCCGCGTCATTCGGATTAAGCCGCAGCGCCTCGGTTAAATCCGACACGGCGTCGCCGAATTGTTTTGACAGTATGCGGGCGTATCCCCTGACCGCATACTCGCGCGCGCCCGGCGTCGCATCGGTTTCCGCGACATGCCCGGAATTGCGCGCGCTGCGGCGCGCGGACTCTATCCGCGCCCGCAATTCAGAAAGTCCAGGAGAAGGGGCCAGTTCCAGGGCCTTGTCCGCGTCCGCCAGGGCCTGGTCAAAAAGCCCTTTTTCGGCGCAGATTTCGCTGCGCAACTGATAGGGAACGCTCCAGTCCGGGCTGATTTCCGCCGCGCGGGTTATATCGGCCATTGCCGCGGCGTATTGTTTCAGCGCGTAGTAGCGCAATCTGGCCCTGTTTACATAATTCTGCGCAAATCCGGGGGCCAGGCAGGCGGCCATATTGTAATCGGATTCGGCCTGTGCATAAAGCCCGATCTTGCTGTACGCCGCGCCGCGCGCGCCATATCCCGCGCCATAGGACGGGTCTATGGAAAGCGCGGCGTTGATATCCGCAATGGATTCGGCATATTTTCCCTGCAGGAAGTATGCCACGCTCCTGTGGGCGAATGCGTCAGTCAAAACCGTAATGTCCGATTTCCAGTTGTCGTACCGGCGGTATTTGCTGATGGTATCGCTGCAAAGGAGCACGGAATCTCCCCATAATTTCACTCTTTCCACGGAGATACACGACAGCGCCAGCAGCAGCGCGGACGCGCAAGCCGCAGCCGTGATTTTGAATTTTGCAAAAGCCATATCAAACACTGTGCCAAGAGCCAGAAACACTCCCGCCGCGGGAATATATGTGTAGCGGTCTGCCGGCAATATCTGAAAAGGCAGCACGGCAAGCAGCATCAGCCCGAAAAATGCCACGCCGGTGCAGCAGTTCCTGCAATACCTGGCAAGAAGCGCCAGCAGCGCCGCAAAAGCCGCCGCCGGCAGATATTTAAGCAAGAAATTGCCTGATGGCTGCAGGTGCGGATAAAGCGGGCAAAGTTTTGCGGGGAACAACACTTTGCACAGGTAGAACCACTCCCCGTATCCGCATAGCGCCAATTTGTCCGCGAGGGAAATTCTCCCGCCCACGCCGGACGGGGACAAATAGAATTTCCCGACGGTAAAAGACAGCGCCAATACCGCGGACGAGGCAATGATGAAGGGGATTTTCTCGGCGGCAATGCCAAATAGCGTTTCACGCCCGCCCTGTTGCGCAGGAACAACGGCGGTTTGCGGGAGGACCTGCCCCTCGTCTGCGGCGGACCGGGGCGGACGGGCCGCAAGCCTGAGACTTCGGAGCATCCGTGACAAAAACGGCGCCTGCGGCTGAATGCGGAGATTTTGAGCAGGCTCCATGTGTATGCGGTTGAAATGCCAGTCCAGCAGCACAAGAACCGCTACGCCCAGCGCTACTGTCGGCTTGGACAGCATGGCCGCGATTAACAGCGCGCAGGATAATGCTAAATTCCGCCAGTCCCGGGATTTGACGTATCTGATATACGCCAGCAGCATTGCCAGCAGGAAAAAGCAGGAAAGAAGGTCTTTTCTGCCGGATATCCATGCGACGGGTTCGGCGCGCAGCGGATGAACCGCGAAAAGCAGCGACGCGAGCAAAGCTCCCGGGATGCCAGCTCCCAATGCAGCTGCCAGATAGTAAAACAAAATGCAGTTTGCCGCATGAAGCGCTATGTTGCCCGCATGAAACGCCGCCGCATCAGAGCCGAATAACAGCCATTCCAGCCTGTATGAGAAAATTGTCAGCGGATGGTAATAGCCCATCGTGGAAGTGGTGAAAATACCCTTCCCGTTGCCGATAACCATGGAGTTGGCGGTAATATAATTGTAATCATCGCCGTTGAGAAAACCGCCTTTCAGCGAGGGCCAGAATAACGCTGCGGCAACCGCCGCGGCCAGAAACGGCGCAACTCGTCTTGCCAAAACATCGCGGTTTAGCCGGCGGCTGGCGGGGCGTTCCTGCGCGGAATTTCCACCGCCTGCCGGACGCGCATGCGCGTCAAGCTCCGCGCCGAACCGTCCGCGCCAGCCGCCGCTGGTCTCGTCGTCGGCTCCGAAAACCGGAACACTGTCTTTTCGCTTCATAAATCCTTTGCGGGAAAGAATCCATTGTATCAAAGTCAGCCGGTGCCTGAGCGGAAAGCGTCTTTTATATGCGCTGGCTTTTCGCCTGCGATTATGGCAATCACGTCGAAACGGGCCTGGGAAAACCGGCTTTCCCCGCCCAGCGCGGCGCGGATTTTACCCGCCGCGCGGACGAAAACGCCGCCTTCGCTTTCCCCGCCGGAAAACGCCGCCGCGATTGCCGGCTTTGACTTTATATATGCCTGCGCGCAGTTTATTATTTTTTTCCGTTTGGATTTTGTTACAGCCGCCGCCGGCCCGCCGAAAGCCGCGTAAGAGCGGGTTTTCACCTCGGCGAATACCAGGGTTTGTCCGTCGGCGGCGATTATGTCTATTTCGCCAAGCGGGCAGCGCCAGCCGCGCGCCAGGATTTTCATGCCAAGCGAGCGCAGAAAGCGCGCGGCCTCGTCCTCTCCGCGCGCGCCGAGATTTTCAGGCATAAAAGGGGAGCTTGTCCGGCAGGAAGGTGCGCCGGTGTTCCGGGCAGGGGCCCAGCTTTTCAATGGCGGCGATATGCTCCGCCGTGCCGTAGCCTTTGTGTTTGGCAAAGCCGTAGCCGGGGTATTTGGCGTCAAGCCCGCAGAGCAGCCTGTCCCGCGTAACCTTGGCGATAATGCTGGCCGCCGCCACCGCAAGCGACTTGCCGTCGCCCTTTATCACCGGCGTCTGCGGCAGCTCCAGCCCGGGTATGGCATTGTTTCCGTCAACCAGCGCGAATGCGCCGGGCGGCGGGCACAGCTGCGCGACCGCGGCGCGCATCGCCGCGAATGTGGCCTGGAGAATATTTATGCGGTCAATCTCCTCCGGCCCGCAAAAGCCCAGCCCGCAGGCCGCGCCGGAGGTTTTCAGCAAATCAAAAAGCTCTTCCCGCTTTTTGGGGGAGAGCTTTTTGCTGTCGTTGACTTCGCCTAAAACCGGATACAGCTCCGGCGCGATTATGCACGCGCAGGCCACCACCGGCCCCGCCAGCGGCCCGCGCCCCGCCTCGTCTATGCCGACGAGGACGGCCGCGCGGCGCTGCCGCGCTGCGGTCTCGTCAAAAACCGCGAGGCGGGAAATCACACCGCGGGCTACTGCTGCGCGGGCTGGCTCTGCGCGGGGGCCGCCGTTGCGGCGGCTTCCGGCTGGGCAGTCGCCTGCGCGGTTTCAGCCTTGGGCTGCGCGGGCGCGGCCTTCTCCTGCTCGGCGGAGACGCGCTCGGCCAGGCGGGCAGCCTTTCCGGCCAGCTCGCGCAGGAAGAACAGCTTGGCGCGCCGCACCTTGCCCTGCTTGAGAACCTCTATCTTCTCCACGCGGGGCGAATGAAGCGGGAATATCCGCTCTATCCCCACGCCGAAGGAGGTCTTGCGGACGGTGAAAGTCTCGGATATTCCGCTGCCCCTGCGCGCGATGACAACGCCGTCAAAGCACTGTATCCGCTCGCTGTCGCCTTCCACGACTTTGTTGTGGACGCGCACAGTGTCTCCGGGCCGGAACTCCGGCAAACCGGTTTTAAGGCCTTCCTGCTTGATTTCCATACAAGTCATTCCTCCGTGTCAAATTCCCGCCAGGTCCGGCCTGAGCCGCCGGGTAATCTCGGCGGACTGCCGCCTGCGCCAGTTTTCTATGCCGGCGTGGTTTCCGCTCATCAGCTCCGGCGGAGCCTTCTTCCCGCGCCACACCGCCGGCCTGGTGTAATGCGGCGCCTCCAGCTTCCCGTCCGAAAACGATTCTATCAGCGGCGCCTCCTCTTTTTTGAAGACGCCCGGCAGCAGCCTGGTTACGCAGTCTATCACCGCCACCGCCGCCGGCTCGCCGCCGGTAAGCACGAAATCGCCCAGCGAAATCTGCCCGTCGCAGCCGTCTATGAAGCGCTGGTCCACGCCCTCGTAATGGCCGCAGACAAGCACCAGATTTTTCCTGCGCGCCAGCGCGGCGGCCTTTTGCTGGGTGAACTTTTCGCCCTGCGGGCCGAGAAACACCACCGCCGCGCCGCGGCGCTTTACGCTTTTTACGGCCTGGTAAAGCGGCTCCGCCATCATCACCATGCCGGCGCCGCCGCCGTAGGGCCTGTCATCCACCGTCTTGTGCCTGTCCGCGGTGAAGTCGCGCGGGCTGGCGAAACCCAGCTTCAGAATGCCCTTTTCCCGCGCGCGCCCGACTATACTTTTGGACAGCGGGAAATCCACCAGTTCGGGGAACAGCGTAACAACGTCTATGCGCATCTAGTCTATGTCCAGAAACGCCTTTTTCCCCGCCCGCTCCGCCCCGGCGGACAGCACGGCCCGGACGGCCTTTATGACCTTGCCGTCCCTGCCGATGATTTTACCCTTGTCCGAATCGGCCACTTTGGCCTTGAGCCGGATTATGCCGCCTTCCTCCGCCGTCTCGACGAAGACTTCCTCCGGCTTGTCCACAAGCGCCTTCAGCAGATAGCTGGCAAGCTCCTGCATATCAAGCCTTGGGCGCGGCCGCGCGTTTGGCGCGCCGGATGAGGGAGGCCACTGTTTCCGTCGGTTTCGCGCCGGTTTTTATCCAGTGTTCCACGCGGTCCAGCTTCAGCGAGAGCTGCGCGTTTTCCTTTCCAAGCGCGGGATGGTAATGTCCCACCACTTCCAGCGGCTTGCCGCGCACCGCGCGCGTGCGCGCTATCGCCACCACGCGGTAATGCGGTTCCTTCGGTTTTCCTGTCCTTTGCAGCCTGAGAGCTACTGCCATTTTCTCCTCCGAGTCCGAAACCCATCCGGGTTTCAGACGTTTTTTCTCAAAATCCTCATCGCGGCCTGCGCGCCGTCCGGGCCGAAGACCGCGCTTCCCGCCACCAGCGAATCCGCGCCGGAAAGCGCCGCCATCCTGGCCGTGCGGGCGTTTATGCCGCCGTCCACCTGAAGCCAGATTTTCCGGCCCGAGTCGTTTATCATCCGGCGGGCCTGCGCTATGCGCTCCGGCGACTGGGGCATGAACGCCTGACCGCCGAAACCCGGATTCACCGTCATCACCAGCAGCAGGTCTATCTTCGGCAGAAACCGGAGCGCCTTTTCAAGCGGGGTGTCCGGGTTCAGCGCCAGGCCTGCTTTTGCGCCCAGCTGATGTATCTTATCCAGCGCGGCGGCGCAATTTTTAGCCTCGTAATGCACGGTTATCAGGTCCGCGCCGGCTTTCACGAAAGCCTCAACGAAATCAAGCGGGCGCTCCACCATCAGATGCGCGTCCAGCGGCAGGCTTACGCGCCTGCGCAACGCGGCCACCACCGCCGGGCCGAAGCTGATATTGGGCACGAAATGCCCGTCCATCACATCCACCTGAAGCCAGTCCGCGCCGGCAAGTTCGGCATGCTCGGCGGCACGGCCCAGGTCCGCCGCGTCTGCGGCGAGAACGGAGGGCACTATAGCCGTTCTGCCGGAGGGCGGATGAAATGTCATTGCATCTCCTTTTCTTCCACCAGCACGCCGTTTACGAAAATGCGCACCTTCGCCGGCCCGCCGTAGGGCGCGGTAAGGTCAACCTTGGTGCCGGGGGCGCGCAGCCCGTTGAAAATCTCGCGCTCGCCGGATTTGTCCATCATCACTATGCGCAGCCGGCTCTGGGAGCTGCCCTGGCTCATCTCGTAATGGATGCGGTGCACTTTGGCAGCCGCCGCGCCGGTGTCCCTGCGCCCGCTTATCACAAGCGTTATCCTGATGTCCGGGTTAAGCGCGGTGTCCGGAGCCGGGTCCTGCGAAAGTATGGTCCCGTTCGGGAAAAGCGATGCCGGCTCCTCCTTTATATCAAAAGACAATCTGTTCTGCGCCGCCCAGTGGTTTGCCTCCATGACGGATTTCTGGCGGAAATCCGGCATCAACGTTATCCCCGAAGGCGGCGGCCCCGCCGAAATCGTTATATTGATCAGCGAATTTTTGGCCACGCTGGCGTCCGGCGCCGGGTCCTGGGCGATTACCACGCCCTTGTCCAACTTTAGCGAATACGCCTCGCCCACCTCGCCCAGCAGCAGCTGCTGCTGGCGGAGCAGCAGTTCCGCGTTTCGCTGCGGCAGCCCCGACAGGTTGGGCGCGAAAACCGATTCCCCCCCTTGGCTGAACCAGGCGCGTATCACCTTGCCCTCGCGCACCATGGTTCCCGGCGGCGGAAGCTGGCGGATGACCGCGCCCACCGGGACGGAATTGTCAAACTCCTCGCCGCATCTTTGCAGGGCCAGCTTGACGCCCGACAGCGTGTCCAGCGCGGCCATGGCGGAACGTTTGGTTATGTCCGGCGCGGCCACCTGCGCCCTGTCATGCACAAGCGCGCCGAAAGCCCAGTCCAGCGAAAAGTAGGCTGCGGCGCAGACGATTGCAAGAACAACCAGGGTTTCGACAAATCGTTTCATACGGCGTTCATGCGGCGCCGTCCGCCCGCCCGGCGCAAGGGAGGGCAAAAACATCCCCTGCCTTCAGCCTCAGGCCGTTTGCAAAATCCCACGCTGAAACGGTGTTTTTGCCTTCGGGGCGGACAGACTCCACCAATACGGCTCCGTCTGAACATTCTACTATAAAACCCCTGCCCCTTTCAACGCGCGCGATTGTCCCCGGCGCGCCGCCCGCGCCGGCGGGGGAAAGCGATGTTTTCAGCACCTGCACCAGCGTTTTGCGCCCCCCCGCAGGGCAATACACCCGCGCGCGCGGCCCCAGCGCAAGCCCGCGCACCCGGTTGTGAATCTCCGCCGCGGGGCGCGAAAAATCAAGAAAGGAATCCTCCGTCCGCAGCAGCGGCGCGGCAGACGGCTTGCCGGATTGCGCGATGCGCGGCGGACTGCCGGCGGCGGACAGCTCCAGCGCGTCGTCCAGAATATCCACGCCGAAAGCGGCCAGTTTGCTCATCAGCGAGGCCGCGTTGTCTTCGGGCGCTATGGGATGCCGTTTGGCAAGGCAGAGCGGCCCTGTATCCATCCCCTCGTCAAGCCAGAAGGCGGAAACTCCGGTTTCGGTTTCCCCGTTTATAAGCGCCCATTGCACGGGGGCCGCGCCCCTGTAAGCGGGCAGAAGCGAAAAATGGATATTGAGGCAGCCCATGGCCGGAACCGACAGCGCATCCTGTTTAAGCAGCCTGCCGTAAGCGACGACCACGGCCACGTCCGGCTTTACGTTTTGCAGCGCGCTGGCGACGGCGGCGGAATTATCCGCCGTTTCCACCGGAATGCCGCGCGCGGCGGCAAAAACCTTTACCGGCGACGGCGTTAGCTTGAGCCCGCGCCCGGCGGGCCTGTCGGGCATGGTGATGACCAGCGCCGGCGGGTGTTCCCGGCACATGAAATCAAGAAAAGGGACCGCCGTCTCCGGCGTCCCCATGAAAACGGTCTTCAAATTCGCCATTCAGGAATATTTTAGCACATAGCGCGGCTTCGCATGTGTTTTGCGGGTTTCCCGCAGGACACATTGTGGCCCGGATATCAACAAATGCAAAAAATAGCCGGATACCTGACCGCTTGAGCTTCAGTGACCTCTATTACCTGAATGTTTCAGTTGGATTGCGGGGTTCGGCGAAAAATAGCTTCATACTGCCTTCACAAAATTATCCTTTCGCGCAGTGAGGCGCGCGCGGATAATTTTGTTCGGCATTATTTCGCGCTTTTTCGCCTCGGTCCTCGCAACCAACTGAAACACTCAGGTTATGATGCGCCCCTGCATGGATAATTCCATGCAGGGGCGCCGGATTTTTGCTTCCGCTTTTGCGGAGGCTTGCCTTGCGGCTTAGTACATGTCTCCGCCGGGCATGGGGGCGGACATTTTCTCTTTCTTTTCCGGCAGGTCGGCGATGAGCGCCTCGCTGAGCAGCACCGTCGCGCCGATGGAGGCGGCGTTCTGGAGCGCGGAGCGCACCACTTTGGCCGGGTCAACGACGCCGGCTTTGAGCATGTCGCCGTACTCGCCCGTCTCGGCGTTGAAGCCCTGATTTTCGCCGAGGGCGCGCACTCTCTCTATGACCACGGAGCCGTCATGGCCCGCGTTGGTGGCTATCTGGCGCAGCGGCGCGCTGAGCGCGCGGCGGACGATGTTGATGCCGGTCTGCTCATCCTCGTTTGCGCCCTTAAGCGTTGTCAGCGTTTTTTCGCAGCGGATGAGCGCCACGCCGCCGCCGGCGACAAGGCCCTCTTCCACGCCCGCGCGGGTTGCGTTTCTGGCGTCTTCCACTTTGGCTTTCTTGGCTTTCATCTCGGTCTCGGTAGCTGCGCCGACGCTGATGACGGCCACTCCGCCGGAGAGCTTGGCAAGCCGCTCTTCCAGTTTCTCTTTGTCGTAGTCGGAGGTGCTGTCTTTGATCTGGCGGCGGAGCTGCTCTGCCCGCTTTTTAATCTCGTCCTTGTTGCCCACGCCGTCTACGATGGTGGTGTTTTCCTTGTCCACAACCACGCGCTTGGCGCGGCCCAGCATTTCAATGCCTGCTTTTTCAAGCTTTGAGCCGGTCTCTTCGCTGATGACCTGCCCGCCTGTCAGCACAGCGATGTCGGCCAGCATGTCCTTGCGGCGGTCGCCAAAGCCGGGGGCCTTGACGGCGCAGCCTTTGATTGTGCCGCGCATTTTGTTGAATACCAGCGTGGCAAGCGCCTCGCCTTCAATATCCTCGGCGATAAGCATAAACGGCTTGCCGGCTTCCACGATTTTCTGGAGGACGGGCATAAGCTCGTTCATTGAGGAGATTTTCTTGTCGGTGATGAGGATGTAGCAGTCCTCAAGCGCGCATTCCATGCGCTCGGCATCGGTGACGAAGTACGGGGAGATGTAACCCCTGTCAAACTGCATGCCCTCCACGACGTCCAGCGTCGTCTCCGCCGATTTGCCTTCCTCTATGGTGATGACGCCCTCGTGTCCGACTTTTTCCATCGCCTGGGCGATGAGGTCGCCGATGACGCGGTCGTTTGCGGAGATGGTGGCTATCTGCGCCTTCTCCTCGCGCGTCTTGACCGGCTTGTGCATTTTCTTGATTTCTTCGCAGACGGCCTCAACCGCTTTTTCAATGCCGCGTTTTACCTGCATCGGGTTCGCGCCGGAAGCGATGTTTTTGACGCCCTCTGCCAGAATGGCCTGGGCCAGCACGGTGGCGGTGGTGGTGCCGTCGCCGGCGACGTCATTGGTCTTGGTGGCCACTTCCTTTACGAGCTGGGCGCCCATGTTTTCGAAATGGTCTTCCAACTCTATCTCTTTGGCGACGGTGACGCCGTCGTCAATTATTGACGGGTAGCCGAATTTTTTCTCCAGCACCACGCAGCGGCCCTTGGGGCCCAGTGTAACCTTCACCGCATTGGCGGCCTGGTCTATGCCGGATTTGATACGCGCACGCGCCTCTTCGCCGAAAATGATCTGTTTCGCCATTTGGATGTCTCCTTAATAATTACCGCAGCACGCCAAGAACATCGTCTTGGTGCATGATGAGATACTCCACGTCGTCAATCTTTATTTCCGTGCCGGAGTATTTGCCGTAGAGTATCCTGTCCCCCGCCTTGACGTCCATGTTGAGCCGCTTGCCTTCCTCGGTCATTTTGCCGGGGCCGGCGGCGATGATTTCGCCTTCCTGCGGCTTGTCCTTGGCCGTGTCCGGGATGATGATGCCGCCTTTGCGGACTTCCTTGGGTTCAACCGCCTTTACCAGAACCCGGTCGCCCAAAGGCTGGATTTTCACTTCTGCCATATCATTCCTCCTGTTGTTTTCCGCGCCCGTCCGTCGGGCGGAAGGCGCGGGCAATGTTAGCAGTCATTGCGTCTGACTGATAATTTAGCATAAACCGCGCGGGGTGTCAATAGCAGTCTTTTAAGGGGAGCGCTAATTATGGATTTGCGAAGGCGTTTATAGCCGCGCGCGCCAGCTGGGCGATTTTTTCCATGAATTTCGGATTGCGCAGCTTTATAACTACAACGGAGACGTTGTCGGGCCCGCCGTTTTCCAGGGCCTTGTCAACCAGGTAGCGGCACATCATGGCCGCCGGCAGGGCGGAGGACAGGACGCCGCGCATATCTGTTTCAGAAGCGGCTTTGAACAGCCCGTCGGAGCACAGCAGCAGCCTGTCGCCGTCGGCCAGTGTAACCTCGCCCACATCCAGCTTGACCGCCTTGGTTATTCCCATCGCCCGGGTGAGGATATTCTGCATGGAGGAAATTTCGGCTTCCTCCTTTGTCATTATGCCCTTGCGGACCTGCTCCATCACCAGCGAATGGTCGCTGGTAAGCTGGACCATATTACTTTCGCGATACAGATAAATGCGCGAGTCCCCTATATGCGCGATAGCCGCGCTGCGAGAGCCCAGCAGTATCGCGCTCAGGGTGGTGCCCATGCCTTTGCGGTTGGTCTGTTCCATGGACGCGGCGTGAACCGCCTCGTTGGCCTTGATGGCGGCGAAATGTATGTCATTTACGGATTCGGAAAGATGCGGGTCCTTGTTTTTCACGCGCATGTCGCCGCTGCGCAGCGCTATCAAACTCTCTTTTATGGCGGTTATGGCTATGTCGCTTGCGATTTCTCCGGCGTTATGCCCGCCCATCCCGTCGGCTACCGCGGCAAGGCCCAGCAACTCGTCCACCACGACGCTGTCCTGATTGTCGCTGCGAACCTTGCCTTTGTCGCTCAGAAAAGCGAATTCCGGGATAAGGGATATCTCTATCATAACCTGTCCGAATACCGCAAAACCTCGGTGCGCTGCGCCGCCAGCGAAACGCAGGATAAAAGCGCAAAAAGCAGCGCCGCCAGCAGGTACGAACCCTCACGCCCCGCATTGGCCTGAAAGCGGCCGGCCGGTTCTGCGGCAGCTTCGCGCCATGCCTCGGATTTCAGAAGTTCCAGCGGTTTTCTCCGGGGAATATCCACCAGTTTATCGGACGGAGGCGCAACCCCGCCGTTTTCCCGGCGCAGTTTTTCAATCTGCTCCTGCCGCTCGGCATAGGCTTTGGTTACCATGGCTTCCTGGTCGGCCTCTTTTTGCGAATAGAGCTGCGCGGAATATGCGCTGACGCCGTAAATCCACATCATTGCGCCGGCGGCTGAGATGAGGACCAGCGGCGCCAGAAGCGATGTTATGGTGCTTTTCTTGGCAAAGCCGGACAACGCCGCAGCCGCGGACAGAAACACCGCCAGGAACAGCGCAGTGGTGAGACTGTCGCCCGCGGCCTCAACAGAGACAAAACGCCATAAAAACATCATGAAAAACCCGGCAAAAGCCGCGCCCGCCCATCTGCCGGCGACGCGCTTGTCGTCCCTGCACATGAAATGACAGGCAAGGCAGAAAGACAGCGCAGCGTAAACAAGCATGTTGGCGGTTCCGAGCGGATTATCCGCAATGCCCCTTGCCGCTCCGGCCAGAGTGGTAAGCGGCGTCGCGCCCGCTGACGGGGAGTATGCCGCGCCGGCGGCATATGCGCAGGCGCACGCGGCGTACAACGCAAACGAGACCGCCTCAAACGCGCCGCCCGCGCTCACATATATGGCCCCGCCCAGCAGCAGCACCCCGCCTGACATAAATCCCACCTGCGCCGCCAGAGAGTCGGAGGACGGGGCGGTAACCGCAGCCCCCCACATGGCAAACAGCAGTATCATAAGGCCCGACAGCAGCATGAACACAAGCAGAAGCGGCAGCCGCCTGGATTTCTTCGGAGGAGAAAGGGTTATGGTCTCGCGCGTGTCGGCATCGTCCATCTGCGGGGTTTCCACCTGGGGGCTGTCCACAAGAGGCTCCGCCGCCTCCTCCGATTCGGACGGCGCAATATCCTCGGCAGGCAGGCCTGTATCCTCCGGCGCATCCGCGGAAGGATTGGTGATTACAACCTCTTCCTGCGGCGGCCTGGGCGCGGGGGCCGGCTCCGGCTCCTCTTGCGGCTCGGGCGGATTTTCGGACGGCGCGGACGGGGGCGCCGGTTCCGGCGGAGGAGCCGGACGGGATTCCATCTGCTCGCGCAGCATCTCGTCGAAAGAAATGATTTCCGGTATGCGCGAGCTTGCCGCGCCGCTTTCACCGCTGCGCGGCGCGGGCGCGCCGGAAACAGAAAGCGTATCCTTGCCGTCGCCGATGTTCAGGTTGAGACTGTCGCTTGTGTCCGGAAATCCCATCCTGGCTGCGCCCTTGGACAGGGCATCCAGCGCCTCGCTGGCGGACTGGTAGCGGTCCTCCGGTTTTTTCTTCATCATCCGCTCTATGATGCCGGCCAGCCACAACGGCACTTCCGGGCGGACCTGTATTATGTTCGGGGGCGGTTCGCTGATATGCTTGTGCACCACCTCTATGGAGGTCTTGCCGTCAAAGGGATACTTGGCGGATATCATGTAATACAGCGTTACCCCCGCCGAATATAAATCCGCCCTGTGGTCCACCGCGCGGCCCAGCCCCTGCTCCGGCGCCATGAAATAGGCCGTGCCCACCATCTCGCCGGAAATCGTGAGCTGCTTTTCCTCGTGGATTTTGCGCGCCAGGCCGAAGTCCACTATCTTAGGCTCGCCGTCTTTTGCAATAAGGATATTGGAGGGTTTTATATCGCGGTGTATTATGCTTTGCGCGTGGGCCGCCGCCAGGCCCCTTAGCACGCCGGAGATAATCGCCACCGACTTGTCCATCGGCAGCCCGCCGGTTTTGGTTATCATGTCGGACAGCGGGCTTCCGTCTATGTAGCTCATTATCAGGAAATAAATGCCCTTGTCCACGCCTACATTGTTTATCTGGACTATGTTGGGATGTTCTATTTTTGCGACGGAACGCGCCTCGCGCAGGAAAAACTGGACGTATCTGTCGTCGTTGGCGAGATTGGGGGCCAGCACTTTTATGCAGACGATTTTATCCAGCAGGGTGTGATGGGCCTTGTAGGCGGCTCCCATGCCCCCCATGCCTATCTTGGATACAATTTTACAACCGGCAAGCTCAGTGCCTACCAGCGCGTCCTCAGTGCCCATGACAAGTAGAGTTTATTATAAAAATCCGCCTTTTTCCACTGCGCGCATTGCTTGCGGCAGATATTGCGCCAGTTCGCCCGCCAGAACGCAGCGGTCCCCCATTTCCCTTGCCGCCATGTCGCCGCAGATTCCGTGGATGAGGACCGCGGCGCGCGCGCAGCCGAAGGCTGTTTCCGCAAAAGACTTCCTCTTTCCGGCCTGCGCCCACAATCCGGCGATAATTCCGGCCAGCACGTCTCCGGTTCCGGCTTTTGCCAGCGCGGGGCCGCCGGTGTTGTTGACGGCGAAATCGCCGTCCCCGGCGGTTATGGTGCGCGCGCCTTTGAGCACCGCCACCCCGCCGCAAATTCCGCGCAGCCGCGCAGCCGCCGCGCGGCGCGCCGCCGGGCCTTTGGGAATCGCGGTTCCCAGCAGCCGCGCAGCCTCGCCCGGATGCGGGGTGATTATACGCGGCGCCCTTACGGCGGAAAAAAACTTTTCAGCCCCGCCGCGCAGCGCAATGCAGTTCAGCGCATCCGCGTCCATGACAAAAGGGATTTCCAGTTGTTTAACGACCGCGGAGACGAAAGCCGCCGTCTCCGCGCCGGCGCCCAGCCCGGGGCCGATAAGCAGCAAATCCGCCTTACGGCGGCTTTGCCAGTCCAGCACGGTTTCAAGCGCGGCGCGCGCGGGCATGCCGTCCGCCGTCTGCGGCAGGGGCAGCGTCAGCGTCTCCGGCAGGCAGGCGGCGGCTATGGGCTGCGAGCTTTCAGGCAGCGCCAGCGTTACAAGCCCGGCGCCGGATTTAAGCGCGGCGCGCGCGGCCAGCACCCCCGCGCCCGTCATGCCGCGCGAGCCGGCGATTATGAGGATTTTGCCGTAATCGCCCTTGTTCCCGCAGGGGCGGCGTTTGGGAAGAAGTTTCATATCGCAAACAGCTTGGCGCGCGGGTTGTGCAGCGCCAGCGCGCTTACGCTTGCCTCCGGTTCCATCATGAAACTTTCGGTCAGGGTTACACCGATGTCACCGGGGCTCAGCAGCGAAAACAGTTTCTCCTGCTGCTCCAGCGCGGGGCAGGCGGGGTAGCCGAAGCTGTACCGCTCGCCCCGGCCTTTGGGGGCCGGGCCGCAAAACCCGCCGTGCGCGCATTTCCCGCCGCAGCCTGTTGAGGCAGAGCGGGACGATTCCTCGTCGCAACCGAACCATTCCCGGCGGATACGGGCGTGAACGGCTTCGGCTATCGCCTCCGCATAGACTGCCGCAAGCGCGTTGAGGATATGGGAATCCGCCAGTCTGCCGGCCTCGCGCAGCCTGGCGGCCTCGCGCGCGAAACCTCCGCCGCAGGTGCAGACAAACATGGCAATATAATCCATTTTCCCGCCGGCGGACGGGCCCACGAAATCCGCCAGGCAAAGCTTTTCCCCCTCCGGCTGGCGCGGAAAGTCAAAAATCACGGGCGCGAATGTCCGGTCGGCGGGATTGTAGACGGTTATTGAGTTCCCCCCGCTCTGCGCGGGCAGGAAGCGGTATGCCGCAAGCGGCGCGAAAATGCCGCGCGCCACGGCATCGCCAAGCAGCGCTCCTGCCTGTTTTTTCAGCGATAGAAAACGCGCGTCCCCCGTTTTTTCAAGCTCGGCGACATCGCCCTTCACGCCAAGCTGGGCATTGTAGAGCATTCTCCGGTTCAGGCGGCGGTCAAGTTCGGCGGAATCAAAATCATCAACTATATGCCGCTCAAAATCCGGCGGGGTCGGGATATCAGTCATGGCGCACAATATCCAGCGCGACGGCCAGCCCGATCATCGCGTCTGCGGCGTAATGCGCGCCGCCCTTGCATACGGGGGCCAGTTTCAATTCCACGAATTTGCGCGACAGCGCCGCCCCCCCCGCCAGCACCGGAATTTCCAGCCCGGCGGCGGACAGCTCCGCGCAGACTTCCGTCATCGCCTCGGCGGATTTTGTAAGCAGCCCGGAAAGCCCGATTATGTCCGGCTTGAGGCGGAGCGCCGCCCCCACAATGTCGCGCGAGGGGACTTTCACACCCATATCCTCAACGGAAAAACCGTTGCTTTCAAAAATCATGCGCACGAGGTTTTTGCCTATATCATGCACGTCGCCGCGCACGGTGGCCAGCAACAGTTTTCCGCGCGGAACCTGCCCCCCGGATTGCAGGTGCGGCTTTAGCGCGGCGGAGGCGGCGCGCATGGCCTCGGCGCTTTGCAGCACCTCGGTAACAATCATATCGCCTTTGGAAAACGAAACGCCCACCTCCGCCATTGCGCGGGCCAGCGGGCCGTTTATTATCTGGTCGGCGGGCATGGTCTTTGCCAGTTCGCCGGCGGACTGCGCGGCGGAGGCGGCGTCGCCGCTTTTCACCGCATTAAAAAGTTTTTCCCCCGGGCCGGAGGCGGCGGGAGTCTGCTGAACCTTCGCCTTGTCCCTGTAGAGTCCGGCAAATTGCGCCGCCGTGTCCGCCTCCGGCGCGAACAGCAGCTTCTCCCCCAATTCGCGTTCCTGCGCGGACAGGGATTCATATGGCCGCAGTTTTTCCACATTCACAATTGCCATTCCCAGCCCGGCTTTCGCTGAGTGATGCAGGAATATGGAATTGAGAGCCTCCCTTGCCGCAGCCGGCAACCCGAAGGAGACATTACTCACCCCCAGCAAAGTGCGCGAGCGCGGGAATTTCTCGCGGAAGAGTTCCAGCGCTTTGACGGTTTCCAGCGCGGCGCCCCTGTATTTATCGTCGCCGGAGGCGGCGGGGAAAACCAGCCCGTCGAAAATCATATCCTCGTCCGGCACGCCGTTTTCGCGCAGAATGGCGGCGGCGCGCTCCGCGATTTCCAGCTTGCGCTGCCGGGTTACGGCCATTGAATCCTTCCCGCTTTCGTCTATGCAGCCGATGACCAGCGCGCAGCCATGCCGGCGGTTGAGCCGCGCGGCCTCCTGCATCTTATCCGGCCCGGATTCCAGATTTACCGAATTCCAGACAGACTTTCCTGGCCAGAGTTTCAGCGCGGCCTCAGCCACGGAGATACTGGTGGTGTCTATCATCAGCGGCAGCCGGGTGGAGCGCGCCGCCAGCGGCGCGAATGCCGCGATGTCTGCGGCCTCGTCACGCTCCGGGTTGGAGAGACAGACGTCTATGATATGCGCCCCGGCGGAGCTTTGCCTTTTCACCACCGCCGCCGCGCCGTTCCAGTCCGAGGCGGCAATCAAATTCCTGAAATCCCTGCTGCCTATGGAGTTGGCCCTTTCGCCCACAAGCATTGGCGGCGGAACCTTGTCCGCGAAAACAGCCTCTATGCCCGACAGCGCAAACCCCGGCCCGGACGGAATTACGCGCGGCTTTATTCCGCGCAGCGCGGCGGATAATTCCTTTATATGCTCCGGCGTGGTGCCGCAGCAGCCGCCGGCGATGTTGAGCAGCCCGCCGCGCGCGAAAGCGGCCATCTTTTCCGAGAAAATTTCAGGAGAGAGGCGGAACCTGCCGTTCTCGTCCGGCATTCCGGCATTGGGCATGCAGGTGAGCGGGAATTTGGACAAAGCGGCCAGCCGTCCCAGGCTGCCGGCCATTTCATCCGGCCCGGCGGCGCAGTTAAAGCCCAGCGCCAGCAGCGGGTAATGCGCCAGCGCGGTATACAACGCCGCAGCGTCCTGGCCGCTGAGCATTTTCCCTCCGGCGCCCAGACTGGCCGAGATTATAACCGGAATGTCCCGCCCGGAGACGCGCGCGGCCTCAAAAGCCGCGTCCGCCGCGGCCTTTATATTAAGGATGTCAGTGGCGGTTTCTATGATGAAAGCGTCAACGCCGCCTTCGGCAAGCCCCAGCGCCTGCTCCAGATAACCGGCGCGCAGCTCGTCAAAGGAAATCCCTTCCGAAAGAAAAAGCGATTTTGAGGTCGGCCCCATGGAGCCCGCCGCAAAACGCGGCTTTTCAGGCGAGGAGAACTCTCCGGCGGCGGAGCGGGCGACCTGTGCGGCGGCTGCGTTTATTTCGCGCGCGCGGGTTTCCAGCCCGAACTCCCGCAACATCACGGGCGAGGCGCAGAAAGAGCAGGTCTCTATAATGTCGGCCCCGGCGCGCAGATACGCCTCATGCACGGCGCGGACCGCTTCCGGTTTTGAAACCGGCAAATGGTCATTGCAGCCGAGGAACTGCTCCCCGCCGAAATCCGGCGCGGACAGGCCCAGCCTGTCCAACTCGGTTCCCATCGCGCCGTCGGCAATAAGAATGCGCCCGCGCATCGCTTCCCGTAAATTCGCCATACCACAGTTTACCGAATTTCTCACGGCAGGCATAGGACTTACGGCCCATGCGCACTGGCGGCGGTTTTGCGAAAATGTACATATCCTTAAAGGAGCGTGACTCATGAAAACACCCTTGGTTATGCTGATGACCGTGCTGGCGCCCGGCTTATGCGCTGCGGGTTCCTATGATATGTACGCGAAAGCCGTGCCGCAGGCCCAGGCCCGCGCGGCTGCCTCAAAACCGGAATATCCGAGAGTCGGCACCGCGCAGGTTATAGCCGCGCGCAACGGGTTTCGCTGGGTCTACAGGGTTGACGGCGGCCTTTACAAAGGAAAGTACTACTATGGCGGCTGCGTTGACAAGAAAACGAAGGAATATTACGCCCCCTCCAACGACGGCACGGGCGGCTATATAACCCCGCGCGGATACGCGAAGGTGGTGCAGTCCGCCGGCAAAACCCCGGAAGGCGGCGCCTCTTCCGGCAGCGGCTATTATTCGGACGGAAGCGACTCCTCTCCTTCAAACAACGGCGGGCACTGGCAGAATTCGCCGAACGGCTGCGACGGCCCCGACTGCGTGGATGACGGCGACGGCGGCAACAACCAGAACTACAACGGCCCGGACAGCGATTACGACGGCGGCCCCGGCAACAACCCCGGCTCCGGCGGCAATTATGACGGCCCGGACAGCGACTACGACGGCGGCCCCGGCAACAATCCGATATAATCCCCCGTCCTCCTCCGCAAAGCGCGCCGGCCCGAAAGGGCCGGCGCGTCTGTTTTTATCTGAAAGAGTACGGGTCGCAGATTGCGCGCAGGCGGACCGATTTCGGCTTCTTGTCAAACAGCGGCGGGATTTCCGGCGCTATGGAGTCGCGCCGGCATTTGACCAGCAGATGCCAGCGCTGCATTTTGGAGGTTTTAGGCGTATAGCACTGCGCCGGCCCGGCGATTTCGTAATCCTCCGGCGTTTTCCAGCCGCATAATTCCGCGGTTTTGGAGATTGTCTCCAGGGCGATTTGGCATGCGGCTTCGGCGGCGGCGCCGTCCGCGCTTTCCGCCAGCACGCGGACGAGGCGCGAATACGGCGGATAGCCCATGTCTTTTCTGGCCTCAAATTCGCGCATGATAAATTCCATATAGCCGCCGCCTGCGGCTGCGGCTATGGCCTGCTCCTGCGGGTGCGCGGTCTGCGCGATAAACTCCCCCCCGTTTGCCAGCCTGCCTTTTGTTTGTATGAGCAACTGGCAGGTGCGCTCCGCGCCCCGGAAGTCGGGACCGTAAAGCTCCGTATCCGAGTCCAGCACGGCGGACAGCCTCAGCCTCGGGAAAAAATATCCCCGCGCCAGCAGCCGCGTGGCCACCACTATGTCGGCGGCGTCCTCGCGCATGGCGTCATATGCCAGGCGGCCCTCCCCGCTTTTCAGGCGCAGCGTCTCCCTGTCAAAACGCAGTATCCGCGCGGAAGGCAGCAGTTTTTTCAGCTCGGAGGCGGCGCGGGAAGTGCCGCTTCCGGCGGTTTTGAAAATGCGGTTGGCGCATTGCGGGCATTTTTCCGGCGGGGCCTGGCGCGCGCCGCAGTGTCCGCAGAACAGCGCGGTCCGGGCTTGGTCAAAAGCCATCGACCGGGCGCATTTGGCGCAGCGGACCAGCCAGCCGCAGTTGAGGCAGCTCCAGCCGCCGGAAAAACCTATGCGGTTGAGTATCAAAAGCGCCTGGCCGCCTCCGGCCAGCGTTTTTTCAAGCGAAACTTTAAGCTCGTCGGATATAGCCGGAGAGGCGGCGCCTCTTTTTGGCGCGATTTTCACGCAGACAGGCGCGGCGCGGCCTTTCAGCCGGACCATGCCGGCGGCGCCGTCCACGGCGGCGCGCATGGTTTCCGCCGACGGGGCGGAACTGGCCAGCAGCAGCGCAAACCCTTCCCTGCGCGCGCGCCAGGCCAGCACCTCGCGCGCGTGATAGTGGGGATGGCTTTCCTCCTGCTTGTAAACGTCGTCCTGCTCCTCGTCTATGACGGCCAGGCGCAATTGCCCGAAAGGCAGCAGGCAGGCCGAGCGTGTTCCAAGAAACAGCGCGTCCCGCCCGGAATTGGCCTCGTGCCAGATTTTTTCGCGTTTTGAGCGGCCCTGCCGGCTGTGCCAGCAATAAACGGGAATGTTCCCGGCCAGCGCGGCGATTTCCTCCACCAGCCTGCCGGTCAGCGCTATGTCCGGCAGCAGCATAAGCCCCTGCCCGCCGTTTTTCAGCATCCGGCGCATAAGCTCCGCCGCGATTGCGGTCTTGCCGGAGAGCGACTCGCCAAAAAGCAGCGCGGGGGCGGGGTTTGGCGCGCGCAGGAGGGATTCCAGTTCCGCAAGCGCGTCCTGCTGCTCCCGCGAAAATTCCGGCGGACGCGCGGCGGCGGATTTTTCCGCCGCGGACGCGGCGGAGAAATCCGCCCCGGGCGCGCGAACAAAAGAGGGCACAAGCGCGTCCAAAACCTGGCCCGGCGGCGAGGCCCAGTTTCCCGCTATATGGCGCGCAAGCGGCAGCAGAGTTTGCGCCGGCCAGAGGGGGCGGGCATCCTCCACCGAGTAAATCTCGCGCAGACGTATGCCGGGGGCGGCGTCCGTTTTGTCCGAGACGGAGGTTACAAAACCGGTCAGCGCGCGCGGCCCGAAAGGCGCGCGCACCCGCGCGCCGGGCGAGGGTTCCGCGCCGGGCGGAAGCGCATAATCAAACTCCCGCCTCAGCGGCACCGGAAGCGCGACCTTGCAGTATTTCATTGCTTGCGCCGGAAAGCCTGCTCTATCATTTTTTTGGCTTTGAGATGCTCGGCATACGTGCGGTTGAATATGTGGTTGCCGCGCCTGTCAGCCACGAAATAGAGCGCGTCCACCGCGGCGGGGTTCAGCACGGCTCTGACGGATTCCAATCCGGGATTGCATATCGGCCCCGGCGGTATACCGGCGTACATATAGGTATTGTAAGGAGAATCAACGCGCAAATCCGCCAGCAGAATCCGCTTTTTCCACCAGGATTTCTCTTTCGGAATATATCCAAGCGCGTATTGCACGGTGGGGTCCGCCTCCAGCAGCATGTTCTGCCGGACACGGTTGAGATATACCGCCGCTATAAGCGGGCGTTCCGCCGCCACCACGGCCTCGCGCTCCACTATGGAGGCCATGGCCAGCGCGTGCGGCGCGCTTAAATTGCCGGATTTGTCCGCCGCGAGTATGGGGCGTATGGCGCGGTTGAATTCGCTGTTCATCGCTGCAACCGGCTGGCTGGCCGGAATACCCTCTTCAAAAAAATAGGTGGAAGGAAACAGCATCCCCTCCAGCCGCTCCGCGCGGACGATTTTCATGAATTCCGCGGCGTCCGTAACGCGCATGGCCTGGAGCTTTTCGGCTATCTGCTCGGCGCGCCAGCCCTCGGGGATGGAAACTCGCACGTAAAACCTGCCGTCCGTGTGCAGCAGGTCCCACAACGCCTCTTCGGAGGACATGTTCGTCTTCAGCCTGTACCTGCCGGAGCGCAGCTTGCGCTTTGTGCGCGTAACGCGCAGCAAAACCCTGAACCACGTCGCGCTGCGGATTATTTTATGGTCGCGGAGGTCGCGCGCCACCTGCGCGCCGGAGGCGCCGTCTTTTATATCAAAAAGGACTTCCCCGCCCGGCTGGAAATAATGCGCCGCCAGGAGCGCCATGGCGGCCAGCGCGGCGGCGATGCGAATTCCGCGTTTCATCGCAGCAACTCCGCCGCGCGCAGAATGCCGTACTGCGGGCCGCAGGGCAGCAGCCGGCTCTCGAAAAGGCAGACCCGCCCGGCCATGCCGGAGACGGCTTCAGTCCGGAATTCCGAAAGCATTTTCACAAGCCTGTCCGCGCCACGCGGCCCTTTCAGCCTCCCGATTGTAAGATGCGCGGCAAAAGGGCGGCTGTCGGTTTCAAATCCCAGTTCCCGCAGGCGCGCGCCCGCCGCTTCGCTCAATGCCGCCATTTCAGCGGCTCCCTTGCCGGCCCCCAGCCAGATTACGCGCGGATTCGCCATATCCGGGAACGCGCCTATGCCGGACAACTCCACGGGGAAAGCGGGCATTGCCTCCGCCGCGTCCAGCGCGGCAGCGGCAGCGACGGCGCGCTCCGCAGGGACTTCCCCCAGAAAATGAAGAGTAAAATGCATGCATTCCGGCGCGGTCCATTTGACGTCTGCTTGGGCGGTTTTCAGCAGTTCCGCCGCGCGCGCGGCGGCCTGCCGCAGCGCCGGAGGCGTCTCCAGCGCGATGAATAGCCTCACTTTAGCTTCTGCTCCTGTCCCGCGATATCCAGAATGCTTTTCAACTGCTTCTGCTGCTGTTGTTCAGATTGGGGCGGAGTTGCCGGCGCCGAGGAAGAGGCGGTGTCGCCTTCCCTGTCGCGCTCGCGGCGGGTGCGCATGTCATAAATTTTAAGTCTCGGAACTTCCGTTGCCACCGACGCCGCTTTTTTCACGGAAGCGAGGGAAAGCATTTTCCTGCGCAATTGCCTTCGCTTCTTACTGTCCATCCTTTTCCATGTTTTAACAGAAGCGTCCATGTGTTTGCGCAGAGCGGCGGCTTTGGGCAAATAAGGCTGCAGCGCCGTCATTTTGTCCGCACGGAGAAAACCGGCGCCGTCTTTTGCGACATGTGTTTCCTGCATTTTAGACAGCACAAGCTCTTTTCTGCCGGCGGCGGCGCCGCTTTGGGCGTTTACGGCTATGCGTCCGGCGGAAAATACGCCGGCAACGGTCTCGCCGCTCTTTTCCGAATATATCACACCGAGTTCTCCCCCCCGCGCAGATACGGACGCATTGACCGTGCTGACAAGGAAACTCCTGTTTTTCAGCGCAAGGCCGGTTACCCGCGCAACGATATAGCCTCTTTTCAACGTGACAGTGGCTGTCTGATAGCCGGTATCGTCAAAATCGGCTTCGCTGCCGGCGCCGACGAGCAGCGCGCATTCCCCGCCGTCCAGCATGATTTCGGCGGAGCCGCCGGGCCCGGTTTGTATCGTATCAGACTGCTTGACCAGCATTCCGCCGGACAGGGAGATGTCCTTGTCGGGCTCCTCCATGGGATGCAGCGAGGCGTCCCTGGCGCGCAAAACCATGGCCTGCCATCCCTTGTCCTCGTCCGCGGCTGCGGTTGCGGAGGACTGGGTTTTGGAGGCGGTGTTCAGCATCTCGTTAAGCAGTTTCTGGTAATTCTGCTGCTGGTCCGCGGACTGGGGCCATGCCGCCGGCATCAGGAGCGATAATGCGGTAAACAAGGTCTGCATATTCCCCCCCCGCGGGTCAGCCTCTAACCAGCCTGCAAAACCGCCGGCTGCCCGCCTGAAGCACCGCGCCGGGACTTACCAGCAAAGCTGCCTCGCCACCGACACGGACATCGGGGGAATAAGGCAGCGAATGAAAGACAATGTACTGGTCCTTGCCAAGCTTCTCCCCGTCCAGCCGCACCGCGCCCTGGCTGATAAGCTGCCTGGCCTGATTCATGCTGGGGGCCATGCCGCCGTCAACCAGTATCCTGGACAGCCGCGTCCCGTCGTTGACGGCAAGCTGCGGCATATCCTGCGGCAATTCCCTGCGCGAAAACTGCTTCTCAAACCCGGACAGAGCCTCCGCCGCCGCCTCAGCGGAATGCAGGCGGGCCGTCAGTATGCCGGCGAGCTTTTTCTTGGCCGCCATCGGATGCATGGCCTTGACGGCGGCAATATCCTCGCGCGTCAGCAGCTCATAATATTGCCACATGGTCTGGTCCGGTATGGACATGACCTTGCCGAATATCTCGGAGGGCGCCTCCGTAAGGCCGATATAATTGCCGTAGGATTTGGACATTTTGCGCATCCCGTCGGTGCCGGGCAGCAGGGGCATGGTCATGACCGCCTGCGGCTCCTGCCCGTAGTCCTTCTGCATGTCGCGGCCCACCAGGAGGTTGAAAATCTGGTCCGAGCCGCCAAGCTCCACATCAGCTTTGAGCGCCACGGAATCATAACCCTGGAAAACGGAATACAGCAGTTCCAGCATGGTAATGGGGCAGCCTTTGGCTATTCTCTGCTTGAAATCGTCGCGCTCGGTAAGCCGGGAGAGCGTGATTCTTTTCAGGGCGTTCAGCAGTTCCGGCGCAGCGCCGCCGCAAAGCCCGGAGCCGGTGAATTCCCCCAGCCATTCGCTGTTGCAGCGGATTTCAGTGCGCGCCGGGTCAAGAATTTTGAAGGCCTGGGCCTTGTAGGTTTCCGCATTCTCCCGCACCGTTTGCATGGAGAGGACGGGGCGGGTGCAGTCCCTGCCGGAAGGGTCGCCCACGCAGGCGGTGAAATCCCCTATAAGCAGTATGCCCGTGTGGCCCATATCCTGAAACTCGCGCATTTTGGACAGCGCGACGCCGTGCCCCAGGTGCAGGTCCGGCCTGGTGGGGTCCGCGCCCAGCTTGACCCGCAGCGTTTTGCCGGAGACGAGCTTTTTTTCAAGCTCCTCCGCGCCCACGAAATCAATGCAGCCGCGTTTGAGAGTTTCAACTGCCTTTTCAGCGTTCATAAAATTCGAAAATTATTGTAGCTTTTTTTAGAAACAAAAGATATAATTCGCCATGCTCTACTGTGTCTGGCTTCTCGCTTCACTTGCGGCAAACACCCCGGCGCGCGCCCAGGAACTGCCTGCGTTGCGCTCGCTTATGACGCAGGGATTCTCGGCGGCGCCCCCCCCTGTGAAAGCGGACATCCCGACGCCCGAAATGGGCATTGCGGAAGACGAGCCTCCTTTGCCTGACGACCCGGACAGGGAACATTTCAGAGGAGGCGGGCAGGAACGGGCTGGCCGGAACATCCGTTTTGAAACGCCTAATTACGGCCCCGGTGAGCGGGAACAGATTCTCGCGAAATACCGCAACATTGACCGTGGCCGTCTGATTTCAAGACGGCTGCTGGAACCCGCCCTGCTGTTCTATCACGCCAACCTGAACCGGCTGAGCAACCCGGATTATCTGACCGTGGTGGATTTCAGCAAACACTCCTCGGAGGCCCGTCTTTACATGGTGGACATGGACCTCGGCTCCGTCAAGGCGCTGCATGTGGCGCACGGCTCCGGCTCCGACCCGGGCAACACCGGCTATGCCAAATACTTCAGCAACACGCCGGATTCCAACATGTCCTCGCTGGGCTTTTACCTGACGGCGGAAACCTATTCCGGCAAGCACGGCTATTCGCTGCGGCTGGACGGCCTGTCCGCCACCAACTCAAACGTGCGGGGACGCGCCGTTGTCGTGCACGGCGCGAGTTATGTGCAGGAGCGCAGCGTCCGCCCGGGCCGTTCCTGGGGCTGTTTCGCGGTCAGCGAATCCGTCAGCGATTTTGTCGTCAAGAAGCTTGCCTGGGGCAGCCTGATATACGCCGGCCTCGGCAAGTAGCGGGACAGGTATTCAAAACAGCGCCGCCGGATTTGTCCTGCAAATCCGGCGGCGCCGCGTTTTGCGAAGCTGATTTAAGCCTGTTGCGAAACGGCTTCCCCAAATATGTTGCCCTGACCTGATAAATTTTCTACTTTACATTCAGGCGGGGGCCTATCAGCGAATTTAGAATGCGCGAACCCCATGGAGAATGTATCATGAAGGAAAAATACACGCTCGCGGTCGGCAAAAGCGATGAAACCCGTTTGGCTGTTATGAACGATTCCTGCAACGGCAGCAGCCTGGCGTTTTTGGCGGAGTCCGGCGCGTTAAAGCCCGGGACCCGCTTTCTAGAACTTGGGTGCGGAATGGGGCAGATGGCTGCGCTTATCGCAAAACAAATTTTACCCGGCGGCAAGATCGACGCCGTAGACTCCAGCGACAGACAATTAGAACTGGCCAGAAAGTATTTGAAGAAAAACTCTGTCCGCAATGCAAATCTTATTAACGCCTCTGCTGACACTCTGGCCCCCGAATTTGAGCGAAAATATGACGTTGTTTATTCGCGGTTTCTGTTTGAACACCTGCGCAATTTGCCGCAATCGCTGAAACTGTTGAAAAAATGCCTTAAGCCCGGCGGCAGGCTGATTTCGGAAACCAGCGACATGACCACCATTTTCTGCACCCCGCATTCAGATGTTTTCGATGTTTGGCTTAATTGCCAAGCCCCGCCGGTTTTGAAGTTCAACACAAAGTGCGGCTATGACATTCACCTGCGGCATTATGAAGCGGGCTTTAAGGATGTGACGGTTAAGTTCCACCAACCGGCATTGCATTCGCAATTCCAGAAGTCATATTTGAGAGTAGTGTTTGATCAGTATTGCCCGCAATTGACCGGCAAAGGCAAGCCGTTCGCGAACGACGATGAAACGCGTAAATTCGGGAAAAAGCTTGATCAATTAATAGGCGACAAGCATTTTGTGGCCACATTCCCCAGAATAACGCAGATTTGCGCACGGCAATGAGTATGTAATTTAGCCGGGGGTAGTGATAGCGGCAAGGTTAACCTGAATACTTCAGTTGGCGCGAGGACCGAGGCGAAAAAGCGCGAAATAATGCCGGACAAAATTATCCGCGCGTGCCCTACAGCACGAAAGGATAATTTTGTGAAGGCAGTATGAAGCGATTTTTCGCCGAATCCCGCGGCCAACTGAAACTTTCAGGTTTATATTGACACTTTCTGGGACATCACTTTCCGCGCGTATTTGGAAGTGGCCTTCGTCGGCTTGGTCATGCATTGGGGGCCGCCGTTATAGCCGCGCAGAATGGCTGCCGTACTGCCCCCGCCCTTGCGGCCTTTGAGGTATTTAAGGTAAGCGCAACCTATCTGAATATTTGTTTTTGGGTCATAAAGATTTGGGTTGCCGCCCAGTCCTATTTTTTTGGCCATCATCTTGCCGGTTGCCGGCATGACCTGCATAAGGCCCTGCGCGCCGACCTTGGAGCGCGCCTTGGGATTGAAGCCGGATTCCACTTTCATAACGGATTTGACCAGTTTCGGCTCCAGCCCGTATTGCTTCGCGAATTTTTTTATAAGGTCGTCATAAGCCGAGGAGCCGCCGCCCTTGGAGCCTCTCCGGCCGGAACCGGAACCGGCGGATTTGGAGTATGCCGCTCCCTTTGAACCCTGCGCGGCGCGCGAGCCTCCCCCCGCCCCCGACGAGCCCGCTCCCGCGGATGTGAATGAAAAAGACTGTCTGCCCCCGTATCTCAGGCTGCCCATGCTTGAGCCCTGCGCGGAAAGGCTGGCATTTCCCTTGCTGCTGAAACTGGCTCCGGACAGCATCGCCGCCATCCTGTCGTTCCGGCTTTTTGATGCGGCGCTGGAACTGTCCAGCAGGGCTTTCATCTCATAGGCGTTCGCCGCGGCGGCAGCTTGCTGCGGCGATTCCGCAAAGGATATGTCGTCAAAATCCTGGGCAGCGGCGCGCGCGGCGCCGGGGGTACAGGCAAAAACGCTGATTAGCAGGAATATCGGTTTCATAGGTAACTTATAGCCCTTGAAGCGGCGGCCCGCATGGGCCAAAAGGCCTATTCGCTGCCGGAAAACGGCGGAACCCCGCCGGAGGCGGGGTTCCGTTTTCCGTGAGCGGATTTATTTTACGGTGTTGCGGCGTCTCTGAACCTGGCTTGCGTAGGCGGAAGTCTGTTTGCTGGGTTTGTACATGCGCCTTGGCCCGCCGTTATAGCCGCGCAGAATGCCTGTAGCGCTTCCTCCGCCCTTGCGGCCTTTGAGGTATTTAAGATAGGCGCAACCGATGTTGATGCTGGTTTCCGGGTTGTAAAGGTTTAATTTGCCCTTCAATCCCATTTTTTTGGCCATCCACGCTCCGGTTTTGGGCATGACCTGCATAAGACCCTGCGCACCGACCTTGGAGCGCGCCTTGGGGTTGAAGCTGGATTCCTGCGCCATCACGGACTTTACCAGATTGGGGCTTAAGCCGTATTTTGAGGCATACTTCTTTATGAGTCCGTCATATGCGCCGCTGCCTTTAGAGCCGCGCGATGCGGCGCGGGAAGAGGATGAGGAACGCGAGCTTTTGCTGACGCTTGAGCTTTTCGCCGACCGGGAGGCGCCGGAACGCGAGCTTTTGCTGACACTTGAACTGCGTCCAGCCTTGGAAGCGGAACTCCTGGCCGCATAGGAACTGCGCCCGGAGCCGGATTTCTGTTTGGTATAGGCTACGTTGCCGTATCCGTGGGTGAAGCTGTGGTCAGGATCGGGTTCATAATAGTGCGGCCCCCAATTATGCGACGGGCTCGCTCCCGCGGAGGAACTGTGTCCGGAGCCGGATTTCTGTTTGGTATATGCCACGCCGCCGTGTCTGGCGGTGAAACTGGCGCAACCGGGACAGGAACCTGCGGAAGCTGTACTAAACGTCCCGTTCCCCGAGGAATTCAGACTGCCCATGCTTCGGGAGCGTCTTGAAAGACTTGCGTCTTTGGCGCTGCCGAGGCCGGTTGACGACAGCACGGAGGCCATTCTGGAACTGCGGCTGGCAGATGCGGCGGTGCTTCTGTCCAGTTTCGCCTTCATCTCCTCGGCGCTGTCGGCCGCCGCGCGCGCCGCGCCGGCGGAAATGCAGAGCGACACGATCACAAGCGTTTTCGTTATTTGCATAGTACGGTTATACGCCGCCAAAGCGCGGTTTTCATGGGCCAAAGGGCCTATTTTCGGCCTGCGCTGCGGAGACTGGCGCGCCGTGGAAATTATATAATGCCGGTATGATAAAGCTGACTGATGTAAACGCGAAACTGCTGAAGGCGCATTATGCCGTGCGCGGCAAGATAGTCTCCCGCGCCCATGATTTGGAATCGCAGGGCAGAAAAATCATCTACTGCAACATCGGAAATCCCCAGGCGCTCAAGCAGAAACCGCTCACTTTCGTGCGCCAGTTGCTGAGTCTGCTGGAATACCCGGAATTGATAGACTCGCCCGGCCTGTCCGGGCTTTTTCCGCCCGACGTGCTGCGCCGCGCGAAGATGATACTGGAAAAAAATCCATCCGGCACCGGGGCGTATTCGCAGAGCGCGGGCATGCCTTTCGTCCGCAAGGCCGTGGCCGATTTCATACACAGGCGCGACAGCATTCCCGCAGATCCTAACCGCATTCTGCTGACCGACGGCGCCAGCAAGGGCGTGCAGGCCGTGTTCACGCTGCTGACAAACCGCGAAAACGACGGGTACATGATTCCCATCCCGCAGTACCCGCTTTACAGCGCGACCATCGCGCTCTACGGCGCGCGGCAGATAAATTATTTCCTGGACGAGGCCAACAACTGGCAGCTAAGCGAAAAGGAACTGGAAGGCAGCATAGAATCCGCGCGCAAAAACGGCGTAAACCCCGTCGCCATCGCGGTCATAAACCCCGGCAACCCGACTGGCGCGGTGCTTTCCAAAGACAATATCGCCATGATAGTCCGCTTCGCCAGGCGGAACCGGCTGGCGATTCTGGCCGACGAGGTGTATCAGGAAAACGTCTATGCCGAAGGGCTGAAATTCCATTCCTTCGCCAGGGTGATGCACGAAATGGGCGAGACAGAAGTTACGCTGTTCAGCTTTCATTCCGTTTCCAAGGGCTTTCTGGGCGAATGCGGGCACCGGGGCGGATATATGGAAGTGCGCAATATGTCAGACGACGTTTACGCCGAACTGGTGAAGCTGCAATCCATCGGGCTATGCTCCAACGTGCCGGGGCAGATTGTTACTTACGCCATGGTCGCGCCGCCGGAAAAGGGCGCGGAAAGCTACGAGCTTTACATCAGGGAGCGCGACGCGATACTATCCGGCCTCAGGGAAAAAGCCGAAATACTTGGCAGGGGCCTCAACGAAATTGAGGGCATGGAAACCTGCATTCCGCAGGGCGCGATGTACGCTTTCGTGCGGTTCCGCCTGCCGCACCCCGAAGGCGCGGACCCGGAGAAAATGCTGCCGGCGCAAAGGCTGGCCTATGAATCCGCGCGGGACTCGGATTACTGCCTGAACCTGCTGGAGGAAACCGGCATCTGCGTGGTGCCGGGGTCGGGTTTCGGACAACTGCCCGGCACGTTGCATTTCCGCACCACATTCCTGCCGCCCAAAGGCGATATTCAGTCGCTTGTGGACAAAATGAAGGCGTTCCACTCCGGTTACGCGAAAAAGTTAAGCCAACCCCGGTAGCGCGCATTTCGCGGACGAAATCAAAAACCCCCGCCAAAAGCGGGGGTTTTTGCAGCCCCGGAATTCTCATTGCCCGCTATTTTGAATTATAGGCAGTTTGAGTGATTGTTCCGCGGGTTACTATTTGTTAGCCTTTTGATGTAGTAGGAGGGGATGATGAAGAAAAACCAGGGATATCACGGCGCGGGCGCGGCTCAGTTTGACGAAACGGTTTTCCCGGCGGAGATGGAATTTATACGCGGCAGGCGGGAACGGATAAATGCCGCATGGCAGCCCGCTTTCAGCGGCGCACAAGAGCGGCGCGCCGTTTCCGGCGGGCAGCAGGCCGCGTCCGCCGCCGGGATGGCAGCCGCATTCTGGAAAACGATTACCGGCTGGGCGGCAGGGCTGCCTGCCCGGCTGCGGCAGGCGGCACGGAGCACACCTGAAATCTGTCCGCGCGAAAATACGCCCGGGGATATATGCGGCATAGCCCTCTCCGGCGGAGGCATACGCTCTGCCACATTCAATCTGGGCGTGCTGCAGGTGCTGGCGCGCGAAAAACTGCTGTGGCGGGCGGATTACTTGTCCACCGTTTCTGGAGGGGGCTACACAGGCTCCTGCCTCAGTTCGCTGCTTAACGATTCCGACCCCGCCGTGTTCGGCAGGGAATTCCCTTTCGCGCACTATCCCGGCGTGGAGGAAAGCCCGGCTTTCAAGCATTTGCGGCTGGGCGGCTCCTACCTTGCGCCAAGAGGCATTGCCAGCGCGGCGAAAATGCCGGCGCTGCTGCTGTGCGGCATACTGTCAAATCTGCTGCTGGTGCTACCTTACGCGCTGCTGTTCATACTGGCGGAATGGGCGCTGTCGCGCGGCGCGATAGCGACAGCCGGCAGGACGCTGGCGGAAAGCGGGCTGGATTTTGCCGCGCTGAAGGCGCTTTGCTCGGATTTCTACAGATGGACGCCCTGGGCGCTGGGATTGTTTCTGGCGGGAGTCCTTATATATCCGCTGGCCAGAAGAAGCGTCTGCGGCTGCTGGCGCGGCAGGAACAGGGCGGAGTATTTCTACGCTTTCCTGCTTATGGCTCTGGCCGGCGTCGCGCTTGCGGAATCTTTTCCCGCCGCCATTCTTGCGGTTAAATACCTCAACATCAAGCTGAGGCAGCTTGGCGTTCCCGAAATAATCGGGGGCTGGAAGGCGCTGGTCCCGGTTCTTTCGCTGCCGGTGCTGGCGCAGCTGGCCGGCGGCAGGGGCGGCGGCGCGGGGAAAATACTGGCCGCGCTGTCCGGGCTTGCGGCGGCGGGGCTGCTTTTTATCTTCGCCGGAAACGTGTTCCTGTTCGGCGGCGGGCCGGCCTGGCTGGGGGAAGCGCTTTCCAACATCGGGCGCGTCTGGACGCCGGCGTTCCTTGCCGGCGCGCCGGGGCCGTTATGCGCCATACCGCTGCTGCTGATCGCGCTTGCGATTTACACGCTGGCGGCGGATGTAAACCACACCTCGCTGCACAGTTTTTACCGCGACCGGCTCAGCAAAGCGTACCTTTTCAGGCGGGGGCCGGGCGGCGCGCCGCTGCATAACGACGGGCAGAAGCTATCCTCGCTCTACGAGCACGGCTGCTGGGCGCCGTATCATCTGATAAACGCCGCGCTGAACCTTCAGCACAGCAGGACCAGCCGCGTGGAGGCGCGCAGAGCGGATTATTTCGTCTTCAGCAGCCTGTTTACCGGAAGCGAAAGCACCGGCTATTGCCCCACCAAGTCAATGGAGGAGGCCGACGCGCATCTGAACCTTGGAACCGCCATGGCGGTTTCCGGCGCCGCCGCCGCGCCGAACATGGGGGATGCGGCATCAAGGCCGCTGGCGCTGCTGCTGACGCTGCTTGACATAAGGCTGGACTACTGGCTGCCCAATCCCGCGCGGCTCAACGCCGGCAGGCCGCCGCGCCTGGGAGTGGGGCCGGCGTATCTGCTGCGGGAATATCTGGGCCGGCTGGACGAGAATTCGCCGTATGTGAACGTCAGCGACGGCGGGCATATAGAGAATCTCGGCATCTACGAACTGCTCCGGCGGCGCTGCCGTTATATAATCGCCTGCGACAGCGAGGCCGACCCGCAGCTCCGCTTCGGCGGGCTGGCCGAGGTGATACGGCAGGCGCGCATAGACTTCGGCATAGAGATAGACATCAACCTGCGGGATATTCGCCGCGACGGCAAGGGCATAAGCCGCCGGCCCTATGCGCTGGGACGGATAAAATACGGCGGCGACGCGGAAGAAGGCTGGCTGCTTTATATCAAGTCCTCGCTTCCCGCGGATATGGACGAATACGTGCGGGAATACTGGCAGCGCAATCCCGCCTTCCCGCATGAAACCACCGCCGACCAGTTCTTTGACGAGGCGCAGTTCGAGGCTTACCGCGCGCTGGGCTACCATATCGCCAGCGCTTTGACAAAAGAATTTTCCCCGGCGGCAGACGGCGGGCCGGACGCGGTGAACGAATGGTTCGCCTCGCTGGCGGGAAAGCTGTATCATCTGCCGTCGGGCGGAGAAGCGGGGAAACCGCCGCAGGCGGAAAGCTGCGCGGGATAAAACAGGAGAAATCTGTGAAAAAGAAACTGATGCTTGGAGCCTTTCTGTTGTCTGCCATAATGCCGTATGCGGCGCGCGCCGCAGAGACTGCGGCCCCTTCCGCGCTTGCGGGCGCGGCGGGAAGCCTTTCGGCGCCGACGGATATAAATCTGGCGTCGCTGTTTGAAAACGTGCGCGAAGGCACGATGATAGCCTTTTCCCCCAACGGGATGACTCTGGCCACAGCCTATGCTCCGCTTGTGGTGCTGCACGACCGGGCCGCCGACGGCTCCGACCCCGTTGAATATGCAAGCCTGGGCGCAGGCTACTGCCTCAACGTGGCAAACACCAAGGCCAGTCCGCTTATAATGATAGGCGTGCGTCCTGACAATCTTCCCGCGCTGCTGAAAAGCTCCCTGCACGGCTCCCTGGGCAAATGGGTCAGGAACAACCTGTCTTTCGCAAAACTGCCCCCGATGGAGATGGGCCTGGCCGGCTCCTGGTACGCCCCGGACCATATCTGGATACTTGGCCTGACCATAGCCGTAAAGCTTGGAAAATGATTGGAATGCTCCGGCGCGGCTATCCGCGGTAACGCTGAAAATTCCGGCGCAAAGTTGTAAACTCTCATAAACCGGCAGGACGTGCAGGAACGCCAGGCCGGCTGCGGCAGTCTATGCACAGAATCTATTTGCGCCGGTTTCTATTCCCTGTCATATGCGCGGCAGCGGTTGCGCTTGGCTGCGCGCGGGAGGCCCGCGCGTTCAATTTCAGCGAGCACCGCGCGCTTGGGGACTCCGCATTTTCCGGTTTCATGGACGGGCTTGTCCGCTCCGGCGAGTTCAAAAGCCGCGATGAGCTGTGCGCGTTTTTTGAAAGCGCCGCCTCCATCAAATGCGCCGGGGACGAGGCGCCGTATTTCATCCCCCTTTCCAATCCGCCCAATTATGCCACTTTCGGGGTGATAAACGGCCTCTCCGGCGATCACGAGGACAACCCCCTGCGCCTGCGCGAGGAACTGATGCACCGCTATTCGGTGATGAATCAGATAATCGCGCTCAACGCCAGGAAAAACGCCATGTTCTCCGACCAGCCATCTTATTCCGAGATAGCGGCCGTAAATCCCAGGTTTCCGTATCTCGCCATAAGGAATTACTCCCACTTTTACAATTACGGCGACGCGCTGGACAAGCAACTCGGCATGGTGGACAAAAACCACCTCCGGCTGCTTGAATCCCCGATGAACGGCAAAAAGGTATTCGCCGAGCTGGAGCGCAGCAACTCGCTGGACACGTACGCGACGCTGCATCTTTTCGCGATGGAAATGGCGGACAAAGCGGGCCGACTGGCCGCATCGGACCCGGAGCGGGGCAAAATTTATCTTTCCTATGCGTTCCTCTACGAGGGATTCTGCGGCCATTTTCTTGAAGACAGCTTCGCCTCCGGGCATATCATAGTGCGCCGCTCGCTTCTGGGCGGGGCCGTCAACAACAAGCCGATGCACGATTTTTACTGCAAGCTGGGCCTCACTGTCATGAACCTCAACGGCGACATCTGGAAAACCTACGGGGACAACATGCTCGCCCGCGTGCCGGACCAGTGGGAAAACGCCGCCTCTTATGACGCCATAGCGGCAAGCACCGACACGCCGCACGCGGCCATGGCGCGCGCCGCCGCGCGCGTCTCGCTGGAGGAGTTGTGGTCCGCCTACCGCGCAGGGCTGCGCGGCGGCAATGCCCCTTCCGTCGCCGAGCGGTTTCCGGACGATGGAGATGACGCCAAGGAAAAATTCCTGCTGGACAATTGCAGGGCGCTGCATTACGTGCCGGTCCCCTACGGCTCGGATCTGAGCCGCTACAATCTGCCGCAGGACAGGATTGAGCAGTTAAACCAGGCCAACGCGCCGCCGCAGAGCCGCAACTTCATACGCTCGCGCGTGGCCAACACGGTAACCGGCTTCTTCGGCACTTACGACGAGGGCGCGGATTACGAAACCAGGGGCGTCCTGGGGCTGCGCCTCAATGTGATGGACTCCTCCAGGTACCACGACATGGCCGACAAAACCGGTTCCGTGGATTACTGGTCCGGCTACACTGCCTCATACCTGGCCGCGCTGGAAAGCGAACTTGCGCCGAACGTGACACGAATCGCCGCCGGCAAGAGTTTTTTCTGGGATATATGGGTTTCCCGGAAGCATTACTTTTCCGTTTACACCTATCTGGAAGCCGGCATCGCCAGAGAGGAAAGCGTGAACCGCCTGGCATTCTCGCCGACGATAGGGATACAGCCGGGGTCGCTGCTGGGGCTGGACAATTACACACTGCCCCGCTGGATATGGACGCCGATGCAGTTCATACTGCCGCTTAAAATTTCCCTGGGCGCCAATTATGTGCCGGGCAGGGCGCCCGGATATACGGTTACGGGCGAGGTTGACCTGCTGTTCTGATATCTGAACTCAAACCGCTCAAAAGGCCTGCGGCACGAGGTCTTTCTCTCCCTGATTTTTTTCCGTTACGCTGACAGGGACATCGAAGCTGCGGCTGTACGAACCATTTTCCCATGACAAATAGCGCAAACTTATAACTGACGCGCCGTGCCGGCGGACCTTCAGCTCCAGCATATATTCGCCATCCTCGCCCTGCTGTCCGCCCTGGAAAGGCCTGAAATCCTCCCGCAGCACAATAAAAGCAGAACGCGTCGCCGGCAGAAGTTTCCATACGCCGGTTTCAGGATTGGACACAAGCGTAACAACAATTACATCGCCCGGTTCCGCGGCTACAGGCTGATTGTTGTCTTCAGCGGCAAGCTCGTGCTTCATGGCCCAACTGCACGGAGAGGCGGCAAGTATTGCGGCAAGCGCGGCCAAGGCAAATTTTCCCATATACCCACTCCTTTAGATTCGCAAGCATTTGCAGGCAAGGACAATCATCCTGCTTCCTGAAACCATTCTAGCGGGAATGCTCATGCGCCGGACAGGGCCAAAAGACCCATCCCCGCCAAACCTTCACGGAAGCAACCCTGATACGACGGTGTTTGCCATGCCGGCGCAATGCTAAAATAGGGCTATGGACAGGATGCGCTCCGCTTTCCGCTCGCTTCGGCATCGCAATTTCCGCCTTTTTATAACGGGGCAGGGCATTTCGCTGGTGGGTACCTGGATGCAGCAGCTGGCCATGAGCTGGCTGGTGTACCGGATGACCGGCTCCGCCTGGCTGCTGGGGGTTGTCAGCTTTCTGAACATGCTGCCCGCCTTTCTTTTCTCGCCGATAGCCGGCGTCCTGGCGGACCGGCACGACAAAAGGAAAATGCTTATCGCGGCGCAGACCGCGGCCATGCTGCAGGCCTTTACGCTGGCCGCGCTGGTGCTGGGCGGCTGGGTGCAGATATGGCATATAGTATTTCTGGGCATGATTCTGGGCTTTGTAAACGCCTTTGACATGCCCATACGCCAGTCCTTCATCGTGGAAATGCTGGGCGGCAAGGAGGATTTGAACAACGCAATCGCGCTGAACTCCTCCATAGTCAACGGCGCGCGCATGGTGGGCCCCGCGCTGGCCGGCCTGGCGGTGGCGGCGGTCGGGGAGGGGTTTTGCTTCCTCCTCAACGCGGTTAGCTTTATAGCCGTGATAATCGCGCTCTACAAAATGGACATCCCCCGCCGCCGCGCCGCGCCGGGGCGCGGCAGCGTCCTGCCGGAGATAATGGCAGGTTTCCAATATCTGCTTGCCACGCCGCCGCTGGCGCATATACTGCTTCTTATGGGAACGGTGAGCCTGTTCGGCATGGCATACCAGGTGCTGATGCCGGTTTATGTGGAACAGGTTCTAAAAGGCGGGCCGGAAACTCTGGGCATTGTGATGGGCGCGGCGGGGGCGGGGGCGTTGTGCGCCGCAGTGGCGCTGGCGGCGCGCAAATCGCCGGGAAAACTACTGCCGGCCATACCCGTCGCGGCGGCGGCCTTCGGCGGGACGCTGATACTGCTTTCTTTAGTCAAAAGCCTGCCGCTGGCGGTCTGCGTCATTGCGCTGCTTGGCTTTGCGATGATGACGCAGATAGCCGCCAGCAATACCATGCTCCAGTCCATTTCCGCCGACGATATGCGCGGGCGGGTGATGGCGTATTACACGATGGCGTTTCTGGGGCTTGCGCCTTTCGGCGGGCTGTATTCCGGCTCCGTGGCGCAGTGGATAGGGGTGCGGGCCGCCTTCGCAATAAGCGGCGCGGCCTGCATGGCAGGAGCATTGATTTTCAGGCTCACCGCCCCGCGCAAACTGCTAGAATAAAACTGCCGTGCGAATACTCCATACCGCCGATTTGCATTTGAAAAACCCCGCCTCGCCCGAAGGGGCGCGGCGGCTTGCCGTCTTGGCGGAGATATGCGCGCTGGCCAGGGATTTCGACGCGCTGGCAATATGCGGAGACCTCTTTGACAGCGCGGCGGAGGCATCCTCACTTGAAACGCAATTGCGCCAGACGTTTGCCCCGCTGGCGGTTCCGGTCCTGATAATCCCCGGCAATCACGATTTCCTGCGCGGGGATGACCCGTTCTCCGGGCGGCTGGATATCGGACAATCCGCCAATGTGCGCATACTGCGCAAGCCCCCGTTTGAGACTTTTCAATTGGGGCCCGCGCTGTTTTACGGTTTTCCGTTTGCCAGATCGGCCTCCTCGTCCGAATTGTTCCGCGAACTTGGCGTCGCGTCCGCGCCTGTCAAAATCGCGCTTATGCACGGCGTCGCCTGCGACCGGGCGGAACTTGCCGGCTGGGCCTACGACCCGGAAAACGCCGAAGAGGGCGGGGAACTGCTTATACGGGACCGCGACCTGGGCGCCGCCGGTTTCTCCGCCGCGCTGCTGGGGCACATACACCGCTTCGCCCAGTGGGACGCGGACGGCTGCCTGGCCTCCTACTGCGGCTCTCCCGATGCGGTGCGCATCACCGAGGACGGCCCGCACACCGTCAATGCCGTAACGGCGGAGGAAGGCAATGTCTCTCTGGCACGGCTGCCGCTTAAATCCGCGCGCAGCGCGCGGCGGGAGAGGATATTCGTCTTCCCCGGCGACGAGTCCGCCCTGGCCGACAGGCTGGACTCTCTGGCCCGCGCAAACCCGCCGGACAGGCTGCTCGGCATCGTCATAGAAGGCATAGCCGACGCCGCGCGAGTGAAAGAGGCCGCTGCGGCCGCAAGGGCGCGCTGGAGCGCGCTACCGGATGGCGGCCCGGAAATTTCCGTGAAGGCAGAAGACACCCGGTCCCGCGCCGCGGACATGATAATGTTTTCCTTCCTGCGCCGGGCGCGTGAAAACGCCGCCGCCGCGCAAACCCCCGCCGCGCAGGATATGGCAAGGCGGGTGGCGTTCTTGGGCTGGCGCGCGCTGACCGGCGCGGGAGCGGACCCGGACGAACTGCTATGAAGCTGCTCAAACTCAAAACCGGCAGTTTCGGCGCGCTCTCCGGGCGGGAATTCGCGCCGGAGGGGAAACCGGCAGTCATTTTCGGCGCAAACGAGGCCGGCAAAACCACTTTTACGGATGCCGTCTGCGCCGCGCTTTACGGCCTGCCGCGCGCCAACTCCTCCTTCGGCAGGGAGTTCTACGCCAGATACGGCGACACGCCGGCGGCGTCGGCGGAATTCTCGGAGCCGGCGCTGTCGGCCTCCTCGGGCGCGCCGCCCCCGCAGGGGGATTTCCCGCAGGAGCTTTTCCGCGCGCTGCTGGTAATCCGCGCCGGCGAGGCCCGCGTGCAAAGCCAGGAAAAACGGTTCATGCAGCTTTTCACCGCCCGCGTCATGTCCGGCGGCGAGGTGGACGTGCAGCGCGCGCTGGGCGAGCTGCGCAAAATATACGACCACAAGGAAACCACCTCCTGGGGCAAACGTTGGACGGAGGAAAACAAAACCCTCGCGGACCTGCGCCAGCTGCTCAGTCAGAGCGGCGACATGGAAACGCTCTCCCGGCGGAAATTCGAGCTTGCGCGGGAGCTTCAGTCAAAACAGCGGGAGCATGAAGCGCGGGAGGCCGAGGTCAGCCGGCTGGAGCGCGAACTGCAATTCATAAAGCTGGATATGCTGCGCCAGCTTCAGCGCCGGCACGACGAGACTCAGCGCGGCATAGCGGAACTGGGCGGAATAGACCAGTCCCTCCTCATGCGCTACAATGTGCTGCAGGAGGAGATAAACGCCCTCGCCCGCAAATCCGCCGAAAAAACCGCACTGTTTGGCGACATAGCCCGCACATTGGAGGAAAATTCCGCGCTGATGCGCGAATGTGAGGCCCGCCTAGCAGCCATCGCCCCGCAGCAGGCGCGCGGACGGCTCATGCGCGCGGAGGCGGAGTTGTCCAGCCGCGAGGAAGTCTGCGGCGGCTTTTACCACAAAAGCAAAACCGCCGCGCTTGCGCCGGCCTTTGCCGCGCTGGCCGCGGGAGCCGCAGTTTACGCTGCGGGACGTATTGCGGGACTGTCGGGGATGCTTCTGGCCGCGGCAGCGTCCGCCGGGGCCGCGCTGGCGGCCTACGCCGCGCTGCGGGCCGTAGACGGGGGCCGCCCCGCCGCGGAAGCCAAAGCCGCCCTGATTGCCGCACAAAACGAATTTCAAGGCGCGCTGTCCGGCATGGGGCCTGCATGGAAAAATCTAAGCCGCGCCCAGGTCCGCCAAGCCGTCAGCAGGGAAGACAGCGTCCACATCGCCCAGAGCGAACGACACGATGTGCTGGCAACCCTTCTGTCCCGCGCGCTTTCCCGCCGCGCCGAGGAAGAAGCCGCGCTGGCCCAGATATCAGCGCGGCTTGAGATACTCAAAAGCCAGCTTGAATCAGGGCTGAAGGCGCTTGGCGCCCGGAACCTGGGCGACCTGGCGGCGCGCATAGAAAAGCTGGAATACCTGCACCGCAGCCGGGACGAGGCGGAAAGCCAGATAACCCTTGCAGCGGACATAACCCGGCGCAACATCGGCTTTGACCTGGACCGGAAAATCAGGGAGCGGGAGCGCCAGCTTGAAACCCTCCCCCCCCCGGCGGCGCTGCGGACGCAAAGCGAGGCCGAGGCCGATATGACCCTGGCTTCCCAGGAAACGCAGAAAATAACCGCGGCGCGCGAACAATTGCACCGCGAATACAACGAAGTTACCGACAGCCTGTCCCGGCTGGAGGGAAGTTTCGGGATGCCGGTGGCGGAGGTTTTCGCCAAGCTAAAGAATACGGAACGCGCCGTGTCGGAAATTTCGCTGTGGCGGCAGGCAGCGGAAGAAACTTTCAGGACAGTAAGCGACATTTCCCGCGCCAATATGGAGATGCTGCGCAACTGCGTTGAGAACGCGGCCCCCGCCTTCTCCCGCATGACAGGAGGAGCATACACCGGCCTGTCGCTGGCAAAATCCTCGCCGTTTGAAGCCGGCGCGATAACCGCGCGGCATAAGGATTTGGGGGAGCGTCCGGCGGAGTGGCTTTCCAGCGGCGCGGCGGACATGCTGTGGCTGGCAATCAGGATGGCAATGGCCTCTTCCGGCTACAAAACCCCGGCCTTCATGCTGCTGGACGAGCCGTTTTCCTCGCTGGACAGGGCGCGCGCGTCAAACGCCATGTCCGCAATAGCGGATTTCGGCGGGACCGGCTGGCAGGTAATAATCCTCACCAAAGACGAGACCACTGCGAAAGCCGCAGCAACCGCCGGTTTCCTGCGGATAAATCTGTAATTTCCTTCCGGCTACTTTTATATAATTTCATCGGATGAACCGGTGCGGCGGAATGCGGTTGTTTTTCTCTATGGCGGCGGTATCGCTGTCGGCTGCGTTTCTGGTGGGAGGCTACGAGTTCGCCAGAATCGCGGCGGCGACGGTGTTCATGGACGCCTACGGTTCCTCGCGCATGCCTTACGCGCTTTCAGCCGTTCCGGCGGCGATGCTCGCGGCAGTCTACCTTTATGCGCGCGTGCTGTCCGCGCGCGGCCCGATGAGGGCAATGCTGCTGTCCATGGCGGCTTCCGCCGTATTTTTCGCCGCGGTGTATCTTTGCATTCCGTCAAAAGGGCATCCGGGGCTGCGCCTGGCCCCGGCGGCGTTTTACCTGTTCACGGAAGTCTACATAGTGCTGCTGGTGGAGCAGTACTGGTCTTTCATCAACAGCACGCTGAACCCGGCCAGCGCGAAACTCTACAACGGCCCCATCACCGGCGGGGCGGCCATAGGCCCCGCGCTGTCGGACTGGTTCATCAAGACATACGCCTCCTCTCTGGGCACGGAGCAACTGATTCTGCTGGCCGCCGCGGCCATACTGCCCGCCGCCGTCCTGATATGGCTGTCCTACCGCCTAGCGGGAGAGCCGCGCCCCTCCGAAACCGAAACCGGCGCGGCAGGGGGACATCTGCATCTCTCCCTGATAAGGGAAAACCGCACTTTACTGCTGCTGATGTGCGCGATATTCCTGTCCCAGATGGTGGCCACCGCGCTGAATCTCAAGCTCTACGAGGTAGTGGAAAACTCCATCTCCGGCAGGGACGCGCGTTCCGCCTTTATAGGCAGCGTGCTGATGTATGCCAACATCTCCTCCGGGATATTGCAGTTCGTTCTCGCGCCCGCGCTGCTGCGCTTTGTCCCTTATGCCGCGATAATGGCGGCCATACCGGCGCTGCACCTGGCGACAGCGGCATCCGTCGCGCTGCATCCGACGCTGTATACGGCGGCCTTCGCGCTGGGCGCGTTCAAAAGCCTGGATTATTCCATTTTCCGCGCCGCCAAGGAGCTTATTTACGTGCCACTTTCCTATGACGCGCGCTACCGCGCCAAACAGATTGTGGACGGGGTCACCTACAGGTTTTCAAAAGGCGCGACTGCGGTTTCGCTCTCCGCCTGGCGCGCGCTGACCGGGGCGGCGGGGCCGTATTCGCTGATTGCGGTATGCGCGGCGGGGCTGTGGCTGGCGGTAAGCGTGCCGCTTGGCCGGCGCGCGGCGGGACAACTGGAATGAGGCGCACGCTCTGGTGCACGGTATGGGAAATAACGCTCAAGTGCGACCTGCGCTGCATCCACTGCGGCGCCTCCGCCGGCAAATGCCGCGAAAACGAGCTTGACACCCGCGAGGCGCTGGCCCTTGCCGACTCGCTGAAGAAAGCCGGCGCAAAAGGCGTCGCCCTGATGGGCGGGGAGCCGCTGCTGCGCGGCGACTGGGCGCAAATCGCCCGGCGCGTGCGGGATAACGGAATGGAGTTGTCGGTCATCACAAACGGCGCGGCGGGAACCGACGGGGATGTGGCAACGTTGAAATCCCTTTCACCCCGCGCGGTGGCCGTAAGCATAGACGCCGCCGACCCGGAGATTCACGATCTGATACGCGGCGTCCCCGGCGCATGGCGCAAGTCATGGAATTTCCTGCTTAAATGCCGCGACGCCGGGCTGCCCGTAACCGCCATAACCGCCGTCCACAAAAAAAACCTCTCCCAGCTGGGCCCGCTGCGCGATCTGCTGCGCGGCAAAAACATCGCCTGGCAGATACAGACCGCCGGCGCGGAAGGCAGCAGATTTCCGCAGGGCCTCATGCTGGACGAGGAGGAGTTTTACTCCGTGGGGCTGTTCATCGGCGGCGTCAAAAAAAGCTGCTCCAATGCGGAACTGCCGGTAATCGGCGCGCATGACCTGGGATACCATTCCTTCATCCTGCCGGAGCTGGGCTTGGGGGGATGGAAGGGCTGCCAGGCGGGGCTGTCCGTGCTGGGAATACAGAGCGACGGCGGGGTCAAGGGCTGCCTCGCCCTCAACGGAGAGCCGCCCGAAGCCAATGTCCGCCAAACCCCGCTGGAGCAAATCTGGGAATCGCCGGATTATTTCGCCTGCAACCGCAATTTCAACATGCTGGAGCTGGGTGACAACTGCCGCAACTGCGAAAACCGGTTCTCGTGCAGGGGCGGCTGCGGCGAGATGAGCGCGCTGCTGACCGGCAAAAAACACAACGACCCCTATTGTTTTCGCGCGATAGAACAAAAGCTGTTCCCGGAAAAAACCGGCAATCCGCTCTGGCGGCTGTGGCGGAGACTGCTAAAATGAAAATCAACATCGGCAGCGGGCGCGATTACCGCGCCGGATACGAGAACGCGGACCCGTTCAACCCGAACGCGGATGCCTCCTTCAGCGCGCATTGCATGGATTTCCCCGACGAATGCGCGGAGGAAATACTGGCCGCGCAGATTATAGAGCATCTGGGATTTTTCAAGGCGGTTTTCTTTCTGGCGGAGGCTTACCGCATACTGCGCCCCGACGGGCGGCTTGTCATTGAAACGCCGGATATAGCCGAAGCTTTTGCCCGTTTCGGCGGCGCGGCGCGCGCCGGGCGGGAGCGGCTGCTGCAATGGATATACGGGCTTGAAACCGCCGGCATGGGCCATGTTTTCTGTTTCCCGGAGGAACTGCTGGCGGAAAAACTGCGCGCGCAGGGCTTTGAAATAAAAGCCGTGGAGCGTTTTGAAGCCGGAACGGACAACCCCGCCGTCCGCGTCATTGCGGAGAAAACCGAAAGCCGGGACGGCGAAATGCTGTTCTGCCGCTTCAGGCGCAGGCTTGCAGTGTGCGGCCTTGCGGATTTTTCCGAGGAAACCCTTTCCAGCGAGACGGAGGCCCTTGTAACCCGGCTGCGCAACGTTGCCGCGCCGGACGGCAGGCTGGTGGATTTGAGCGACGGCAAGGTTTTCGCTTCCTGCCTCTATGAATCCGCCTGCTGCGCGCCGGCGGTGTCCGTATTTTTCAGAACGCTTGAAAACGCCGGGCTTTCGCCGGGCATTTATCTGCGCGCCGCGCTTATACTGGAAGGCGGCGCATTCAGCGCCCGCTGCGAGCGGGAATTCCTGGCCATACCGCCCGCGCCGCTGTCGCAGGACGCCGCATTTGCAAAAACCGCCGCCTGGTCCCGCGCCGCGATTGACAGAATTCTGGCGGGCAAAAGCGTCTGCGAAGCCTGCTCCTCCTGCGGGCCGGACCTGTTGGGCGAAGGCGCGCACAAAAAGCGGGCGAAAGCATTTTTCTCGCAAAAAATGCTTTCGCTAAAGGCGCAGGAGGAATTCTCGGCGGGACTCAAAGCCGCCTCCTGCGGGGATTATCATGCCGCGTTGTCCGCATTTGAACTGTCCGCCGGATATTACCGCGACTGCCCGGACACCTATATAAATCTGGCGTATTGCGCCGCCGCGCTGGGAATGAATCAGCAAAGCGAAAGATGGAAGGACTGCGCGCGGCAATGCGGCGGTTTGCGCGGGGACGCGGAAGTTTGCTTGAGTGTTCCCTGGCGAGGAGACCATGAACAATAAACTTCTGGAACTGGCAAAACGCGCCGGCGCGACCGAAAGCGAGACCAAAGCCCTGCTTGGAGGCGGTTTTTTCGCGCTGTGCGCCGCAGTTGCGGCGGTGCTGCTCTCCGGCTGCGCAGGCGGCAAAGCCAAAAAAACCGACGCGCAGCAGCAGCCGTCAAAGCAGGAAGCCGCCCCCGTCGCGCCGCAATCCGCCACGCCGGAAAAGGATGACGGCCCCTGGCCCGGCTACCCCACCGGAACGCGCTATAACACCGTCAGCCCGCTTGATTTCGCCTGAACCGCGCAACAAACCCGCCACTAAACACACAACCCCGCAAATTGCAGCCGGACAGCGGAATTCGACGGCGATAGGCGGACAATCCTGCCGGATTTTCACAAGGAAAAAAGTCCGGACAATCTGTGGAAATCTGTGCTCTTCTTTTGGAAATCCCCGAGCAGTACGATAGATAGAATCTTCTCCGTCTAGTTCCGGTTCTAGCTATGCGCATGAATGGTAGCCTGAACTGGACAGTAGCAAGAACTTCCTAGGTAAGACATGCTAGGATAGTTTAATGATAGATGCCCATGTTCATATCGAACGCGGACCGTATACTCTCGATTGGCTTAAGCGGTTTATCAGCACTGCCATAAGCCGAAAGATAACTGAAATACATTTTTTGGAGCATTCATTCCGGTTTACGGAATTTAAGGATATTTATAATGAAGCAATTGCCCATCCCCGGTATGGCAACCGGCAAAAAGACTGGCTAGAGAAAAGGGCCACATTATCTTTAAGTGATTATCAAAGGCTTATTCTCAAAACTCGGCAGGAAGTCTTCCCGGTAAAAGTAATGTTCGGCCTTGAGGTTTGCTATTTCCCCGGAATGGAAACGCAAATAAAAGCCGCCCTATGCGGCTTCAATTGGGATTTTATGACAGGGGCTATCCACTGGATAAACGGCTGGGGGTTCGACCATAAGGAAAGTGTCGCGGAATGGAAATTGGTGGATGTGAATGCAGTTTACCGCGATTACTATAACGAAATGATGCTTTTAGTAAAAAGTGGGATTTTTACCCATTTGGCACACCCGGATTCAATCAAATGCTTCAAATATCATCCCAGCGAAAATTTCTCGGAAACTTATACCATGCTCGCATCCAAATTAGCCAAGAATGGCATGTATGCGGAAATAAGCGGCGGATTAAAATTAAATTATGGACTGGATGCAATAGGTCCATGTCAAGGACTGCTGTCCTCTTTTGCCGCACATCATGTAAAACTGATTGCCGCATCAGATGCGCATAAGCCGGAAGATGTCGGATGTTACATTTTAGAAGCTGAAAACATAATAAAGAATTGCCAAACAAAATAATGGCGTATCTGCCTTTTCTCTAAACAATATACCCCATCCCTGTCTGCGGTCACCGTTGCTCCCTTTGCGTCATTTAGGAATATTGTCGATAACACCCAAAACATTGCCGATGAGCACCGTCCGCACGCATGTCGGGCTGTTGCATGGGACATTATTTATGTCTCACTCAATATATTGCGGGAATGCCGCCTGGAAGTTCGGCGGGTTAGACTTCTATCCGCATGTCTTCGGCGGCGGCGAAAATTTCAAGGCGCAGGCCCGCTTTCTGGGCGCGGGCGCGGCAGTTGTTTACAATCTCGTCAACCTGGCTGTCGGCGCGGTCCTGATTGTGGTGGAAAAGACCCAGCCGCTTCACCCCGGATTGCATGGCAAGCTCCAGCGCAAGCTCCGGCGTGGAATGGCCCCAACCGATTCTTGAGGAGTATTCGTCCGGCAGATAGTCGGCGTCGTGGACCAGCAGGTCCGCGCCTTTGCAGGCTTTCACGTATCCCGGAAAATCCAGCCCGCCCTTGTGGGAGCTTAAAAGCTCGTTGTCGGTCAGGAAAACGAATTTTTTGCCGTCCTCGCGGAAAATGTAGCCGTTGCCGCCGTTGGGATGGTTGAGGGGGACCGGCTCTATCGCCATGGATCTGAAAAGGCCGTTGCAGGACCTGGCGGATTTGACGGAGGCGGACACATCGTCAAAATCCACCGGGAAATTGGGCGCGCGCATTATGTTTGCGACCATGTCTTTCACGGCGCTTTTGGCATGGGGGCAGCCTATAAGCTCTATGGCGAAGGATTTGCGGTACAGCGGTTCAAAAAACGGGAACCCCATTATATGGTCCCAGTGGGAATGCGTCAGCAGAATGCGGCAGCTTTTTGCCCCGGCGGCAAGCAACTCTTTGCCCAGCCTGCGTATGCCGGTGCCGGCGTCTATGATTGTAAGCTCGTTTTTGGAATCGCGCACCTCCACGCAGGCGGTGTTGCCGCCGTAGCGGAGGTATTCCGCCCCGCAGACCGGGATGCTGCCCCGCACGCCCCAGAACCTGATGCGCATATCGTTAATATAACAGAAATGGTACTACCGCACAATGCCATTTTAATCACATGGCAAAACCCTCTCCCGGAGGCGGGTTGTGAAAGCTGCGGCGTTTGAACGCCGGTTGCGGCGGCTTACAGCGTTATCTTGCCCAGTATGCGCGGATGCCTTGCGCCGGTGGCGGCGGGACAGTGGTTTGTCCTGCGGTTCCATGCGAAATGGGCCATCAGCGCGAAGCAGGCCGGCTCCTTGGCAAGCTCGTCCAGCCCGTAATCGGAACTGCGGCTTACCTTGACGGGACTCAGCAGCTTTCCAATATTACTCATAAGGACGGGGTTTAGCGCGCCGCCGCCGCTGACTATCATTTCTCCGGCTCCGGGCATGAATCTTTTTGCGGCGAGGCTTATGGATGCGGCGGTGAAATAATTCAGCGTCGCCATGACGTTGCAAATGTTTTTCCGCGTCAGCGCGCCGAAATTCTCGCTCAGAAACTGCGGCCCGAACTGCGCACGGTCAAGCGATTTAGGCGGCTTCTGCCTGAAAAACGGCATTTTCAGCCATTTCTCCGCCTTTTCCGCGTCGGCTGTGCCGGCGGCGGCGAGCTTGCCGTCCCGGTCATAAGCCAGCCTGCCGTTTGTGGCTATGCGCGCGGCATCGTCCATAAGGCAGTTGCCGGGGCCGGTGTCGAAACCGAAGGTTTTAACGCCCCTGCCCGCGATTGCGATATTGCCGATGCCGCCGATGTTCTGCAAAAGCTTCGGCCTGCCGGAACCGAACAAATAGTTGTCCAGAAAAGGCACCAGCGGCGCGCCTTCGCCGCCGGCGGCCATGTCGCGCGGTCGGAAATCTGAAACCACGGGGATGCCAAGCTCCGCCAGGAAAGACGGCTCGCCTATCTGCAATGTGTGCGGGGGATTGTCCGCCGGATAATGGCACACCGTCTGGCCGTGGGAGCCGATGACCTCCACCTCGCTTTTTCTGATGCCGTGTTCTTTGAGGAACAGCGCGGTTTTTTCGGCGAATATGACGCCCAGCGCGAAGTTCAGGCGCGAAAGGCCGCGTACGTCCAGCCGGGCGGCGCGTATTATCTCCGCCTGAAGTTTGGGCGGATAGGGGTATGTTTTCGCCACAGCCACGGCGAAGGGATTGGTTTTTACCGCCGCGATGGACACCCCGTCCGCCGAAGTGCCCGACATCAGCCCCAGCGCGTATTTATTCAATGACATCTTTAAGGAAACCTCCAGACCTGGCCAGCAGCTCCGCCGCTTTTTTGCGGTCCACATTCAGCAGCGCCATGATGACGGCGGCTTTTATATCGTAATCCGTCTGCTCCAGCAGCGTGCGCGCGCGCTGCGGCGTGGTTCCCGCTATGCGGCACACCAGCCGCTGCGCCCGCGCCACCAGCTTGCGCGAGGTGGGGCGCAAATCCACCATCCAGTTTTTGTACGCTTTGCCCAGGCTTACCATTGCGCCTGTGGAAATTGAATTAAGCACCAGCTTTGTCGCCGTGCCCGCTTTCATGCGGGTGGAGCCGGAAATGGCCTCCGGGCCGGGGAAGGGGGCCACTATCACATCCGCATCTTTGTTCTCGTGCCTCAGATTGCAGGTTACAAGCGCGGTGGAGCATCCCAGCTTTTTTGCGGCCTTAAGCGCGCCCGCCACATACGGCGTTATGCCGCTGGCGGCTATGCCGACGACGCAGTCCCCGCGCGCGGCCTGAGCGCGCAGGTCCTTTGCGCCCTGCACGGGGTCGTCCTCGGCGCCTTCCTTTGCGCGGAACACCGAGTTTTTCCCGCCGGCCATGATGGCGATTATCCGTTTGCGGTCCGTGCCGTAGGTGGGGGGGCATTCCGCGGCCTCCAGCACACCCAGCCTGCCGCTTGTGCCCGCGCCGACAAAAATTATTTTCCCGCCGCAGGAATAAGACTTCGCCGCCAGCCGGGCGGCTTTTTCAATCTCCGGTATGACTTTTGCCACGGCGGCGGGGACAAGGGCGTCCTCGCGGTTTATCTTGGCGATGACGCTGCGCAGCGGAATGCGGTCCATGTCCAGTGTGCGCGGGTTCTGCTGCTCGGTCGGTATGGCGGCGTATTTTGAAAGCGGTATTTTCATTGTTGTTCCTCCGTATCGTCGGGCATGGTGAATTCGTCGGCGGATTCCTCGCCGCCGTCCTCTTTTTCCGGGGCTGGCGCGGCTTGTGCCGGCGCGGCGGCCTGCGATTGCTGTATTTCCGGCGGCATTTCCGGCGTTTTAAGCCACTGCAACAGAACCGCAATCATCTGCCGCGACAGCAGACGCCAGCTGGGGCCTTTTGCGGCGGTCATAAATACCGTTCTGGACGAGCCAGTGCCGAATTTCGCGATATTATAAAGTATCAGCGCTTCCTGGAAAACGCGTGGATCGTTTGCGGCGCAGAGCATCAGAAGCGGGCGGCTGCCGTAGACGCGCATCGGGTTCACGGCCAGCACATCCCTGCTGGCGTTTAACGTGGGCGACAGCAGCGCCGTCATCGCAACCTGCGGATGCATTGCCGCGAATTTGACGGCCAGATTCGCCCCCAGCCCCGCGCCGATGAGCGCCACGCGGGATTCGTCTATGCCCTGCGCCGCCAGAAAAGAGATGGCCGCCTCAATATCGCGCGTCATCAGGTTGAATTCGTTGTCGGTGCCGGCGCGGCGGAAATTGCGCCACGCCGTGGGCGCTCCCGAGGGGTCCTTGATGCTGGCCCCGTGCCCGCGCAAATCCAGCGCAATGTATCCGAACCCCTGCCTTGCCAGTTCCGCCGCCAGCGGCTTCCAGTCGTTTTTGTTCCTGCCTATGGAGTGCAGCAGCATCACCACCGGGCGCGAGCCCGACGGACTGAAATAGCTGGCTGCGGTTTTCCAGTTATCGGCAGCCGCAAGGATTATGTCCGGTCCGGCAAAGCCTTTATATCCCCCCGCAGGCGCGGTGATGCCGGACTGCCGTCCGGGCGGAGCGGCCTCCGCCGCGGGCGCGCCGGTCTCCTCCCCGGAATCCTGATAGCCGGCTTCCTCGTAAGAATCGTCCTGCGCCCGCGCGGGACCACACAGGCAGGCCGCGGCCGCAAATGCCAGCAGGAATGTTTTCAGAGGTTTGGAAACCATAGCGCTATTTCGCGCTCGGCGTCGGCGGCGCCGCTGGAGGCGTGGACCACATTCTCCATCAGCCCGTTGCGGATTTTGCCGAAACAGCCGCGCACGGTGCCAGGCGCGGCCTCGTCGGGGTTGGTCGCGCCGACCACATGCCGTATCGCTGTCACGGCGTCCTCGCCTTTGAATACAAAGGCGTAAACCCTGCCGCCGGACTGCGGGTGCAGGTCGCCCTTGAGGAAGTTGACTATGCCGTTAAAAAACGGTTTGCCTTCATGCTCGCGGTAATGTGCGCGGGCCAGCGAATCGCTTGGCCTCACCACCGCCGCGGCCACAAGCTCCATGCCGGAGGATTCCAGCTTGTCCAGCGTAAGCCCCGCCAGCCGCCGGGCCACGCCGTCAGGTTTGATAAGCACAAGCGTCCGTTCCATTGCCATGCAGGCATTGTAACAATTTGTAGGACTTTTGGCTCATGCCATCGTCCGGCGTCTTTGCGATACTATATGCGGCTGCGTCGGGACGAATAGCGGACTGGGCGCAAATCAGTCAGGAGATAAAAGATGCGTAGCAAACTGGTGGCAATGGCGGTTGCGGTTGTTTTTGCGACGGTATTTAACGCGGCGGCGCAGCCCGGTAAGGCGAATGCGGATACGCTGGATTATCTGGACGCTTATGCCGGACGTGCTCTTGCAGATGCGGTCTCTGCGCTTTGGGAAATTTCACCGCAAGTGAAGGCCGACCCGGTTTCCTGCGGAGCGGCGACATTGAGTGAGGTGCTGGGCGGCATAAGCGACCCTCAGCAACTCATGGGAACGGAATTTGACACGGATATCGGAATAAACGGTCCTGGAACCGGTTACACGACACGCGCGAAAGCCGCCGGCAAAATTATTTCCGGAAACAGGTTGGGCGTCCAGATGGAAGTGGAAAAATTATACTTTCGCACGCGGGCTGACGGCAAGCGGGAATACTCCTCCGCCGAACATACCGGTGAGTGGATAGATTTTTCCGCCTCCTTTTCCGAAGGCAAATGCAGTGTGGATCCCGGCGCAGTCAGGGTTATGTGCCGAATGGGGTAGCACCCCGCGCGTCAATCCGCGGTCCGTTTCTTCCGGCAGGCTGCAAAATAGAGATGGCGGGCGTCCTTGGAAAGGATGCCGCCATCTCTTTGATTTAGGGCATTGACATTTCAACAGGAAACTGTATAATTGGGGCGGGCGGACGCAGCACCCAGACCGCCGCCCAAGAGAGGCTGTCCATGTCCGGCAACGTTGTGATGGCAATGTTCGTGTCAGCCGTGTTCCAGTCCTGCGCCGCGGCGGCGGTCAGCTACGACAGCGCGCCCGCGGACGCAAAAGCCGCCAGCCGTGTTTCCGTATCCGAGGCTGTCTCCCGCTCGGGCGAGCCGCCCGCGCCGACCCCGTCTCCCGCTTCCCTGTCCGCAAAACCGGCGCAGCAGGCGAAATGGACCGTCATGGTTTTCATGAACGGCAAGAACGACCTGGAACGGTTCGCCTTCACGAACTTTTACCAGATGGAAAAAATCGGCTCGGACAAGGACATTCAGATAGTGGTGGAGTTCGGGCGCATGGGCAATGCCGCCAACGACGGCAAATGGTCCGGCTGCCGCCGCTATCTGGTGCAGAAGGCCGACGACACCGACAAAATCTCCTCTCCCGTGCTGGAAAACATCCCCAAATGCGACATGGGTGATTACAAACACGCCGCCGATTTCGGCAAGTGGGCCATGGCTAAATATCCCGCCGAGCATTACATGTACATCCTCTGGAATCACGGCGGCGGCTGGACCAAGGCCATGGACAATCAGCCGGCCAAAATAATCTCCATAGACGACGAGACGGGAAACCATATCAACACTCCGCAAATGGGCGCGCTGCTTAAATCCATGGGCCGCAAGATTGATGTTTACGCCTCAGACGCCTGCCTTATGCAGATGGCGGAAGTCGCCTACGAGATTAAAAATTACGCCTCCTATGTAGTGGGTTCAGAGGAGCTGGAAGCCGGGGACGGCTACACCTATGACGCTTTCCTCCAGAAAGCGCGCGCCTCCGACCTCTCGCCCAAGGCGCTGGCCAAGGCTGCGGTTGACAGCTATACGGACCATTACACCTATATGGGCACGCAGTCGTATGTGAACAGCGACGCGCTGCCGGGGCTGGTGAAAAAGATGGATGCGTTCGCGGATGCCGTTATGGTCTCAGGCGACAAGGAGGCCGTCAGAAAGGCGCGTGCCGCAACCCAGCATTACGCGGTGAATTACAGTTATAAAGATAACGCCGACCTGTACCATTTCGTCTCCCTTGTTTCCGCTCCGGCGGATACGGCTCAGAAAATAAAGGACGCCGCCTCGGAACTTATGAGTTATCTGTCCGGCAGCGTCGTCGGGCATAACAGGGTTACGTCGGATTATGCGGATTCGCACGGCCTGGCGGTGTATCTGCCTGCCGAGACTTACGACAAGAATTACGACGAGCTTGCCTTTGCCAAGGCGGGCAAGTGGCCCAAATTCGCGCAGTGGCTGGTCTCCAAGTAACCGCGTTGCCGCGCGTCTCCTGCGCCCCCGCGAAAGCGGGGGCGTTTTTTTGCGGGAAATTGGTTGTTAACCTGAATGTTTCAGTTGGATTGCGGGATTCGGCGAAAAATCGCTTCATACTGCCTTCACAAAATTATCCTTTCGCGCAGTGAGGCGCGCGCGGATAATTTTGTTCGGCATTATTTCGCGCTTTTTCGCCTCGGTCCTCGCAACCAACTGAAACATTCAGGCTAAGAATAAGTCCGGGAAATCTGCGGTAAATCCGTGTTGCCTCTGCGGATAAAACTTCCCAGTCGTAAAGCGGCTTTTCCTTATAATTTAACGGCGTTTCATCCACAGAATATTCCAAAAAACCACCCTCCTCTTATTTCAGCCGGATTTTGGCACAATAGCGATTTTGTATAATCATCAAGCAGGACACATCCGTCCGGTTAAAAATTGGAAGACGTTCCTTGGATAATATGCGCATCCGCAGAGGTTTGGGGTAGAACTTAGAATCCGCGGCAGACGGACAGTATGACAAAAATCCTTGTTTATGGCGGGTGTTTTGACCCGCCGCATCGCGGGCATGGCGGGCTTCTGACGGCGGCGCTGACGCAGGTAAAGCCGGATTTATGCATTATGGTTCCGGCTTTCGTGTCGCCTTTCAAGGACGGCTCCGCGGCGGAATTTATCCACCGGAAAAAACTGGCGGCTGCGCTGATTCCCGCCGGCGACAGGGTTGCCATTGACGATTTTGAATTTTTGCGCGGAAAAAAAACCTATACCTATCAGCTTCTGCGCGCGCTGGGCAAACGGCATTCCGGCGCGGAGTTTTATCTGCTTATGGGAAGCGACTGCTTTGCCGGCTTCTCCCGCTGGCGCAACTGGCGGGAGATTTGCGGGCGGGCCAAAATCGTGGTCGGGCAAAGGAAGGATTTGCCGGACATCCGCGCCCTGCGCCCGGCCTGCGGTTATATGCCGCTAAAAGGCGCCTTCCCGGCGGTGTCGTCAACCGCGCTGCGCGCCGGGATTTACTGCTCCGGCGAAATTCCGGCGGACGTGCCGGCGCGGGCCGCGGAATATATCAGGCGGCATGGGCTTTACGGGCTGGATATTCACAGGCAGCTTAAAGCCGCGCTCAAGCCGGGCAGGTACGAACATACGCGCTGCACGGCGGCGCTGGCAACGCGCCTGGCGGAACGGCACGGCGTTCCGGCGGATGCCGCCGCGCTGGCCGGGCTGCTGCACGACGCCGGAAAACGGGACATCCCGTGGATGCTGAGATATTGCCGCAAATACGGCGTTCTGAAAAACACCCTGCTGCGCGAGACCGCGCTGCGCCAGCCGGGGATGCTGCATTCGCACATCAGCGCGGACGTTGCGCGGCGCAGCTTCGGCGTCAGGGATGCGGATATATTATCCGCCATTGAAAACCACACGCTGGGCCGCGCGGGGATGTCTTTGCTGGAGAAAATCGTTTTTGTCTCCGACGCCGCCTCCGAGGACCGAGGTTTCGGCCATGCCGGGCGGCTGCGCGCGCTGGCATTGCGCGACATTGACGCCGCGCTGCTGGAAACAGCGCGAATCAAGCTGGCCTGGGTGATAAAAACCGGCAAATGGCTTTGCCCCAAAGGAATTGAGCTATGGAACTCCCTGACCGGCGGCGCGTCGGCGAAATTCTAGGCCGCGCCATCGCCTGCGCGGCGTTTGCCGCCGTGCTATACGCGGCGGCGGCGCATTTGCGCTCCGATTTTTCGCGCGGGCTGGCAAAAGGCCGCCCGGTGCAGGTGGCGCTGCTGACCTCGCCCCCTGCGATAATCTCCTACAACAGCGCGGAGGGCAAAGCTTTTATCAGCATGGCGCGCGGCGGGGCCGCCTCCGCCACCAATGCGGCGCGGGCCGCGCAGGCGCTGGAGCAGGCCGGCCTCCGCCGCCCCGACGGGCGCGTTCTCTATTACGTTCCCTGCAACGCGGACCGGCAGGCCGCCATTGACGGAATGGAAACGCGCTTCAACAACTGGCGGGCAAGGCCCCTGCTGGCGGCGGATTTTTTCAGCGGATACATCGGGGGGCGGCTGGGCGGACGCTGCAATATCGGGCTTGCCGATTTTGCCGGCATAGTCATGGAACTGTCGCGGCTTGAGTGGCCGGATTTCGTCATCGCCGCCGCGAATGTGCCGGAGGCGCCGCAGTCCGCCGGCAAACCGCTTACGGTGGAAGTCCTCAACGCCAGCGGGCACAAAAACATGGCGGCGCTGGTAACGCGGCAGTTGCGCCGCATAAGCGAAACCGGCCCGCTGAAAGTGGACGTGCTGCGTTTTGACAATTACGGGGAACTGCTGCCGCACAGCCGCATAATAGACCGCTCCGGCAGGATTGACGACGCCAGCCGCCTGGCGCGCAGCCTGGGAATAGTCTCCGGCAGGATAATATCGGAGAAGCGAGGCCTCAATTTCACCGACGCCACAGTCATAGTGGGAATGGACTGCAAAACATCTGGCTGGAAAACGCAGGAAATGCTACCCTAATGGAAGCAGCTTAAAAGAGGGGATAATTATGCCAATGGACATGATAGCCATTCTGAGGGTCGCCGTAGGCATGGGGGCAAGCGACATTCATATCGTGGTCGGAAAGCCGCCCATGATGCGCCGCAACGGCGAAATAGCGCCGGTGCCGGGATTTCCGGCAATGGACACGGAGCAGACCAAAGCCGTCATTTACGCGGTGCTGTTCGAATCCCACCGCCAGAGATTCGAGGAAACCTGGGAACTGGACTGTTCCTTCGGCGTGGAGGGGCTGGGCAGATTCCGCATAAACGTTTTCATGCAGACAAACGGGGTGGAGGCGGTGCTGCGCGTAATCCCCTCCAAAATCCCCAAGGCCGAGGAGATAGACCTCTCCCCGCCGATGATAGCGCTGGCCGACATACCGCGCGGGCTTATTCTGGTTACGGGACCCACGGGCTCCGGCAAGTCCACCACGTTGGCGGCGCTGCTGGAAATCATAAACCAGCGGGAAGCTCTCAATATTCTCACCATAGAGGACCCGATAGAGTTCGTCTATACCAACGCGAAATCCATATTCCGGCAGCGCGAGGTGGGGCAGCAGACGAAATCCTTCTCGGCGGCGCTGCGCGCCGCGCTGCGCCAGGACCCGGATGTTGTGCTGATAGGCGAAATGCGCGACCTGGAAACCATCCAGCTTGCCCTCACCGCCGCGGAAACCGGGCATCTGTGCCTTGCCACCCTGCACACACAGGACGCGCCCAGCAGCATAGACCGCATGATAGACGTGTTCCCCCCCCATCAGCAGACGCAGGTGCGCATACAGCTGGCCTCCACGCTGCAGGGCGTGATATCCCAGCTGCTGCTGCCCAGACGCGACGGGCGGGGCCGCGTGGCCGCGCGGGAATTCATGTCCATAACCCCAGCCATCTCAAACCTGATTCGCGAATCCAAGACGCACATGATATACAACGCCATAGAAACCGGCGCCAAATTCGGCATGGTTTCCATGGACAAATCGCTGGCGAATCTGGTGCGCCGCGGGCTGATAACATACGACGAGGCCGCCTCCAAGGCCCACAGCGCCGAAACGTTCAGGCAGCTTTGCGGAGGAACCGGGGTCGCGGCCTCCTCCTCCCTGGGGGACGACAACTGAACATGACGGAGCTTTCGGCGATAAAAGAAATTCCTGTTTTCGCCGCCATTGACGACAACTGCGCCGCGGCGATAGCCGCCGCCGCCTCGCGGCGCGGCCTGGCCGCGGGGGAAGTGCTGTTTAAGGAAGGCTCCCCCGGAACGGACGTGTTTTTCGTGCTCTCCGGCGCGGTGGCCATAGAAAAAAGCATCGCCATAGACAAATTCAAAACGCTGGCCGTGCTGGGCGGCGGCGAATTTTTCGGGGAAATGGCCGTGCTGTCCGACGACACCGGCCCGCGTTCGGCCCGCGCAGTGGCGCTGGCCGATTCCGTTCTGGCCGGAATTCAGGGGGAAAAGCTGCTGGAAATACTCCACGGCTCGCCGAAATCCGGCATGGCGGCGCTGCGCGCGATGCTGCAGGCGGTAAGCGGACGGCTGCGCAAAACCTCCGCCGAACTGGCGATGGTTTATGACATAAGCGCGCTTGCCTTCGCGGAATTTGAGGACGAAAAAGCTTTTGCCGCCCGCCTGCTGAACGAGGCGATGCCCTATCTGGAAGGCGGCTGGTCCGCCGGGTTTTATATCTACGACCGGTTCAACGAGGAGCTGTCCGTGTCCGCGCTGACCGGCGAGAATTTCACCCCGCCGCGCGACTTGGCGCAGATACGGGACAACATCCCCAACTTCTGGCATGGCGACCGCGCCTACACCGTGATTCTTCCGGGCAAAAAACGTCCCGACGGGTTTATGGTTTTCGCCGCGCCCGGGCCGCTGCCGGAGCAGGACAGGCGCGCGCTGGCCGTGGCGCTGTCCACGCTGGGCTGCCTGGCAAACTCCATGCTGGACAATATCCGCTACAACCGCGAAAACAAAATGCGCGACATGCTCATGCGCCGCAAATACCAGAGAGGATGATATGGCAAAAACAGCCGCTCAATTCAAAAGGCTTGCCGATGAAGCCGCCAAAATCGCCGATGACAAGAAGGCCGAGGATATAAAAGTGCTGAAAATGGGCGAAATGTCGCCGCTGGCCGATTATGTGGTGATAGCCTCCTGCGACAGCGCGCCGCAGCTAGAGGCGGTGGAGCATGAAATCTCAAAGAAATTCAAGGAGCGCGGCATCTTCCGGCTCCACGGCGACGGCGCGGACAGCGAGGCCTGGCGCGTGCTGGATTACGGCGGCGTGCTGGTGCATCTGATGACGCCGCAGGCGCGCGAGTTCTACGCGCTGGAAAAAATATACAGCTTCGCCGCACCCGCGCGCAAACGCAAAGCTCCGGCAAAGCGCGCGCCCCGCAAAATGTCCCGCAAATGAGCCAGGACCTCCAGACAATACTCAAAGCGGGCGCGGCCTCCGGCGCAAGCGACATAATGCTGGTCTCCGGCAGGCCGCCGATGGCGCGCGTCAACGGCCAGGTGCTGCCGATGGCGGGCGCCTCCCCCCTTTCCGCGGACGAATGCAAGGCGCTGATATATTCCGGGATTTTTGAGACGCTGCGCGCCCGCTTTGAAGCCGAGTGGGAGCTGGATTACTCGTTTACCATCGCGGGGGTCTCGCGCTTCCGCGTCAACGTGCTGGCGCAGCGGACGGGGCTTTCCGCCGTCTACCGCGTGATACCGGCGCATATCCCCTCGCCGGAGGAGATAGGGCTTACGGCGGAGATGTCCGCGCTTACCGATTTGCCAAACGGGCTTGTGATAGTAACCGGCCCCACCGGCTCCGGCAAGTCCACCACCCTGGCCTGCCTGGTGGAGCTTATCAACCGCAAATACCGCAAAAGCATAATCACCATAGAAGACCCTGTGGAATACGTCTACGAGCCTAAAAACTGCGTCATCATGCAGCGCGAGGTGGGCCAGCACACCAAATCGTTCAAGGAGGCGCTGCGCCGCGCGCTGCGCCAGGCCCCGGACGTGATTATGGTGGGCGAAATGCGCGACCTGGAGACCATGCAGCTCGCCATCTCCGCGGCGGAAACCGGGCATCTGTGCTTTGCCACGCTGCACACGCAGGACTGCGCCTCCACCGTGGACCGCGTCATAGACGTTTTCCCCCCCGGCCAGCAGGAGCAGGTGCGCACACAGCTCGCGCTTACCCTGCGCGCCGTGGTGGCGCAGATACTGCTGCCTTCCGCCGACGGCAACGGCAGGCTGGCGGCGCGGGAATTCATGGCCAACACCAATGCCGTAAGCTCGCTTATACGGGAGAACAAGGCTCACATGATTTACAGCGCGCTGGAAACCGGCAAAAAATTCGGCATGATGACCATGGACCAGAATCTTGCCGCGCTGGTTGTACAGGGGCGCATACGGGCGGAGCAGGCCCTGCTCAAAGCCCAGTCGCCCGAAACGCTCAAGCGGCTTATAGCCATGACAATGGCCGCGCAACCTTTATGAAACTGGATAACTTCACCGCACAGGCAAACCAGAAACTCCTTGAAACCTTCGGCGAGGCGGCCAAAACCTGCCCGCCCGTCTCCTGCCAGTTTCCGCCGGCGCATATAAAAGCGCATGTCTCAATCCCCTGGGCGATGACGGCGGCCAAAACCTTCAAAAAACCGCCGCTGGAGCTTGCAAAACTGGCGGCGGAGGCGTTCAAGAGCATCGGAATGGTTTCCTCCGTCTCGGTTGCGCCGCCGGGATATGTGAATGTGGAATTTTCGGAAGACGCGGTTTTTGAAACTCTGGGGAACGCCGCCTTCCGTCTGGACAATGCGCCCGGGGAGAAAATATTGCTGGAGTTCGTATCGGCAAATCCGACGGGGCCACTGCATCTGGCAAGCGGGCGGGCCGCCGCTTTGGGCAACGGATTGGTCCGCATTTTCCGCGCTTTGGGTTATGACACATCCGCCGAATACTACATAAACGACACCGGCGCGCAGGCGAAACTGCTGGGCGTCTCGCTGAAAGCCAGATACGAAGGCAAGGAGCCGCCGGAAGACGGCTATCAGGGCGATTATCTGCGCGATATGGCAAAAGAGCTGCCGCCAGAGGCCTCCGGCTGGAACAGCGAACAGTTTTCCGCATTCGCCATAGAAAAGCTGCTGGAAACCCACAAGCGCGACATGGCCGGCTGCCGGGTGAGTTTTAACCGCTGGTTCAGGGAATCGGAACTGCACCAGTCCGGCGCAGTCATGCAAACTCTGGAAGAGCTGAAACGGCGCGGTAAGACTTACGAAAAGGACGGCGCGGTCTGGTTCGGCTCAACCGCCGAGGAATCCGCAGACGACGACAAGGACCGCGTTCTGGTCCGCGCCGACGGAAGGCCGACTTATTTTCTGACCGACCTCGCTTATCACCGCGACAAGCTTTCCCGCGCGCAACGGCTTATAAACATACTGGGCGCGGACCATCACGGCTATGTGCCGAGGATGAAGGCCGGCATGTCCGCGCTTGGAATGCCGCCGGAGAATCTGGAATTTATCGTGCACCAGATGGTGCTGCTCAACAAAGGCGGCGTTGCCGTGAAAATGTCCAAGCGGGCGGGAGAATTCGTAAGCCTGCGGGAAATTCTTGACGACATCGGAGTAGACGCCTGCCGTTTCTTCTTCTCGCTACGCGCGCCGAATACGCATCTTAATCTGGACATAGACCTGGCAAAAAAACGCAGCCAGGAAAACCCGGTTTATTATGTGCAATACGTCCACGCGCGCATATGCTCCATTTTCAAGACTGCGGAGGAAAACGGGCTGAAATACGGCGAAGAATTCGCGCATCACCGCATCTGGGCCGACATGGCCCCGCAGGAGCGCGCGCTTGTCTGCAAACTGCTCTGGATTGACGAGACGCTAAAGCTCTGCGCGCGGGATTTGACGGTTCATCATCTGGCCAATTACCTGCTGGAACTGGCGGGCGTGTTCCACCAGTTTTATGATAACTGCCGCGTAGTTGATAAAGGCAGCCAGCAAATCAGCATGGGGCGGCTGTTTTTATGCAGGGCGACGCAATCTGTCGTGAAAAGCGGGCTGGATCTGCTGGGAGTAAGCGCGCCGGAACAGATGTAATCAATGCGAAACGACAACCCGATTGGAATTTTTGATTCCGGCCTCGGCGGCCTTACCGTCTTAAAAGCGGTGCGCCGCGCCCTGCCGCGTGAAAATCTGATTTATTTCGGCGACACGGCGCATGTCCCCTACGGCTCCAAGTCCGCGCAGACGGTAACGGGCTATTCGCTGGAAATAGCGCGCTTTCTGTGCGCGCGGAAGATAAAACTGCTTATAGTGGCCTGCAACACCGCCTCCGCGCTGGCCCTGAACGCGCTGAAAAAAGCTGTTCCCATCCCGGTCATCGGCGTGATAGAGCCGGGGGCAAAACGCGCGCTGTCGGTTTCCCGCTCGAAACGGATAGCCGTAATCGGGACCGAAGCCACCGTCCGCAGCGGCGCCTACCGCCGCGCGATACTAAAGCTGGACAAAACCGCCACCGTAACAGAACTCGCCTGCCCGCTTTTTGTCCCGCTGGTGGAAGAAGGCTGGTGGCAAAACAGGATAACGCAGCTCACGGCTGAAGAATACCTGAACCGCCTCAAACCGCGCAGGCCGGACGCCGTTATACTCGGCTGCACGCATTATCCGGTTATAAAGGAAGCTATCGCAAAAGCGGCGGGACGCGGCGCAACCCTTGTGGATTCGGCCCAAGCCGTCGCCGAAGAAGCCGCCGCGCTGCTGGCGCGCGCCAGAATGGCGCGCGCCGCCGGAAAAGCCTCCGTAAAAATCTACGCCAGCGACGACCCCGCCCGTTTCTCCCGGCTGGCCGCCAACATACTGGGCGCCCCGGCGGGCAAAACCCTGCTTAAAACCTTCCGATAAGCGGCATCCCGCCACAGGCGGAATGCCGCGCTTGAGCCATCCGCGTTATTTGGCAATTTCAGGGGCGGAAAAGCGGTTTGTGATGTCTATGACCGCCTCCGCATCGCCGTAAAGCGCCGTCCGTTTAACCCCGCCTGAAAAATCCAGTTTGCCCAGGTCCACTTTGCGCAGAGTCATGCTGTCGTATGTGCGCAGATACAGGATGCGGTTGGTCAAATCGCGGAAGGCGGCCCACTGCGTCGTCTCGCTGGAAACGATTGCGCCTTTCTCGTCGCGGTCCACCGCCATGCCGGAGACTATATCCACACCATTGGACACATGCTCGGCCAGATTCAGCGCGGCTTTTGCGTCCGCCGGAGTGTCGGCAAAATGCAGCATCGCGGCCAGCTTCACAAAGCGGCTGGGCGGGGTTATGTCGCCCGGAAGCCCCGACATCCCGCTGCCGTGGCCCGTGGGAAGCAGTTTGACTCCGGAATAGTCCGCCGCCGGGGCAAGCGCGGGCGAAAGCCCGGTATAATTGCGCAGGTTGGAGACCATCCACGGGAAATCCGGCGCATTGGTCATCACGCCGATTGGATTGTCGTAAACGCGGGTTTCGCCGTTTGCAGCTTCTATGACAATGGCCGCGCCGGAACCGTCATAGACGGCAAAATGCAACGGCGGAACCGCCTTCATCTGCGGCACATAAAGGCCGAACACTGTGGTATTGGCAAGGGCGGCTTTTGCCTCGGCGACATTTGCGAAGCTGCCCAGCAGCCAGGAAATAAGCATGGTGTGGGCGAGGGCTTTGTCCTCCGCGCCGGGTTTTATCTCCGGCCATTTCGCGCCGGCGTCATACCAGAGGCCGCTGGCGGCAAGGCCGGCCTCGTTCATCCCGTCCACAATCATGTCGTCATTGCCGAAAACGGAGACACCCGCATAGCCGTACCTGGATTTCCACTTCATCGCCGGCTTGTCCGCCGGGCCGGGGCTGGCAAAGTTCCTGCCGCGCGGAGACGCGGCAAGCGCGTATTTGACGTCGTAGCCGAACTCCATGGTGCGGGCGCTGATGACGGTCCCGTCCGCCGCCTTCAGGCGGAAGGCGCCGCAGGCGAACGCCTCGCACGGCAGCAGAAACAACAATGCGGCAAGCAGTTTTTCCATATAAGCTCCTTTTTTCCGGCAGATTGCTATTTTACTCCGTCGGCCATTATGTGCATGTAGCGGGAGAGGCTTTCCTCCTCCGCAGGCGGGTTGCCCATGTATGCGCAACGCCATTTTTTGCAATACTTCCCGCCGGTCAGATAATCCGCTATCACGGCTGGGATATCGCTGTGGCGCAGCACGGGATACTTCACGGGCTTGCCGTCTTTTACTATCAGAATCCGCGTGGTATGGACCGGGTCCGCGCTTTCCGGCAGATAGCGCAACTGCCGGTAGGTTTCAACCCCGCCGTCCACGGAGGGCAGGTGATCGCCCACCATGATGATAAGACATTTCGGCTCGCGTTTCACGGTCCGGCGGACAAATTCCGATATGGCCTGAGTGCGGTAGTAAAACTGGTTCACCACCCGCACAAGCTGCTGTCCGCCCGCGGTCATGGCGATAAAGGGCGGGCGCAGCTTCGCGTCCAGCCTGAACGGGAAATGTCCGTATATGCCCACGATGTAGTCAAAAAGCGGGCCTTTGCTCTTTTCCAGGAAATCGGAAGTCTGGCGGAACAAATCGCCGTCAAAGAGCAGCCCCTCCGCCGGGGAAACGCCTTTGATGGAAAAATAAGTGGGCCCGTTGAAATAACGCTTCGGGAAATACATCTCGCCAAACCCCAGCGCCGGATAAGCGCGCAGATAATTATTCCACTGCGGCACATACGGATGCGAGGCCACCGTGCGGTACCCCGCGCCGCGCAGCACATTCGGCAGGCACTGCACCGGCGCGCCGGTAAAACCGTTGAACTCCATGCTGTAAAGCCGCTTATATGCGGGCGCGCCGCACAGAAGCTCAAACTCCGCCTGGGGAGTCTCCCCCCCGAAAACCGGCGACACCGAAAATCCCATATTGCCGCCGAAAAACTTCCTGAAATCAGGATGATACGGGTCGTGCGAAAGCCCCAGCCCCCGGAAAAGCGCCGGGTCCAGCAGACTTTCAAGCATCACCAGATGGACATTGCGCCCGCTGCCGTATTTGCGTATAAAATCCGACTGTTCGCGCGCGTCGCGCAAAAAATCCTTGCCATCCCTGAATTTTGCAAGCCCATGCAGCGCAAAACGGCGCAGCGCCTCGCGGTTCAGCATCACCGTCAGCCGGCCACGGTCGCTGGCGTTGGCATAATCGTCCCAGTCGTGCGGAAGGGTGTTAATCGCCGCAAAGGCACGGACAAAAACCCCCGGAAACAACAGCCACAATCCCGCAGCCAGCGCCGCAGCGGCAAGGTGCCGGTATTTCCGCCGCCAGTCCACATAAAACAGGAACAGCGCGCAGGGCAGCGCGAAAACCGCCAGCAAAACGGCGCAATAGCCCGCCGGCAACGCCTCCAGCAGCAATGCCGCGTCATGCAGATAGGCAAGACGGAACATCTCGCCATAGCCGTGATAATATGCGTCGTGCACCGCATATATCAGGAAAACCGGCAGCGCCGCCAGCACGTTGCGGGATTTGACGGGGCGCAGAATGCGTACGCAGTACCAGTATATCGCCAGCACCAGCGGCCCCTCCGTGAAAAACATCGGAAAGCACACAGGCAGGCCGCGCATCTGGCGCAGAATAATCAGATATGCCGTGAAAGCGCAGAGAAAAAAGAAATACCGGTTCAGCAAAATCCGCGCCGCCGCGGAACGGAATTCGGCGGTTATTTTTTTAGCAATTCCATCCATTTTAAACCCGAACTGACGGACACCGCCGCCACCAGCGCAAGCATAACCATGGTCAGCGCGGCGTTGACATATCCCTGCGCGTCGCCGCGCGGCAGATAATTGCCGGAGATATTCAAAACACCCGCGACCGCGGTTGTAACCAGCATGAAAACAAACGGCACAAAAGTTACCAGCGCGCAGCGCAGCCCCTTGCGCCGCAGTATGAAAGTGGTGCCTATCGCCAGAGCCGCCGTCGCCAGCAGCTGATTGGCCACGCCGAACATCGGCCATATTGTTGTGATATTGCCCGCCAGCAGCATCGCCCCCCACGCCGCGCTGACGCAGACGCTGCATATGATGACGCCCGGCCACCAGTCCACCCGCGCGAACGGTTTATAAACATAGCCGAAAATCTCCTGCACCAGATAGCGCGCCACGCGGGAGCCGGCGTCTATGGTGGTCAGAATAAACATCGCCTCAAACATTATGGCGAAGTGATACCAGTACGAAAGCAGCTTTTTCATCCCCGGCACGGCGGAGAAAATCTGCGCCATCCCCGCCGCCAGCGACACCGCCCCGCCGGTGCGGCCCTGCAAACTCTCGCCCACGGCGGAGCCAAGCTCCGGCAGGCGGTCTACGGCCAGCCCCAGTTTCGCAAACACCGCCGGCGGGGTGTTAATGGCGAAATAATCGCCCTGCGACATCGCCGCCGCCGCTATCAGCGCCATGACCGAGACAAACCCCTCCGCCAGCATCGCACCGTAGGCGATAAAGCGGATGTCTTTCTCGCTGCTTATCATCTTGGGCGTGGTGCCGGAGCTTATCAGGCAGTGGAACCCGGATATCGCGCCGCAGGCTATGGTGATGCAGACAAAAGGCCACACGCTGCCCGGCACAATCGGCCCGCCGCCGTGGACAAAAGCGCTGAAAGCCGGCGCGGAAATGGCGGGGTTGACCCACGCTATCCCCGCCGCCAGCATGGCGATTGTTCCGATTTTAAGGTAAGAGCTTAAATAATCCCGCGGCACAAGCAGCAGCCACACCGGCAAGGCCGAGGCCAGCAGCCCGTAAACCGCCAGCATCACCGAAAGCCGGGTTTTGGAGAACATGAACCAGCCCGCATACCCGCTTTGCGCCACCGGCGCGCCGGCTATCACGCAGCCCAGCACCAGCAACGCGCCGATTACGGAGGCTTCCCGGATTCTGCCGGGGCGCAGCTTTTCCATGTAAAGCCCGATGAACATGGCTATCGGGATGGTCGCCGCGATGGAAAAAGTCCCCCACGCGCTTTCCGCCAGCGCGTTTACCACCACAAGCGACAACCCCGCCAGCGAGGTTATCAGTATAAACAGCACCGCCGCGCCGGTGGCTTTTGCGGCGGCGGGGCTTATTTCGCTGCGCGCGATTTCGGCAAGCGAGGCGCCCCCCAGCCGCACGGAGGCGAAAAGTATCACCATGTCCTGCACCGCGCCGGCAAGCACGCAGCCGACAAGTATCCACAAAAACCCCGGCAAATAGCCGAACTGCGCCGCCAGCACCGGCCCCACCAGCGGCCCGGCCCCCGCTATCGCCGCGAAATGATGGCCGAACAAAACCCAGCGGTTTGTGGGCTTGTAATCGTAGCCGTTGGCTTTTTCATGGGCGGGGGTGGCGCGCTCCGGCTCGAAAGCCAGCACTTTGGCGATTATAAACGCCGCATAAAACCGGTACGCCAGCACGAACACAATAAGCGTTATAACAACAAGCGCAAGCGAACTCATACGGGCAAAACCTCTCAGCGGGAAAAGGATTGCGCAACAATCCGCCAGTAATTCTACAATTTGTCCGGCACGGGACACGCGGCTTTCACAAAGACGTATTCGTTGCAGCCGTAGCCCGTTGTGGTGCTCATATCAACCAGCGTAAACCCCATATCCCGGACGAAGCGGAAAATATCGCATGGTTTTGCGAACTCAAACGGATACCCGCCCACCCAATCCGTCCAGTCATGCCAGACGGACATCCCGCGTTCGCGCTTCCTGCTCCGCCAGCCGGCAAACGGAAGAGGATTGCGCCCCTGCAGCAATCTCGCCAGCCCGTATTTAGACTCAAATGCCGCGGCGACAAAAGCCACATAAACCGGACGCAGCGAAACCGGCAGCGCGTTATAGAGCCGCTTTATTTTAAGCCAGCGCCGGCTGCTGCCGCCCTGGTCGTTGTAAATCGCAATGCACAACATCCCCCCGCCTGCGACAAGCCCCGCCGCGTTGGAAACCGCCTCAAACATATTGCCGGTGTGATGCAGCACGCCCCAGGAATAAACAATATCAAACCTGCCAAGCGAGGCCAGATACCGCCCGTCCAGAACGGAGCCGCGCTCTATCCGCCAGCCGTCGTCCGACGGGAAATATTTCCGTTTGAGAGTCTCCGCGCATTGAACGGCGCGCCCGTCAAAATCAAAAGAAACCGTTTTTGCGCCAAGCCTGCGCGCCGCAAGGCTGAATATGCCGCTGCCGCAGCCGATGTCAAGGAAAGTTTTGCCGGACAAAGTATCCGCGCGCAGCATGCGGGCAAGCGAAGCCTGCGCCGAGACAATCCTCTCCTCGTCAACGGTTTTAAGAAAATCCGCCCAGTTCTCGCCGAACGGGAAACGGGGGGTTGATGATGTCATAGGGTTTGGCCTCTTTCACCAAACTTCTGGCGCATGATATCACTATAAGAATTGGACACCAGGTTGCCGCTTGGCACTTGAAACAGCTTCAGATAAGAATTGCATTGTTCCAGCAGTTTTTTGCGCCCGACAAGCCCTGTTTCATCTCTGGCTTCAATTTCCACAAAATTACCCAGTCCCGGCACATTATCTATATGGAATTTAACATTGCCTATGAAATATATCTCCCGCTTTTTTTTAACTTCAACAGCCACACCGAGCGCCAACACCAGCACCTCCCGCAGCATTGGCCCGTTTACCGTTTTGAAAATGCGAACGAAAGAAGCTTTAGGTCCTTTTTTATTCTGGCGGACATAATATATCAATGCGTTTTCAATATTGCCCTGTCTGAGTTTCAGTCTGCCTGTTTTCACATTGAAGTAAGTATCGGCTTGTTTATCCGTGCCTTTGAATTCCGCTTTATGTTTACGAAGGATTGAACGTATCAACTGCGGATTTTCACATCTTGCTTTGATTTCCACATTCAGACATTTCATAGCGACAGGCCGGTTCTCACAAGCACATGTAGATTTTAGCAAACTGGCGGGACAGACTGTATAATATCAAGAACTTTCACCGCCCAATTCCACTGGTTTAAGGAACGCGTTGATGTAACCACTCGGTGAAATCTTTCCTGCCAGCATTTGTAACCAATTCGTGAATCGAAATTTTTGGGAGAAAGTATTTCATCATAATTGCATACTTTCATAACTTCCGCGGTTTTGGGCATTTCCAATCGTCCAAATTTCCTCTGGGGTTAATGTGATTTTTGAATTATTGACCTTCACATAAGCAATGTCCTATTTGCGGCATGAAAAAAGAGGCGTTTCGGCAAGGAAAGAATACAGAAGTCTGCTTCTGCGGCGCAGCCTGTCGGCGTGATAGCGCGAAACGGCGGCCAACTCATCGATTTCCTTTGGACAAAACTTATCCGCACGATAGGAGCTACCGTCGCGCTAATTTTTTTCGCTTTCCAGCCACGCTTTTAACAAAAATATTGTCTCTGTCCGTAGTTTCGCGCGGGACCAGCCTTTTTGAGGTTCGGAAAGCATTTCCCCGAGGCCGTCAAGGATGTGGCGATTGTCCATGTTTTCCAATAACTTGACGCACTTGTTCAGAACTTCACTGAAAGATAGTTTGGCGCGGGCCTCAACCAGTTTCCTGTTTATCGGCCAGTTGTTTTTCGCAAAAAAATACACATCGTAAACATCGCGGCTTGTTTTGCCGATGCGTTCATACATCGCCATCAGCTTGTTGGCGAACATATCTTCTTTAACCATCACCAGCATTGAGATGCCGAGCAATGTTTTCAACTCGTATTTTGAGCCGAAATCCCGGCAATTTACTTCAATTTTAATGTTCTGGGATTTCAAATCATGAGAGATAATCGCCACAAGATTGAATCGTTTGACTCTTGAATACACGATTTTACCGTAACTTGCGGCTATTTTCCGGATTTTTTCAAACACTTCCCGCTTCTTTTTTTCGTCTAACAGGTCGAGGTCAATATCAACAGAGCTGCGGTTAAGGCCATAGAACATCAACGCCGCTGTGCCGCCCTTAAATCCCAAATAGGGAGCGATAGACGTGTCGGAAAAAATGTCTTTCAGTATCTGCAACAAAATGTTTTTGTGCTTCGGATAGTCTAATGTCATGGGGTTTTATCCGCCTTATTCTCTTTTATAATGCTTGAAATACTCCTCAACTTTTTTGGCCATTTTTTTATTGCGGTATATCGGCAAAATATCAAAAACCTTATCCCAATCCAAAACATCCAACTGGTCAAAGTGATAATCCTTGCTGATATAAATTCTGTCCAAAAACGCCCGCTCTTTTGTTGCGGTGGCGATATCGTTTGGATGTTCAATTCCAATCGTGTTGCTCAAAACATAATCCTTCATGCGCAAAAACGATATTTTCTGCCCGTCGACCTCTATTTCCCGTGTGACATAAGAAGCAACAAAGATGTTCCCGTAATACTGAAAATTCACTCCGGCGCGGGTTAACACCGTTTCAAAGCTGATGTAGGAGGGTGTATAGATTCGGGTAGCCAACTCAAACCTGTCATAATTCTTGTCTTTGGCATAAATGCCTCGATGGATTCTGATTAATTTCCCGTTTTTTGCATAGCTGCTCAATCTTATCCGGATATTGACTTCCCTGTTTTCAGCCCATAGCAAAGCGATGTCTTTTATGGAAAAGACAGTTTTGGGCGACCGCAACAAAATCTCAAGATATCGGCCTTTCGCCGGTTTTATATCCATATATCTACCCATAGTCATTATAAAACATACTTGCAGTAAAATTATACGCTATTCCAACAAATGAAAGCAAGACCGGATGCAGCCTTCTCCGGTCTTTTGAACGATTGCGCCCAAACCAAAGCTACATTTCGATACTTTCCCGCTTTTCTGGGGCGACAGAATCCGGACGGCCAGTCCAGTCCCAAATAGTGTCATTTTGGTCGCGGATTGGCGTTTCGCACAAATTTTTGTTGAATATCGAGATACACACCCAGTTTTGGGGGAGCGGAACTGGTTTTCTTGGGCCTGTGGCGCGCCTTTTCGGTATCGTAACACCCGGCACCAACAATTCCCGCGGCAGGGGCCGTTGGTATGTCGTGCAGGTCGGGCTAACCCGTATGCCTACGATTTCCGGTTTTGCCCCGAGCACGGGCAAGTTCTCCGCTATCAAAAAGACGTAAAAATGGGGGTTCCCATCGGCATCGAGAATGACCCTCGCCTTGAGTTTGCCCAAGCGCAACAATTTATTTACCGTCATCTTTCCGACTTCGTAAAGATTCGTCAACCCATCCATCGAATACCAGCCAGCGTCATCGTGGCAGACTTCCGGCGGAACCACGCCGTCATCTACCGCCTTTTGGCACAGCATGCATTTGGGATCATTATGATCAAACCAACTGGCATCCCCGCTAACGTGGTCGCCGCAGATGCGGCACCGGTAAGTTTCCGTTAAATGGAATCCTTTGGGTTCGCTTTTCAGACGTTCAAGCAGGGCCTGCCGCTTTAACTCGAAGCTGCGCATAAGCTCACAAAGTCTTTCGCGCCTTTCTATAGCTTTGCACACCTCCTCATCGGTGAATTCGTGACCATACTCGGCTTCCAGCCGTTTTCTGGCAGCCTCGAAATCTTTGTCTTTTGCGGTTAATTCCATTGTATCCCCCCCTGAAGCTTATGCTTCGGTTATATAAGATTCAATGATGGAATGCTACAGCATCGGCTCTTACGCCAGCGGGAAGAGAGTTAAACAAAAAACCGGTCCGTAATCTTATATAATCTTATATGGTTGGAATATAGGATTATATATGACCCGAAACAAACGATTTGAGCAAAGACTTGAAAATATCCCTGCCGCCATCTGGAGCAAGTTGGTCCAGATAGACGAGCTGAAAGGCCGCTGGATAGCCGGCGCGCAGCTTAATCCGCAAGTTCTGGGGCGGCTGAAACGCTCCGTGCTGGTGACCTCCACCGGCGCGTCCACGCGTATCGAAGGCGCACATCTGTCCGATGAGGACGTGGAAAAGCTGGTGCGCGGCCTCTCGCTGCAGAGATTTCTGAACCGCGACAAGCAGGAAGTCAAAGGATATTACGAACTGCTGGAGAACGTGTTTGACTCGTGGCGGCATATAGGCTTCAGCGAGAGCGTGATAAAGCATTTTCACAAAGAGCTTTTGAAATATGCCTGCAAAGATGAGCTTCATCGCGGCGAATACAAGAAAAAAGAGAACACCGTAAAAATGGTGAACGCCGACGGAAAACCGATAGCCACGCTTTTTGAGACCACGCCCGCATATCTTACCCTGAAGGTGTAAAGTTGCAACCAAAAATGACCCATTAGTTGCAACGAAAATTGACCCGCCCTTAATGCATTTTTAACACATTTCCGCTGGTCTGTAAACCTTTGCCAGCCTTTCCTTTTTCTCCTGC
>Ga0265297_10000531_pt1 | contig 110405 bp, 201 predicted proteins | sample Munlanlwell13791_FD_192502 | JGI IMG/M metagenome (GOLD analysis project Ga0265297, IMG submission 192502) | Leachate microbial communities from a municipal landfill in Southern Ontario, Canada - Leachate well 137-91 | ecosystem: Engineered > Solid waste > Landfill > Unclassified | place...
GATAACTTTACTTCCAGTCTTCACAATATTTTAGATAAGAGGGCTACTATTATTACAGGTAGTGCTACATCTTATTCAATATTAAATAATATATTTTCTTCTTTTAGGCCCGATTACGTTTTTCATCTTGCGGATAACGTAGTAGATAAGGAAGGAATATATTCTTTTACTGATGAATCAGATACTTACGTCAGTATCACTAATAATCTTCTTAGATGTATTAACAAAACAAGTATTTTACACTTATTTTTAGGGTCTTCCTCTGAAGTTTACTCCTCTAATAATAAAAATCCTATAAGTGAAAATAGTAGTGTTGGTATTAACTCTTACACTGGAGGGTTGAAGTATTATTCCGAAGAGGTGGTTAAGTTTTTTTCGGCCGCCAAAAAAATAAACTATACTTTTCTAAGATATTTTCAAATATATGGTAATAGAAGATTTATCAATCCCAAGTTCGATTTAGTGTCTTATTTAGTAGATACAATAATAAAGAAACAAGGTGTATTTATCGTAGGACCTAAAGTATACACTGACGTATTAAGTTCTCAAGACGCAGTTAGTGCTACAGCTTTAGTGTTTGAAAAAATAGTTTCGGGCGAGAAGATAGAAGCTATAAATATTGGTTCTGGTAGTGGTATACAAATACTTGATTTATATAACAAGATAGCTGATTACCTACAAGTTAAAGATTTACCAGTATACAAACTAAAACCAAGACAACAAACACGTTCATTAGTAGCAGACAACACATTACTTAAGTCTTTAGGTTGGGAACAAAAAAATACATTAGACACTGATTTACCTCCGCTGGTAGAGTTCATAAAAGGATTACCACATGGCAGAAGGTAGTGATGTCCCAAAGAAGGAAAAGAACTTCAAACTTCCCTATTCCCCTAAATATGAGTTCATAGAGAACGAGGAGAGAGCAAAAGAAGTACTTGATATATTATCCAAATCAAACGTATTAGCCGTAGACACGGAGACTACTGGTCTTGATCCTTACACAAGCAGAATACTTCTTCTACAAATAGCGGTACCAGATATGTGCTACATACTTGATTGTACTAAAGTACAACCAAATGTGTGGAATAGCATTTTAAGTAATCCTAAAATATTAAAGATATTCCAGAACGCTAAGTTCGATTATAAAATGTTAAAAGTTCACGCTAAGGTATCAGTAAGAAACATATATGATACGATGATAGCCGAACTTATTTTAACTGCTGGTAGAGCACGTAAGTTTATTTCTTTGGCTGCATTAGCACGTAAATATTTAGGTATGGATTTAAATAAAGAAATAAGAAAAGATTTTGTTGATAGAGTAGTAGTAGAGTTTAGTAAAGCTGAGTTAATGTATTCTGCTAATGATGCTTTAATATTACACGGTATATATGAACCACAAGTGAATGCTCTAAAAAGAGATGAACTAATAAATGTTGCTGTGTTAGAGTTTAATACTGTTATCCCATTAGCAGAAATGGAGTTATCAGGTACTGTTTTAGATAAAGAAAAATGGAGAAAACATTTAGCTATCGCGCGCCAAAAAAGAATAGATGTTGAGTTAAAGATTAAAAAAGCTTTAATGCCTGTTAGTTCTCAACTTTCTGTATTTGGTGAATGTACTATAAATCTAAATAGTAATAAGCAGTTGTTAAAAGCTTTAAATGATTTGGGGCTAAAAGTAGAAGATACAAGTGAGATGTCCTTAAAAAGAGAGCGCCACAAAGTAATAGACTGGTTGCTTGAATGGAGAGGATGGAACACTATTCTTGAACGATATGGTGAGAGTTTATTAGAACTGACTAATCCTAAAACTGGTAGAGTACATCCTGAGTTTATCCAAATGGGTGCTGCTACCGGTCGTATGGCGAGTTCAAACTATAATGCTCAAAACATACCCAGGTATGATCCAAAAGATCCTAACTCATTAGATTTACGTTCTTGTTTTATTGCTCCATCAGGATATAAGGTTGTGGTCAGCGACTTCTCACAACAGGAAATTAGGGTGTTAGCGGAGTTATCATCAGATAAAAATCTTATGATAGCTTATTTAAATAATGAAGATTTACATACTAAAACAGCATCGTATATATTTAATGTACCAATAGATAAAGTTACGAAAGCTCAAAGGCAAATAGCTAAAACGGTTAACTTTGCTGTTTCTTATGGTGCTTCAAAGTATCGTATTGCTGATGAGTTGAAAATAGATGTTGATGACGCTGAAAAGATTATTAATAACTACTTTCAAGCATACCCTGGTGTTAAAGCGTACTTACAAGATACACTTAACTTTGCTGTTCAGCATGGCTATACTGTAAATGTTGATAAAAGACGAAGGTACTTTGATATACCTTCTATGGATGATATCGATTATAAGAAAAAAGTAGGAGCAATAGGAAGAGAAGCGGGTAACGCACGAATTCAAGGAAGCTCAGCTTCAATTTCTAAGTCCGCGTTATGTTTATTCTTTTCGCGTTGTGAGCAAGAAAAGTTAGACGTACAGCTTATGGTTATTGTACATGATGAAATAGCTTGTTATGCTAAAGAAGAAGAAGCAGAAAAAGTTGCTAAAATATTGGAGCAATCAATGATAGATGGTTTTAAAACTTATTTTCATCGTGTTCCTATGAAGGCAGATGCTGTTATTTCCGACACGTGGAAGCATTAATGCCTTCAAAAAATACAGGCGTTATCAATCGTGATAAAATGTACGGAACAGAACACGGTGAAAACCAAGTTCAAAAGTTCCTAATAGAACAGTTAGGCATCATTACAGAGAATGTAGGAAGAGAACGTGTTGGTTGGGATTTACAGTTTAAAAGCGCGGATCCTTGTTTTATGGAAAAAAATAATATTACTATTACTAATCAAGAGTTTGAAAAAAAGTATCTTTCTTTATATGGGAGAACTATAGAAGTTAAAAGAGATAGAAAATCAGATTTAACTAATAACTTTTTTTATGAGGTATGGTGTAATCAGTTAGTAGGAGTTCCTGGTTGTATTGCTGCTTCTAAAGCTGATACTATAGTAATAGTACGTAGTAAAGAAATGATTTTTTTAAATAGAGCGGTATTTGTCAGTTGGGTAGTTTGGAACTTATACTTTAATGGTCAGTTAGGTGAAAACTGGAGAAATAAAACTTCGGGGGGTAAAAAAGGATTTACAGAAATGAAAAATCCTGTTGTATCTCCTCATGCTCGTGGTATATTAATACCTATAGATGATATTAAAACAGTAAGTATTGATGTTTTTAAACGATAAACTTTTTTTAGCCCCGCCAGATTTTTCAAGAGGAAAAATATATGATCAATAAGTTAAACAAAAACTCAGAGCAAGTTCTAAAAACACGATACTACTCTAATGAAAAAGAGAACTGGCCCGGACTTTGTAAAAGAGTAGTGGATCATGTAGTTAAGCCGTCTTTAGATAAGTATACTACTTATACGAATGAAGAAAAAGAACAACTGTATAGTAAGATGTTTTCATTCATAAACGAGTTAGATTTTATGCCTAACTCTCCTACATTATTTAATGCCGGTACTGTTATTCCTATGCTTTCAGCTTGTTTTGTGCTCGATATGGAAGATGATATGTCTGATATTTATAATACTATCAGGGATGCTGCTTTAGTTCACAAAGCGGGTGGTGGTGTTGGGTTGTCTTTTGGTAAGCTACGCGTAAGAGGGTCACAGGTTTCTTCCACTCATGGCAAGAGTTCCGGGTCTGTAAGTTTTATGAAATGTTTTTCTCAAGCTGTTTCTGAGGTCACAGCCGCTGGCCGCAGGCATGGAGCTAACCTCGCCGCTTTACCTATATATCACGGGGACATAGAAGAGTTTATCTCTTGTAAAGATAAAGAAGGTTCTGTAGAAAACTTTAATATTACGGTCACGGTTCCTGATAGCTTTATGAAAGCAGTAGAAGAAAATAGAGATGTATACCTTACTGATCCTAAAGATGGTTCAAAAGTAAAATCTATAAATGCTAAAGAGTTATTTTATAAAATAGCAGAAGGTGCCCACAAAAATGGGGAACCAGGTATAGCGTTTATTGACACAATAAATAAAGACAACCCTACACCGCATATGGGGGATATTAGGTCCTCAAACCCCTGTCAACCTGGGTGGGCAACGGTTCTTACTCCTGAGGGTATTAAGACATTTGATGATATAGACATTGGTAGTATTATTTGGTCTGGTAAGCAGTGGACAAAAGTAGTTAATAAGGAGTATACCGGAGAAAAGGACGTTTACTCTTATAAAACCAAGGCAGGAATATTTAACGGAACTAAAAATCATAGAGTAGTTGAATATGGTAACAAAATAGAGGTTGGGTTGGCGGACGCTATAGACGTGTCTGTTGGTCCTTCAGTAGAAAGTGTTGAGATTAGTCCTATTGATATTATGGACGGGTTGGTTTTTGGAGACGGCATGTATCACGGGGCTACTAACAAAGTAGTTCTTATAGTAGGCAGGGATGATAGGTCTTATTTTGAGGATAAGGATATAGGTAGTTTATTTATTAAGAACAGAGACGGCATTAAAGAAAACTCTTGGGAAGTTAACACAACTTTTTCATTCTTGCCACATACTTATGATAGATGTATTCCTAATAGCGTGCGTTTTGGGTCTAATAACAAAAAAGCAAGTTTTTTGAGGGGTCTTTATTCTGCTAATGGCTCCGTCGTTGATAAGAGAGTTACTTTAAAAGCGGCAAGTTTTGAGGTTATTAAAGTTGTACAGGAGATGCTCTCTTCTTTGGGTATAGCATCATACTACACAACTAATAAGTCTAAGGATGTAATATTTAAGAATGGAACGTACACCTGTAAGCAGAGTTACGATTTAAATATTGGTTCTGATGAGCATAGAAACAGATTTAAGAATGTTATAGGATTTATTCAGCTGTATAAAACAGACAGATTAAAAAATGCTTGTGAACCTGTTCTTTCAACAAAGAAACCAAAGGAAACGTTTGATATTGTAGAGCAGGAGTTTATAGGTAATGAAAATGTTTACGATATAACAGTAGATGCCCCAGAGCATACGTATTGGACAGGTGGTATGCTTGTGTCTAACTGCGGGGAATATTGGGCGATCTCCTATAACTCGTGTAATCTTGGTTCTATAAATCTTACTAATCATATTAATGGGAAAGAATATGATTGGGATAGGATTAAAAAGACAGTAGATTTAGCAATAGAGTTTTTAGATTGTGTTATAGATGCTAACGTATACCCACTTAAAAAAATAGATGAAATATCGAGAGCAACAAGACCGGTAGGTTTGGGTGTGTTTGGTTTTGCCGATTCACTTATAAAGATGGGTATTCGATATGATAGCGAGGAAGCTATAAAGTTAGCTGAAAAACTAAGTGAGTTTATTACTTATAACGCTATGTTAAAAAGTATTGAGTTATCTAAAAAAAGAGGTCCTTATCCAGAGTTTAAAGTAGAAAACCATAAATACAAAAAATATGTATCTTATGGTACCCTTGATTGGAAAGCGCTTGTATCAGAAATATCTAAACACGGTATTAGAAATAGTATTTGTACTGTAGTAGCACCAACAGGTAGTATATCTCGTATTGCTAACGAAGCCTCATTCGGTATCGAACCTGTGTTTGCTTTTTCCTATGAAAGTAATATTCTTGATGGCAAGAAGCAAACATTCAATCATCAGTTATACCAAGATTTCCTTGATAAGAAGTTAGATGTACCAAAAGAAGTTTTTGTAAAAGCAAGTGATATTAGTTGGGAAAATCATATTAAAATGTTGGCGGCGTGGCAGAAGTTCGTTCATAACGGTATTAGTAAGACTATTAATATGCCGAAAAGCGCTACTGTTGAGGATGTAGTAAACGCTTATATGTTCGCGTATAAATCAGGCATAAAGGGTATTACCGTTTACCGTGAGGGTTCTCGTGAAAAGGAAGTTCTGGTTTCCTCAGAAAATGTAGATAAATCAGATAAAAAACCTGGAAGACGTGCTAAAGAGATAGATCAGAAACTACTGACTAAACTCATTACTGATAAAAATATGAGTGCTGCTGAGTTGTCTGACTTGTTCGATTGTAGTATTACTACTATTAGGAAACGAGCGAAAGAGTTAGGTCTCATTACGAAAATCGCGCCAGAAAAAATAAAGTGCCCAGATGAGATTGAGGCTACACGTTATAAGATAGAAACACCAGCAGGTGTACTATATGTTGAAGTAGGCAAGGATTCTGAAACTAAGTATCCTGTAGAGACTATACTTAATATTTCTAAATCGGGTAGTAGCGTTAACGCAGTAGCAGAAGCACTTGGTAAGATGGTTTCTAAGGCGCTTCAACATAGGATGGACCCATATGAAGTTATTGACACTCTTAAGAACATTCTCGGTGGAGATAACATTACTTGGTGGAGAGGTAAACCTATTAAATCTATTCCTGACGCTCTCGCTAAAGTATTAGAACTTTATATGAAAGAACACGTAGATATTAAGAAGGACGAGAAGGAAGAGGAAGTTAAAGAAGTAAATCAAGAAGTTTCTGGAAATACTTGTCCGGTGTGTGGTGAAATGCGCATTATATCAGAGGGATGTATGTCCTGTAGATGCGGTTCAAAATGCGGTTAACAACGTTTTAGGAGGTTTTCATGCGTGTAAGATGCTCGTTATGCTCCCATGAGGAAAATGGTCTTTGTGATGCTAAATGTCATTATGGTCAGTCTATTTCTGTAGCCCCAAATAAACCACGAACATGTGGTAAGTTCGTTCAGGACCCAATTAAGTTTGCTGGGTTGGCTGATAAGGAATATGAGAAGAATAAGATACCACGTTTCGCTCCTACTTGGAGATTTTACGCCACTGACAAGGAGCTAAAAGAAGCTGGAGCAGAAACAGGTCCTAAGTTTGTTCGTATTAACCCAACAATGAATAATGAAGGCAACCAGTAGTGGTTAACTTAAGGGACAAGATAGTTATTAAGTGTCAAGAGTGTCATGATACTGGTAAGTTAGAAATACGTAATGCTTATGACCCTAACTATCTGGAATATGAAGATTGTCCCTACTGTAAGTCTTATAGAGATTTGCTTGATAAGTTGTTGAGTTCGGATGTGAAGTATTCTAAAGGGTAGGTGGTTTATGGATTACTCTAAAGAAGATGGATTTTGGTCTGTAGGAGAGGACTCAGAAGAAGTATTTCCTGGATTAAACGAAGCTATCTTACGTTTTGTAGAGCAGTTTTCTGAGGACGAAATGCCGGATACTGCTGAAGCATGGGAATATGATCTTCTTGACCACGAAGCACCAGACGGGCACGATTGTGAACCAACCGGTAAGCGTATGGTTATAGATATACTTGCTTGGTTAAAGAGTAATGATTACGATTTATATAGCGGCGTAATGTCTTTAAGATAGTAATATTGTTCACTTATTCTATAGATAATGAGTTGTATTACATCGGTCTTACTAAGATCGCTGGTTGTGATGAAGTAGGTCGTGGATGTCAGTTTGGCCCGGTGGTATGTGCTTCTGTTATTTTACCATATAATCATAAGATTAAAGGTATTAAAGATAGTAAAAAGCTAACTCCTAAACGAAGAGGGGAGTTAGCACAAGAAATATATGAACAAGCATTAGATTTAGTTATTTGTGAGGCGTCTAATAAAGCTATAGATCAGTTAGGAATAGGATTTACTACTCGTCAGTGTATTAAAAATTGTGTTTTGGGGCTAAAAGTAAAACCTAATATTGTTATAATAGATGGAAACTATACATTTGAAGATAGTTTAAGTTTACCTTATCCACATATATCTATTATTAAAGGAGATAATAACTCTGATAATATTGGTGCTGCTTCTATAGTCGCAAAAGTTTATAGAGACAGTATGATGGAAAAGTTAGATGAGGAATACCCTCAATACGGGTTTAAAAATCACAAAGGATATGGTACTAAAGAGCATTTTGAGGCATTAATGAAATACGGTCCTACTCCGTTACATCGGTTAAGTTTTGCGATAAACGGGATTAATATTGGTAGTTTGAAAAAGGAAAAAGGTAATGCCGACTAATACAAATATTGAAATCCCGCCAGTACAAACGACTAAACAAATATCTGCTTTTGTGTGGATAGCAAGAGTGTCTTCTTTTCTCTTTGGTCTCTTGGCTCTATTTAGTGTTTCAGATTTGTTTAATACAGTTGCTTCTAAAGTTATGACCCTGTTGGTGGCTGTTTTTGGATACGTGGCAACATGGGCAATGGGTCAAGTTCCTTCTTCTAAACAAAGAGCTTACAGAAAAGCTAAAACAGACCAACTAACTAAGTAAGGGAGTATTAACTATATGCCGATATTCCTACTGTCCGAAGTAGACGTGGCTCTAAGTTTCGACGATGTACTTTTAGTACCCCGTTATTCTGAAGTTAGAAGTAGATTACTAACTGATACTTCAACCTATCTTACTAATAATATTAAACTAAATACACCTATTTGTTCGTCTGCTATGGATACTGTAAGTGAGACTGCTATGGCAGTAGCAGTATCAAGAGCGGGTGGTATTAGTTTTCTTCACCGCTTTTGTGATGACGAGTATATGCTTTCTATGGTACGAGATGTTGTTAGTGTTGGTGAGAGGGTGGTTGCTTCTGTGGGTATTAGGGATGACTTGGTTAGTTGGGTAGGTAAACTACTTGAAAACGGTGCTGTTGCTGTTTCTATTGATGTGGCTAACGGTCATGCTTTACACGTTATTAAAGCTGTAGAAGATATTAAAGAAACATTTTCTAATGATTGTCAGCTTATTGCTGGTAATGTATGTACTGCTGCCGGAGTTAGGGATTTAGCTCTCGCAGGCGCAGATTGTGTAAGAGTTAATATAGGGTCGGGGAGTCTGTGTTGTACTCGCGTTAATACAGGTTGCGGTTTGCCGTCGTTTACCACTATAATAGAATGTTATGATGAGATACAACACCAAGGAATAAGGATGATTACTGATGGTGGTGTAAAGAATAGTGGCGATGTAGTTAAAGCGGTAGCTGCTGGTGTAGATGTGTGTATGGTTGGTTATTTGTTCTCTCGTGCTGAAGAAGCACCGGGAGAGGTTGTCATTCGTGATGGAAAAACTTATAAGAAGTATAGAGGTATGGCATCAGAAGAGGCTCAGACGTCGTTTAAAGGCGGTTTAAAGCCCGGTACAGTAGCAGAGGGTGCCAGTACTTATGTACCGGTAGATACGTCTGCCAGTAGCGTTGTGGAGTATCTTACTGGTGGTTTAAGAAGTGGTATGACTTATTGTGGCGCCAAAAATATTTTGGAGCTAAGAAGTAAAGCAGTATTTAGACGTATCAGCATGTCTTCATATTATGAAGGCAAACCCTTTGGTGTTAACCTGGTGTAAAAAAAATGGTTGATAAGATTACCGATTTAAAGGGTTCGTTAAGTCATTACTCTAAGACTATGTCTCTATCACAAGTAGAGCATTTTAATGGGAACACTTCTTTAAAGTTAACAGGTGTTTCTTTTGACGGCCGCCAAGAAAATCTTAAGTGGGTATCATTTGATACACCATTAAGATTATATAGAGATAGAAGTAATAAGTTTGATTTTTACGCTGTAATGGTACAGGCAAAAATAAAGAATGAATGGAAAGATATAGGATTTATTCCTTCTTCCCATAACAGGAGTATTGCTGAAGCTTTAGATAATAGTAAAGTAGTAGAAGTTTCTTTTGAGTCTAAATATGGTGGTGATGTAGGATATGCCATAGGCATGAAGGTATTATTAACCGCTTTATAGGAGTTTTAAAACATGGACGACATTTTTGATTACGACAACATGGATCTTGACCAACTGAATGATGCTCTTGTTAAACTGCTTAAGCATAAAATGGTGCTTGAGCAGGGTAAAAAGGACTATATGGGTTCCTTTAAAGAGCAGTTGAACGAGGTTAAAGCACGAGTAGAGAATATTGTAGGTCTTATTGACGTAAAGCGTTCAGGAGGGTAATATGTCTGGTATTACACTGCTTAAAGAGAATGGTAAGGTAGTAGTATATTGCTCTGAGTGTGGTGGTATTATGGAGAAAGCTACTGTTGATTTTACTAAACTTCTTGAAACCGGGAAGCTAAAAAAAGTTTCTACAGTGTGTGAACATTGTAAAGCTAAAGCTAAGTTTTCATTACAGTTTTTAGGTGTAGAACACGGATAAGAGGTTAGGATTTGGCGAAGCACAAAAGCGTTAGGGAGTGGTTAAGAAGGCATGAAGGTAAGCATGAGTGTATGTGCGGCTGCGGCGAAATAATAGAAATATTATCTATTCATCATAGCCGCGGTATACCTAAGTTTATAAAAGGGCATAACTTCGGTAGTGAATATAACCCTCAAATAGAAGATCCTTTAGTACCAGAAGAACGCAAAACCAGATGGGAAATGCTTTCAGATGAAGAGCAGGACAGAAGGTTAGGCAATCTCAAAAAGTACGAAAAAGGAGATAAGCACCCTAAATGGAAGGGTGGTAGGGTTGAAGATGAAAACGGTTATGTCAGAATACTTATGCCGGAACATCCGTTTGCGCAAGATGGGTATGTTTTAGAACATAGAGTTGTTATGGAAGAATATTTAGCAAAAATGTACCCAAATAACTGTCCTTACCTTATTAAAATAAAGGGGAAGTTATACTTGAAGCCAGAGGTGGTTGTTCATCACGTGGATCAAAATAAATCAAATAACTCTATGGGTGAGGATGGCAGTAAACCAAACCTTTTCCCATTTCCTAACACTGCTGCTCATGTTTTTTGGCATAAAAGTAAACTTCCAGAGGAAGAGAAAATAAAACTTATACTGGAGGGTAAATATCTCATGGATAAGGAGAAGTAAATGTTAGTTACCGTAAGAGAGCTAAAATGTGCGGTTTGTGGTTCGTATGTAAGACAAACAGCTAATGCTGGTGGTTCTTTCGATAAGATAGAAAAATGTGCTAAGTGCGGTTCTACAAGGATCTGGACTGCTCGAATATATCAAACAGCTAAATAGGAGGATTACATGCGTAAAGTATCGATGATTAACAAGTTTGCTGCTATTTTTCTTATTCCCGCATTTTTATTCGCTGTGTCGTGTACACCTACACAGGTAAATACTGCTAAAGATGTACTAAGTAAGGTATCTTTTTATTCAGCTCTTGCTAAGTCTCTCGTTCAGGTAGCTGAAACTCAGTTTCCTGATAATCCTAAGGTAAAGACCGCTCTTGAGGCTACTAAGGCTTCTATTAACACCCTTGAGAGTGTGGTAGCTTTGGTTGGTGCTGGTATTGAGAAGAATGAGGATAAGATTATTATTGCTGTTGCTGATTTGGCCGGTAAGATTTTTAATCTTATTAAGGCTATTGAGGACGCACGTAAAGTGAAGGAAGCTGCCAAGACATCTACATCGGCAGTTAAGTAAGGTTTTTCTGGCCGCCAAGTAGGCGGCACAAGTTTTGTAAACGTTAGGTATTTTTAGGAGGTTTTAAAAGATGTTAAAAGAGCACGAAGAAATAGTTAATGAGCGAGCAGACTCTATTAGAGCATTATATAAAGAACTTTTAAATAGAGAAGCAGACGATAGTGGTTTTAACAACTACTTTAAATCTCAACTACGAATAGATGAGATTAAAGAAGCTTTAATGAGTTCTGTAGAGTATTTGGAGAAACGTAGAGTTAAAGAGTTCGGTAAGGTAGTTGAGGAAATAGGAACAGAGGAGTTGATGCTTCTTGGTTCTTGTCCGAGAACAGCAGAAAATGTTGATATTCTTAAAAAACGTGGTGTTAAATCTATTCTTTGCTTAGATAGTAAATCTGCTTCCTTATATGATCATAACTGGGTAGATAACTTTCTATGTATCGATATGGAAGTGAATAAGTTTTTTACTAAAGAAAAAGTAGAACTTGCTCTAAAGTTTTTGTACGATAGTATAGAAGTAAAGAAAGTACCGACTTACATACATAGTGATACTGGTATGGAGAGGTCTCCTTTATTGGGTGCTTTGTTTCTTGTAGCTACTAAAGGAACAAGATATAATAAAGCTCTTGAACTGATTATGAGTAAAAGCAGACATGTAAATCCTAATAAGTTTTATGTTAGAGGTAGCGTTCTTGAGCATGTAATAGGATTACGTGGTAAGTTAGATGGTTATAAGCATATAGACGCTGAAGCAATGAACAAGATTATTAAGATTACTGAAAATGTGTATTTTACATCAGATATTAAAGAGGAGGCAGTTGAAAACTTACGCAGAATCGGATTTAAATCTATTCTTGATTTAAATAAGGAGAAAACTAAGTTAGATCAAAGTTCGTCTGGTGGATGGTTTAACCATATACATCTTCCTGTTATTGATGAACAAATAAAAAACCTAATCCCTACTATTTTAAAAAATATTTTAAGGCTCGAAAAGAGCGGAAAGGTGTTAGTTTCTAACATTGATAAAGGTATTTTATTTACTATTTACGGAGAAATGTCTTCTGGCGGGGCCTATACGATTGACGACCATAATGGAGTATTAAAGGGAATATTTAACCTTTAGATGCTCTAACCCAACCGATAAAACTAAAGTTTGCGCGCGCGTATCACAAGTTAGTCGGTTGGAACCAGCTAACCCTGTATTTAGTTAGAGAAATATGGGTTGGTCGATATAGCGCCCCCGATATTTAATGGGGGCACAAGATATAAGGAGTTTTTCAAATGAAGATTTTAGTAGTTGATAACACACCAGATGGTACATTTTTAAATGTCGTTAATAAATATTTTTCGGCGGCTGAAATAGTTCACCAAACAAATCGTGATATTTCATTTAAGTCAATACCACATGATTTTTATGATGTTATAGTATCATCAGAAGGTATTGGTAGACTTAAAAATGATGACATTATAGATTTTATTAAAGAGAGCAGAACAGTTAGAAGATCTGTTATCATATGTATAGACCACAATCCAAGAGTAAGAGCTAATCTTATGTCATCTTTAAAACCGTATAGAGGTTTTGTTTTAGACGTTGATGAGTTAAATACCTTAGAAAATATTTTATCTGGTTTAATCTAAGAAGGTAGGTGTTTTAATGTATTACTGCGTTTTAGATACAGAGACTACTGGTCTTAATCCTGAAGTTCACGAAATCATAGAGTTAGCAGCTATTATAACCAATAGTTCGCTAAAACCACTTGATACTTTGTCATTTAGAATACAACCAAAATATCTTGAACGGGCTGAGAAAAAAGCGTTAGAGATAAATGGGTATAATCCTGATACATGGAATCCACAGTTTTTTGCTTATTCTGCTGCTTTACGTCAGCTTAATAAAATGATTTATAAGTTTGGTAAAGACGGACCTGTTGTACTAACAGGTCAGAACATTAAGTTTGATATAGGTTTCTTAGTTGAAACGTATAAAAGGGAAAGAGTAGAGTTTCCTTTTGCTTCAAACGCATATGTTGATTTAATGGATGTATCTAAACTGTGGTCTAAATGTTATGGTATAAAGTTAGAAAGACATAATCTTAACTATCTTTCTACTGTAGCTGGCGTTTCTAATGAAAGACCACATTCGGCTTTGTATGATGCTGAAGCCACACTAAAAGTTTTAGAGTGGTTTATTACTGAGCTAAAGAAGAAAGAAATCGTACTATGAACTACTCAGAAAGTTATAACTTTAAGTTCGATAATAAGATGTTAGATGTTTTAGTATTGTTTTCTGATACCAGCGCCTCTATGTTTGTAAGAGTAGAAGGTGCTCTTGATAAATACGATAAAATAGCTTTTACTAAAGTATGTTTAGCTGTTAATACGTTACTTAAAGCAAATATTTTTGATTATAAACAGCATCATATGGCTATTAATAAACTTAGTAGTGTTGATGCTAATATCATAAACTTTTTTGAGAGGAATATTTTTGCGCTTCTCAAAATAGCATAGGAGAAAAATGTCCAAACTTCTTAAGCCTTTAACACATAGACGTTACATAACTGTCTACTGTATTGCTGACTTGGAAGTAGGCACCGTTCCTATCAAGGACACGTTTGGTAATGTTTTAGCCTACCTAACTGAAAAATCTAAGAAAAATCTTGAACTTCAAGGTACTGGTCGTCTTCCTTCTGGTGATTTGATAAATGTAGCCGTAAGAATGGACGGGGAGATGAGATTTAATACTGTACCAGCTAACATTAAGTACGGTTATGGTATAAGAGGTAAACCTCTTGAACCGTGGTCTTCAACAGCTTTAAACCTTCCCGACATTAAAGATTTTGATCTCTTCAAACGTAAAATAATACTAAAACAACTTGATGGTTATAAAACTCCAGATAATAAAGTACTGACTGGAGAGTTTTCAGTACACGATACTGGTGGTGGTTTAAGAGCGTGCCCTTATGAGAGAGGATTATTTCGGTCGGGGGAGAATGAAAAGAAACATGGTCAGGTAGATTTGTTTATCGGTGATGATTGGATTTATAGAAAATTACTTGGTCATTGGATACAGTATCAAGATTGTATAATAATGCCAAGAGATACGTATTCATCAGAAGGCATACAGGAAACTCTTAATCTACTGTTGGATGCTGGATTAATAGTAGACGGTAAAATAGGCACTAAAACACGTAGAGCAATAAACGATTTAAAGCATTTTGCTGGTTTTGAAGAAGACAACATTTGGGACGATAAAACTAAAGATTTCGCTAAAAAATGTCTTGATAACTGGAGGGATTGATATGAGGACTTATAGAATGACAGATGGTTTTTCTTGTGGACCACGTTCTTTACAGATAGCTCTGTCATTTTTTAATATTTTTCCTTCTTATGATGATTTACTGTGTGAATGTAGAACTGAAGATTTAACTGGTACTTCTACTTGGGATTTATATAAAGCTGCTAAAAGTTTTGATTTAGAAACTAAACAGCACGATGAAAAAACAAGTGTTGACTTGTTGATTAAATATTTAGATAAAAGCGCACCTGTTATTATTTTATGGTACGCTGGAGAGATTGAGGGAGAGAAACTAAATCATTTTTCAGTAGCTTATAAACACGATGATAAGTTTATTTATATGTTAGATCCTGCGATGCATCTGTACGCCGAACCAGAAATAAGAATGAGGATTGGTAATCTTAAAAGAGCATGGACTACTTATCCAAAACGTAAGTGGATGATGGCTATTTTGGGGAAAAATAAAAAATAGGTATTGACACTTTTCTTCTTGTGTTTATATTGCGTACCATCGGAAACGGAAAGGTTTCCGAAGATTGACGCGCAAGAACAAGTTTACAACACAAGGAGAAAACACAATGACTAAACTATCACTTTCTGATTTCTTTTATGGCCCTGATACACTACTTAATATGTCTTTGTTTGATTATGAATATAAGGTTAAAATGTATCAAGATGACAAAGATTTAGTACTTGAGATGCTTGTTCCAGGTCTCGGAAAGGAAGATATTAATATAGATATTAAGAATGACGTGTTGACAATCAAGTGTGAAAAAGCTGATAATAAGGAGAAGAAACGTTCTTTTTATAACAGAGCTACAAAGTTTACAAGAAGCTATGCTTTAGATAACTCTTATAGTGGGGAATGTAAGGCAGAACTAAAAGATGGTATTCTTACTATTAAACTAACAGACTACTACAGGGAGATTGAAACTAAAACTAAGCATATAGAGGTTGAGATAAAGTAAGTTTCATTCTTGCGCGCGCAGTCAAAAGAAGGATTTTAATGTCAAACAGTAGATTTATAGAAATGTATCCAGAAACACAAGGTTTCTACTACGAGGTAGACACAGGATTACCATGGACCAGTAGAACTTCTCGTAATGATTATAATAGTGAGTTGAAGAAAATAAATAGTTTAAACAGTTCCGGGTATTATCAGATTAGTATAAACGGTAAAACAACAAGATGGCATAGATTAGTATGGCAACATTTTAATGGAGCAATATCAAAAGATTTAACGGTAGACCATATAAACAACAATAGAACAGATTGCAGAATAGAAAACTTACAACTACTTTCTCAGAGAGTTAATAGTAGAAAGAGATGTATAAGAAATAACAATACTACAGGGTTTGCTGGTGTTCATTGGTGTAATAGAGAAAATAAGTATGTTGCTCGCATAGGCATAGATTACAAACGCAAACACCTGGGTTATTTTGATAATCCAGAAGAAGCATACAAAGCATATTTAGATGCTAAAGTAAAGTATCACGGAAAACCTTCTATTGTGCCTCTTACAAAGGAAGATAATGAATAAAATAAACTATCGTGTTTCTAAGATTAAAGCAAAATCAATCACACACCCGAAGTCAGACGCAGACGAGATTTACTTAGCATCTTTCGTTACCACTGCTAAAGCTAATACGGAAGATAACAAACTTGTGTATATTAAGAAATTTGTTGATAAGAAGATTAGTGAGATTAAAACTAAGATATGGCCTGATTCGTCCTGGGAGCCCGCGGGTATTTTCGGAACTATAGATTATGGTGACGCCGAGTTTGTTTATATAACTTTAGCTCTTTATGAAGCAGATGATAAGGCACTTTATGCTAAACTAAAGACTAAAGTAGAGGAGCCACCACAAACAGAGGATTTTGATTGGACGTTACTTACTATTCCCGGAGATCCTACAAGTCCTACTGAGTGGTTGAAAGCAGCCTGGAAACTTGTTTCGGCTTTATATGAGTTCCTAAAACAAGACGATAGTTTTTATCTTTACGTTGAGGGTATTCGTGTTGCTGATGTGATGCCAGGAAGTAAGTGGACTAAAAATGTTAGTTTCCTACGATACGGCGGGGAATATGTTATCACTCTTGAGTTAGAACGACCACGTTAAAAAATAGGTTTTAAAATGAAGAAATCAAAAAAAGTTGTAAAAAAGTCTTTAAGCAAAGATAAAGTTGAAGTAGTGGCTAATGATAAAAAAGCCGTAGAAAAAGATAGTTCTTGTTCTGGTAGATGGACAAGTAGTTATTCTTCTCTTGATCCTTTTTATGGTGGTGAGCAATATCCTATTGAGCTAAGTTAAATCCTTCCTATCGTCCTCGTAAGAGTACTGATAGGACTTATGCCTCTTTTCTTGGTTCGTCCCGAAAAGAGTGATAGCTGGCAGACGTGCCAGCACAAGTAATCCCCCGCTACGCTTCGGCTATGCGGTTGCGTGTTCTGAAAAGAACATTGCGTGTTTTAGGTGGTTAGACGTAACCACCACAAGAACTACTACGCTGTGTAGTAGTTAAAATGTAGACGGGTATCTGTGCCCGCAAATAGGAGTTAAACATGTCTGAATATTCTTTCGACGTTCTTGTCAATGGTAAACCAATCACTAAATATTATCACGAAGGAAACCTTTACGTAGAGGGTCGTCAAAAGACTGATTACTCTATACGGTTCAGGAACCACACAGCAGACCGTGTAATGGCGGTTATAACTGTGGATGGTCTATCTGTTATAGATGGTGAAGAAGCGTCCTATAAGTCAGGTGGATACGTTGTAGGGCCATTTGAAAGTGTAACTGTTAAGGGGTGGCGTATTTCTGATGAAGAAGTTGCTAAGTTTACTTTTGGCGCCAAAAAAAATAGTTTCGCGGCTAAATCAGGAACACCTCATAATACTGGTGTAATAGGAGTAGCAGTATTTAAAGAGTTTGCTAAAGAGTACACTCAACCAGTAGCCACTTGGACAAATATACCTGATGGTTATAGATACATTTATAAAGACACATATCGTCTGGACCCGTTCGATTTACCACCTAACTGGACCGTTACTAATACCGCCGGTGATAAAATACCCGGAATCAACTTTGTTAGCGGAACATCATTAAAGATTAATCCGGACTGCGTTGTAACTACAACTACTTCGGCTGCTCCTGTTAGTGTTGACGTTTCAGAAGTATACGGTTCTTTAGGAACTGAGTTTGGAAAAGCAGAAAAGGACGAAGTAGTAGATGTTGATTTTACTCCCCAAACATTTCCTGTCGAAGTTATACAAATATATTATGATAATAGACAAGGATTGATTGAACGAGGAGTAAAGCTAACACGTACACGACATATAGCGAGAGCATTTCCTAAAGAAGGAAAGTTTTGTAGTCCACCAAAAGGTTGGGTTCATTAGGAGGTTTTATGCCATACACAATCGACTGGTCGAAATGTTTCTTAAGGTTGTATGATCGTCTTAGTGGTGATGTGGGGCTAATAGGGTCTGAACTATGTGGTGTGTGCTTTGGTGGTATTTACATAAATGCTACTCCTTTTTTCTTAAATAGTTCATCTTTGCGCGCTTCCTGCTCTTTATCTTCAAATAGGGTACTTGTTGTTGGTACTTTTTATGTAAGTGACAGTGTTCTTAATGGCTCTTTTACGTTCAAAGAACAAACTTGTGTAAGAGTTGATAAAGCAGTAAGTATTATTTTAGCTAACGACACCGAGGAAGATAAAAATACTATTTTTAAACTATTGTTTTTTGATTTAGCAGGATTACCTGATTTAATATTAGGTTCTGTAGATGATAAAAAACGTCTTATACTTGAAAAATATTTTGTTGACACTAAAAGATACATTGGTGATATAAAAGTATTTGCTGATTAGTATTTAGGTCGCCTTTTGGCGGCCACAAGAGGTGGTGAACATGTCGAAAATCTATATAGAATGTCCTTCTCACTCCCGTGAGGAGATAAAACCAGTAGCTATTAATAGAGTTAATATGTCTACTGGTATAACGATGTTTAAACTTCTCGTTCCTATGGAGTACCGTTCTGGTTACGGTACTCTTCTCAATCTCGCCGCAGACGAAATACCATTTATGCTAATATTTGAAAGTGCTGATGAAAGTTTTAATGAAACCTACCAGAACTGTATTTGTAGTTTTGGAGAAGAACACGGTAAGAACTGTTGGGTTTACCTCACAGCAAACAAGTTTTAGGTGATATATGAGTAATGTTTTAATAGGCGACTGCTTTGATATAATACCTACTCTTCCAGAAAAGAGTTTTAATCTTATTCTTACTGATCCACCTTATGGTTTATTTGATAGAGGATGGGACAAGAAAATACGTGATTGGTCAGTATGGTGGGATCTTATAGAAAATGTATCTGCTGATAACTGTTCTTATATAATATTTTCTGCTTTTCCTGATTGTTTAGATATTATTCAGCCGCGAAAAAAGTGGTTCAAATACGAACTTATTTACCAGAAAACTAAACCTACAGGTTTCCTTAATGCTCGTCGTCAACCATTACGTTCTCACGAGTTGATTTTAGTTTTCGCGCGAAATAAAATAACCTACAACCCGCAGGGGTTGACTAAAGTTAACGTTCATCAGAGTAGAAGAAATAAATCAGCTAATAGTTTGTATAACGAAGTATCCAGTAAGGAGTATACACAGAAGGAAGGGAACTTTCCAAAGTCCGTGTGGGGTCCTTACACAAAACCTTCAAAATGTATTCATCCTGCTCAAAAACCAATCAAACTACTGAAAGAGTTAATACTTACTTATTCTAATGACGGAGATAATATCTTAGACCCTTTTGCTGGTAGTGGTTCTACTGGAAAAGCAGCTGATTTAGCTGGTAGAAGTTGTACACTTGTAGAAAAGGACGGTAAGTTTGTAATATGATCAAGTATTTAAATAACTTACGTGCGCAAGTAGAAAAACAGAATACTTGTGTATCTATGAAGGTTATTGATAATACCGAAAAGGTATGGCTACTTGTTAAAGAGTGGATGGTTAATAACAATAAAAAGATAATAGAGCCAGATGTTTGTGAGGGAGATAGTGATAATATACTATTAAGTTGGTACAGCATGGATCATACTGAAGTTAAACATTATTTAGAAGTAGAAGTATTTTCTAACGGCGATTTAGAAGTGTTTGCTCGCGTGTATCATCACGGTAGAGACGATGATTATAATACTTTTTATGAGGAATATAAAATAGATAGCTTTAATGTTGATGCTTTACGTTCGGTCTTAGATTTTTTATAGGAGATTTATGTTATGAACCAAAAAGATTTATATACTAAAGCATTAGAAGTTTGGGGAGAAGAAGCACAAATAAAAATGGTGCTGGAAGAGTTGTCCGGGTTATCATTATCTATACTTCATTATTATAGAGGTAAGTGTTCTTTACAAGATATAGCAAGTGAAGTAGCAGATGTAGAAATAATGATTGGGCAGCTAAAAATAATATTTCCTGAACTGGAAGGATATGCTAAATGTCTGAAGGATTATAAACTTCAAAGACTTGAGGAACGCTTTAATGATCCAGAAGACGAGATAAACGATTGTGGTGAACCACTCGATTAGAGGGATGGGTGATTTAATATGAAACAGATGTGTGATGATTGTCCGCTCTTATGTTCTAACAATAAAGAAGGATGTATGTACTGTAGATTATTCGACAAAAATATATACAACCAAGAAGGTTTAGTATTAGATGAATGTAATGATATGAAAAGTTTTGAAAAACAAACTATAGAGCAACTAAAACATCTATCTGAAAAGGATGCTGACCCAGAAGCAGCACACGCGTTGGCTGATGAGCTTTTAGTAGCTTTCATTAGAAGATTAAAGTATAATGAAGTAGCAGATAGATATGACGAGGTTCAAAAATGGTTTTCCTAAACAGACTCCTTATACATTTAAAGTATCTCTATTTTAGAGTTGTTGATAGGGAAATGTACAAGCATCCAGAGAGGTACATTCCTAAAGACACTATGTATTGTTATGATACAGAACCAGGACATTCTTTCAAAACATTTAGAAGATGCCCCTTTCATCGTAGGTTTGATTTTTTACCCGAACAAGAAAACGGATATTGTTATTTTTTGAATAAGAGTGATGTAGATTTAGATGGTTGGGGTTTGCTTTGGGATGAGTGTAAAGAATGTGGTATAAACTATGAAGAATAGTATTTTAAATGAGGATTGGTTATCAACATTTTTAAATGATCTTTCAGATTGTGAAATACAACTTGATGATGATAGAACTGATGAAATAATGCTTCTTTTAAAACCACTGCTTTATAGTGATAATAAACGATTAGCACAGTCTGTTTTGGTGTTTATGTGTACAGTTGGGGCTTACTTAGGTGTAGACGTTGTAGAAGAAGTTTTAAATGGAGAAAAAGAAGTAAGGCATAGAAAGTTATTAAAATCGTTGTTGAGCAGACTATGAGAAGGTAAATAATATGAACTACTATAAAGGTAAAGATGGGTGGTTATACTTTATATATCGTGTTTTACCTAAAGAAGAGTATACAGACAATGTGTGGTTATGGGTGAAAGGGTATGAGGAACTTGTAAAACGTGGTTGTCATAAAGGAATATTTGTTTCTGAGGAAAAGTTAAAAAATGATTTTATGTTAATAACTGAAGAAGATTTCTTAAATATGTTTAATACTCCTTTTTGTTGTCGGATTTCTGAAGAAGAGTTAGAAAAAGAATATAAACTTATTTAGTCTGTTATTATAAAAGGGAGATTTACCTTATGAGAATAAATGTTTTAAAACAAAAGGATGATGAAAACAGCTCTTATGTTAGTAGTTTTTCAGTGTACGAATGTTGTATTTGTGGAGATTTGTGTGAGTTTTCTTCTTGTGTAGAAATAGATAAAAAGCATGTGTGTATTAAGTGTCGTTTAGAGATATTAAAAAAAGTACCACCAGAGTGGCTTTATGAAGAGTGGGAAGAAAGAAAAGATCAAAACGGCGGTGAACCAACAACAACCATAAAAAAACCAAAAATATATGTTTAATGCGCTAATTTAATACTTACAAATAGTAGTAACAGACTTATAATCACCTATAGAGAACAAAATCTGAGGTGATAGATGATTAAACTTCCAGTTATAAAACGTATCTTCATCGATTTAGATGACACCCTTGTAGATTTTATGGGTGAACTTCATAAACTTCTTTATGGCCCCGAAAAAAATCCTACCCAAGAAGAACTCATCGTAGTAGATAGAAAACTAAGAGACGAACCAGAGTTCGTAGATAAAATGTGGGATTTAATCGGAAACGCTGGTCCACAATGGTATGCTGGTTTACCAAAGCTTTCTTGGTGTGATGATTTATTAAACGCCGCCAGAAAAGCTTGCCCAGATGTTTGTATTCTAACCTCTCCGGGTTCAAGAGAACAAGCAGTAGTTGCTTGTCAAGGTAAAATAATGTGGTCTTTAAAGGAATTCGGAAAGAATGACATTATTCTCGCTAAGAGGAAATATCTGTGTGCTTCTGAAGGTTTCTTACTTATAGATGACAACCCATTTTTTCTTGATAAATGGGAAGCATACGGCGGTTTTCCCGTACATCTAAAAAGATGGTTTGATGACGGTTTTACTCCTGACGAAATCATTGAGTCCCTCCTAAACTACTCAAATCATTAGATAAAATATATCTGTTTTGTTCTTCACTTACTGAGGAAAATAGCATATTAATACCTACGTAAAGGGGAAGATAACATAACCTACAACGTACAACGGAGGTACGAAACATGGATAGCAAGATAATCGAAGAGCTCGCCAAACCAGTAGCAGTAGCGTTTAAACCCGGTCCCGGAGGTATGAAATACAAGTACGTAAAGGGAGACGACGTTATTAATCGTCTTAATAAAGCGTTTGAGTATGAGTGGTCGAGTCAGGTAATGAATACTTTTAAAGACGAGACACAGATTATTGCTCATGTAAAACTTACTGGTGGTGGTGTAAGTAAAGAAGGTTTTGGAGGAGCAGAAATAGCTGTTTATTCTTCTGGTCCAAAACAGGGCAAACCAGTAGATATTTCTAATGCTTACAAATCAGCTGTTACTAACGGTATTAAAAAAGCTGCTGAACAGTTTGGTATTGGTCTTACACCCGAAAGTGATGATGACGATGGTCCCGGGAGTGGTGGTAGTACTGGAGGATACAAACCAAACCCTCCGCAAACATTTAAAGCACCAGAGCCTCCTAAAGCACCAGTTGTTAATAACGTAGCACCAGTATCTGGTGGTTTAAATATTAGAACTGTACCAGTAGTTAATCCTGTTCCTCCTGTTGTGGTTTCTCCTCCTGTAGCTGTTTCTAAGCCGGTAATGCAGAGCAACATACCTAATACTAACACTTCTTTTAATGGTGTTGATTTGGCAGAGTTAAAAAGACTTGTTGACCAGAAAATGAGGCAGAGTGCTGAAAGAGCTGCTGCCGGTAAAGTAGTTCCTGTTGCTCAACCAGTTAATGCTCCTGTGTTAAGTGCTTCTGATGTAGGTGCTCTTGTGGCCCCGATACTTACTATGTCTCCTACAACCCCCGCAATATCGGCGGCTGTTCCTGCGCATGCACCGGTAATGAACACTAATGTTGATACGAGCATGTTTCCTCAGAGCGGCAATGATGACGAAATAGCTTCTGATGTACAGGTTCAGGCTCTTAATGGTTTAGTCAGAATGAAAAAAATAAGTGAGATTGAAGCTATTACGCAGTGTATTTCTAACTCACCAAAAAGTTCTTTTAAATCTTTAACTATGGGTGAAGCAAGAACTATTATTAGAGTGCTTCAGACACCAGTGGAAGGTAGTAACGGAGTAGTCGGATAGGCATATGAGTAATCACTACGACATCATCGAACGTATGTGGACTACTGCGAACTTAAAAGTAAATATTATTAAACTTTCACCAGAAGTAATAGCTGAGAAACTTGCGGTACTTTCTGATGGTTCGGGTACACTTACATCTGGTGAGTTTGATCAGTTTATACTTAATAATACTATTATTAATGTTCCTACTATATTTAGTATATTAGAGCAGTATGAAGATGATGGCGATAAGGTGGTTTCTTTAGCCCGCGAACTTAGAAAAATAATCTTAGAAGTAAATCCATTACTTGATCCAGAACTACTTGTACTTACATCAGAAAATAGGATTAAAATACCAGATCAGTCCGATAAACCGGGTGATGTAAGAGCATTAAACTCTAATCCTCTTTGGGAAAAGATACGTTTTAAGAACGATGCTCCTCCTTCTTTTGATGATTTAGTTCCTGGTGGTTTTATTTCTGCCGGTAGAAGATTTTCTCAGTCCATGTTTAATAATAACTTTATTACACATGTTGTTGAGGAACTTGATAGACCCATTAGTATTATTAAGCATGAACCAGATGCTATACCCGAGATATTTAAAGAGAAATATGTATTTGAAAGCGATAAAGAATATTCAGCAGAACTGAAATATAAAATGTATGTCCTTACTAAATGTATGGATGATTTCACTCAGTTGTTTTTTGAACTCGATAAAGAAGGTGCTACTGAGGAATATGGAGAAGAAGGTCTTATTGATATTCTTTATACTGCTTGTTTAGTTCATAATCCGTTTTTAGATTGGAACGACATAGATTTAGAAAAAGTTAAACGAGTAGTTATTAAAATGTTTGGGGATGGCGTTAAAGTAAGTAAGTTTAGCAAGAGTCAACCGAAAACTAAAACATTTGTTGGTGATAAAGATTTATCTGATATTACTGAAGAAGAAGTTCTATCTCTACCAGATAGGATGAAAGCAAAAGTTATTGGTCAGGATGAAGTTATAGATAGTATGTGTGAAGTTATACAGGTTTCATCTTGCGGGCTGAAAGAAAAAGGTCAGCCTATTGGTTCCTTTATGCTTAATGGTGCTACAGGTGTTGGTAAGTGTCACGGTAAGGGAACTAAGATACTAATGTACGATGGTTCTGTGATGAAAGTGGAAGACATCAAGGTTGGTGATACCCTGATGGGTGACGACTCCAAACCTCGTGAGGTCCTATCTCTGGCACGTGGTAGTGATAGAATGTTTAAAGTAATACCATCAAGAGGTGATAGCTTTATTTGTAATCATGTTCATATACTTACATTAAAAGATTTTATTACTGGTGAAGTAGTAGACATACCAATACGTGAGTATATGGAGTGTAGTTCAACATTTAACCGCAGAAAAAGACTTTTTAGAGTAGCAGTTGATTATCCAGAATCGGAAACTTCTCAGAGTCCATACAAGTTTGGTTTGTGTATTGGTGATGATGCGGCTTATGATGAAGTACTTTTTATTCCGGAGCACTATATTGTTAACTCTAAAAGGAAACGATTAGAACTTATTTCTGGTATTGTTGATAGTTCTGGTTGTTATAATGAGGGTGGTTGCTTTATAGTTCAAACTATGTCGCAAGATTTATCTAAGGATATAGTTAATGTAGTACTTTCGGTGGGTATGTACGCAAGTTCAAAGATTAAAACAGTTGGTGATGAACGTTACTTTGAAGTTTCTATTTACGGTAACGTTAGCTTACTAAGTCTTATTAATAAAAAAGATTGTTTAACTACTTTTACTAATAGTTCTGATTTTAGTATGCTGAACTTTACTATTGAAGAAGTAAACTTTGATGACTACTACGGGTTTACACTTTCTGGTAATGGTAGATATTTACTACACGATTACATTGTAACTCACAATACTCATTGTGCTAGAATATTGGCAGAAGAGTTATGCGGTTCTGCTGATAATCTAATAAGAATAGATTGTTCTGAATATAGCCAACCACACGAGGTTAGTAAACTTTTAGGTTGCTTTACTCCCGAAACTACTGTTACTATGGAGGGAGGTTTAGTAAAACCTATAAAGGATATAGTAGTTGGTGACAAAGTTATTTCTAAGGACGGTAAAGTAAAGGAAGTTAAGGATACCTTTAAATATAACTATGACAGTGTTTTGTATAATATCAGGGTTGCTAATGATAATAGAGTTATTAGATGTACACCAAAGCATGAGTTCTTAGTAGTTAAAACTAAGAGATGTTGGTATAAAAATAGAGAATATGTAATGTGTAAGCCTACTTGTGGAAGAAATACATTAGAATACCCTTGTACAAATAAGCTATACGAGAACTATTCCCCAGAATGGGTACAAGCTAAAGATGTAAAAGTAGGTGATTTAGTATTACAAGCAAGGTATAACGATAGCAGAAGCTATCCTACAGTGTTAGATTTGCTTGATTTTTATCCAGAAGGAGCACACGACAATGAGTATATTTGGTGTAAGAAAGAAGGCGGGTCTAACAAAGTTAAAAGATTTATTCAGGTAAATAAAGACTTCGTTAGGATGGCCGGGTACTATGTTGCTGAAGGCGGAGCTGATAAAAAAAGGATTGATATATCATTTCATTACAACGAAGTTGATTATCAAAATGAAGTAGTAAGTCTTATACATAATATTTTCGGCAAGGAAATATATTTTAGTAGATGTCCATCAGAAGAAAAAAGTGGGCATTTAAGGAAGAGATCATATACCGGTTCTAAGATAGTAGCTTCTTTATTCTCTACTTTGTTTGGGCACGGTGGAGCAGAAAATAAAAAGCTACCAACATGGTGGTTAGATTTATCAAATGATTTATTAAAGGAGTTTTTAACTACTGCTGTTTTTGGTGATGGGTGTACTACTATTTCCAGAAGAATAGATTATTGTACGGTATCATTAAACTTGGCTACCCAGATTAGAAACATAATGTCTAAACTTGGTTACATTTCTTACATATGTAAGAGACCACCCACAAAAAGAAGTAAACTTGTTTCATACAAAGTGTTTATAGGTGGTAATCAACTTAGACAGTTTTCTAAAGATTTACCAGATTTAGATATTAAGTTTGGAGTAATAGTAAATGGTACGAAGGGCGTAGTTGAGGACTCCAATATACAAAGAATGTCGTATGTTGATAAGGATTATATTTATAAGCAAGTATCTAAAGTTGAAATAGAAAAATATAGTGGATTTGTACACGATATTAGTGTGGACGATACGTTGTCTTACCAAGTATGTGATATTATTGTACATAATAGTCCTGCCGGTTATGTTGGGTTTGATGAGGGTGGTTATCTGACTAATGCTATTATAAAGAAACCGTTCTCTATTGTATTGTTTGATGAGATTGAAAAAGCGCATCCTAAACTTCATAATATACTTTTACAGATTTTTGATGCCGGAAGAGTTACCAGTGGTAAGGGTGAAACGGTTTCTTTTGACGAAGCTATTATTATTCTTACTTCTAACGTAGGAGTTAAAGAAGTAGATGATGTAAAGAAACGTATAGGTTTTGGTGATGTAGCAGTTCTTACTCAAGATAAGAATGATAAAGCAATCGGTGAGGGTCTTAAGAAAGCATTTAATCCCGAGTTCCTAAACAGAATAGATCTTATTAAAACATTTAATAATCTGTCCCATGAAGATTGCTTAAAGATTATAGTTCTTGCTTTTGACCAACTAAACAAGTGGTTAGAAAAAAATAATGTGGTTGTTCATTATGGATTAGATGTTCAAGAGTACATTTATGATAAAGGATTTAAACCAGGATTTGGTGCGCGGCCACTAAAAAGAACTATGAAGAAAGAAGTATTTTTACCTATTTCTAAACTTATGCTTGATAATAAAGCAAGAGAAAACTGTTCTATTAGGATTACTGTGTCTAACAATAAACTTGTATTTAAGTACAAACCGGTTAAAAGAAAGATAACCAAAGCGAGCAAGGAGAGTTAGATGACAGTACCATACGTTCTTGAGAAAACCAGCACTGGTGAGCGCGTTTGGGATATCTGGTCAATACTGAACAGGAACAGAGTTGTGTTTCTTGGCGAGGATATTGATGATAGAGTTGCTAATAGTATTATAGCGCAACTATTGTATTTAGAGTCTGATAATCCAGACGAACCAGTGACTCTTTTTGTCAACACAAACGGTGGTGAAGTCAGCGCTGGTTTGTCAATAGTTGATGTGATGAGTTATATTAGATCAGATGTACATGTTGTGTGTGTTGGTAAGGCAGCAAGCATGGGTGCTGTTATTTTATCCGCCGGAAAAAAAGGACATAGGTATTGTTTACCTAATAGTTCTATACTTATTCATCAACCTTCTGGTGGTGTATCCGGTCAAGCTACTGATATATTTATACAAGCAGATAGGATACGTATGCTGAAGGATAAACTTCTTAGAATATTATCGGAAAATACCGGGCAAACGTATGAAAAAGTAGCTAACGACGCGGAAAGAGATTTTTGGCTTTCAGCAGCGGATGCCCTTGAATATGGCATAGTAGATAAAATATTATATACTAAGAAAACTGAGGTTTAATATGCTTAAAGTAAACTGGACTGCTTCTGAAGAGAAGATAATAATAGAAAACTTTGATAAGACTAACGAAGAGTTAGGTAAACTACTTAAAGGTAGAAGTAAGAAAGCTATTACTCGTAAGCTGGAAAAGTTGAAAGAGGAAGGTAAGATAGGAGATAGATCAAAGCAAACTATTAAAAGGGCTTATAAACAAAGACGTAGACGAACAAAAGCTGAGATTTTGGCGGACGAGAAAGTTCAAAAAAGTAGTGTTTATGATCCTGATTTTCAACCTATAGACGAAGAAGACAGCGCTGTTTCAGATGATGATGCTTTTCAACCAGCAGATGAAGAAGATTGATGAACATAGATGATTTTTCTAAAGAGCAGGTAGATACATTACACAATATTTTAACTGAGGCTTTACGTTCTAACATAAACTTATTAAGGATAAGTATGTTTTCAGATGTTAAGGGCGTTATCACTCTATCCGCCTTCATAACTGACGATGTAAAGATGAGTTTTGACATCATAGATACTGGTGATGCTGTTTGTTATATTTTTTCTCTCGCTGAAAAAAATGATAAAATGATACAGTACATGGGAAGTACTAAAGAAGAATACAGTAAGTTTTTCAGTAAGTTTTTAGAGGTAAATCCATATGCTAAAAGATCCTGAAGCTGAGAAATGGTTAGTTAAAAAGAAGATTAAGAACCAGTTTTGGCAGGTTAAAACATTTTTAGGTAATCTCAGATTACCTTTTAAAGAGAGGAACAAGGAAAGTTCTGATTATAAGATTGATGTTCCTTTGTTTGGTGTTAGGTTTAGATTTGATGGAAAAACTGATATAGACGATATCGGATGGGATTTATTTAATATAGATATGATCAAAGCAGAAAAAGTTCACTATTATTTCGGTGAAGATTTAATGTGGAACTTAATCTCTCGTGGGTATTTTCAATACTTAAGAGAAAACGATGCGGGGGGAAATGAAAGAATATTTAAAAAGCTAATAATAGACTCTGGATGGGGTACTAAGGTTCTTGAAAAACGTATAGAGTTGTGTGGTTCTGATAAGAAGTATGCTTATATAAAGATGAAGTCAGCAGAACTTTTACAAAGACCACTACCATATATTGTGTCTGAAAATCCTGGGGTGTTTGATTATCTTTTGTAGCGCCGGGGGAAAGAAAAAAAAATATGTTATTCGTAATGATGCGTATGTCAACCTTTATAGATGATATTGAACTTACTGGTAAAGCGGAAGTAATGGGTTTTCGTTCCCAATCAACTAAGCATCCTAACGGATTTTTAGGTACTTACGTATTCAAAACTAAAGAAGATTGTGAAGAGTTTATACATAGTATGTCCTACAAAGATGAAGGATTTGAAGCTTTTGGGATTGAAGCGGACTGGGAGTCCGATACAGCTGTTGTTAGTGGTACGTGTAAATGGCACACATTGAACACAGATAAAGAATATTTTCCTCTTCCAAAGGAACGTATGCTGTATGACGATTAATATTATTTTAGGCGTTTTAGTACTTTTACTTATAGGTACTACCTATTGGTTTTATCAAACTACTATTGAGTTAAAATCTAATATAAAAGTAAAAGAAGCTGTTCACATTTCTGAAAGACAGGAACAGGATAGAACTATTCATTCAGTAAGGGATGATTTAAATACTCTTGCTATGAACACATCTAAAGTTATTACTGATTTGAGAAACGAGTTATCAAAACAAGTAGGTAGAAATAAAAGTATAGAAGTACGTACTGGTTTGATAATGGAAAAACTGGTTCCTTTTTTGGATGTTTTTAAGCATAATCCCAATGATATCGTACACTTAGGCATGCCAATAGATTTCTTGTGCTTTGATGATGACGAGATAGTAATAGTGGAAGTGAAAACAGGAAACGCCCAGCTGACCCCAAAACAACGCGCCATTAAAAAACTCGTTGAGGAAAAGAAAGTACGCTTTGAACTTATCCGGCTGAAAGTGGATCCAAGTAAGGAAGAAAAGGATGAGTAATATGAACGGAGTATTTGGTGAAGCCAATGACGAAAGATTTTTGTTGTCGGCTATGTATAATGTAAAAAATGCTGATGAAGCATTAATCGCCTTGAAAGATTTAGTATCTAACGTTAAGGATACTGTTAACATAGAAGAAGATATGGATATGGTTAGTCTTAGAGCGGAAGCTGTAAAGTTATCAGGTTTTTTCGCCTATATCACAACACTTATAGACGTAATCAGTAAAAAGAAGGAGTAAGTATTATGGAAGTATCTTTACTGTGGTCAACTCCAGATCCAGAGTTCCAAATCGTAAAAGCGAGTAGGATTTGTTATAATAGTTTTGACAAGTCTGATAGTACATACAAGATAGTAGGTATGGATACAGCATCAGACGGTAGTCTGACGGTTAAATATCCTGTGGCAAAGGTTATTCTTGGTCCTAATGATTTAAAACTACTTAACACCATTATGACCAATAATCATAATATGTGTACACGTTTTGCGTCTTGTGGGTTTCACATCTCCGGTATTTCTCGTGCGTGTTCTCATCAGATGGTTCGTATTGCTCATTTTGGTATTCTACAGCAATCTCAACGATATGTAGATGTTTCAGATATGGATGTAGTTTATCCCGACGTATCTTATGCTGATTATGAAAGCGCGAAGTGGTATGAAACGGAGAGTATGAAGATTTCGGCGGCTACAAAAAAGTTCTACAAAGAAGCTCTTGATAGAGGTATTAAGAAAGAAGACGCCAGATATAATCTACCAGAAGCATCTACTACAGCTATTAATATGGTTTCTAACTTTCAAGGATGGAAACACTTCCTTGATATACGTTTAAATAAACACGTTATGAAAGAGACTCTTGACGTAGCAGCTGTTATATGTTTGGAACTTTTTAAACTTGCGCCAAATATTTTTAGAAGTGATCTTGCTAAGTTAGAAGAACTTGGGTATGTCTCGAAGGCGTAAAGAACCAGACGTTCTCTGCGTGTGTTCAAAGTGTCGTCTTGAACATTTTAGGAATGAACGTATCAGAACGGTTCCTATAGAGGGCGCGGAGGATAAGAATGTATTATGTATTCTTACTTGTCCGAAGTGTGGTTGTCAAAAATATACGTTAGTCTTTTGAAGTCTTTTTTCGAGCGCGCTAAGAAAAAATCAGGATTTAAAAATCTGGTAGTTAAAACATATGGGGTATCTTAATGATTGACTACACGGCTGTACATTATCTCTTTCAAAAAGTGGATTTAAATGTAGAAAGTATTAAAAATATTGAGTTAAAAAAACTTACCCGTTTACTTGTAAGCAAGATTAAAGAATGTTTAGTAGAGAACTGTCTTGATTTTGATTTACATTATTATTCCCCTATAGGTTGTATAAACGACGATGACGAAGAAAGAGAGTTCTGGATAGAGTTTATAGGAAAAAATCATAATGGTAGATTGTGGTTTTGTACGGATCTTGATTTAGATATGTGCTGTGGATACGTTTGGTACTTAGATGAGTATACGGGTACCAGTAAAAGAACGTTACGTAGTGATAGTGGTTATATTATTAATGATTGTGTAGAAGATACTGAGTTAAAAGAATATATCAAGCAGTTCTTTAATAAATCTGCGGTGTTATAAAATAGATTTTGAAAAAGAACTTAAACGATTTTTGAGTTGGGAATAGGAGAATAATAATGGGAGAATATTCAAAATACTCGAGCGGTATGGAAAACGCTCCTCATGCTCCTCATATGGACGAGCACCTAATAGAGAACGCGCCACCTCTTGAGGTTTACTCTAAGGATCTTTTAAAAGAACGAGAAAGTCAATCTGGTATTATTACGCCACCTCCTCTTCCTAAAGTTGTATCTTTTCCTTTGCTTCCTATTAACGAAAAAGACGATGCGTTAGTAGAAGGTCTTGTGGAAAGAATGTACAACAAATGTAGTTGTAATGTACATCCTTCTTTAACTGCTGGTATACGTGTTAAAAATAGAAATGTTATCCTACCAGTACGTGCTAAAGAAACAGATATAGGGTACGACATAAGAGCTACAGAAGATATTAGTATTCAACTTGGGGAGTACGTCTCTATCAATACTGGAATAATAGTTAAACCTCCTTCCGGATATCACTTTGAGGTTATTCTTCGTTCCGGCGCACCAAAAAAATATGGAGTAATCATACCTAACTCTGTAGGACTGATAGATCCTTCGTATTGCGGTCCAGAAGACTACGTGAGCGTACTTCTTTATAAGGCGTTCCGTGTATCCTCTGATGTAGTGATTACGACTGGAAGGGAAACTGGACCCTCTGTGAGTACTAAGATTTTGGCGGGGGAGAGAATAGCACAACTTATACTTAGAAAATCTTACGTTTTCGAATGGGAAGACATAACTGATAGACCTTTTGATACAGTCTCAAGAGGTGGGTTCGGTTCAACAGGTAAATAACATGGGCATCAAAAAAGATTTTGTTCGCAGTCAGGTTCAGATACAAGTAAGACCACCAGAGGGATTTTCTATTGAAGGAGACTCTAAAGTAAAAGTAGATAAAGTTGAAGTAAACGAGTCAGAAGAGGTTGGTAAAATCATTTCTGATTTAGTAGATTATTTATACATTCAAGATGAACAGAATAAAAAACTTAAAGGTCTTCTTGGTAGACTTAAAAAACTATATCCCTGTGAAAACTGTGGGTAGGATTTTTTGGGTACTCTAAGATTGCCGACGGTTTCAGGTTCGCGCGCGATTTTCCCCTAAAAATAAAAAGATGTTAAAAATAACTAAAGGATCCTCTAATCCTAACTGACTCGTTCTTTCGTCTCTTCGTTTTGGACTGAGCAAGGCATGGTCTTGAAACCTATGACGGGGTAAGAAGATAAGGAGGAGGGATTGTCTGGAAGGATTAAATAGCTGTATTCTTATAACATCTCTTCGTTGTATTCTTCTTCATTTACGTATCCTAAGAACTCAAAGTTTTTATATTCTTTGAAAAAATCTTTCTCACTAATACCACCTATTATTCTATCACTTGTGGTTTTTACTTCGTAGATATAACCAACGTCACCAAAATTATCATTAATACCCGCACAAATAAACTCAACTGTGAAAACACTATTACTACGTACTAATAGGTGTTCATCATCCCATTCTGTTTCGTCGTATAGTTTAAAATTATTTTTAATTATTTCTTTACTATATTTTCTTGTTCCTCCCCAAGTAAAAATACTTTTAGTTTTATATCTTTCTATCATAACATTTCCTCTTCTTCGCCGATAAGTATTTTATTATAGTACTCGAGTAGTTCTGGTGTAGTAAGCTTAAATCTAATCTCCGTGTCTGATTTCACTCTAGAGTTCGTTACAATAACAGTATATAGTTTTTTATCACCCCAAACAGTAGGCCACATATCCACTATTTTAATAATGAAGTCATTCCTCGGGGGAGTATGCTGAAATACATCACCTACTTTAAACATTATAACATTTCCTCGTCTTCTTGTTTGGTGTAGTAATCATTTAAATCTTTACTTGATAAAGAAAAAACAATACTCGGGTCCGTTCCTGTACGGGATTTTATAACCTTAATATTAAAAAAAGGATATTTAAAACCATGTGGTAGCTTTTCTATACTAACTATTTTAATAAACAAATCAGTACACTCTTTATGACGAAGTACATCTCCTACTTGGTATGTCATACCACTACTTCTACTGTTTCATTCTTTTCTAAATCTTCCACCTGAATACTGTCAACTTTCATCTGGTGGCTGAACTCTACGTTTACTATTTCTCCTTTATCTTCGTGGAGAACCAGTAGTGCTGCTTCTGTCGGACTATCTGCTTGTATCTCCACCATCTTGTAATGTATTTCAGGAATCTGAACTACGTATGTTGGCATTAGACCCCCTTCATAGCTTTAACTGCCCATATATATCTACGAAGATCATTACGGTCTTCTATGATTTTTCTGTTGTAGTTAGTTTTTTCCTCTTTACAGTATAATAAATAATTATCCAGTACTGTTTTTTCTATGGCCGCGAAATATTTTCCATGCTGTGATATGTCTGCTTTTGTTTTATTCTTGTGTAGTAGTGCGAACTGAATATGATGGGCTAACTCGTGTAGAAGTGTGATCATTTCATCAAGTATAAGAAATCTGGTTACGTCTTCAATTGTTTTTAAAGGTCCAAACTGATTGGTTCTTAAATAAATAATATTTTTATCAGGGTGCTTCTCATCAATAAGGGTATATGCTAAATACCCCTTCTTACTTTCTGGGAACTTTTTAGCTATGAGACGGGGAACACATACTTGAAATATATCACATATGTATTCAATTATATCCTTAGTTCTTTTCCTATAGTCTAATACGTTCTTAGTGTTCAAGTCATAATGTTTAAACCAGAACTTGTCTTCTACTTTAACATATTCCCAACAATCGGTTTTCTTTAAATCTTCTACAGACATTCCCCAGTTGAGGTTTAGCTTATACGGCATCTGTATGTTTTACAAACTCCTCATATGTATCTTTTAGGAAGGTAGGATGCTTCAAGTAGAAACACTGCTCACCAGTCTTCTTGTAGCAGATGTATTTTGAAAGAGAAGTGATTCCATTGTTATCGTGGTACTCGTGTGTACCTCCAGAGAAGTTATACGTATTAGCGAACATTGTTCTGTTGTGCTTTACGTACAGAGCCAGAGGATCAGTTTTGAATAGATCATACACTTTCAGCATTGCCCGTAGATAGTTACCGTCATTATCCTGTACTGTTGAAATCCTCTTTAAGAAGTCGGGAACCTGCTCACCCTCATTAATACCTTTCCACATACACCGAACGAGAAGAGTGAATAGGGAAACCAGCTGGGTACCGCTAATCCATTTCCCAGTACTGACAAGAAGAATTACCCGCTTCTTCTCGCTGACTAAATCAGTTTCTACAATTTTGGTTTTGCGCCATTTACCAATAGTTTCATAATAGTTTAGAACTCGCAGTCCATTGTAGAACTTCTTATATGATTCGTCATTATTATCTGGTAGACGTACCAACATATACGTCATCTTCGTATCGAATGGGGTCTCTTTACCGTTGAAAGAGAATCCATAGATACCGAATGATGTCTTCTTGTTGTTGGCGTATAGAGCATCACCAAGGAAATCTCTACACAGAACGAATGGATGTAGCTGTGTTACTTCCAGTACGTCCTCTGTCTGTTTCGTTCCGCAAATAGCAAAGGACATACCGACTTGCTGGTAAATCTCACAGAGAGCGGATGGTTTGGTGTATAGACTGATCTTGTAGGTCATGCTGTTTCCTTTTTGGTTGTGTTATAAGTATCAACCGTTACCTTAAAACTTTGACTACAATTCGTCACTACAGAATACAAATGCTTTCTTGTAGTTTTTATTGTATGATTTTTGATTGTAGTATTCGTCATACACATCATCACATCCGTAAGGATTATAACTTTCAAATAGTTTATCAGCGTTTGGTATCATTCCAGAACCCCTGTTGTTTAAATTTGGATGTAAATAATCTCCTCCAAAATGTGACATTCTTCTTTTCTCTTTTCCTTTTCCTCTACCCCTACGTCTCTTATTTTCAACTATAACTTCATTGTGATACATCTTAGTACCGTGAATATTTGTTTGATAAAATAATCTATTACTTAATGATGCCATATATCCTTTTACTTCACATAATCTGCCATCCAATATTTGATTCATAAACTTACAGTTATCAATTTGACATTTTATTAACTTACAGTTGCTAAATAGTTTTGTTTTACTGTCTTTACTAAGATTAAAAGATGTGTTAGAAAAGGAGCAGTTGTTGAGAGTACAATTAATAAATACTGTCTCTTCCATGGTTAGGGTTCCAAAGCTACAATCTTGAAATGTACAGCTATCAAAAACAGAACGTGTAAACTCTACTTCAGATGATGACACTGCATCAAACGCACAGTTAGTAAAAGTACAATATTCAATACTAAATTTATCTATAAAACATTCTCTTATTATACAATCATTAATGTTACATGCGGTAGCGTAACCGCTAATATGTGTACTACCTATAACTGTACAGTTCGTTATGTCTGAATCTTCTATATCAATAGCGCGGCTATCGTTTTCATACTTGATTCCATTTATCTTTTTGACTTCCATCTACAGCCCTGCTGATGCGAACATGAATGGTTTTTTTACTAACTTATCTGCTGGTTTGTATGCTGGAATATTGGGAATAGTTGTTCGAGAAGAAGCAGTGTTACCAGTAGAAAGATAGGGATCTCCAGATATTAATAGACCATTTTTATCTGGCCCTAAGTTACAGTTTACATTTATAAAATATTTTGGATAACCATCATAGATAACATTGGGTCCGACTTTTAGTTTATAATATCCAGCCCAAGATGGATCGTTCTCTTTACATACACCAGCAAGAGAACCTAAAACGTTTGCTGGTTTAAAGTTACAGTTAATAGCAATAGTTTTAGTACTTAGATTTTGGCACTTAACAAAATCGCAGTTAGAAAAGGAACATCTATCAATCATATTATTATCACCAAACATACAGTTTTCAAATAGGCAATCTATGAATGCGCAACCAGAAAATAAAACATCGTAAAAGTTTGTATCATTAAATATAGCATTATAGATGATAGAGTTTTTTATTACCGTTCTATGAATGGTTGATTTAACATCTTTTGCTCCACCGCCGATGGTAAAGTTAATCAACGAACAAAGATTAACTATAACCGGGCTTTTATTTAAAGATGTAATACTTGAGCTATCAGATATTACTAATCTCTTTAGCCACACTTTATTCATGTAGCAACTTTCAAAAGACGTTTTCATTATGGTGGATGAATTACAAGTAACACCATTAAAAGATGAACCAGTATACTTAGCGTTGTAAGCGTGGTAACTTTCTAAAACTTTGTTTAATACATCTAATTTACTGATTTCCTTGTTAACATGGTTCATACTTGTTGCTAATGTACTAACCACGAATCATATCCATAAGCATTTTGGAATATACCTCAGCTGTGTTGGAGTTTTCATCCGTAAGACATGGAGTAGAATTAATTTCTAAAACATACGGATTATTATTATCTTTAGATAGCATAATATCTACACCACCATAGTTTAATCCGAAAGCAAGTAAAGCTTTCTTAGCGGCGTTTTCTAACTTATCCTTCTGCGCAACAGTAAGAAGTTTTGGCGCCATAAAAACAAACCCGTGGTCGTGGTTTTTAATAGTTCTATCTCTTGTGGAAGCCGACTCTAATTTCTCAGCAAACTTTCCAATGACGTAATCATTCACGTTAGTCGGGTGAAGATTAGTGCTGAATGTGTGTAGTCTGAACTCTCTTGTGTTGCTGATGAACTTCATGAAATGAGTAGCACCTTTTGCTTTAGCATTCAATGCTTCTCGAGGACTTTTACAAAGCCAGAACCCTCTACCCTTCATGTGAAAGGTTTTTCTACCTACTACTGGATACTCTGCTATAGGGATTTCTTCCGGTTCTAACCACAGAGCAGGAGCTGGTACTCCCTTAACTTTGAATCTAATCCTGGCTAATCTTTTATTTGCGCTTTTGGCAATAGCAGAAGGATCATTAATGATGTTAGGTTTTCCTACAATAAGAAACTTATTAGAGTTTCCTACATTAATAAAGTGAGTAATATTCTTATCTCTTATTCTCCTTGAGTTATAGAAAATAGATTGTACGTCAGTATCAAAAACCTCAGAAAATGTTTTAGCTAAACATACTGCTGATGGTTTACTGGTACCGTTATAAACGACTGCTATCTTCATTTTTTCTCCTTGCTTTTGTAATCATTAACATAAAAACCACTGCCCTTTAAATGAAAATTAGCAGCTGTTTGAAGTCTTTTCATTTTAACGTTACAATCAAAACAAAGATGCTCCTCCGGTGTTCTACCTTCAATAACTTCTTCTACATTACCGCACTTACTACATCTATATACGCGAATAGGCATCAGATACCCTCCGATATAAATACGTGTGGTTTCTTGCTGTTTGCTGGCACATATGTTTCTTTTGTATCTAATAGATAATCAGGTACTGTACTTTGTACATCCGGAGATTGAAATACATCGCTGATAGTTTTAAACTGAGTAGCTATTAAATCCAACTTATCAATGAAAGTTGGTGGTATACTTCCACCTACTATAGTACAAGAGTTCATTTTAAACTTTACTACGTCCTTAGATTCGGAGAATACACAATTAAACAAATCATTTTTATACAATGTTATGTTTTTAAATGTGCCGCCATAAAAAGTATTGTTAGATAAAAGCATTTCAGCTAAACTAACATATTCAAACTTAGTAGAATAAAACATACAATCTACTATTTTATTTTTAACTGCTGCCATATCCGCTAATGTACAATTATAAAACGTACAAGAACTAAAACATAAATCTTTTATTAAGAAATTGTCGGAACTTATTGGGCAATTAATAAACTTACATTTAGAATAGTATGAGTTACTATTAAGTTTTATACTTTTATCCTTGTACGTATTTCCTATCGATGAAATTTCCGACATGTATCCATAAAACCTTTCCGGTTCTTATATAAATATAGGCTGACCCGCCTACGCTCATGCGCTGCTCCCATCAAAGTATAAACCCATAGTAAACACCTACGCCTAACGTCTTCTATAAAGAACATTCCAAATACAATAAAGATTTGGGATCCTTTACAGAGAAGCTTCGCCTAAGCGTGTGCAACCTACACTACTAATAGGTTTCGATGTCTACTACTATTTTATACTCTCCAGGGGGCAGGTCAGCCGATCTTATCTACTGCCCGTGTTCTTCTTCGTACAAAGTTATAATCTGTTCCTTGTACTTTTCATACACTGAAAGAATACGTTCTTCAAAATCATTTTGTTTTTCTGTATTAGGAGGGAGTCCTCTTCCGGACCTGTCGGCCCTTCGGAGTTGGAATAGCGGAAATTCCTTCATATCTTTTAATGTGTAATCCGATGTGAAAAGTCCTACTCTAATAATGAATCTAATAACAGTAGAGTCCTTCCAAATGCGGTCGTATTGGTACATGTGATTAGAAACTAAATCAAGTATGAATGTTCCGTCAGCTTTATTAACGTTAAATCTGTTTAGTATATTGCGAACTAGCTTTGTACTAAGAACTTCATGCTTGTGGAACGTTATAGAACCGTTCCTTATTACCTTTGTTACGGGTTTACCTACGTCATGTAGTAGAGCGGCCGTCTTTATTAAGCTGTTTCCTTCACAGTTGTCACAAGCAGCTAAACAATGTGTAAAAACATCAAACTTATGGTATGCTTGATTTTGTTCGACGCCAAAACAAGCATCTAACTCGGGCAGTAGTATTTTCAAAGCACCAACATCGTGAAGGAAAGTAAGACCAGCAGATGGTTTGCTTGTTCCTACCAACCAAAGCAGTTCGTTCCACATCCTTTCAATATGAACTTCATCATTCAGTTTATCTGAAAGAGATTTGAGATTATTATGACACGCCATAAACCAATACTCAGGAACCATAACGTTACACTCTGCAGAGATACGCGCAATCTTTATAATCAAGCTTGGGTTATCTCTGATGAGTGTATCTTCGTACATCATTTCTTCTCTTTCTCTGCCGCCTCTACTGCGTTATCTGATGCTTCTTTAACTGTTTTTTCTGCTGATTTTAGTAATCCTCTCACTGCTTGGCGTGAGTATCTTCTTGGAGTTAAATCCTTATTATGGATGATAGTGGCGATGTCTTCATTAGTAAAGTCAAGACTATGGAGAACCAACACATTGCTCTTCTTTTCACCAAGAGTTTCATTTAACATTTCAACGACTTCGTTCGCCGAAGCGTTATTTTCAATCGCTTCACTGGAACAACTGTAGCTATTTTCTATTCTATCACAGCTGTGTGTTTCTATTACCATGCTTCTATAAGCCAAGATTACCAATTCTTCATATGAGGTTCTTGAGTTGATAGCTATTTTATTTAGCATGCCTTTTACACGTTGTATTTCATCTAAAGTTTTTTTCTCGATGAAAGCTTCAGCAGGATGCTCTCTTGCTTTCACTACTTCTCTGGCGCTGATTTCGTTTCTAAAAATATAGGGATCTTGGTCTACCATCTTAGTCAGTTTCTCTACGTAAGCACGAGCTTTACTTACGTGTGTAGGAACATAGATGATAGATGTATTACTGATACACCATTCATACATTCTGCCCTTAATACGAGTAATAGCATATGAGTCAAACTTATCCGAACGAGTAGGATCAAAGTTTCTATCAGCCTCAATCAAACCAATGAGCCCCTGCATAATGACGTCTTCATACTCAACGTTTACTCTTACATACTTACGGGCAATAACAAGGATGAGTTTAATAAATTTCTTAATACTCGCTTCCTCTGAGTTTTTTGGTTTGTACTTAGTAGTAATGTATTCTATTAATCGAGAGAACTCACCAGTAATCGCTTTGTCCATTAGAATCTCCTTCTTTGCTCTGCTATGTGACCCTCTTCTTGTAAGTATTCAATACCTTTCTTAGTAATAATCCTACCTTTGCCTGTTCTAGTTATCAATCCTTTCTGGATAAGGAATGGCTCGATACTACATTCTACGGATGATGGTTGTTCATTGATTAATATAGAGAGAGTATCAATACCTAACGGCGACCCGTTTTCATATAAAGCTTTTAATATCTTTAAGTCATTTTTCATTAGCCCGCTTTTATCAATACTCATTATCTTAAATACAGCTGAAATAAGACCAGCGTCTACCTCTTGCTGTTCTGCTACTATAGCAGCATCTCTGGCTCTGTCAAGTAAAGAAACGGCTATACGAGGTGTTCCTCTTGACCTGGTAGCTATTTCTTTAGACGCATCATCTGTTATGGTGACGTGGTTAATCTCGGCGTGCTTCTTAACTATATAGAATAACTCATCTTCACTATACGTTTCAAAATAGAAGGTCATTTTAAATCTATCCCTAAATGGTTTAGATAATTTACCTAATAAGGTGGTGGCTCCGATGATAGTAAATCGCGGAAGCCATATGTTAGATATAACTCCTGTATAATTATTCTTGGTAGCGATGTACCATTCCTCCATCGCTATTCCTATTATTTCTTGCCCCTTAAGAGGCATATTATGGATTTCATCAAAGAACAAAACGGTGGGGCATATCTGACCTGTTTTATTTCCATACTTATCATAACCATCCATATTCAGATTATTCATCACCTCCATTACGTCTTTAGTAGTTTTCATACCTTCCGAGGGTACTTTTAAAAAATCAGTACCTGTTTTTTCCGCCAAAGCTTTAGACATGCTGGTTTTACCACAACCGGCTGCTCCAGCAAATACAGTATGCGGCATAGAGGTGTTACTAAGAATAGCGGCTTTGGAGGCTATCTTTAACTGTAACTTTACATCTTCGTTTCCGATAAGTTCGTCAAAGTTCAAAACAGCCCCCTTGGTTTGTTGTTAAGCAGCCTGCTCTTCCTCCTTATCCAGTAGCTCAAGAACTTTTTTGATTCGGGATAGAGAAAGAGTCTCAATCTTTCCAGCAAGTTTCTTCTTGAGGGAAACACGACCGAAGTTAACTAACTGTTTGAAGTATTCAGATACAAATGACAGAATGTCAATATTTTGTAAAGAGGGAGACGTAGTGACGTTAGTAAGATATACAGTTCCGTTAGCCTCAACGGAAACGTCTACTGCGAAAAAATCGATATCAGAAAACAGAGTATTCATGGCAGTGTAAACAGTATTAATAACGGTTTTCATTTTATCAGTAAAGAACGGTTTCAATGCTGCGTTTCCAAACTCGTAGTTTGATTGCTCCGTCCAAGCTGTTTGTCCTACACCCATGCCCTCAGTAAGCATGCCGGTATCGAACATGTTATCAACTTGTGCTTGTACTTCTGCACTTCTACCCATCTTTAGTGTCTCTTTGAATGTAAGAGTTCTGTACTCTGTACAAGAAGCACCGATGACGCAGTTTCCTGTAATGTTGGGATTACCAAAGAAGATGCGCATCTTCTTGGTAGCAGGAACGTGTTTACAAGCGTATGCTGAGGACTGTTTGTACGCGTTGAACTGGGCAGCACTGTCTACTGTGGCCAGTACTTTCATTGTGCCCTTCTCAATCATATCAATCTTACCATTGACACCGAGAGACTGTTGCGCCTTATTAAGGGTAGCACCCTCTCCTATTACAACCAACTTGGGGGTGGTAATATTCCCACCAGAAAGCTTCTCCAAGAAAGTTTTCTTGGCCCGAATAGCAGCACCAATAGACGGATCATTATACATAGTCTTTTTATTGAACTTAATTCCGTCTGGTAGAGGAACATTACCGTAGAAAATAATGTTGTCGGTAGCCAGATCCATCTCATCAGTAAGCTGTTTGGTACATTCAGCGTCCATAATCTGAGCAAGTTGTACAGCAGAGGTATCTACGGACTCGGTACACCATACGAACGTGGGCATCTTTTCCTCCTAAAGTGGAAGCTGTTTGTTGTTAAGCCAACCATTTCGTAATTCTAAAAACTTATCACTTAGTGGATGCTTTTTAGACATACAGAGCTTAATAAATAAATCTATATTATCTTTGTACTTATGGTACGTAGACATTTTCTTATACCTACCATAAAAGTCATTAATCCTGTCGTCCGACACGTCGGTTATTTTAGAACTATTAATGGTATTTCTAACTGTTTCGTCATTCATACATCCAAACGATTTATAAATATTATCATCAACGTTTTTCTTTAATAGAAAATCATCATTAAGGTCTCTATCTTTATACCTTTTCCATACCTCCTCTGCTACTGCTTTTGTAGTTGACATAACAGCAGCAGACAGTGTTGGATGAACAAGCCATATACCGCTTGGCACTCTCCACTCAAGTTTGATGTTGTCACTTTTTAAATCTCCAAAATGACCATATGACTTTCTTCGTTCAGCCGGAAGAGGAGTATCAAGACGAATCATTGGTACGCCTACCATCTCGTCTAAGATTCTTCCTACAGCATGCTGACAAGAAATAAGATCTTGTCCTTCTTTCTTTATGTCTGCTGGTCTACCAAGATGAATATGACCACCCATAGTATACCGTCTTTCCATAGTGGGATGCTTAAAACTAGCACCACCAATCCATTTAAAATTTTCAATAACGGAAGAATTATTTGTTAGCAAATTCTTAATATTTTTAATTACCACATTGATATCTTCAGAAGGGTCTGGTCTTAGTTCAGCACAAGGACCATCTGATCCGAGTTTCGCCCATTTGCTGTCGTTATGAAATACCGTATCAGCATAGATTGCTACTCCGTCGTCTCCTACGAGTACGAACTCAGGATCACATCCTATTACTACGTTCTCACTGTCTTCTGAAACCCATACATTGTTTGCGGCGTTGCCTTGAGTAATAGACTTATATGTTTTAGTAGTTACAAAACCAACACTATCAAGTTTAGCTCTATCAATAATAGAAGCGATGTCTTTTTTAAACGCCTGCCTTATACGTAATTTCTTTTGTGCGGCTCCCTTTATAACGACGTAAATCTTGTCCCAAGATTCAGAAGGGTTGTAGTATACCCTGGCTCTGTTAGGCAGCCTGACTATATTATGTTCATTTACATCATTAGAAGCAGCTAAATCCATCTCTTTAGATGGTCTTAGCTCCAGCTGCATACGTTCTTTGCGCATACTAACTCCTAAACTGTTTTAGCTGCTTTTTTAGAGGTGCTATCAGTGAACGCATCTAACTTCTTTTTTAGTTCCTTAGCAATGGACTTAAACTTGCTAAGCTTCTTCTGAAGCTCTTCTTTCTTAGCATCATCGTTCTCATCGTCACGTGCGTTGTATCCGTCTGTCATACCAAACGCGTAACCTTCTGGGAAAACAATCTCATATAGGATGTTGGTTACTGCTTTCAGTTGCTCTTCGTTATTAATCTTAATACCATACTTAGCTAAAATGTCTTTCTGCTCCTCTGATGGCAGATTTAAAAACATCTTGGAGTCTCCTCTTTCTCCTACTAGTATTTGTGAACTAAAGAAGTCAGATCCAAAAGAAGCTCTCTCTGCGTACGAAAAACCTGTTTCGTCTCTATCGTCCTCATCTACCTCAGCAGTAGTTTCCGTAATTACCTCTACTTCTATTTCTAATGAACTACCTTCCTCAGTAAGTGGTAGTGCTTTCTCCAGAATCTCGTCTTTAGTTTCTTCCTTGTCATAGTTAGTTAAGTCGTGTATAGTAGCGCTTCTTTTGTCCGCTGCTTTTACAGGAGGTAGCGGAGCAATAGGAGCAACAGGAGCAGCTGCTTTATTCGTGTTAGTTGTGTTATACGCAGTTGTGTTAGTTACAACTTTCTTAACTACTTTCTTCATGTTAACTAGTGTTTCTACTTTTGTATCACTATTTACTTCAGTGTCTAAATCCATGGTGAATACTCCTTCATCCATGGTCTTCATCCACTCTACAGATACATACGGGAAGGCATTGTCAGAATCTTCCCTTATCCTCCACCGGTCTAACGTGGTTAGTGCGTTATCAACAAAGACTCTCTCCGATACCGCAATGATACTTCCAATCTGTGGAATGTACCCAATCTCTAACGGTCTGTCCTGCCTTAGACCGTAAACCATATTAGGTTTAGACGTGTTGTATGATAGTACAGCGAATAATCCTGATATTTCATCAAAGATGTTTGTTAGTGTATCCAGATTAAGATCATCTTTATATTTGTTTATTAGCTGGAAAATAATCTCGCTGTCTACTTCGGCAATCCTTTTAAATCCGTGCTTTTTAGTTAGCTCGTCATCATTTCTTACACTACCGTTGTGAACACCAACAATAGTGTTTTCCCCAATGTGTGGGTTCTCTTTATCCTTAATCGTATCAGAAATAATGATTGGGTGATTGTTATGCGGATCATATTCTGATCCTTTTGTTTTTGCTCGTACGTGCCCTAATACTTGTGCTACATCTGCTACTTGAAGACGTTCGGACCACTTCTTCATAATCCATCCGAACGTTGCTCTCTCGTCTTTGGGATCCTTATATTCGTCCTTAACATTTCCATCATTTATTGTGAAGAACGAAGACGTCACTGGTTGCTTAACTACAGCAGTCTTTGAATCCTTCCAAAGAACTGAAACACCAGTAGCATCTTTACCTCTACTCTCCATGTTCACTAACGTTTCTACGAAGAGCCATCTCTGGATAAATGTTTTTACTTTTTGATCTATTTGCTGATTAAACTTAAACGGGTAAAGACCGAGAATACCACACATGTAAGATGACCTCTTTTGGTTAAAACGTTATATCGACACAGAGAAAGATTTTGATTTCTCAAGCCACTGGTATTCACCAAATGCTTTTATAATTACTCCACTATTGTTTTCTAATAGACCATTAGTTGCTTCGTAAACTTTAAAAGGTCCTTTACAATCCATAGAGAAAGCGTTTTTAATATATGTATCATCACTAGCGAAAGCAAGTACGTTAGATGCTTTAGTTGTTTTTATGTACAACGGAGCATCCCTTCTAAATAGAATTAGTTCTTTAGGATTCATTGTGTCTACAAACGCGCAAGCCATCCATCCCTTTAGTTGTTCAGCCATTAACTGAATACTTTTAACTAAATCGTTAGCTGTTTCCATAAAATGGTTTATGAGTTCAAATATAATTTCACTATCGCACTCACTACTCAGAGTGATGTTGTTATCTTCCGCCGCTTGTTTCCAGTTTTGTATAATACCATTATGTACACCAATTATTCTACCACAAATAAATGGATGATTATTCTTATTATCAGCGTAATCACCAGAAGTTGCTTGTCTGGTATGACCTACTATGAAGTTAGTCTGACACGATACTTTATCAAGCAATTCTTTATATAACGGATCATCAACGAATGTTTTAGAATCAACATGATTCTTTAACATAAATACGTCTATGTTTTGCGTTCTATCAAACTCAGTAGTATTTTTATCATTAACCATAAACATACCAGTACTATCAGAACCACGTTGTACGGATTGTAATAGCATCCTGGTAAAATAATTCTTTTCTGCTGCGTCGTATTCCTTATCAGTTATACTTCCGTTATAAGTTGGTCTACGTCTACAGACGCCTAATATACCGCACATATTATTGCCGCACGAAGCACCCAGATTGGGTGTTCCACCTTATCATTCCATTCTTCTCCATAACCTGAATACAGGACGAAACAGTCTTCTTATCCACTCCGTTATCTTCTGATACTACAGAAACCCACTCTTCCTGATTTACACAATCCGTAATATAAGCCGTATCAGTGGCTTCCAGTATCATTGATACTGTTTTGTTATCGAGATCAACCAAATCACCGAGAAGATCCTTTTCAATGTCATCCCAGCTCTTACCTTCACACAAACGCAGAGAGCATGGTTTCTCAGCCAGCTTCATGAGTACGTGGAAAGAGTTACCCTCTTCCCGAAGCTCTTTTTCCAGCAAGCTGACCATCTCGATTGCTTGCGCCCTTACTGTTTCAGTATAGAGATGGAACTTGGAAGTATCGGAAGTCCTTTGGTCGTCTTCCGGACCCATGTTGTTTAGTAGCGTACTACAGATAGTACTGGCTTCATCCATGTACTCTCTGGAACCGCTGAACAGTGTTCCAAACTGACTGAGAAGAACGGACTTCACCATCATTGCGTATATCAATACACCGAAAGATGAAGCGGCTGAAGGAGAGAAAACATTATCTGGGAAGCGTGCTTCCAGATGTAGCTTGCTTACTCCACCATTATCAAATCCCATCTTACAGTAATTGATAAATCCGTATCTACCGTTATTACCAATGGCTGCGTTTAGCTCACTTACTACCTTATTCATTTTAGTTTTTTGAGCAGAATACTTTAGCACGGGCTCACGAAACTTAGCATAACGAGTTAACCTATTAAGGTCAGTACCTGAGGACGTAATCCAAGTCAATGCGTTGTGGTAACGACGAACAAGCTGATGGAAGTTAGCCAGTACTATCTCTGGAATGTTGGTTTCCAGTTCGTTCAGCATGTTGTTGCCGCCCTGCTCATTATCTCCCTTATTGTAATAAGCTTTTCCTCCATTAACCATATAATATTGAGTAACTAAGTGAATGTGTAAGCTGGTACGAGCATTAATGAACGCACCCTCTTTCATACACATATCAATAATTTTCTTACTCTGCTTGTACAGGGCGTTATAGTTTACTCGTCGTCCTACAGTAGGAATCTCTACTCCGCCGTTTCCTACCAAGCTACCATCAGTAGTTACTTGAAGTACTCCGTGGTCTCCGATTTTGGAAATATCGTTAGTAGGTTTTAGTGCTTCGGTCATACGTTTACGAATGGCGTCCGGCTTCTTTTCCGGATCCTCAAATAGTTTACAAACAGTACAATCCCTTACTGCTTTTTTACACGTGTGGCAGGGAGAAACAAACTCAATACAGTATACACCGGGACATTCACCATATTCTTTGGCAAACGCACACGTGTTGATATCCCCCAGTAGACACTTGGAGTAGCACTTGCTTTGTTCTTTTTCTGGATGAGAACATGGACAAAAGAAGCTGTCTCCTCTACACTCGCCCTTATAATCCTTTAGATTACACTCGTGCTCAAATCCTACCTTCAGGATTTTCTTCAGAGCATTACGCCATTCTACCGCTTCTTGTGGCGTTAGACAAGTGCGACCTTCCTGACTAAACGTGAAACGTGCTCTTTTTTCCATTCATCCTTCCTTTTCTAAGTCCAGCCTTCTAAAAGGTCTGTATTGTTAGCAGGAGTTAAAATCACCTCATTCATGTAATCAGAATTTAATCCGACGAGCAAGCGAGCAACCTTTTCACTTTCAAGTTTTAATGTGTCCTTATTTTTAGAACGCATAACATCATATACATATGGATATTCCGGTATTCCAAACCTATCCATGAAATATTTGTAATCTGAAACAACATCCATATTCGTCCAACCATTAGAAGTTATTTCACAATCCTTAATGAGAGCATCCATTACTGAGAACCCCAAACAAAGTAAGCTGTTCGCGTGTTTTTTAGTTCTTAAATGATATCCGCCTGGTGTTCTATACTCCACTGTTCTCATACTTATTCTATAATCTCCAGGTATACCATAGTTATCAGACAGTCTTCTGTTATCGTCAGCATCAACTGAGTGAGCCATTACACCAACCATATAATCCATTACTTGAATAATACTTTTAATAAACTCATTCGTTTTGTCTGCCGCAAAAGTCATTATTTCCGCGGGCAAACCAAAGTGAATATGAAATCCGCAACATAATCCCTTATACCAAGAAGACGCTATTGGTTTTACATTAGGAGGAAGTCTGTATGTCATCGTTTTAATAATGTTATATAGATTTTCAGTCACTTGGTCGGGGCTTAATGCGAAATCAGGACGCATCTCTCCTAAATCCCCGTCACTTCCAAGCTCCCCTTCCTTGTCAAATAAAGTGTATCCTTCAACTAATCCGCCTTTCTTATCAACAAAGAAAAATTCTGGGTCTGCACCTATAGTTAAATCGTGATGCTTAATATTTACTTCTTCTTCGCCTTCCTCGATTATAATACAATCATCGCTTACAACTGCTTTGAAATCACCATGTTCTATAGTGTCTCCCTGGTCTGCTTGAGAAACCATAAGAGAAACGTTACCGTGTTTGGTATTAAATAAAAGCCAATCACCTATATCAAGACTCATTTTCCTTCTTAGCTTCGTAGGCATTCTTATGTAATGTAGTGGACATCTGCTTGAAGCAACAACGTTTAGACGCATCGGCACACCTCGTATGGATATGATATAGGATAGAGTTTAAGCTTTAACTTGTGGTGCGCGAGCCAAAAGTTTAGTAAAAACTATTAAGTTTTGTTGGTTTTATACGGTATAAAAATGAAGGGAGGTATTAAAAACTTTTGCTTCTTCAAAGCACCACTGGATAATTCTTTTTTTATGGTCTTCAAAAAGTTCCCAATCATTATAGAATTTATCTTTTACCCACAAGAAATAGTCATTTAATGCTGGGTAAAATCCGTGTTTTTCTTCAAATTCTAATATTTGTCTGGTTACGCTGGTAGGTGTTTGTATTAAATCATACGTGTTTTTTAAATTACTTTTTTTAGCTTTAAAAACACATCTCGGACCATCAAAAGAACCAAGATAAAGATTAAAAGACATCTTACCTCCTAATAAATAACTTTGATACCCTTACGCTCATAGATAGCAAGTCTTTTGCGGAACTGCTTCTTCATCATTGGAATCTCGTCTAGGTAATCATAGATGACAGCATCATTCTTACCGTCGGATGTTCTCTCTATTCTGCCTGTTGCTTGATCAATCAGTGCTTCTCCACATCTTGGGCCGGCTAAAAACAATCGATTAGTTTGAACGTGGTCGAAACCCTCAGCCACCAAACCATAAGTAGCAAATAGAGCGTTTATTTCACCCGCTAGAAACTTCTCTTTTAGCTCAAGAGCCTGCTTAGCAGTTATCTTAGAATGGATATGTACTGATTTAAAACTTGTCTCTGAGAGCATCTCATGAAGTATCAGGCCATGTTTAATAGTAACAGTTAAAACGATACATACATTACCCTCTGATAACTCAGCTAATATATCTGAAACGATCATTTCGTTTCTTTTTTTGTTCTTAGCAATGTGCCTAAGTATCATTGGTAGATTAGGCGTACCACGTAGATGTGGGTTATCGAATCCTGTTTTACGAACTCGTACTGTAGGTTGAATAATATTATTATGATCAATAGCTTCTTGTCTATCCATCCTAACTAATATAGGACCAACAAGATTAAACATAACTTGTTCCATTTTATCGCTTCTAAACGGAGTAGCAGTAATACCATATAGATATTTAGGAGAGAAGTTACTGACTACTGATAAAGAAGTAGGCGTCCCAACATGATGTGCTTCATCGTAGATAACTATGCCAAATCGTTGAGATATTTCAGATAAATCTCGGCGGGCTAAAGTAGGAGTCATCCCAACTGTTATAATATCTCCAAATGTATACTTACCATCTCCTAATAAACCTACTTCTCCAACATCCAAGAAAGTATTTATACGTTCTATTACTTGATCTGCTAAGAGTTGTCTGTGTGTCAGCCATAAAGCCGGTTGACCAAGTTTAGCAATGATGTCAAGAGCCATAATAGTTTTACCGCTACCAGGAGGAGCTACACCTACGCCTTGATTGTGCTTAAGCATATCATTTACCCACGGTACTTGAAGTTCTTTTAGTTTTATCTTGGAGGGTATTTCCACGTGTGGTAAAAAAGATGTTTCATCTATTATAGTTTCAGGCATACCCAGTTTAATGATTAAAGGATATAGGTATCCTCTTGGAACGTATGATACGCCGTCTATCTCTTCATACTGGATTATATACTTACTTATTCCATCTACAGGTCTGTTAAACTGAATGTTATTAAAATATTCCGTATTCGGTATAGTTAAAGATCTACGAAGTATTTCCTTTTCTTCTTTAGATATATCCTCTATTTTTATTTTATTACTAATGGTTAGCTTCATATTTTCCTATACAGAAATTTGATCTGAGTTAGTGAATAACCAACGGGGCATTTTTTCATCCCATGTGGAGTAAAGAACATATGCTGTCTTATAGTTTTCTTTGTGTACATAAAAAAGTGGAAACAGTACTTTATCCTTATCATCGTGATATTTTGCTTTAATGTTATGTACGAGTTTAGTATATACGTTCTTATTCATCCATTCGGGAAGATCTTTTACGTCTTCCTCCATACTAAATACAGCAATCATGTTACTACCGAACTTAACACCTGTATTTTGGCAACCTTCATTTTTGTACGCCTCAGCAAAATTTAGCAGAGCAAACGTACGAGCGGCGTTGCCATCTACATCATGAATCAATGATCTACTATTCAATAAGCTTTCCATCATTTTGCCTTCATCGTTTTGTTTGATATCATTAAGATTAAAGTAATAAGGTTTTCCTGCTGCATTCTTCTTTAAAGATCCAATGTTACCACTGTACAATAGTTCTTGAATAGAGCTTGGTAGCTTGTCGGCTCTTAACTCTCTTACTTGATTAGCTTGAATCATGTCATAATCTACTACTCTACCTGTTACTTTATACTTGCTGTCATTAGAAGTAGTAATAACTACTTTTTTAACGAAATCGGGCTTAGAAAGAACCTCATGTGATACGAAGAAAGTAATAAGACCAATAGTTTTAATCAACTTATTTAGTGCGGATTCTTTCTCATCCTTTGTCATAGGATGGCCAAAGTCAGCATCAGTAAGCGGATGACCAAACATATTCTTGGTATTGTTTCCGCCGATGCTGCTAAAGGAAGCTACTGTTTTTCCACCCCTCTTTAGAGTCAGTTCCCCGTACTCTCCCACTGCGTATTCATCACACAGATCTTTTAGCTTAATCCTTATCTGCTGACCGGTTTTGATCTTATCCATCTTTGAACGTCCTTTTGATAAGTTCGATTATGCTGTTTAGCAGCGGGCTGTCTCTCTTTATCACAGCCGCTACTTCCACAAGAAAAGCATTCCTTCTTACCTTACTTTTAAGATCTTCCTTTAGCTTATCTCTAAGAGATACACATAGTTTAAAGTCTTCTGTATTTTCAAATACTTTATTAGGAAAATCCTCGTTTGTGAAAGGCATGTCCTACCTCACTTTTTTTCCATCACGTTCTTATTAACTAATAAGATCATAAATCTTCACATATGTTACTGCTATCATTCAACCAACCAATTGGCATCATAATATTGACTGGTAAAAGCGGTTTATTTTTTTCATACGCTACTACGTATTCTCTGTCACTACCAAAGCATACCAACGATGCGTCGTATACAAATATGTTATCCTCTTTAGTCATCATCTTTTTAGATAGATACTTTTTTATACGTTTTAATCTTTCTAAGTTAATCTCTGTTGGTATTAAATGCCCACCAAATAAGTTTTGATTACAGCTACAAACAAAGTCTCTTGGGTTATTTTTCATACATGTGTATGATTCCCACAAAGATTTATACAAAGGTACTACTTCCTTATCAGCAAAAATATGCTCTATATTTTTTCTATCTTCTAGTCCTAATATTTTTTCAACCACCTTGCTGTAATAAAAACTTTTAATAGATAGTTCTTTTCCTACTACATCTAATACTTTTTCTAAAATAATATCCGCTGTTTGTGTATCAAAAAATCTGAATGTAACACTGCTAATAGTTTTATCATCTCTGGGGCAGAATATATAATCTATTGTATTATCGGTTTTAGCAGCACCACCAAAAGCAAATCTTTTTACTACGTCCCCCATTACTACTTTATTAGCAGAGCATATTCCAGCATTAATACTAATACCATTTATATTAAAAATTAAAGATTGTCTCTCTCTAACATAGACATCACCATCTGTAAATGGGTATGTTTTAATAAATAATAGCTGGTCTTCAATATGATTAATGTTTTTGAATAAAACTATGCTCCCAACTTTGAGGTTCTCCATAAGCACCTTATGTGTGTATTATTTTCCTAAAAGATTTCGTAGAGCATCCTTAGATTCTGCTGGAACGTTATTATCAAACTTCTTTGGTTCCTCCGGCATCTCTACTACTTTTACTGATACAAACCTAACATCCTTAGCTCTGATGCCTACTACCTTCTTCTTTTGACCATCGTCACCAGTAAATCTTCTATCTTCCAGCTCTCCCTCTACTACCACACTATCACCCTTCTTACAGGACCTGCTTACCTGCTCTCCCAGTTTACCCCAACAGAACACCGGCATGAATGTGGTTTCTCTTTTCGTATCTTCACCGCTCTTATAAGAACGATTACAAGCTACTTCGATTTTACATCCTTTACCACCAAGATTAGTTGGGTCGTCTGTAAGTCTACCACCAAATACTACAACGTTTAGGTCTAATGACATCTGTATCTCCTTTTTTTTCGCCCCGTTAAAAAAAACCTAATTAGTCACTTTATAACAAGGCGTTAGAACAAATCTTTCGTCAGACATTATATCACCAAATACATACTGCTCTCCCTCTACTTTTACTTTATCACATTCCTTGACTGAAACTATATTAAAGTTATAGCTTCCGTCTACCATGTAGTGATACATACGAAACTCTTTTCCATTTTCAGGGAGAAAATCAGGAGGTACGATACCGCGGATGAAGTTCTTACCTAACTTCATGTCCTCTATCGTTTTCGGCTTTTTGGTTTGTTCCTTCTCTACCTTTTGAAGATTGAATGTTAACCCTTCTTTTGCGCTAAGTTGCTTTGTCCACATGTCTACTATTGGAGAATCTGTATCGTAGTTCTCCAACAGCTCCTCGTAACCGGTATCTTCTGTCATATGTTTCTCCTAACATAGGTTTATTACATATTTCGAAATCACCAAAACTCGTTAGTGTTATGTGAGTTTTGGCTAATCTATCCAGTCCGTAAACTCATACTCCTCTAACCTTATTTTATCCATTTCCTTCATTACAGTGCTTTTAGCTACGTCGTACGTTATGTAATCAAACTTCATCCAGCTGAAAACGAATTGTAACATATTAACAGCTAATCCAGAATCAACATTCTTATCACGGTACTCGATTAATCTTTCCAGTTTCATCAAGTAGCCGTTATCGAAAGCTTTGCTTACATAGTATGCTGGTATCATAATATATCGAGCAGCATAGTATCTATACTCTTTTTCATCATCGTATACAAAAGGAATAGAATCATAATCAATAAGAGAGTTATTTTGTAGATAACCGTTTAGAATGTTAAGAAGATTTCCACCACGAACATCCCTACCTTTTTGGTGGGTTATAAAAAGTAATCCTCTGTCGTCCAGGATTTTATTCTTCATTAATGTTTCTACGCTACCAGCATTTTTACTGCTAAAAATACCACAGTAATCCAGGTCTAAAATGTTGAATGTGGTGGCGGGTCTGTTAACAACAGAAGTCATTTCCTTACTATACGGTGGAATGTTAAACTTACTTCTTGGTTTACCTTCTGGTTTAGTACAACATTCAAGTTTATAGTTCTCAGTAAAGGATTCAAAGTTGTATGGCCAGATGTACATTCCCTTTAGATACGTATTTCGAGTTTTCATTAGTTCTTTAAGGAGGGGTTCACCCTTGTGACTATCCGACATGTTTTCATATGTTTGAATGGCTACAATATTACTGGGAGAGACTACATTATTAATAGACAGCATGTTTTCTAATCGTGCTTTAGTACCTGGAAATGTCAACATTCTGGGTACAAATGATTTGTCTTTGTTCCTATTAATGAATCTACGAACATAGTTTAGCTTGGTCAGCCTTACCTTATTCTTATTAACTCCGTCCCAGTTACCTATCTTAAGGCTTTGAAGCATTTAGTTTCCTCTTGTTATGCTCTTGTGGGCGGTTTCCCGCCCGTAGTTACTTAATAACTACTTAGCGCGACGTGTCTTCCACGCCTTCTTTGACGCTGCTGAGCGCTTGGCAAATAGCGCTGCTGCCTTGGCTCGACGTGTTACCCATGCCTTTTTCGCTGCCTTACTTGTCTTCGTCATATCGGGGTCCTTTCTCAGCCATTGGCTGATTTGTTGTCTTGAATATACTTCGTATACTTTTCTAAACCATATGTTTTAATATTTTCTAAAAGTGACTTCATACTAAGATAATTCAAAGAAGGATACTCATTTACTTTATCATACCATTTTAGTACCTCACCAACTCCGCAAGAGTGAGAGTTTTGAATATCTTTCCAGCAGAAAGCTTCATTTAGTTTCTTATTATTTTTCATAATGAAGTTAACTAAAGAAGTATTTCTTGATACTCTTTCTAACGTTTCTTTATCATCACTGAAATATCTATTATTATGAGCACTTCCAACATCCTTACACAATTTATAAACATCTTCTAAAAAGTAATCATCTTTTTTGATGGCTATTACGTTTCTAACGAGTAGCATGAATAAAGACATGTTAATAAGATTTACAAACCAGTTTTTACTTACAATAAGTAGTTTATACTTAGTAATGTTACTTTCAACATCCTTTACTTGAGTTCTAAACCATCCGTGCATCCGTTCCTTTTTATTAATCATTTTAATGCCAGTAATAAGATTATCTTCATTATGGAAGCAACGTACTAATACATACACTCCTTTATTGTCCATAAAACTAAGATTAGGCAGATAAGAAGCGTGTCCATTCTTCTTTAAAGAAACAATACCATCATTAATAAAACCTCTACATTGCTGCATACCACCCAAAATATTTAAATATGTTATGTCATCCTTTACTTTAATACCGCATAATCCAAAATACATAGTGCTAGTAGCGTAAACAGATATTTGTTCCTCGGTGATTAGGATGTACTTCACGTTTGAAACTCTTTCGTTTTGTTTATCTCGTCGAAAACTTCTTCAAGAGAAACCGGGTAGTAATCCCAAACTTCCACACTTACGTTAACGCCAAGAGTTTTAGTAGCACCTAAGAAAGTTGTTCGCCATTTATCGTGAACGTGACCATGAACGTTAACTATTTCATTACTATCAATATTAGTAGGTTCGTGTGTTAAAAGAAGGTGTGTTCCGTTAATGTACAACTCAATAGGATCTTTAGTTACAACTTTAAATCCCATGTCTTCATAATCTTGTTGCTTCATCTTGTCGTGATTACCAAATAAAAAAATCATTTCGGCTGGAACATTACGAAAGAAACTCATACAGTTCATTTTAAACCAATCACCTTTTTTAAAAGATAAATCACCAAGAAAGTAAACAGTGTCTCCTTCTTTCACTCTCTCAAGGAACTTATCTTTAATAGCGCGGTTCATTTCGTCGGTGTATAAGAACGGTCGATTACAGTATTTGATAATGTTGAAGTGATGTAGGTGCCAGTCACTGGTAAACCATGTGGTCATTGGATAAACCTATAGCTCCTTAGAGGTAAATACATGTGCTTTTTTCTTATTTTTAGAAAATATTACATTGGTAGGAAATATATTAAGTATTACTTTAAAAAAACCAAGCATTACTCGTCGAGGTCTTCATCCCTTACATAATCACTGTAGGAGCCGCCTCCTTTAATACCGTTATTTTTCTTAACTTTCTTATCTGTTCTCTCACCCTTTTCTGCTTTCTCTCCCCAACTAAAATCTTTGTCTCTACGATCCTTGTTCGTTTTGGCCATGAAAAAATATATCTCCTTTTCAACCACTTATATAGCCGCAAAAAATATTTTGTTCGCTAACGCTTACTGGGCGCTTCGCTTTCCTGCGGGCTTAAGAAATAAGACCAACAACCTCATTTAGTACTGACTCAGTTCTATTCAAAAAATGAATATTACTTTTTAGTTCAGTCGATATATCAAAACCATCTTTTTCCATCATTAATAAACAACTAATCTTGTTTTTATACCACCTAATGGAATCCTCTAAACTTAGTTTTATTATGAATAACTCTTTCCTGTCAAACATTATTTTCTCCATATCCTTAGAAGGTAAGCACGTCTTTTGTTAGAGTCAAGTCTTTTCCAATATTTAAACTTCTTCTTTCGTCTTATCTCATCCAGATGATTAGGGTAAGGCCATCCACATCCTTTATTAAACATATTTTTTAAATCAGGGTAATGTAAAAGCATCCCATAACTAATATCCCAACTAACATTTACCATTCCACTATTTTCAGCAAATGCTTGTACGTGTCTTGATTGATCCACCATATTATAGTAATAAAGGTGAACGTGATGACAAGTACAGTTATCCATATGAAACAAATCTTGCTTTAGTGTTTTGACTATGAAGTTATTCCAGCACGGGTACATCATTTGGATTTTCGTTTCTTCTTCTTGCCTTTAGTTAGCTTATCAATCTTATCTCTTTTACGTAAGTCAGGTTCTGGTTCTATTACAAATATTTCCCAACATTGTATACCAGTAGTAGGAAAAGGAAGTTTATCCCATCTATCCATTATCTCATCATAACTTGGTTTATCGGGCATACTCACCTCTTGTGGATGTTTTCACATCCTTATTAATGCTTAAAATATTACTATAGGGGAAGATTTGCCTTTGTTTCCTTGCTCCACTCTTTAGCTACACTTTTAAGCTCTTCTTTAAGACGTTTGATCTCATTTTCTTTTCTAATCAAATCATTATTCATATTCAAAAGCATAGAAGATACCCATACTTCTAAACCTTTGTAATAGTTACCCTCTTGGTAGAAGGAAACCAAATGTTTTTCATTTGGATACCTTATGTCATACGCACGAGAGTTATATAGAGCGTGTAATGTTTTATAAGATTTAAAAAATATGTCACATCTTTTATCTGCTCTTTTCAAATAAACCCTAAGAAAAACAGCAAGGATTATTGTTCCAACTAAAGCAAAAGAAAGAAAGATGATAAAAGGTATCATTGGCAGTAGTACTCCTCCCAGTCCTGGCTGGTTGCATCTTCTACGGGATATATGTTGTTGACCATAACTTCATTGTATACTTTCATATTAGATTTTGGCGCTAATGAAAGAATTAAAAATGTTAGTAGTGCCGCTACAAAGAAAGCTAAAATATAACCTGTTCTTTCATTCATGTTCCCACACTATTTTCGCTCTGAGAACTACTGTATCTTTATCAAACATAGTACAATCATCACATACTCCACAAGATTCATTAATGTGTCCAATAAGATATTGTTTCTTCTCCCCGTTTTCTAATACTTCAATAAGCACACCAGGTTTTCTCATAGGGTGTGAATAGAAACCTTCTTCTTTTTTCTCTTCAATATACAATAATCTTCTATATTCTTGACATTTTATATAATTATCATTCTTATCGGACCAATCATCACATTCAATTGCGGCTGTGTTACTAGCAATAAATGCTTCTGCTATAGTTCTAACTCTTTTATTTTTACAAGTGGCTAAAAGTTCCAATAATGGTTCATTTTCTACTCTTTGCTTAATAAGAGGATACTTTTTAGCTATAGTATCAAGTTCTTCTACAAAATTGGCGAAGTCGCCGGGTGCATACCCACAACTTGTGTATAAAGTATCGTTTAATACACCACTATACTCGCTCCATTCTACACCATATTTTTTCTTAAACTCCTTTTCAAATCTTTTATAATATTTATCCTGCTCCTTACCTAAAGATTTAATAAGATCATTAGTAGGATTACTTACACACCAAGGGAGGTTAATCTCTACCCAATCATTCTCCATATGCTTTCCACCTTTCTCCGTATCTTTCTTTTAGCCGCTCAAAATATTTTAGGGTTTTGATCTTACCCCCGAGCCATAAAGTTCCTACCTTTAGATGGTGGATGTAAGGCTCTTGTCTTTGTTTTAAAAATAACTTATTAATAAGTTACGCGTAGTTATTGCGTTATGGTTACAATGTTAAGAACTTTTAAATACCAACTTTATCCTACCAAATCTCAGCGAACTATTTTTGAGTTCTGGTTGGAGCTTTGTCGTTGGGTATACAATAAAACCCTTTGGATACGTAAATCCTCTTGGGAAGAAAACCAAACTTCCCTAAATCTTTTCGATACTAATAGATTATTAACTCAGTGGAAAACTGAAAATCTTTCCTTGAAAAAAATACATAGCCAGGTCCTCCAGAACGTTCAACGCAAAGTGGACGAAGCTTTTAAGGCGTTCTTTCTCCGCTTGAAACGTAAAGAAACTCCTGGTTATCCTCGCTTCAAGAGTCAGGGCCGATTAGATAGTTTTTGCTTCCCTCAATATCCAGGAGGGTGCCACCTTGATGGCAACATTCTGAAAAGCAAACTACTTAGAAATATTAAACTCAATCTTCATCGTCCAGTAGAAGGTGTTATTAAAACCACAACTTTCAAGAAAACTCCCACTGGAAAGTGGTTCGTATCCTTCAGTTGTGAGGTACCTACTAAGATTTTCCTTTCACTAACCGGCAAATCAGTTGGTATTGATTTAGGGTTAGAAAACTTCTTTACCAAGAACGATGGCGAAGTTATTGAAAATCCACGCTTCCTACGACGCGATGAAAAAGATTTAAAGCGTCTTCACCGCAAAGTTAGTGCTTCCCCGAAGGGATCTGTCGAGCGTCGTAGGAACAGATTAAAACTATGTAAAGCTTACGAACGCATTTCTAATAGACGATTAAACTTTGCTCACCAAACAAGTCGAAACTTAGTTAATAACTACGATGTTATTTGTCTTGAAAAACTTAACGTTATTAAAATGTTAGATAATCATTTCTTAGCAAAAAGCATCTCTGATGCCGCCTGGAATATCTTCGTAAGATTTCTGACCTACAAAGCGGAAGAAGCTGGTAGGTCATTAATCTTCGTGGATCCGGCTTACACATCACAGATTTGCTCAAGTTGTGGTAATATAGTTAAGAAATCTCTTTCTACCAGAACCCATCGTTGTGAATGTGGCTTAACTTTAGGCCGGGACCACAACGCTGCCTTGAATATTTTGAGACTGGGAACACAGTCTCAGGCAACTTCGTTGCCGCGAAGCCCTCTTCTTAGAAGGGGGAGTGTTCACACATCCAAACTCCACCCACTTTAAACATTATAGCATCTCCTCCTCTTCAAACACAGGAATAAAATATCTTTTACCAGCGCGACGGTTAGCACTAAAGAATCTATAGATAAAGAATTCTTCTGTTTCGTTTATAAATCTACCCGATAAGTATTTACATCGAACCATGTCTGTTATTTTATCTGTATTTACACTTTCCAGTACTTCTACTGTGTCTACATGTTCTGTGTTAGGTCGTATTAGTTTATACTTGTCACCCTTCTTAACATTGTATGTCATAACATCTCCTCATCATCGTAAGGAATAAGATATTTTTCACCGTGTTCAATACAGAAATTTATATCAATAAATCTAAAAGCATAAAAAACATTTCTGCTGTTTCCAGTTAAATATCTACAAGGTACCAAATGTTCTTTATTATCTGTATCTATATCAGATGTTATCTCTACAATAGAATTGCCGCCGTTTATTACTCTATATTTACTACCTTTTTTTAAAGAATATTTCACAACATCTCCTCATCATCGTTAACCTTTCCCAGCAGAAACCCCCTCCTTCAGGTGGGGGATGAATGCTGTCATTTTTATCAAGCATAAAGTTTACATCTCCTTGATTTTATAGTATAAATAGACTAAAGCAAGATATTACTTGCTTCTTTGATTGTATGGTGTAGAAAGTATTAACTTTCTTCACAGGATCTTTTAGATCCATCCAACAAAAATATGATACAATCATTGTTTTGGAAGTTGGAATAAGTTGTGTAAAACATTCTTTGCTCGGAACGAGCCATCCTCTTTGGATGAACTGAACTTGTTGTTATTGTTCAGGAAGCCCTTGCCTTAAGGTAAGGGTAGTTCACATGCTATCTCTAAATAAGAATCTATTTCCCTAGAACAAAAGGTAAATTCAGTATTGTTTTCATAAAAACCATTACACCCACCACCTTCTACCATAAGTAGTTGATAAGAGGGAATATCTAAATCTTCGTTTTCAATCCCTATTACTTTCATTCTTACTACTTGTGCTTGTATGGCCATACTGTTGCTCATTTTGGCTATTGATTTCTTATTATGTTTTATAACGTCTCCTGGTTTAAACTTCACAACATTTCCTCATCTTCATATGCTACCGGTACTAAATATATATCATTATTTTTCTCAAAAAATCTATAGATATAAAAACAATCTTGCTTTAAAGTAAAACCACCCACTTTATATGGCATACTTAATATTTTACAATCTACTAATTCTCCACCATCATAAGTAACTACATCTCGTAGTACTTCTACTATAGCATCTTTTCTTGTATAATAAGGATCGTCAGCTATTACCCTAAACTTATTACCTTTTTTTAGTTCATACCTCATAACATCTATTCCCTTCAGTTATGGATACTGTTTTCACAGCATCTCTTCTTCTTCAAAACAATCTGTTTTTACAACATCATAATTCGCTACTAAAGATAGATGACTACGTTCTCGTATATCACCGGCGTCACAATCTGGATACGCTGATTTAATAGTTTCTGTTTCATACTCAAATGAACCATATTTTTTGCTCATTGATAATATTTTAATAACGTGTATTGTAGGAGTAGTAACATGAGTAGGGTTATATCTTAAAATGGTACCTACTGCGAATGGTTTAATCATTACCATTCCGCATCTTCTGGTTCTATTACATTTACTTTAGGTTTTTTGGGTTCTTCTATGATAATACTCCCACCCTTCTTAGCATACCTTTTTCTTGCAGCTGTTATTGTATGCTTTTCAGCATAGGTATAATACATGATGCTTCCAGATATAAATTGTTTAATACCCACGTGAGAGTTATTAAATAGTTCTTTTTTATCAAAAATAAATTCTTTATTCTTTAATAATATAGAAATGTTTTCTTTAGTTGGTAAATCTTTGTCTTCACAATCACGAATAAGTAATAAATAAGCGGACGTTAGTACGTTATTATAGAACCATTCTGATGGGGAAATAAAAATATATTTACCAGCATCATTAGAAATCATTACAGTTTTTTTAATACCAACTGATTCTTCAATCTCGTTAATCAGTTTGATAGATTGATTAACAAACTTTTTAGTTTTATTGTAGAATCTTGCGTGAAGGATAATAAAATCCCTACTTCGATACTTTTCTAATTCTTTTTTGCTAATGGATATACTTCTATCCCACACGAAGGCAGAAACACAGCCAAAAAATCTTTGTGAGAAAGCTTCTCTACACCCGTTAGGCAGTAGTAAAACTTTAGTATTAGCGCCATCAAAATCTAAACAGGTAAATCTACATTTCCTACCATAATGGTTTCCAGGATATCCGTTATTGATTTTAACATACTTTGTTTCTTGAAAGTTATCAGGATACTTTGTTAATTTCTCAACGGCTTCTTTATAGTTCATGCTCTTCTCCTGTTACTTGTGGTGCCTTGCGGCACCTTCTTCTAGCAGCCGCCTCCGCCCTTCTTTCCTCCACCGCCCTTCTTTTTCTTGGCCATGCGCACCTCCTTTCTTTCTTTTTCAATAAAACCCTTCATTCTTTCCTTGATTTCAATTTCCCAATCGTTGCTATAAACATCACATTTTTCTTTCATAAAACTTATCCCGTAAAATCCGTTCTGCTTAAGATGGTACGCGTGTCCTTTAAATATTTCCTTTTTATTCTTCATTAAAATCTTGACGAATTTAACATCTACATTACCATCCCGAAACAACCCGGTAAAAGCTGAAAAAGTTACACTATTGTATACCCATTCGGACGGTAGTATAATGATAGCATTGAAAACTTTTTGTTTCTTAGTCTCGTTTTCATCTTCATCGTATATCCAAAAACCATTTCTTTCGTTGTCTTCGTTAATGGTTAAAGTAGAACCATACTTCTCTACGAGCATAAGTGATTTATTAATACCAACATATTTTTCTACTTCGTTGATTAAAGAAATATTATTAGTTTGCTTCTTGTATAAAGATTTCCACTCGGTTTTATTTTTAATGGGTCTACTTACGTGTAGAATAACAAAGTCTTTTTTAAAATACTCTCTTTTACTAATAGGGAATTTATAATCCCCAGAGCGAGTACACTCATATAGAACTTCTCTACACCCGTCTGGTCTGTGTAGTAATACAAATTCTTTATCTTTAATGCCTAAGAAAGCGAACCAGCACTGCTTACCATGAATGTCCCCATTATAAAAATTACTAAGCTTTCTTGTTCTACCCTCTTTGATGCTTTTAGGGTATTCTTTAATCAGTTTAACCGCGTTTTTGTAGTTCATCAGAACGACTCACTCCTACAGTATTCCAGCTTCCCTTTGATGATTAAACACGTTCTTAAATATTTGAGTTTAATATCGTTAGTGAACTTGAACATCTTGGTAGTGTTGGTGTTGAGTGTGAAACTTTTTTGCTTGTAATGATAAATAGTTTCAGCTGGGATAGTTGCCGTTTGTTTCTCTTCTAGGATAACGAAAACGAATACTGGATCCTTTGCTGTATTCGTAACGGTTAGATTTGAACTATAAGTTCTAACATCTACATAACTACTTCTAATAGTAGTATCCTCCGCACAAGCGGCTAAGAAAACAAACAGGATAGCCTTATTCCTCATTTGGAAAGAACTCCTCTTCTAAAGAATACATAGGGTTGTAGTACCCTATTTTTTGGTTAGCGTTTCTATTTTCTATTACTTCCTTTATAGTTCTATTAGTAGTTCGTACACCCGTTACCATTGCTATAATTTCTTTCGGCCAAGTAAAAATATTATCCCCATACATCTTGTTAAATGTTTTTCCATTTACAGACATTATTTTACACTCGCCTAATAATCTTATATAAATATTTTCTTTATTGTTTCTGTTTATATACGGTCCAGATTGAGACATTATACTTCTAACTATATTACTATTTGTTTCATAAATATCTGCGTAATTATATGTTCTTTTTATTACTGTATCAATGTTTAATGTTAAAGATGGTTTATGTAATTTTACATACGATATTACTTCAATCATGCCTTCCAGTTTACCTAAAGATTTTAATTGTTTTGTTACTAATCCCTTGATAGCGTACGTAGCATTAGTAAATCTACCTTGTATTACTACTGTTTTATTCACTAAATCTAAACTAGACAACAGGCTCCTTCAACTTTCCATCCTTGAATAGTTTTAGAGAATCTTTTCTGACCCTCTTTTTGAAAAACTTTCTTCCTTTGATTGCTGACACCCAACCAACCAGTTTAATAGATACTTCGTCACCGAAGTCCTCTACTATTTCCACTACTATTTTCTTATTTCCATCGTCATAAAGGTATTTCTCAGACATGCTGAACCTCTTTTAGTAGGGATGCTGTTCGATATGAAGACAAGTCAGTAAACGCACCACCAAAGAATGAAAAGCTAAAATGAGACAGCGCTCTATAGAAATTACATTTATTAAAAGAAAACACTGCTCTCTTATTAGTTCCGTACTTTTTCATCAAAAGGCTAATGCTTACAAATATCCTTTTCTCTGTGCTGTTTAATCTATCCCAGTCTTTTCCTACTTTACTTTCTAAACGATATATCTCATTATCCAAAGTAATCTTATCATAGTCCAAGGAATCAATGTCATACTGTATAAACTTAGTTCCGTAGCCTCTTTTTATACATTCTTCTTCAAAAATAGAGGATGCTATACACCCGAAATTAAAAAAATAGTCATATAACTTTATAGTTACTCCCCCTCCAGTGTATTTACTTGCTAAAGAACAATACTTCCTAAGAGTTATCTCGTCAATAGACGACACATCTCCTAGAAAGGCTATGATCAACTAAATCCCCCACTCCTCAAGAAGAGAACCGGATTTACGCTTGAGACACTTAGACAGCAGCTTTCTCGACTTAGGACTGACGAATTTGGAGATGGTACTGAGAAGGTTAGTAGCGGTGTCCACGTCTCCACCATTTACCACATTCTTTACCACGTCCTCACCACCCACCACCTTAAACAGGTTTTCGTGCTTGTTGCTTCGCACGATATCCAGAGCGTCACTCGCCATTGAATGAACTAACTGAACAGTCAGCGGAGACGACACCCACTGGTTGCTGAGGGTTCTGTACTCCACACCGTAATCAGTGGGACGATGGCATCCGGCTTTACCGTACAGAGAACGACGATTCACGGACGCCTCGCTTGAATCCAGAACGGTGAATGGGATACCCAGAACGATATCCAGCACCTTCACTACTTGTACCTTGCCCATCGGGTCAAGAAGAAACTCATTTCCTGAGCCCTCTTGGTATCCCAGATGAAGGTGACCACCGCAGCTTCGGAACGGCTTCTCGGTAGCTCCTGCTGCTACAGTGTTTATTGCCAGCTTCCATGCGTCATAATCAGGATCACATCCGAACATACGCGTTGCTGGGTCCTGCAGCTCGCTCTCCGGGAAAGTAGCCGAAGCCACAGAAAATACAGAGACGCCCTTCGGAAGAGAAGAAATCGCTTCCTTAAGAGTGTTCCTGACAGCGTTCATGAATGCTTCCTCTCCAATGACTGGAGGAGTAGCGAACTCCATTGATACATTATCCTGTTGAATGTTACCCCCACTGGGGAGCATCGTAGGAGCATACTTTGTTCCCTTGATGAATTTGGTCGCAGACACGAACTTGTCATTCTTGACAAGGAAGTACTCGGTGTCGGTTCCAACGCTAAACTTAGCAGCACTCAACATTGTTGTTTCCTTTCGTCGGTTAGAAGCTGTTGGACAGAAGCTTTTCCACCTGTTCGACATAAAACTTGAAGCCTTCAGTGCTTTCATCCATCATTTCTGGATGGTATTGAGCAGCTAATGAGTTAATGTTTGGATAATATACAATCTCAGGTTCGTAATCCGGCTCCACGTGCGCTGGTTCATACGCGTACTCAGTACACGACGCCCATCTGGTTTTGAGAAGGCTGCTGTAGATCTTGTTTTGATTATATGCTTTCTTCGCGTACTTCTCAGTAGCCCACCCAAGAAGCTGAGCACCCTCTGGTAGAGGCCACCCAAACATCTGATGATGGGTGGACGTTACCTTCATCTCCTTGCCGGTGTGCGTAGTCATTGAGTGGGAACACCCGTGACCGCTCACGTGCTGAATGAGATGTCCACCAGCCATAACAGTAAGGAACTGTCCTCCACGGCAGATACCGGCGCAAGGAACGTGGTTTGCTTGTGCTGAGTTGAACACAGCAATATCCCTGTTATCGCAAGCGTCAGAACATCCTGTTAGTTCAAACTTTTCATGTCCGTATAGTTTGGGATTGATATCAGCTCCACCAATGAACACTACCAATCTTACACTAGCAGGATCCTTTTCTAGTAGCTTAATATCCCCAGTATATGTACCAAAAGACACATGAGGATCATAATAAGATTGACATCCTACAACTAAAACCTTCTTTGACATGTTACTCCTTTTTGTCTATCGATAAAGAAAGGGTTCCATCACACCCATTAAAGTTAACCTCGGACTTAGTAATGAACTCAAAGGTAGTATTAATAAAAGAGCAATCATTGAACTCAATAACGGTTCCTGTTACCGTACCCGTACAACCATTAAACTTACACTTGATAAAGCAAACTAACTTACCAGGAGCACCAAGGTCTAATCCGTACTGGGAAAAAGTTTTATCAGAAATGAACTCAGTTCCTATAACAGCTAAACTCATATTTTTCCTGTAACAGCAAAGATAATCATTGGTCTTGAATGTTTTTTATCGGCGGAAAGAAGGAAGGTTTTGAATACGGGGGTAAGGATAGGGCGGTATTTGAGGAGACGAACAGTAATGTTAGCTGCTTCTTCTGCGGCTACATCATAGAACTCTGAACTAAAAGCAACTACTACAAGAGTAGAATGGAAGCATTTCACGATAACAACTGCTACGTCTTGAGTAGCAAACCTATCAAATAGTTTACAAGTAGATAAATCATACTTTCCAGCATTAGGTGGAGGAGTATGACTGCTGTGTTTATATTCCTGTGCCGCGCAACCATATAGAAGAACCACAACCAGAAGATGTTTCATACTCTCCTTAAGGTAGCAGTTTGACTACCTTTTTATCTATGATCTTATACAAGCCGTCGGACGGCTTAACCACTCCACACATAGAAACTATAGTTTTATTTTCTGCGGTTATTGGTTTCCACAGTCTCCCAAAAGATTGATCCAAAGCTTCTTCTTGGTTCGTAGTTTGTATGAATAGTCTTCCCGATTTGATCATCAGGAACATCGTTTCTATCGAATAATCTAACGAGCTTTCCCCACCATCCTTTGGGTTCTTCTTCACTCTCACTTTTGACTTTGGCTCTTTCGGTGTATTTTTCATAATCAATATCGCTCCATTTAGATACTTTGTCCATTAGTCATCACTATAAAGTATGCCACCAAGGGAAATATCATTAGATGATATTGTTCTACACTCCCACTTGTCAATAAAAGTTTCTAAACGAGATGTATTACTACTTTCTTTGGTGAAAGCAATAACATCTGATAACTCGTTTAGGTACTCTTCTACGTCATCTACCATTTCCGCCAGTTCCTTGGCGGCGTACAGAAGATTGCTAAGTTTTTCCATTATCTCTCCAAGCTAAATACTGACGTTTTTGTTGTTCTTTGTTCCACTCGTTAACAGCTAAATACATCCTGTTTCCGACAGTTATACAACCATTCAAACAGTTTACATTAGTACAAGATACGTTCCATGTTTGACTGTTTGAGGTATAAGAGACTGACGGGTAGCTACCACAATCACCACATTCGTGTGCGTATGGATTAACATTATCTTCCATATCACTCATAGAAAATATAGTAAAATCTCTTTTAAGATGACATATAGTGTAGGTTTCTTGGTGCTTTTTTACGAACTCTTTTACATACCGAACAGCATCCTTTTTAGACTGAAAAACTGGGGCGTACTCAAATATTCTTGACAAAACATGAGGTAGATTTAACATTACTTCCTCTATTTTTGAGGGAAGTAGCTTAGTTCTCCACTCTCTTTTTTTATCTTCACGAACGGTACTTAGAATATAAGCAATCATTTTGTCTCCTTTAAGACAAAATCCCGGTCTCTTTTAGGGCGTTATATACGCCGGCCATTTCGGTTCTATTAAAATATTTAGATAAATAGCGCATGATGGTTCCCTTATTGGCCCCATCAAACTTATACTTTAGTCCGCTCTTATCATATAGATCCAAAACTTTCGTCCTAAAGGCAAGTTTTACTAAAACTTCCTTAACCGCTTTAGTTATTTTGTTATCTGCTCGTCCTATTTGTTCGTTCGTAAACTCTTCCATCAGCAGGGTTTTAACGTACTCTTCAGTCAGGTCTCCTCCACAAGACTCCAAAGCATTCCACGCGGTTGTTAAAATACTCACGTAAGGAATACCGCCAGCCGCCCAAGAGTGTTCCTCCATTTGTGCTGACTTACATTTATACTGATGCCACACATCAGCAATCTTAGTATAGAAAATGTATCCTTCCATACCGTCTCCATCAGTGGACTTAACCATGCCGTCTTCGCCAACAACGGAGTTATCCGTTACGTACTGACGCATTGCTTCATATTTATCTACGAAAGTATTACCAGCAACTGGAACTTCTGGGAGCCTGAAATCAGTTAAACCATCAAAGTACTTAGGAGGGACTACTGAGTGATCATTTTGTTTCACGGCGAAAAGAAAACGGATGTCCAAAGGAGTATTGTACGATACTGTAAGAGGGTTCCTATATCCATAAAGTTCAAAGCAAACTGAATATTCTCCAGATAGTACGTTATCAATCTTGACGATGTCGGAGTATTTACCCATCATTTCTGCCCATAGCTTAGTAAAACAAGCATACTTGTTATCTTTCAAAAACGGAGTTAACCGAGTCTTGAAAGATTGGTACCGCTTATCATTATCAGCGTAACTGAAAGCACAAATGTTAGTCCCGTCAAGCTTCTCGTACACTACTAAATCTTCATAATCATTTACATCGTGATTATACTTTCTCTCGTCTTTTTCAGTTTTGCCGAAAGGATAATGAAGTTTTGGCGTACAGAAAATTTTCTGGATTGGAACTGGTTGAGAGTTCACTTCAAAAATCACTAATGCTCCGTACCGATAATCAGTGTGATGAGAAAGGAATCCCTTAACAAGATTACCGTTGAAGGTATCCACTTCTTCAAAAGAAGATAACTCATTAGGGTTCAGGTCGAGTAGTACAGCAGCGTCTTCTTTTATCATAGTTTTTTCCTTCCAGAAGTTAAAGAAAACGTGCGGAGAGGGGAAGAGTGGAGGAGTTATTCGTTGTTCAGCTTGGTTAGAGCCTCGTCAACTAAAAACTCAACTACCGGAACATCGGAGATTACGTCCTCGAGCTGGCTTTCTAAAGCTTCATCTGCTTTCAGCTCTTGAACTGTTTTGATGCCGGCCTTTCTAGGATTACCGTCTATCCGTTTGATAGTGTGCTTCTTACAGTCCGCAAACTTATCCTTACTACTGGTTATCTTAACCGCTTCATCTCTCTTCTTAGCGGCGGTGGTTTTGTTCTTTCTGCGTAGTGCTCTCTTCTGTTTCTCTTCGTCGTGTGTCATTATGCCTCCTTAGCTATCGGTTTCCAAAGAATATAGAGGATTGATCACCTTCACACTCAAGCTACCTCTGAGGTACTCAGAATAAGTTTCAACCATAGGACGTATAACTATTCCTTCTCTTCTGTGTCCGCTGGGTTGATACACACCATTAGAAAATCGTACTAAATCATCCACAGTGAAACCACTAAAGAGAAGATTAGTCTTTTCAACCGGTACAGTTTTTAGATTAAACAGGCTACAGAAATCTAAAAACTCTTGAAACCCTAAACGTTTCTTATTAACTACATTGTAAACATTGAACACAAACAAGTCAATATCAGAAAGACCCATTCGATTACTCTGTATTCCCGGTCCTGCAACTTCTCCCTGTATCGCAAATGGACCCACATTTTCTAATATTTTCTTGATGTTATACCTGTCGTGCATCTCCCAGTAAACACTTTTCTTTTCACTATCTTCGGGCGCACTGATGGACATGTTGCGTGAGCAAACGTGATACTCGTCTTCACCCTTAACGAACGTAGCAGACGTACCGTCTACTTTAGTTGTGAAAGCTACAAGTAAACCTTCAAACTCCTTAAGAAGTTTAGGTGAAGATTGAATACGCATCTCGTCTGTTTTAGGACACAGATGAGAAGGGAATGTACTTTTTCTTTTACCAATATTAAATCCCCACTTACCGGTGTTATCCTCTGGTGGTTCGTACTTTACTACACCAAGTACTTCCGTTACGTCGTCCTCCTCATTAAAAGACGAACCTTCTGGGAGGATGCTTAAGGGGAGTAGTAAACCTTGTGAAATCTGTTTCCTAAGGCGGATAGTTTTAATCCGCATCTTCTTGTTCCCTTTAGTATCAAGGAACTCTGACCAGGAAGTACGAGGAAGTAATGAGTCAACTTCAAAAAAACAGCCCGCATCTCCGACTTTGAAATCTCCCTTTTTGACCACTACTTTCCACCCAAGAACAGTGGCTACTTCTATTTTATCCGCTCCTTCAATAGGATCTAACGCTAATACCTTTTGGATAGATACGAGTTTACGCTCCATTTGGTACCTCCCCAGTATCAAAGAACTTCTTCATCTCTTCCTCATTGAAGAGTAACCAGTCGTGATTTCCTGTTTCCCAGTCTCTTTTTTCACAGGCGCAATCCTTGAACATACACCTGTGTTCCTTACACACGAGATGAAGTTCTCTAACAAAATTATGATTTTTTGCCATTAAAGATTTCCTCTAACGATTGTTTGATTTCTTTCAGCCCCCACCGAAATAATATCTATAGGAGTATTAACATAATCTTCAATGAACTCTACATATCTGGCTGCATTATATGGTAACTCAGAAACTTTTCTACAACCAGAAATATCCTCATTGAAACCTTCTAAGTCTTGATAAACAGGTTCCACTACACCGTTGAATGGGAACTGCTTAGTAAACTTTCCTCCCACGTTGTATCCTACACAAACTTTAATCGGATTAATGTCTTTAAGAATGTCCAGTTTAGTCAGAGCAATAGAACCGAATCCGTTTAGTCGTGCCGCTTTCTCTAAGAGAGGAAGATCTAACCAACCACAACGTCTTGGTCTACCAGTTGTAGCTCCAAACTCAGCACCCTTCTCCCGGATGTACGCTGCCATATCAGGATACATCTCAGTAGGCATTGGTCCTGCTCCAATACGTGTCTGGTAAGCCTTACAAATGCCCATTACAGCGTCGATTTCTGTGGGGCCTATACCGATACCCTGACAAGCACCGGCCGCAATACAGGACGAACTGGTGACGAATGGATAGGTACCGTGATCAATATCTAAAAGAGCTCCTTGTGCTCCCTCAAATAGTATCTTTCCGCCATCTCTAAGAACGTTATCTACACATACAGAAATATCATCCATATAATCTTTAAACATAATACCGTAGTTATAGTATTGTTCTACTATCTTTTCTATATCTTTGTTAAATAATATTATATTATCATCAAGATACATTTTTTCTAAAATAGGTATCATACTATATATGGATTTTCTAATAGCGTCCTTATCAAGCAGCTCCCAAAAATGTAGTCCTCTCCTGGCCACTTTAGCTTCGTAGCAAGGACCTATACCTCGTTGAGTAGTACCAATCTTTTCGGTTTGTTCTCTGTATTTATCGATATACTTATGGTAGGGAAGGATAACATTTGCATTATAATCTATTTTAAGCCGGTCAGGAGAAATATTCTCCACACTAGCGGCGTCACACGCTAAAAGTTCCTCATACAATCCAGCGGGATCAATAACAGTTCCAGCACCAATGTAACAGAGTTTATTCGAGTAGACTATCCCACTCGGGATGATGTGAAGAATGATCTTCTTACCGTCTATTACAAGAGTATGTCCCGCGTTAGCACCACCAGAAAAACGTGCTACTACGTCTACTTGTTTCGCTAAGTAATCTACTACTTTACCTTTACCTTCGTCGCCCCACTGAGCACCGACTACTACGATAGTATTATTCTTCATGCGGTCCTCCCATCTGTTAAGATTGAGAATAACTCCCTATAAGTCATTTCGTCTTCACTAATGCCTCTGTCCGTTTCCAGTTCTCTGAATGCGTTTACTACGCTTTGTTCTTCGTAATCGTCGAAACAGCTTGTATCTCCTATTTTCTTATTACTTAAGAGATTGGAAATTATCTGCCCCTGCGTCAAGTACTTTTTGGTCTTCTTTTTCGTCGATGTTTTTCTTGTGGTCACTAAAGCATCTCCTCTTCTAAGAATATTTTGTTTGTTCCTTCTATTATAAAATCCGCAATACTAAACCAATCTTTAACATTTATATAATGCGTAATAGATCCTACTACAGCGAATCCAGGACCTGTTCTATTATCTATTATCTTCACGTAAGTACTGTTTATTCTTTTCAATTTATAAATGTAACCATCTATGTATCTAAAAAAAGTTTCACCTACCTCAGGTTCTCTGTCCTTAGTTGTTATCATAACATCTCCTCGTCCTCGATGCTGCTTATTTTTTCAAAGTGTTCCCAAGTATAGTCATCGTCTTCAAACAACCATCCTGTTGTGTACTTGTCATTTATTTCTTTCAGTTTGAACCTTGGTGGATTATCATCACATGCTTGAATAACTACTAACACATCCCTAAACTCTCTGGTTGATGGGTATGAGTGCTTTTTAATATACCGAAACAAATTTCCTATATTTTCCATTACAGCATTTCCTCGTCCACAAGCAGGTTACCGGACGAAGAGCACACTATTCTGAATGCTCCTTCACTACTTCTATGTAATATCGTACCAAAAGAATGTATGTTTATTCCTTGTAATATATAATGTTCATTCGTAACGTCCGTAACTTTGTACTCCCTCTTATGGTCGTATATATTTGTATTCTTATCTGTTATTATGTCACCGATTTTGAACATTACAACATCTCCTCATCGTCATCTCTAGTTTTTAGTTTGTAATGTTTATCTATATTATCTGTTAGAAATAAACCAGTATGAGTATTATATCCTACTTTCCATCGTAAATGATATGTAGATAAATCAAAATCTACTGATATAACTGTGATTTCTTGTAGCACTACAAGAGGTGTATCCATGTTGACAGTAATAACATCTCCGGCTTTAAACTTCATAACATTTGTTCGCTTTGCTCACGGATGTTCTTCGCTGCTCTCATAACATCTCCTCTTCATAAACTTTCACTTTTGTGACAGTTACTATGTCGTAATACCACTTAAAGTAAGCATTATCAATAAACAATTTTTTTCCTATCTGCCACCCTATTCCTTTAGGGTTGTCCGAACAATTTTTGATTATTTCAATTACTACAGCGGTATATTCGCCCGATTCTGGAAAATTACTATTATTGGCTCTATTGGAATCTTTGAGGAATTTTATTATACATTCTCCACCATCCCCGTTGTTAGGAAAATTGTCATTAATCTTTAGTCTTACTACGTCTCCAGGTTTAAAATGAGGTATATTTTTTCTATCAATCATTAAAACCAGCACCTGTCTAACATCTCGTCCACCTTGTTTCTTTTATCTTCCTCTTCCTTAGTTCGCCAATCTTGATAAGCCTCATTAATAAGAGATCTTACTTCTTCAGCTTCTTCTATTGTGGCGGGTTTACAAATAGGAACATACCTCATATAAGTAAGAACTTCCCAAGCCCATACTCCATTATCATTAGTTCCTCTTGCGAAGCAGAAGTTAGGTAGGTCGTGCTCTAAAGTGTCGGTTGCTAAAATATTAAGAGCTTCCGAAGCTCCCTTCTTTAGAGACATTTCAGCAACACCAAAGAAAGATACTTCGTTATAGCGTCCCGTTTCGTTCACGAACTTCATTAGACTCACCCCATTCCTTAAAGCTAACGTTAATCTTATTCTTTAGCTCCGTAGCTTCTTGTGGGGTGTCGAACGCATCAATGATGAAGCGAGCATCCCGAGTCATAACGGCGTATAGAACTTCCCCGTGGTACTCCTCAGAAACGTAGCAGAAGTCGTCCGTTAAATCACAATCATCCGCAGTTTTGTTAACATTAGTTAGGAACCAGTCACATCCATCTTGACCGAACTGATCCTTAACAACGTCGTCTGTAAGGATTACAACATCACCAAACAGGATACCAACACCCTCTTCGTACGAGCAAAAAGTCTTCATTTCTTTTCTCCTGTTGGGGGTTTTATTCTTTTGCGCATTATGCGCATTACTTTTTAACATTACTTTATAGCGTAAAATATTTCACTTATTATTTATTAAATAATATAGTTATTACAACTATTTAGCTTTATAACTTTGCTAAGTATTACTATTTATTTTATATTTTTAATTGATTTTTATTAAGCGACAACGTTAAAACGGGGATTTTAAATAGTGGATATTTTGTAAAAACTAACGATGTACTTTATTTTGGAGGATTTTTAGATGTATTTGGTGTGTTTTTGAGCAATAAAAACATGCGTAAACTCACTTAACTATATGATATTATTAATATTCCACTTTCTGTAATTTATAAATCCCAATGAGCAAATATTTTTCCATCTGCGCATTTCATCCTTTTTTAGTCCACCCTTCATGGGAGAAATAAGCTAATAAAAACAATGAGATAAGAAGAATAATGAGTGCTATTTTCACTAAGACCTCTTCTTAATTGCGAACCAAGTGTCAGAACTGCCATTATCTACTATAATTACTTCAAGTCCGAACTTGTGAAGATAACTATCTATATCTTTTAAAGTAATTGTAGGACATTTCTCGTAACAAATAACGTCCTCATCTTCTTTCAGGAATCTTTTTTCTACTTTCATAGAATTTCCTCATCGTATTGTCGGTGAATAAGTATTGCTGATCCATTTTCAAAATCACTTTTGTACAACGCTATTTCTGTACCAACTTTCCATATACTTGTTGAGGAATTTATTTTTTCAATCTTTAAGCATAATACTTGACATAATCGAAATGTGCTAGTGAACTCTGCAATATACCCTTCTACATCCTGTACTCCTGATTCTTTAAATCGCACATAATCTCCTACTTTGAAATCTTTATAAGTCACAGCATCTCCTCATCTTCTCCATCAAGAACAAAAAATCTTACTATATTACATTCATTCATACCACCTTCATTATCAAAATGATTGCTTTCTGGAACATCTTTGATACGAATGTAATGATATGATGTCATATCTTCAAATACGTTTATTTCGGTAATTTTATAAACTTCTCCTACTAATCTTAAGTGTGCGTATTGATTAACTACCCTTATTTTATCACCGACTTTGAACTTCATAACATTTCCTCGTCTTCTACTTTATGATAGTTTGTTTCCAATCGCACCTTACCTACTACGCTTGTTTCAATCTCATTTGAATACGATGCTGCCCATATAATGGTATATGCTTCGTCACTGCCTACATTTACTACTTTATAAATAGTACCTTTATCGTTGTTTCTGTTAAACTTTATTTTGTCGCCAACCTTAAATTTCATTTCTACCCCTTCTCAAAAATGTGTTGTTTGATAACGTCTATTCCTACATCCTCAATTATTTTATAATTGGGTTGCTCTGGTAAAGTTGTGGATTCAAAAAGATGTTCGAGTTCTATAGACAACTCGTCTACTAAGTGCATTAAATCCTTATACGATACATTACCATTTCTTATTTCGAGTAGAAAATCCTTATCAGGACGTTCTACTAATATAGTGTGTTCCTTGAGTATTTCCTTACACGAATTAAGTAAACGGTACAGGTGCATACCACTTTTGCAGTCGTACCCAACCTTGTCTACCAATGATGTTCTTACACTGTCTGCCTTTTCGTGGTGCGTTATCTTTTTCAGTTGGCTGTGAGCGTACCCTTTATATGTGTCGTAGCATCTCTTAGAGAGGAATAAATCTCTAATAGCTACAAGTTCTTTCCAGTAGAGTGACGATGTAACCCAAAACTTCTCTGGGATGTAAAGAAGTTCTATAATATTAGGGTTATTACTGGCCGCCAATTTTAAAAACTTACGAATATCATAAACAACCATATCTTCTTGTTTAGACTCGAACTGTTCAAAATGGTTATAGAAAGATAAAAAATATTTTTCGGGGGGAATAAGAACACCCCTATAATCATAATCTGATTGCTCATTGAAGGTTCCATAAACTCTGGAACCAGTTAGAGTTTTGAATATTGTATATTCGTTTAGATCAAAATCCATGTTCACCTGCTATGTACATTATGATTGTTACGATAACTCCCTCACAAACTACATAGAAGTAAGGACTACTAATGAACAACCCAGTAAAATAAATAAATAGGAAAATCAGAACTACTATTAGGTTTTCTATCATATCCATTCATTATTTTCTGGGTTGATTAAGTCATACAAGGAAGGAGTAACGTTATCGAATGGTTCCTGATCTAAATCTACAGGAAGTTCTACATCCATTTCTGCTGTCATACATGGGTTCAACCTTTGCTCTGTCTCCGTTTTAACTTTCGCGGGGGCAGCAGAGTTACACTCAACGGAAAGGAAAATCACCCACCCCAGCAGAATGTAGAACTTCACGTATCACCTCATTAGATGTCCCACACGCACTTCATGCCTTGGAAGTACTTGTCACACCGCTCCTGGAAGCGACGGAACTCCGAGAGGAACCACTTGCGACCGAGGTAGCTCTTCACGAACGCAGGAAGCTTGTTCCTGGTAGGCCACACGATTGCGCGGGCCAGAGAAAGAGCAAGACCCTCACGTCGATTGAACTTGTCTCCCGTCTTACAGAAGGAAACACCGATGAGGTACTTACCGGGAACGCTTGCGTCAGTGTAAGCGACTATCACGCCCACACGCTGACCTAGTACCTTCCCCATACCCTTCTTCCCATCGAGCTCCACCATCCCCATCTTCGCCGGGCTGTAAACGTATTGTACCAGAGTATTCATCTTGTTTCTCCTTGTTTGGTTGACGTTTTTGACGACGAAAGTTAGCAAAAAACTATCAAGATGCCTACGAGTGGGTTTGAGCCACTGACTTTCGGCTTGTAAAGCCGACACTCTACCGCTGAGTTACGCGGGTATTCGTGCGAATAGGACAAACAGCACGGCAGGTGCTGCTTCTCCTTCTCACACGAAAAAATATTAAATCTTTCCAGCTGCTTTTTTCGCCCAGTATCCTCTGGGTGGTTTTTCAATACCATAACTATCACACCATTTTTTAACTGCTTTATCAGATACTCCAAATATTTTAGCTACTTTGATAGTAGACATTTCCCAAACGAGTTTATAAAGTTCTTCTGATGAAGGACGTTCTACTTTCCTTGTTGCTTTGTGTGAACATTCGTAAGAACAATATTTCTGTTTCTGGTTCTTGGTGCTTACTTCTTTTCCACATATAATACATTTTATATTTATGTACGGTTTTACTGCGTATATTCTTTTTCCAGCACCAAATTCATTTTGTCTAATGCAGAAACCAAATTTTTTAATTCTTTCAAATATGTGTATCTTTGCATGATCACTTTTTGTTGTTAATTGTAAATTCTCTATTCTATTATCATGTCTATCACTATTTAAATGATGCACTACTTCATTTTTTTCTAACAATCTTTCTATATTATTTTCTATTACTACACGATGTTCATACACGTACTTATATCGTAGTTCATCTGGATGTTGCGGGTAAGTTTTTACCCGTGTATACTTACCAGAAATATCCCTACTTATAATTTCCCATTTAATAAAACTCATTTAATAATTAATCCCCCTATCTATGTGAATTTAAACAAGATACGCCTGGGGTGGCTTGAACACCCGACCTAAAGATTAGAAATCTTTTGCTCTGATCCAACTGAGCTACAGGCGCAAATCGATTCCTATTTTTTCCTTTCCGTAAGTTCTTTAAAAACTATTTAGCAATATTTTTCTTATAGTACTCATTGGTTACATAATGATGTTGAGTCATTCTTTTATACATAAACTCTTCTTGGTAGTGTTCTTCTTTTCCGAAATATTCTTTAACAAAAATCATTCTTGGTTCTGGTAGAACACCATATTTTTCTGCTTTATCCATTAACATAGATAGTGTTTGTGTTAAAATATCATTATCTTCTCTTGCTTTGTAACAAAGATGTAATTTACAAAATAATGCTTTTACTGTACAACCATTTTTAGAAAGATATTCACAGCGACTACAACAACTTCTTCCGGCTTTACACTTACCATTAGCAAATTTACAAGGATTACGATCAGATATTAGCGCAGAAGCGACATCATACAAAGCATCATGTAGTTTTTGTGCTTCTTCTGGAGTCATGGTGTGTCCTTTCCACCAGTTCCTTTTCAACTATTTATTCACATTATGTCAAAAGATCCACAATCATTGCTCAGCATTTGTAGTTCTGCTATTATTCCCATTACTTTATCTACGTTACATTTTTTAAACTTATATAAAGGTTGCTGAAGAATCCATCTAAAATTATCTTTTTTATCTTCAGGAAAATCGCTTCTTTGTAATACGTGTATCAACATTTGTTTAAGTTCTTTTATCCTTTTCAAATCCCATTCTCTGCCCATCCCGCTCATAGTATTTCCTCTCTATCTCCCAAACCTTTTTTATATCCATTATCGAATGCTTCTTTGACGGCATCGTTTAGATCATCCTGTGTAATATTCACCTCATTTTCGGACCATCCTTCTTCTTTCCCCTCATTAAATGATTCTTTCAAACATTCCTTACAAGGAGTAACTAATATGTTAACATCTTGGTGGTTATAAGACAATCCTATCGAGAAATCTAGGGTTCTATTACATTTATAGCAATCAAGATTGATTTCCACTACAACATCTCCTCATCGTAACACGGACCCACGAGTTTATAACCTTTGTTTATGTCCTCTATGAAAGTATCTATCCCATTAGCTGTAGATTCTGTACCAAGAGTTTCATTTTTCCTTCTGTATTCGTAGTATACCTTATTCATATGTTTGTCCACTTTATTCACGGTAATACGCCATATCTCACTTTCAAATACATCACCTTTTTTTATTCTTTGTATCATAACATTTCCTCCTCTTCGCCGTTACATTTTTTGAATACTTGGAACGAGTCTTTCAACATAGTAAGATTATCTTGCCAAGTTACTCTACTGGAATCTTTATATGTGGGGTCAATAAAATGTACGCATTTGCTGTTTGGTGACTTTACACCATGTGGTGTTTTATCCATGTTCACATATGTTACTGTTAGGAAACTTATTTCAAATTCTGGGCTGTATTGATACCTTACTATGTCTCCTACTCTAAGATTGTCTATTTCTTGTTGGGTCATAGCATCTCCTCGTCGTTGTTATTAATTGGGCTAACAACAGAAAAATAATCCCAAATATGTTCTGTACGAACAACAAAAATGTTAAAATTATCATTTGCTTCAATTGTTATGCGATCACTCTCAAAATTAATAAACTCAATAATCCAATCTAACGGATTTAATGTTTTATAACGAGAAGAATCTTTTTTGATAAACTTAAGTTTCATACCAACATATGGAGCAGGATTCATTAGAACTCCCACCTTTTCAACTGTTTGAGGATTACATCTTTTGATACGCCGTGAACGTTTCTCTCAAAGAGTTTCTGAGCGAGATGTTCCAACTCTTCATTCGTCATATCCATCTTGTGGGTGTTCCATAAATCATTCGTTGGTTCTACTACTATTACTTGATAGTTATATTTATTAGCCAGATTTAAGTATGGTTGATATTCCCACATTTGTGTGTTGGTGTTATCTACTATGATGTAATCCGTATTTAAAGTACAAAGATGTTCTACTTGATTCTTATTTATTTGATGATATTGCTTTATTTTAGCCCCGTCGAAAAAATATTTACCATCCTTAACGAAGTAGTTATCAGTAGAACATATTACTGCTTGTGGGTATTTCTCTAACAGTTTTTCAGCTTCGGTTGATTTACCACTACCTGAGGGACCACGGAGAATGAACATTATTGGCATGTTATGCCCTTTTGAACAGAAGTACTTTACCCATGTTATTAGGTAACTGTTTTAGTCCTTCAATCTTACCCTTCATGTCTTCCAGAATGCGTTCCGCTTCCTCACGGAACTTCACAGAACGAAGACCTTCAACCAGTAGTTCTCTCAGTTCTTCATCGAACTTCAAAGTATTGCGTGCGTTCTTAACTTTCTCAATGAGGTAATCATATCTGTCTTCTTTGTCAAACATTTCGGTTTGAACAATGCTATCAAATCTATTTTGAATAGCTACATCATGTTCTGCTACGTCATTCTCTAACATACTGTCCAAAATCATGATAAGACGAATAACTTGTTCCTTGGTGAGCATGGTTCTCCTTCTTTTTAGCCCCAGTTAAAAAATAACTATAACATTTCCTCATCATATCGATTTGTATCACTCATAGTCCATCCGATAGAAAGTAACTCTTCTAAATACCACAACGGTATTTTTTCTGGTGTTATATGCTCAAAATTATCTCTTGTCCATTCAGAACGAAACAAAATTTCATTCTGGCCAATATAACAACCTATAGGTATTATGCTTAGTATCCTACGTTGTACAATACCTTTACTTTTTATTATTTTTCCTACTAAGTATTGAGGATCCATTAAAATTCACTAAAGATGGTTGCTATTTTGTTCACTAGCTTAGCTCTGTTAATAATCATTTCTTTCTCCCAATCATAATGACCTTTAATAGGTACTATTGGGTCTGCGTCCCAATCTGTTATGATATCTTTCTCTGGTCCAAAATCAACTTCTGGAATAGGATCATTATCTGTATTAAGAGATTTCATTAATTCTTTATTACAGAAAGAAGATGGTCCTGCTTCTTCTTTTACAGCGTCAATGTACATAGAGAAATCACCTTCTTTTTTAGAATACATAAATCCTGGGTAACCTTTTAACTTATCAGCGTATTCAACAGCTAAAGAGGTATCAATACCGATTGTTGGAGAAATATTCTCTTTCTTTAACTTTCCCAGCTTTTCTACCCAGTTAACATTATATGGTTTACCGTAGTTTTTTGCTCTACCAACAGTTTTATATCCTAATAAAGTTACTGGTATTTTTTCTTCGGCGGCCACTTTAAAGATATCAGATAAAGCGTATTCGTCAAATAGATTAGGTATAATCTGTAATGAGAGTTTATCTCTTAGTCCAAACTTATCAAACATAGAAATGATATGTTTAATAACAGCTGGATGAGTTACCCATCCATCCTTCTTATCGTAAGAATATGAATAAGCAAACCCACCTACATTTTCTTTTACTGCTTCTACTGTCCCTTCATTAATAAGCCAACTATACGTAGCTGTACTAAAGTTAGGGATCGTTCCCTCCCTTTTAGCTATGTTAAGTATTTCAGCAAACTCAGGATGTAGAGTAGGTTCTCCTCCGCCTATTGCTACTTCAAATACATTCATTTCTCCTAACGCTGCTAATATGTTTCTAACATTTTGTACGTCAGCGTGTTTACCTTTTTTAGTACTACCTTGATAGCAAAACTTACATCCTTTATCACAATAATCAGTGATTTTAAGATCCACTAACTCGGGATATAAGGATTTAGTTACTTCCTTATCGTCAAAAGAAAATCTAATCTTTTTACCGTTTTTCTTATTAAACAAGGACCAATAATTATATTTATTGTCTTTACGTGAGATGAAATCTCTGGCGTCGTACTCTTCCAGTAGAATATTAGATAGTACGCTTATTCCGTTTACTCTGTTATATGGTCTATCATCATTATCATTCCCACCTAAAATAACTAACCCGTCAGTATTAACTACGAAGTTGAATAGTTCTCTAAAGTAATCTAAATCTACGAAACTATTATTCCGCCATGAGTAAGTTTCTGAACGAGAATAAGGGAATATTATACAAGATTGATGATCAAAAACAGCTTCTTCTACATTTACTCCTACTAATCCTTTAATAAGAGTTTTAGCAGCATCCTTAGAAATAGTATCAATCAGTTGTACATAAAGTTGAGAACACATATACTGAGCTTTCTGTTCTTTACTGGAAAGAATAAACCAAGACCATCCGAAGTCTCCAGTCAGTTCATCTTCTACTTGTTCATTCGTAATAATGAAACTATGTTTAGAAGATGAGTTAGTAGCGAATCCTAATCTAACATTATGTATCCTCATAGCATCTCCTCTTCTGGTTTATCGATAAAATATTCGTTTATTAGTATCTCTGGTTGTAAAATCTGCTTATAAAGTATCCACGAACTTGTATCAGTATTTTGATCTACAAATCTTTTTTTGTCTTCAATAGCTAATTTTATGCTTGTCCAATTGTAATCATATTCAAACTGATCACCATTTTCCGTTTCATACACAGGATTCACTATAGTTTTTACTTCTTCACCGTTATAATTATATTGTTCTATCACTTTCCAAGTATAACATATAGATATCATAAGATTTCCTCATCTATGATTTGTTTGATAGGTATAGTTACTGGTTTTTGTATGTCTTCAATCAATACCCATCTTTTGGTGTTAATATGTGGATATTTATCTTTTAGTTTATCTTTATAATCCATAGCATCTTCTATGTTTGAAAATGATTTTTCTACTTGAATAGTTCCGCCTTCTACATTGTATTCAGCATAATAAAAACCAAGTCTTCTTATGTTTCCATACTTATAAAATTTTCTTATGCCCCAAAAGTACATAATCTGCTTAAACATTATCCCACATCTACCACCACAACATATCCCTGGTTTTCGTAATGCTCTATCCAATTATTTAATTGTTTAACGTGTTCTTCTCCAGCGTTATATTTTTCTGTTAAATGCGGAAATCCTAAGCTACCACCACCATCACTAAACCCCACCCCAGTTTCATATACTTCAGTATCGTTAACCTTGTTTGATTCTAATACCCAATTAACGTAATCCTTCAATAATTCTTTACCTTTCACTATGTCACTTCTTGTGCATTGTGAGAATATTTTTAGCTGTACATCTTTTGGTGGGGCAAAAGCATTTAGAAAAGGAACTGTAATATCATCAGTACCACGAAGATAACCGTATTTAGTAGCATAAATAGAAAACGTCATCGTATTTCGAAGTTCCACACTGTTTGACCATTCTCTAATACGATGCGCATTGACTTTTCTTCTGGAATGTCCCGTATCTCTATTACCTTCATCACTGCCCCACAATCTTTTAGCTGTACTTCGTCTTGAGTGTGTAGTTTTTTAGCCTGCTGGTACGTCATTTATACACCCCTGTTTATATCTATACTGTAACTTAAACCAGTCTACGTCGTGTGTTCCTTCCCAATACTTTATTACACCATCAATAATATCAAACCATACTACTATAAGATCCCCACGTTTAATATCTTTATTTACAACCTTAATTCCGTAAGACCCACCATCTGCGGCATACCAAAGAGATCCTATTTCTATGTTTTCTATGCTAACAAACTCTTTAGGCATCAAACCTCCAGTATATATCCTTGCGGAACAAATCCGTTCTTAATACCTGCTAACTCCGCCTTAGCTTTCCACTCCTCCCAGTTTTTCATTACTACGTCTTGATAATGTACTAACAGTTTAATCATTTAATTTAATCTTTCCATATGTATGGTCTAAGTTTTTCAAACCATCTACTTTCGGGCCAATGATCTATTCTGTAGCGTAATGCTTGCTTTGACATGTTGTTATCCGCTGCCCAGTCGCTTAGTAATTTGGTCACTCCACCAATTGTGATTAAACGATTGCTCTTTTTATTTTTTTGCTGCTGTGCTACGTTTTCCCAGCGTACGTTACCTGGTTCGTAGTTTCCGTTGTTATCTATTCTGCCTAATGACGTGTTTTCTGGTTTGGGTCCTATATATGAATAAAACTCTTCAAACGAGTCTATCCATTTTTGATATATTTTTATACCTCTTCCACCATATCGTGAGTAGTTGGGCCTGGCGGGGTTTAAGCACCGTGCTTTCATAGCAGTCCAAGCTCGATATTCTGGTGTGCGCGGACCTTCTCTGGAAAACCCATGTCTATAGTTTCTACGATTGAACTGAATCTTCATGTTATCTCCCTTGGTAAGCGTTCAGGATACTACGATACACCTTCATGTTAGGATTGTATCGAGCATTACCGAAGTACTCGGCATCACTTTGTCCCAGAATGACAGAACAAGCAGCTGCGGTTGCTGAACTTCTACTAATACCCGCCTCACAGTGAACAATCATGATGTCAACATTTTTTACTTTGGCGGCCAAAATAAAATCAACAATATTATTAGCTTGCTCATTAGTAATCTCAGAGTAACCGTGCTCAATAATCCATCCCTTGGTTCCATCAACATCTCTATCCACGTCATCAAAATTCATCCTACAAATACCAAAGAAGTTCTTCTCTTTATGGATTACTTGAACAACATCATCACTAATACAGTTGGGCTTTGTTCCGGCAATAGAAATAACTCCTACGATAGCATCAGGATAACAATCCTGGATATCTTTCACAATACCTTTCTCAACTAAATCTCTTGAGTAAACCAAGAAGCGCATAGTTATCTCCTGTAAAGTTCTGGATGCTCCAACATATCCATTTCTTTGTCTTTCCATTTACCACCATTATCAGTAAGTTTACCATTATAGTATATAAAAATACCCTTAGGGGATATTACGTAAACTGTTCCTTCCTCATATTGATGCTTACAATATTTTATACCTCTTTCTTCACTGCTCATTTCTTTCCAATTAGGATACGTTTTGGTAAAATCATCCCAACTTTCACCTACTACATTACTAAGATACCCGTCGTGGGAATCTTGGTACTCTTTTCTTTCCTCATATTCACCTGTATCATTAAAGATAACTCGGTATGGTGTGCCCATTTATTCGTGTTCTCCTTCTTCTCCCCATTTAGGTGTTTTCCAATATTTTGGATCTCTTTCTATTGTGAACTCGTTTAATTCCTCATCAGTTAAACCAAATGCTTTTAACTTTTCCCTTAATAGAGGAAGTTTACTATCTTCTTCGTCAGTTCTATACCTATTTGCTGCAATGCGTGTGAATGTATTTCAAACTACAAAAGATCCAGCAGGTATACCCTGTCTGATTTCAGTTTTTCTCTGTGTTTCTTCTGAAATATTTTCTAATGACATTACTTTAGCTTCTTTAGCCATCTATCAAACTTAGGTTTATTTTCTCGAATAAAAATTCTTACCACATCTTCAGAAATAAGTGCACCGTCATTACTAAACACAGCTCCACACTTAGAACAAGATAAGAAATCTGTTACAGACGATAACTTTTTATTAAACAAGCAACGAGGACAGAACTTCATTAGCTTTTTTCCTTTGTTGTCCAAACATCTTTAATAGTATAAATACAACCAAACAAACCAAGTAAAAGAACTAAAAAGATTATAGCAATACTAACAACAGTTGGAATAATGATGATTATGTCTAACATAGCATTTACAATGAAATAATTGGTTTCAGGGATATCAAAATCATACTTTTTAATAATATCTATAAAAACATTTAAAGCAATACATATATTTAAATAGCACAATAACCAAAAAGCAGTATGAAGGGTTTTAACTGTGGTGCTCATTTAGTCTTTCCAATAGCAGTACAAACATCTGTGTTGACAAGGATGTCTGTTGTTGAGGAGTTCTGTTTTGATACCTAAACAAGCACAAGCAAACCTTTGTTTAGATCTACTTACTTCTGAATGAGACAAACCCATAGCTGCTAAATCCCTTGCTGAAACACATCCGAAACATTCCATCCCAGGTTCTCCGCATATTTCAGAGTTGGGAAAATATTTATTTTTGATTTCGTTTCTCAAAGAAAGAGGAGCATGTAATTGTCCGTTGTACATTTTGTTGATTTCATTATAATATTGTGGGGCCTTCTCTTTAAATCTATTCTGAATGTGGGGATACCAATCTAAAAACGAAATCCTGCTTCTTCCGTTCAGTACTTTTGGTCCTGCTGACATCATTTCAATAATACGCATATCAGTTGGGATGATAGGATCAATCCTTAGAACTACTTTCTCTGTTCCGAACTTTTGGGCCAAAGGAAGATATCCACCAAACACTACATCAGCATGACTTGGAACATTTGGTTCTATTTCAGAGTTTCCCCACCCTGTAATAGTACAATGTAATACCCAAGGAACATCTAAGTTAGAAATCTTATCAATGAAATCTCCAGTAGGATTTTTAGTAATAAGAATAACTCCATCAACAGTGTGCCGTTTAGGATACCAAATGTCCCAATTAACCGCAGCATCTCCTCGTTCTGTGATGCCTATTTTCATACTTTCTCCTTTGTTATAACAGTTCAGTAATAACTATTTAGATTTAAACTGAGTTGTTGTTTCCTGTCAAACTATTTATAATAATCCATAATTGGTGAACTTCTTCTTCTAATTTTGTTATTCTTTCCTCTGTGGGATTTATTGGATTAATAGTAGTTGTCTTTCTACAGTTGTGTACTTTAAAAGTTGATAACTCTTCATAACAATATTTACATATTTTAGCGTCATCTCCCGTAATAAAGTATTCTATCATTTTTGGTCTACATTCGTGCTGACCTGTAATAGAACTAACACGTGAAGAAAGGTATTCTCCACATTTGGAACAGATTTCGTTTCTGCTCATTTGCCCTCTCTTTTTTCGACTACCAAATTTTCTTTGGGTATCATAACTCACCAATACACATTCCATCATTACAACTCTTATCTTTTACAGCATTTCTTCATCTTCATAGTTATTTATTTTATAAAGAACATTCTCAACAGCTCCTATTGAATGAAACCCAATATTGTAGTTATGAGAAGGATCACTTATATTCATAAGTTCATATGACTCATTATTAAAACCAGTTACTTTAAAAATACACATAAAATATTTTTTGTTCTTATATGTGAGAACGTCACCCACTTTAAACTTCACAGCATCTCCTCTTCTTCGTTTGTCATTTCCCATGTTTCAAATAGTAATGTATCATATGTATCCCATCCTAATCTATTATTTTCTTTTGGAATAATAAAATGAACACATCTTTTAGAATCATCACCGGAAGGACCGTGATACATATTAATAGCAGTAACAATACATTCGTAATTATCATTAGGGTTGAAACTTTTATATTTCAAATATGGTTTACAAGTAACGCGGTCCCCAACTTTTAGGTTGTCAGCTTGTTGCTTTGTCATAACATTTCCTCATCTTCCATATTTTTTTCAAGTAGCATGATTTCTTTATATTTTAATCCATATTTAAAACTAGTAAAAAAGAATGATTCTTTATGTGCGTTATTCTCAAACTCGATAATAAGACATATTTCATTATTTATTTCTTGAACATCAATTATAGTTCTTATTCCGTCATTTCCATCATACCATTTATATCTATATCTTATGAAAGAACGTGGGTTATCTAAATTATACATTAAAGCATCTCCTCATCGTAATCTTCAATCAGTTTATAATCTTCAGCCATTGTTTCCTTGTATGATTGTAAGGACATAAGACCTTTTTTCATACTACATATATGGATATAACTTCTCCAAGGTTCTGAACTAAACTCTTCCTTTATGTTCACTATTGTATGCCGAATACTATACTCTTCATGCGGTAATTCATATATCATTATTTCTCTCACTTCAACAACAGTTCCTCTCATGAATCTGGGATAACTTATATCTTTCAATAATACATATTTCTTGTTAAGCTCTAACATTCTATACACGGACAGTATTGAATAACAGATGTAAATAGAGCTTTCTCTTGTGTTGGTCTTCCACAACTTACACAATGTTGAGAAGTTTTATTCTTCTCATAAACTATTTTTTTAGCCGCCGAATCTAAAAGTTTACTCGTAAAAGTCCCATTCATGAAGTCTTTTATAACATCTTTCCATCTATTAGTAACAGTATCAATAAATACATCTGGGGATACGGTACTTTCGTGTGGAGAAAGACCAAACGGGAATTTATCTCTGTTTTTATTGAATAAACATAAAGATGCTTTTTTAGTGGGTTTACCAGTAAAGAAATTAACTCTGATATCTAAAGTACATGTATTAACTTGCGGACAAACCTTTTTATCTGGGCAGCTACACTGCTGAATAGGGTGAATTTTAATCTTATCTACGAAACCTTTTTTATAACCTGAACCGTCAGCAGCTTCCCATATAACAAGCCAATCACATAAGTGTGTTAATATATATGGATTTTGGGTGGCTAAATACAGTTGAAAAGGTCTACTCATATAAACGTCAACACCAGAAATAAAAAATGGTGTTTGTTTACCTAAAAAGCAGGAAGAGTTATTTTTAACGAAATCTGCTACTTTGGGATCCATCTACTTGTGCGCCTCCTCCAGTTGTAGAATGAATACTACAGCATCATCGAAAGAATCAAAAGTGAGAGGAGGATTAGAGGACCAATAAGGCTGTTGAACGATAGTAAACCTACCGCAAGTTCCGTTCGTTTCTACCTTGTGTTCCCTCTCCTCAATAGTCCAGCTATCATGGGCGTAATGAACCACCATGAATGATCCCATAGTTCGTGTATCGAAATCTCTATAAGCCTTCTTTCTCCAACGCATCATTTTAGCCTCCTATTTTATGTATGGGTTCTCCTCAAAGATGCTCATAACTTTAGAAATAATAAATGATAAACCAATGAAAGAAAGAATTACGCAAATAGCAGTTATCAAATCATTTCCTCTTCTTGCTGGTCTAAAATATACTGATAAGTGTACACAACATGACCAGTACGCTTATTCTTTATTGTGTTAGTTTTAATCCATCCGTGTGTTTCAAGGATGTAGATTTCAGCGGCATTATCAGATGTTACAGTACAAATCATAGCAGTAAACCCAAGTAGTTTTGCTATCTCTTTCTTTACTGCTTGTAACTTTTTACCATAGCCTTTATTACGATACTCTTGCGATATTATCGTATCATGGGATACACAATAAGCGCAACATCCCGGCATCATAGATAAACTAAACCTTATAAATGGAATAGACTTATTGGGAATAAGTTTGCTTGGTCTGAAACTTACGGTTATGATGTTTTCTTTACTATCACTATTAATTCCTAACTCCCCATTTTTAGATTTAAAGAATCCAAAATAGTAATCATCACTATAATTTTTTAAATTAATCTTCATACTTGTCATGTGCTTATTCCAAATTTTAACTATATCTGTATGATATGTTTGTATATAAAGATCTATCATAAGTTTCTCCTTAGATGTCTACCACAACAGCCGGGTTGATAGGATCATATCTTTCGGTACATGTGGACGCATTAGCGAATAATACCCCGTTCTCATTCACGCAACCATAGGAATGATGAATATGCCCAAATACATGAACCTTAAGTTTAGTCAATAACTTGATTCTGTTATCTAAGTGACCACAACCCGCGTGTTCGTTATTATAAATACTATAATCGCACTTATTAAGAGGAGGACCATGCGTAATTAAAACATCCGTATCAAGAGGAATGTTTCCCCATATTTTCGCCATTCTGTTCTTTGGTCGCATGAACGCCCAATTACCGAATTCATGTGTATAAGGAGAACCATAAAATTTTATTCCGTCAATAATATGAAAACTATCTTGAAGATAGATAATAGATTTATCTTTACCCTTGTCAGTAAGAACCTGAGCAGTTAAGGTTTTACCTAATCGTTCTGCTGCTCTATCGTGATTGCCCGAGATAACAATCTTAGTTTTATGAGGAAGAGTTCTTAACCAAGAGCCGAAGTTTACTAACTCATTTTCGTTACCCGGAAAAGAATAATCACCAGCGAAGATGAACACGTCTCCATCTGGAACGTTTAATCCTGAGAACTTAGTGTGGATATCCGACATACAAACTAAACGCATGCATCACCTCGGAAGTTTGTTAACACATTTACAGTATTGAATAACGGTCATACACACATCTGTTCTTACAGTTTTATTACCACATACGATGCAGGTTTCCCTGACCTTATTCGCTTCATACGCTTCCATCATAGTTAGATTAGTATTTACTACAGTTATTTTTTCTTCGGCCGCCGAACAAAAATTATCATCTAAATCTTGTGTGTTAATAACTCGTTCAATGCCGTCCTTAACGAGTTTAGTATTGGTTGGTCCTAAATAAGTAATACGATGAATATCATCTTCAGCGAAAGAATAGAAGTTACCATTAATAGCGGTAGTGAAGTTACATTTAACTTTAATGAAATCACCAGCGGAAAACTTATCCCTTATCGTGTTGAACATTGTTCGCGGTACTTGTACCGTAATAGGATTGTTCGTAGTAGGTGGAACAGGCATGCTATTTGTAAATGTGGTTATGTATTGAGGTTTTAAATACTTATACAGTACGCTATTAGCATCCGTAGCGTTATCTCCTTGATAGTACATAGTTCCACATACATTACACGCTACTTCATAAGCATGTGGACCTGGTACATTAGCCCTGTTATACAGGTAAAGGGGTCCTTGGCACTTAGTACATTCTGTGCGGTTATAGGTAACGCTGGGCATGGTTAGCTCCTTGTGACGATGTAAAACCTGTCGTCAAGAAAACTAATCGCTTTCTTCACGTCCACCCAATTCAACCCACCGTTCGCACATCCTGGACGAGGAAGAATAATCTTTTTGAAATCACACTTGTTAGCGACAATCTGTAGTTCAGCACAACTTCTAATGATAAGATTAATGTCAGACTTATCCCTCCAATCGTTCTTGGTGGGAAGAGAAAAAATAAGATATCCTTTATCGAAAACTCCTACATTATAAATAATATTAACATGATTACCTGATTGCTTAATCGCTTGAGCAAGATTCACATCGATGCCAAGAAATTTATTTTTGGCGGCTAAAGCAATACCCCTACCCATCACAGCTTTACCGTCAGAACGAATCATTCCGTTAGTAGTAATACAGATAGCATCTGTATAGAAAGGAGGGTTAAAAAGGTCTCCAATGATTTCTTTCATATGAGTTGACCTGTCATCCTTGGTGGGTGCTCGTCTGTTCCTTGAAAGCTTTTTATTTCCTTTTCCGCCTCAGTTATTTTAGAACGCATAAGATTTATTCTCTCATTAAGAATGTTTATTCGTACAACATTATTTGAGTAATCTTTATAAAGGAAGGATAATTCTTCAGTGTCTTTACTTATTGCCTCAGTCGCTTCGTGTATTACGAAGTTCCAATAGAATATAAACAAGGAAGGCGTCATATGTTTTTTCCTTGTTTGTGAAAGTTCATTAAGAACTATAACATTTGCTTGCTTTGCTCGCGTATGTTGTTTGCTTTGCTCACAACATCTCCTCATCAACATCGGTTGTGTTTGTGCCAACCAGTTTATAATCATCTGAAAATTCTGTATTAATAAGCCCACCCTCAAACTTTTTTTCGAAACCGTTCCAGCTTACTACATAAAAATAAAGACCACCAAAATGTTGCTCTATTTTTTGTATGGTGTATATTGTATTATTTGCGCTTGCTTTCCAAGTTATCTTATCCCTTATTTTAAATTTCACAGCATTTCCTCCTCATCTTCACAAGAAGCAGGTATAAAATATTTTTCGTAAAAACCAATATCACTACCTATAAGATATTGGTTTAATGTTTCAGTAGGTTTAGTTTCTAAAGAAAATGTTATCATTCCGTCATTATTGATTTTAGTCACTACAAATATTTTTCCTTTATAGCTATCACAGAACCAACAATGACATTTAGTTTCATCGGGAGATTTCAATACCCACTTAGAACCTATTGTAGGATTCACAGCATTTCCTCATCTTCATCAACGTATTTGAAGAAGCTATTCCAACATTTTTCATTTATACCGCCAAACCTTATTTTCACATTTCTAAAATTAACAATGAATGTATAATTATTTCTATGTTCAAGTAGTTGTATCTTTTCCCCCACTTTAGCATCTATATGCGTATCATTTTCTGTTCCAACAATATCACCACAAATATCAAAATAATCTTTACACGATATTCTTTCGTACCACCCAGGTTTCAGCATGCTACCTCTTTTAGATTATTTTTTGGCGGGGCTGAAAAAATCATAGCCGTATGGTAATAAACTGACCATCAACATCAGTATAAATGATTTTCCTAATACCTACGTATTTAATATACCGCATACAGTACTCACAAGGTTTAGACAAACGAAGTATTCCAGAACGTCCAATACGAACAATAAAGATATCTGCTCCTCTTAAATCTGCGTGAGCATTAAGATCTGCATGAGCATTAAGGATAGCGGCCGCTTCGGCATGAATACCATGTGGCCATTTACGAAACAAAACAGGAAGACGATTACTCCACGCGAAAGATTTATTGTATCCACAAGAAATGATTTGCTTCTTACGAAAAATAACAGCACCAAGACGAGCCTTATCGTGCTGGCTCTTTTCCGCTTCTATGATACCGAGCTTGATCACTCGAGCATACATACACACACCTTTTGTTTGTTCGTGAATTGCTTAATAACTATATAATTATAACATCTCCTCATCTTCATCTGTGGGTATGAAATCTCTTAGGAAATCATACTCATACTCAATACAATCATAAAACGGATCGTTCCAATCGTTTTCTCTATTACCAATGTTAGCACATATATTGAAGCTACTAACCAAAACAGAAGTAGTTATGTCCTTTATAGTGTAGATTTGATTATTAAATTTATTTCTATACTTACCACCAATCTTTAAATGGCCTTTATAAAGCATCCTGTTCTCCTTTTAGAACTTTCTCTACGCTCTCCTTCAATAGATCATTCCTGTTTATCATTATATCATTACTGAAAAGTTTATGTAATGAAGGATGTACATCAAATCCTGTATGTTCTTTAATGATACTTTCTTTACTGTCTCCCCCGTTCACAAACATATATAGTGCTCTACTATTTTTGAGGTTGAACTTATTAAACGATGCGTCTTCTTTCTTATTTAGATTACCTTGATAGCACGGGTATGGTTTGTTAACTGGTATGATATGATGACCGCTGTTAGTAATACACAGCGTAGAAGAAATACTGAAAGCTGTAAAGAACCCCATTTTGAGTTCATCTACCATGTACACTACTGCTTTAACAAAGCAAGGATCATCTTTTATTACTCGGGCGGCCGAAGAAAAAATGTAGAACATATTCATTGAAATATTTTCAACATTAATATCAAAGTCACCATTAATAATAAAGTTATCACCTATATTACTAGGCATTAATTTATTCTCTTTACATAACTCTACCCATCTTTTAATCTCATCTACTGAAAGAGGGTACTTATTTAGATTTGTATCGTTCTTATTGAATGAGTAGTACTTACTTCTACTATCAATATAAACAATTCTATTAGGAGGAACAGTATACTTCACAACGAAAGCATTAATATGACGGTATACCTGAGAAAAACAAAGTTCGTAGTTATCATTCTCTAACCAAGCATTAGAAGTTTTCAACTTCTCCATAGTATCCATTTCCGTAGTATCATTTTCTGAATGTAACAAATAATACTTGATGTGATAGGTAGGAGTACCGGCGGTAGTAATTACTTTTTTTTCGTCAAAAACTAAATACTCTTCCATGTTTATTCCTTATTGGCGAGGAACAAAAAAAATACCCTACTAACTGCCGCATCAGTTGTAGGGTATTATCTCCGCAGATTATTTTGCACACAAGCGGGCACCAACGTGTGACTGACTTTTATATCTTCCCTTATAAGACGCAGGTGCCTCATCTTATAAGGTAGTACGTTTTATTGACACCGATGACACCTAACTCGGTTAGTCATCAGCATCCCGCCTTACAAAACGTACAAAACTATTGGCGGTTCTTAAAATATATTCGGGAGGGTAGGACTCGAACCTACGAGGTCCGAAGACAGGAGCTTTACAGGCTCTTCCCGTGGCCGCTTGGGTACCTCCCGCAATCGAGTAGGATCTTGTGACTACTTCTTGGGCTTGAACCAAGGTTTCCCCATTTCGTAGAGTGACTTACCATGTTGTAGGATTATCCGGATTGCCTACAACGTTAGTCGAAAGTAATCAAACGGTGATTTTAAGCTATAAGAAAACCTAAGTGTGTTTCCACAACCACTAACGCGTGGTATCTTCTTATACTCCTCGCGCGAAACCACCAAAGTCGTGATGAGGATCTTTTTACCAATGAAAACAAATACCTAGATGCGACCAGTCAGAATCGAACTGACACGCCCTTTCGGGCACGGGATTTTCCTGCTACTTCGGTTTTCACCGCCTTCCTTTACTTTTTAAAAGGAAGTTCGTAGTCTGGACCATGTCTTTACCATGCGCTTACGCGTTTAGGTAGCTCGTGTATGGTCTCTACACTCGGTCTTACGACCTAGCACGGTGTTGCCTCGGGGAGTACCCAGGGGTTTCGCCGTTTTAGCGAGCTGCACCTTCAAGGTTTCCTTTGAAGGGCTCAATATGGGTCAGAGTCCCGGGCGTCTACCTATTTCGCCATGGTCGCGTGTTCCACCCTGATAAACTTTTTATCTCCTTTCTTTTCCTTTTGTTTTTCCGATAGTTCATTAAAAACTATTTGGTTCTAAATCTTTCCAGCTGACTTCTTCGCCCAATAACCACGAGGTGGTTTTTCTATTCCGTAGTTATCACACCAGTTTTGTATTGTTTTATCAGACACACCAAATATTTTAGCTACTTTTAAAGTAGGCATACTCCAAATAAGTTCTTTTAATCTTTCCAAAGAAGGATGTTCTACTCTTCTTTGCGCTATATGTGCGCACTCCTGAGAGCAGTAATCATTGCAGTTATCTTTAACTTCTTCATTACATACTAAACATTTCTTTTTTTCTTTGGCTGTCCTTATTACTTTATTATCTTTTGATCTACTTGTAATACTGTTGACATTATGTTTCTCTATACTTAATAGAAACTTTTTATTTATATCTTTTATGAAATCAAGCACATCTTGTTCTGATGTTGTTTTACTACTTAGTATAGATGATACTAAAACACCACCTATTTTTTCTACGTTATAGTACGTCTTATCATAAGTTTTTGTTTGTACTTCTAAAGGCTTAATGTATCCGTTCTGTATCATTACACCATATTTACCAGCACAAGATTTTCCACAAAAAGGTCCTGCTTTATATTGTTTAGAGTTATGTATAAGATTTTTAGTTTTCTTATAAACTTTTTTACCACACAATACACAAGTTATTTCTACATCATTAGTTCTAAGATTTTCTTGTGATATATGAGTGTTCCTATCTATTATTCTTAGGTTATTCCAACTATTATTATAGAAGTTCCCATCAATATGATCTATGGTTTCCTTATTTGGATCTAACTCTCTATCTAATAAGTATTCAACTAAGAACTTGGGATAGGAAGTATATCTCCAGGTATCATCCTTATATTGTATCCTTACGAAACTTCTATTTTCTTTGTTATTACTGTAAGGGCCGTATATTCTTTTTATATTCTCTAACATTTTCCCCTCCTATTATTACTACTTTCTATAATATGATATATTTTCCTCTTCGTTAATCAATATTATTCATTGTAGCATCTTTATGATGCTTGTTTTAGCCGCCAAAATAAAAAAGAACCAAAGGTGTGCTGTTACGCCAAAGGGAAAGGTGGGGCTGTCTATGACAACTCCAGTCTTCTACCACATTTTGTCCAGCCGGCAAGACTATCACCCCACTTATCTTTCGACAGTACGAGGGTAGTTATGTAAGCCTGCTGGTGCTTCGTCCCACTCATTATCGGGTGGCTGCTTCTGAGCCTACCGTCCTTGGGTTCTTCATTCGTTCCTTAGAAACTATTTAGTTAACCTTATAGAATTTCATCACCACCAGATTCTTTCTTGAGAAACTTCTTAATTAGGTTTCTTTCTACCTTCCTTTCAAATTTCTCCTTATTAGTTTTTTCCTCATTCACTTTGTTATTATATCTCTTGAACATTTTCTTAGCAGATTTCTCGAGATATCTATATTCTTTCCTGGTTAAGTAAATATCTTTTTCGTCTATTTTAATGCTAATAATATTAGTTGTAAATACACCAACTCGGTTAATAAATGTTATAATAGCATTCCCTATGTGTCTTCTATATCTTTTTGATTCCTTAGAAATATTAAACCTTACCCATTTATCGTCTTCACTCTTAGCCATATGCTTCTTAATAACTTTTACGAATTGTCTTATCTTGGTGAACATTACTTCAAGCACTCCTTAAGAGCATCATCAATAAGTTTCATTTCTGCTTTCTCACAACCTTCCTTATCAGCTTTACAAAAGGATTCCTTAGCAGCCTTTCTGAAGTCTACTACCTTAATTAGTTTACTTTGACAATCAATACGTCTACTTCTACCTGTTCCACATTCCAAACTAAGTACAAAGGTACTTATGATTAATAGAGAAATAAAAAGTCCTGAAAATAGTTTCTTTAGGTCATCACCCATTTCAAAACCGTTATTCATCTTACATCTTCCTTATTTTGAGGACGAGTGCTACACATACAACAGCTAATAAGATAGCAATACTACCAGCAAGAGTGGGAGACATTAAACGCAACACTGTAACAGAGTTACCAATCCTATTGGGATACCTATACCAAGTACTATTGACCCTGCTACGAATCCTATTGCTTTTATTACGTCTTTAATAGTGTCATATTTTTTTACCGGCTCATTACCAAAATAAGTATAACCCATCATATCCATTAAGGATACGTAAACAAACGGCCCATCCTTATCTTCGTATACTGGTTTTCCATGCCAAAACTTTTTAGTGAAAGTAGGAGACATTACTTATTACACTCCTTGATGACGTCATCTACCAGCTTTGTTTCTGCTTTGTAACAGTTTTCTTTGTCGGCCGCGCAAAAATTTTCTTTACTGACTTTTCTAAAATCAACAACCCTGTTTACATGCTCAGTGAAGATAACAGACAACCTGATTTCACTGTTTACCATTTCGTAACTTCCGTCATTAATGATGAACAGGTTATCAAACACGAGTTTACTGGTAATAGCATTATCCAAATAATACTTTAGAAACTCATCACTGAAGTATTCATTATAATCAGCACACATATTAACATCAGGATCAATCAAATGTAAAAGCGCCGCGTTTTCTTCCATATCAAGAAACCACTGCTTATTAAGAAAATTATCTCTGAAGTCTGATACTGCTTCAATAATGTTTTTTCTAATACTACCTATAAAATTTTCCATATTACGCCAGTCGAAATCATCAAAAATTACAGGAAATACGTACTTGAACTTAAGGTTGTCCTTTGATTTTTTCTTGGGTACTTGTTTCGTAGCCATCTAAACACCCTTCTTCTTATAAATTTTTTCGGGGGGAGAGAAAGAATTATCACGAAGAAAGTTCAAGAACCATACATATCCAGCATGTTGTGTTGAAAGAACAACATCATCCTTTACCTTATTAAAATCAATCATAGGTACACCATTAGCAATGTATACAGTATTGATTTTTAGATTGTAATCCTTACCAGTGAATACGTCTTCTGATTTCACGCTGTACTTAATTGAATCATCCAAACTATCAGGAAGAAGAGTGAAGTTTTCAAGAAGATCCTTTTCAAGTAGACATCCACGAAAGTGCTTTGTGAAGTCGCTTCCATCAACTGACTTAGTTCTAATAATATTATACATAAATCCGATTTCATCACTCATGAAGTGAACATTAGTAATCTCATAAACCTCAAGAGGAAGTCTCATATCCTTATATTGCTTAGTTACTTGAATCCTATCACCTACAGTAAACTTTGCTCTCATCTTGTGGCTCCTTGGTTTTTTCTTTCGGCGCCGATTAAAAAATAACTATTAACCTACTTAATCTTCTTGAAGTACTTGGAGATGAACGCAGGAGTTACACACCAAATCTTCTCAGGGAAAGAACAGTGCGTATCAAAATACATAACAACACAGAAATCATAACATCTTACTTCATTTTGATTTCTACCATTCATCTCAATTTTAGTTACCTTACACCTTCTCCCCTTTTCTACAAGCGGACTATTATCTCTACAGTGAATATCAGGAACATCCTTAACTGCTATCACCCAGTCACCCTCCTTAAAGGGTACAGCAGCAGCAATCAGTGACCTTTCTGCGTTATCTTTGCGTCTTCTGTTCATTTCAATCTCTGCCTTACACTCAAGAATTACAGCCTCCCAATACTCAATAGCTTCTTTGATTTCCTTCTTGGTCATCTTTGTATCCTTCATCTGTTGTGTGGTTAAATAGTCTTTTTTGTTTGGTTTGTCAGACCCACATCCTGAAAGACAAAACAGGATATCCCTTAGCTACCACTGATAAGAGAGGTATCTCACTGTCGCCTCCACCCACGCTATAGCGTCTTCGGTTTCATAGGCTCCCTCTTATACTGCACATACCAGTTAAGCAAAGAGATGGAGATGGACGGAATCGAACCGTCGCTATTGGCTGCTCACCGGAAAAATCTTTCTATTTTGCAGTGGCCACCACAAAATAGAACGTGGGAGTTGAACCCACCTGCTCACCAATGCCTACCAAGCACCCCCAAATAAAAGACGTCCACCTTCTTTTTTAGTTATGCCGTAGCACAACAGGCGGGAAGATGGAAAAGACCGCAGAGGATTTATTTTTTGTTCTTCAGTTCCTTCTTTACTACCTCGTCCAGTTTATTAATAAACTCCATATTTATCCTTTCAAATTCTTTATTCAACTCTTCCAGTTTTCTTATTTCTTCTGGAGTCAGTGGCTTAGAGAGTTCATTCTCTTCTTCCGCACTTTGTCTTCCGTACGAGTACCCCATGAGGAATGAAAGAATAGCAGCGGCAATTATAAAGATCATCTATCCTCCAGTTTGCAGAGTACGCTGTAAAAGGACGCATCGTCAGGATGATTTGTGAAGTTCGTGTCTTGCTCTACCTTTGTTCTCTCCCACTCATTCAGCGGCACCTCGGTAGAAATACTGGTTGTAAGAGTACCATTATGATAGTAATCACATGTTAGAATGAGATCTACAGGGGAGTCATCCGTATTATTCACTTCGATGACAGTGGTCATATAGGTAGTACAAGAGGTGGACGTACACGTTTTGAAGTTGGGGCTGAAAGAAATAATCTCGTAGGAAGAACCGCATGATGAGAACGCAACAACTAAGATAAGAAGTAGGTTCTTGAGAGACATGTTATCCTCCATTTCGGAGGTTAAAGAAGAACTATAAGATTATTTTTTCCTACTTAAAACACTAATATTAATCTTATTATAGGTTTCAATAGTGCGTCTATTTACCTTTTTAACTTTAACTGCAACTTTTACAATAATACCGTCTAATCCCATTATATGCTTGTTATCATCATTATCTGAACACACAATCCTAAAAGCACCATCACCATCAAACCCATTCATACAATACGTATGCCAAGTACTTGTGGATAAAAAATCACCACTGACTTCCGCAGTACTCCACGTTTTGTTTACCTTTAAAGTAAACGTTTCTAGTGTACCATCGTTTGAAGGTTTACACGAAAGAAACAAAAGAGATAGGAGGATTAGTTTCTTCATACTTGTTTTCCTTTCGAAAGTTAGACATGAACTATTTAGAGTATTTCCTCGTTTTGGTGTACATCAGATGCTTCTACTACTTCTGCTAATCCGTGTTTTACCTGTATATTAAATACAGCAAGTTCAATAGAAAACTCACCAATATGGTTGGGAATATTAAAATATAACATATAATAAGTAGTAGGAACATCATTAATGTTAATGCCTTTACTTGGTATAACTTTAGTACATGTGGATGTTTCTCTTCTCCCGTCCCAGTCGGTCCACACAACGTTCTTACCAACCACTTGTTCTGCTGTGTAGTTCATTAAGATTATTTCTTCTTGCCATTCTTGATGAACTTAATAATATCTTCCATAGTGGGAGGACTAACTGTCATTTCATCAGTAAGAACCACCATATGCGGTTCATAATAGTTATGTACACGACCACAACAATGAACGCAGAATCCTAACTTTTGTCCGCTTGAAGCAAGACAATCGCCATTACATAGCGGACATCTCGGGGTAACATCGTAGTTCTTGACTGCTCGGATCATGGATGCTCCTTGTGGGAAGACCAGAGTTTGCATCTGGAATTGCCGGTGCCGTACTGGTTGTTTACTCGATTAGCATATCTTCCCGTATTCTTTTGTGGCGGCCGAAAAAAAAACTAAGTACGTTTTGCGTTTTCGCAGCACCACCTGCGTCATAGACCAAACGTATAAACATCTATCAAAGGTCCTACAGCAGGATTCGAACCTGCGAAGGGTGTTACCCCCTGGCAGCCGTCACGGCTCGCTGTGTACACCACGCCACCTTGTAGGACAGAAGGCGTTAGCTGTTATCCTTCGTTGTTCATAACCAGTACTTGCGAAATGCTTTTGCGCTGCAGACACTACTCACGTCTCGCTTTCGGTCACAACTTAGGAGCTAACGAGCAGGTTTTTGTTCGGGCTTTAAAAAGTCCTCCCGGAACCTACCACAAACCGGGGATGGTTAGGGTTGGAATCGAACCAACCTTGTTCTTACGAACGATAGAATATGAATCTATTGAGTGCCCACCACTCATCCTAACCTTGTTCGTTTCTTATACGAGCTTAAGTAGCTGAATCAGCTCTACGATATCCTTCTCATGTTGAGTATCTTCTGGACCATCATCATAAACAGCACGATTTTCTGAACATTCTCTACATTCACAAACAATATTAGTATCCATAAGAAGGTTAATCAGCTTCCTGATTTTTGCCTTATCAGATAGTTGGGTGTTTGTTCTCTCAGGAAGAACAAACATACCCAGTTGTTTTGCTTCCTTCATCTCAATAAGGTACTCAGTATTAGTAGTATGACAATTACAGCAAGTAAGAACACCACAAGCATCCCAACTACGAGCTGTTGGTTTACGGCAATTACAACACCAAAGATGCTTATTAAGCACGTAGAACTTGTAAGAGTAACGCTTCATCACGATTTTTTCGCCATGGTTATATCTGCCGTGGTGCATGCTGTTTCTCCTTTTCCACTCATTTTTTAAAAATTATTAAGTAATACTCAATATTAATTTTGTAAACTTTAGTTAAAGCATCTCCTCTTCTTCTGTACTGTTAACACAACGATACTTGTTATTATTTAGATAAATTTCAAATGTTCTTATACCAGAAGTAAAATTATATCCTACTTCTCTATCTTTTAATTTATCATTATAGTAGATTATGCCGTCTTTGATATTAATAATACTAACTGTGTGGTAATCATTCTTATATGTTTGTCCAACTTTAATCATACACATACAATGCATTTTCTCTTCTTCTTCATCCTCTTTCCACTCATTAAAGAAAATCTTCTTGGTGCATACATGATTTTTTTGGCAGGCCGAACAAAAATATTCTACATGAGTACTATTAAAACCAATAATAATTGCTTCGTCACTATCATTAGTACCATTTGGTCGAGTTACATATCTTTGTCCTACTCTCACAGCATTTCCTCTTCTTCATTTTGTTCTTCACTCTCCCAAGAAAGAAGGAAAGTTTGAAGAACAGTTGTTTCATTTTCTTGACATATTGAACAAAAATATTTTACAAAAACATCAGTAAAATCAATAATAATTGCGTAATAATCAGTTCTATTTTTAAATATATACTTTTGTCCCACTCTCACAGCATTTCCTCGTCTTCATTTCTTAACTTTCTTATATCAAGAAACTCACTTATAGTTCTCCTATGAACACCACCACAATTACTACACTTATATCGAACGTAGTCTTTATTTACTTCAGTTACCACATCTGGTTTTTCGTTGGGGTCGTTAGAATGTTTACTTATGTATGCTTGTCCTATTTGTATCATAACATTTGTCCCCTTCGGTTACGGATGTTATTCGTTTTACTCATAACATTTCCTCATCTGCATGTACAGATCCCTTTTTCACGTATTTAGCACTAATGACATAGTTTTCTGACGTCCAAGTTGTTGTATTAATATCTTGAAACTTGATGTGATATTGCTCTGTTTGGTCATCTACTTCTAAAACTATGTAAGTACTTCCTTTTAAATCCTTCATCCCAATTATGTCTCCTACTTGGAACTTCATAGCATCTCCTCTTCACAGCTCACATCTATTAAGAAATAATCTTCAAAAGTTTTTATTCCAGAAACTGGAAATTTTTCACCAGCGGGTAAATAAAAGTGATTGTCTGATTGTAATACTAAGCAATTGTATACATATTTTTCTAACACGATATTAATACTTATTATTTTAGCCCGAAAAATATTTTTAGACGCTACTCTATCAGGATAATCGTAATCTCTTATTTTTAATTTGACCACATCTCCTACTTTGAACATTATCTATTACTCCCTGTCGAACCCACTCTTGTACACATTACTGTTGTAAACATTCATACTTCTCAAACTATCCGCAATAGTTTCTAACTTAGTAGCTAATTCAAAATTATTGCTTTTAACTTTTTCACATAGAAAAAGTTTACACAAAGCACTCGTAGTAGTACATCCTTGTTCTCCAAGAAATTTACATTTAATTCTACTACCTACACCATCTCTATAAATTCTTCTGTGGCAACATCCAGGAGAAAGACTAAAATCATTATATTCTGAATTAAGCACTTCTAAATCAGTCATACCCTTAATACCATTAACTACACCTTCATTCGTGCTGCTTCTAATCTTTTTTATAATTGCTCTATCATTTTTACATAGACCGTTGCAATAATCACAAGGATTGTATTCTTCGAGTAAATCTGATGCTTGCTTAAGCAAAGCAAACTCTATTTCTTTCTTACTGAATACTGGTTCTTCTTGAGTGGATTCAAAATATGTTTTAAACTCGCCCAACGAAACAGTACCGCTGTGGTCAGATTTAAATTGTTTCATTACTACTGAAATACGCTTAGTAGTTTCCATGCTCTTAGTAAAAAGGTATGTATCATCTACTACATACACAGTACTTTTGTTGAACTTTCTTCCTTGATACCCGCTTGTTGTAAAATTTTCTTTTACTACGAATAATTTACCCACAATACTTTCTTTAATACTTCTGTATTCCTCTACACAAGAGCATGCACTTGAATCTTGCATCTTATGTTTCCTTGTAGATGTACTTCCCAAGTTTCATCAGAACTAAACCGGGAAGCATGATCTTTTTGCCGCCTTCTTTTCTTTCCGCCACTTCAATAAAAGCATTGATGTTACCCAAAGAAAGTTGTACTGAATGGGAACGATTAATAGAGTGAAAGTTAATCAAAATGCGAGCACGAATACTCTTAGGAAGCGCATTGAAAAGGGAGAGAATGATTCCCTTCTCGTCTACTACGTTTGGATATTCCTTCTCCGCGTAATAAATAATAGTATCGTTATCTTCTCTTAAACAGTTGGAAAGGTTGTACGCCATTTCCTCTACGTTTGGGTTCTCTTCCAGCAGGAACGGAAGAACGTGATGACGAAAACGATTCCTTGTATAAGCGTCTTTCTGGTTCGAGCCGTCCTCAATGGGAGTCCATCCCTTATGCTTCAAGTAAGAATAAATCTCACTCCTGTTAACGTTCAGCATTGGGCGAACGAACTTACCATTACGGAAGGGGATTCCACAAAACCCATTCAGACCAGAACCCCTACAGAAACGCATCAACATCGTTTCGAGTTGATCTCCTGCGGTATGTCCGGTCATAATATACTGGCAGTTATTTTTTTCGGCGGCTGAAAGAAGACCACCTAATCTTTCTTCTCGAGCTTCTTCTTCACTCACTTCCGGATCCAAATGTAGCTCAATCAACTCAAACTTAACACTTAAATCATCAGAGAACTTACGTGCCTTCTTCGCGTCCTCTCCCGATTCAGGTCTGATACCGTGATCACAATGACAAAGAACAACTTCTAATCCACACTCAATAAGTACTCCTGTCAGTACCATAGAATCCTTCCCACCCGAGAAGGCTACCAGTACTTTATCACTCTTGCTAATAGGGATTTTCTTGAGGTTGCGGAGAACTTTATGCGTGATGTTCAACATTAGGTTCTCCTTTTCAGCAGTTAAAGAAGAACTATTAATTTTTACTCGATTGTTGTTGTACTCCAAAACCTTTCAGCTTCTTCAACTGCTTTACTCATAAATCTATCCAGAATCTTATCAGATACTATTTTTCTAATAAGTGCAGATTCACTTAACAATAAAGTAGGTGTATCTTTTAGACGGGCATTACTATTATCGGTTCTACTACAAAATACAGACAATCTTCCATTCGAAAATCTAATAGAAAATCTATTTGGTAAATACTTGTCGGTGACATCAGACAGTACGAATGACGCTGTGTAATCTACCTTAAAACCAATCCCATTAAGACATTCCTCAACTGCTTTGATCCTTCTGTTAGCTCTCTCCACGTCCGCATACACATCAGTATGCTTCTTCTTAGCTTCCGCGATGAGGGAAGAAAGTTCCTCACCGATGTCGTCTGATTGAGTCTCATCAACTACTTCCCAAAAATTATCTAGCAAATGCGGATGTGCTACATAAAAACTTTCTTTTGTGTTTTTTAGTGTAATAAGGTAAGTTAAATCCTCTAAAATTTTGCTCTTAGAAATAATTTCAAATATACTGCCCTTATACTTATGTCCATTATAGTTTTTAACGCATTGAACTGTCATACCAACTTGTGGATTAACGATATGCTTCAGCATGTTCTCTGTCTTCCTTCCCGTCAGGGAGGTTACTACCATCCGTCAGGATAGTAGGTGGGTGGCGTCAGCCTTCATCAGTTAAACAATAACTACAACATTTGCTCTCTACGTTCGCGGATGTTACTCGTTACACTCATAACATCTCCTCGTCCTCTGTACGTACAGATCCTTTTTTCACGTATTCAGCACTAATAACGTAGAATTCTGAGGTCCAAGTTGTTGTGTTGATATCATGAAACTTAACGCGGTATTGTTCAGTTTGATAATCTACTTCTAAAACTATGTAAGTACTTCCTTTTAAATCCTTCTTCCCAATTATGTCGCCTACTTGGAACTTCATAACATCTCCTCTTCATATTCGTTATCTATTAAAAATCTGGCTTCAATATTTTCTCTACCAAATATTTTAAACATTTCACCAACAGGTAAATGAAAACGAGTGTTAGCTTGCGTTACTAAACAATCGTATATATATTTTCCCGATGCCTCTGTTATATAAATACTCATTATTTTAGCCCGAAAAATATTTTTAGCCGCTACCAAAGCAAGGTAATCACAATCCCTTATTTTTAGTTTGATTATGTCTCCTACTTTGAACTTCATAGCATCTCCTCATCATATAATATTGAACTACCTAATATTAATAAACGCTCAATAAGAGCTATAGGATGCATTCCTGCATCTCTATTATCATCTTGAGTTACATTATAAAGAAAATAATCATCCTTTGTTACTTTTCTTACTTCGTACCTAATATTTTTGATGTTTTCATCTGTTTTACTATATTTTAAAATATCACCTACTTTGAATTTAGCCACTATAACATCTCCTCTTCGTCTTCTACCTTGATAAACGCAATGTCTATATAATTTGCGTCATAAAGGATTTCCTTATTAGTATTACTCATGCTTAAGTATTCTATGAAATAAAGTCCTCTTTTTGGATTTACACCATTAACTTTATAGATATCATTTCTTACGTCAAACATATAATTATTCCACTTTATTGGTTCATTTTTACCTTTAAGAATGTCTCCAGTTTTGAACTTCATAACATCTCCTCATCGTTCACTAAATGATAGAAAGGTTCCTCTTGTTCAGTTAGATAATCTCTAAGAAGTATTCCGTCTCTACCAACCCACTGAATAATGTATTTATTTTCTTCTCTCCTGATAACTTTATAGATAATATTCTCATACGTACCCTTAAAATCATATACTATTCTATCACCAGGAGTAAACTTCACTTATTCACCTTGATAAATACGTTATTAATAAACTCTTGTGAGTATGAAAGAGAATGAAGACTTGGTTTGCTCATGTTAATAACTTCATAAATACCATCACGATTATTTACTTTAACTATTTTAAACTTAGTGTTCACCATATTCCAATCAATATCATCCCATCTTGTTTTAGTACCACAAACAACGTCACCTTTTTTGAACTTCATACTTTTTCTCCGCCGGCTGAAAAAAATTTACCAATTCTCAGTATCTATTGAATACTTATTGTTGAAGTCTTTATTAGATAGAATCTCAAATCTATTGCCATACCTAATAACCCAACAACCAATAACAATGTATGCTCTATTTGTATATTTATACATAGTATTATTAGGTGTGTAAATCAGTGATAGTTTATTATCTGGACATTCACCTACCACAGCATCCTTCCCAACAAACTTCTTCATCTCTTTATAATTGCCCGTGAACTGGTAAGCTAAGAAAGTCTCCCTGAGGCTTACTTGTACACCGATTTGTGCCATCATATGCTCCTTTTGTATCCTTAAACTTCATCTACTATAAAACTTACAAAATTATTAAGATCATTCTTAGGTAATGTATGAGCATGTAGTGATAATGAACTATGTTGGCAGGAAAAATAACAATCATTCTGCTTAAGAAGATTAGTGATCTTTTTAACAGCGGTATCATCACATATAAAACTTACTTTAAATAATATTTTTTCTTTATCCAGTCTAATAAAAAGCAGGTCAACCACTTCTACGCATTCATCATTATGAAAAATGAAGTAAGATTGTGGATAGATCTTTCCTACCTTCATAGTACTTACCTTTATTTTTTATTTTCGCGGGGGCTAAAAAAGAGTATCAGGATAATACTTTAAAACAAATGCTTCATTACTCATATAATCAATACTATTGTTCTTCTTAATAATCCATTCAGTAGAAGCTAAAACAACATCACCGAGATGAAGACAAATCACAAGATGACCATGTTCGTTTTTATATACATCACTTGCAGATGCACCGCAGAACTTCTTACACTCCTTTACATTTTTATCGCTTCCCAAATATTGGTATGCTTCGATAGAAGCCTGCTCTCGAAGACGGTACAGCATCTTTGGTTCCTTTATTGGTTTTACGAACGTTAAAAAAGAACTAAGAAGAGATTAGGAAGGAGGAGGAGAGGAAGGAACGGGTTTACCTGCGGTTTTTAATCAACATCATTTTTTGTTAACATAGCCTCTATATCTTCTCTAAGATAATGTTCCTCGGTATGACAGTTAGCACACAACATAACGCACTTATCAAGTTCAGTTTTTAAATCTTCCCATTTTCTACAATAACTTAGTGATAATGTAAGTTTTTTTTGTGATGGGTCTAAGTGATGGAATACAAGAGCATCTATACATTTATCATAACCACATTTCTCGCATTTTCCGCCCTTATATCTTATCATTTTTAGTTTAACAGTGTATCTTTTTATTCTACTTGTACACGTGCTACATTGTTTTACTCCTTTACCGTCGTTTCTTATATATCTAAATGGTTTTTTACAGAAGATACAAGGTTTTGTTGGGGATCTGTCAACAAGTAGGTCTCTATTTTTATGGAGCTCAACATCGTCTAAATGTATTTTTTTGGTGTTTTTAGACCCGTAGGGTGAGCATTCTAAACAATATATTCTATTGTGTAGATTATGTGGTTTTCCATCTATCTTTACTAAAGTTCTAAAACTTGCTCCACATTTAGGACATATTTTCATTATAAGTAATCTCCTTAACTTTGTAAAAAAAAATAGTTAATAAAATCAACAAGATACGATGCGCTGAGAGAGATTTGAACTCCCGTTCTGCCGGTTCGACTGGTCGCTGCTTTCACAACGTTCGGACTATCTCATCACCTTCGGCATTACCCGGTTAGGTGCGGGGCGTTCAAGCTGGTATTACGTGAGACTTTACTCACACCCAGTAGTCTCTGCACCTTCCTCCAGTGTACTGGAGGCTTGGCTCAGGATTGCCGTAGGATTTTCATCCTTTAGGTTTCCCTGAATTAACCCCGTTCATACCCAAGAAATTTCTTTCTTGGAGCACCCTTAAGAATGGGCCGGCGGCTTTAGGCCAGGCTAAGCTATCAGCGCGTGAACTAACCATCTAAGCTAATTATAATCTTTTTCCTTTCTTTTGTAAACCAACTTTTCCTTTTCTTCTTTCTTTTCCTACTTCATCCTGTTTCTTCCTCCTTCCTTCCTTTTCCTACCGTTTTGTTCCTTCCACTCACCTTACTTCCACTCATTCCTCAAAAACTATTTAGTTCCGCCTATGATCCTGTAGGGAGTTGAACCCTATTCTCCACTTTGAAAGAGTGGGATCCGATCCGTTAGACGACAGGACCAAGTTTTCGTTCGTTCCTTACTAACTGTTAAAGCATTTCTTCTTCACCATTTTCAGTATTTTCAGAAAGATATCCTGTACATACCATATTATTTTTAGCGCTATCCCAAAAGAAACCAGACCCTATTGCACATGAAATCCAGCTAATATTACCCGTTACTATAGTATTAAGAAATTTACATCCTTTACAATACATTATGTCTCCTTGTAACTTTTTTATGGCCGTCGAAAAAAAAAATAGCTGCTACCAATCTTCCATCAACTCTTCATTATACTTACGCTCGTAATCGTTCTCCGCCTTCTGAAGAGTGAGCTTCTTGAACTTGATCCAATCGGGCAGTATTGAGAGAGGAACACTGTTATCGAAAACAGACTGCATATCTGAGAAGATGTGTGTATGAAGTAGAGAAGAACAAATGAGTTCTCCATTCCTCTGCATTTCTGAAATTTCCCCGTGTTCGGTCAGACAAGAAAGACAAACTCTCTTATTCATTTCGTTTCCTTGTAGCATCTTAGATGCTTGGTTTTTTCTTCGCCGGTTAAAAAATAATTATTAGTTTACTTTGATACCCACCAATCTTTATTTTGAACTAACTTATGAGCAGCGATTGTTAGTCTTTCTCTTGGTGCTCCAACATACTTATATTGTTCAATAAGCACAAGATACTTCAACCCAGTTTTTTGAGATATTGTGATATCCTCTAGTATCATTTTCTTAATACCATAATATTCCGTATCGTAACATAATACGGAATTAAGCGGAAGATTAGAAACTTCTAAAGTATCCATCTTATCTCCTTGTGCTGGTGTGTTGCCGTACACCAGCGAGCTTTCCCGACGAAGCGACACCAACAAATGTTTTTTAAAAACTATTTATCGTATCTTTCTCCATATAAGAGTTTCAGTTTTTCATATCTTGCTACTTCATTTTTGTAATAAGTTTCAAAAATTTCTTTTTCCTTCTTCCATGTTTTTTCTTCCAAATCCATTCGTTGCTTTTCTTTATAAATAAAGAAACCCAAAGGAACTAAAACGAATATGGCGATAACAAACAGCATAAAGATCGCATAAACCATATGTTTTCCTTTCGTTATATAGGGTTTTCTCCGTCAAATATTACACTAACTCTGTTACTTATTTTAGCTAAAGGTGGCATTTCTACTTTGTTAACTATGTTTCTCTTAGTAACAATAGTAGGATCTTTACGAGCATTATGCTTAGGAGGTAGAAGATCTATCTCTTCTGGCGTAAAAGGTGTTTCCACTACTTTCCTTTGTACGTATGTTCCTCTCTTAAACCAGTCAGGATAATCATTCCAGTTAATACCAATTTGATGAAGCATTTCATTCATTTCAGAAGTATTTTTATTCAATAGTTGGTTATGGCTAAAGTAGTATCTTGATGCTTGTTGAATACTGTTCTTGGTAGCGTCTAACTCTCTCCATAAAATAGTATTTACAGCTTCTTCTTTGTTTGGAACGTTCCATACTCTACAATCAAAGGAAGGTTTACTTTCTATTTTGTAATCTGGAAGATGTATTCTTTTATAGATATCAAAATATAACGAAGCTAATGCTGATAAAGTTGAAACTATTTTTTGTATTCGGCCCCCAAAATAAACTTCACTTTGAATATTATCACTATAAATGATAAGAGAAATCTCATCACTTTCAGTATACCCTATTCTCGCATTACTTTCTTGTACTAACGAAATAGTAGTTCCTACCATAATATCGTGTAGTCTCTTATCATAAGGTCTGTCTAACTTATTAGTCCAACCACTAAAGGATCTACCATCCAGCCTTACACAAATAGGCAGTAAAGGTATTAGTTTCCTTTGTGCTTCTATATTTTCATACACTTTCATTCTATCACCGAGACTATCTTTCATATTAAACCTCTATCCACCAAGCCATAGGAAGAAGATTATGTTTCCATCCTAATTCCTTTAGTTCTACTCCTTCTGCTCCCGGTCCTTCTCCCGGAGTATGTTCGCACCATAATTCCCCTTTGTATGCCTTAATAAATATTTTATACTTATTCAGTATTTGTAATCCCTTAATGATATTATCAGCTTTCTGTTTTTGTGTCATGAATCTCTCGTTTTCTTTCTGTCTCCCAAATTCACTTTGGGATTGATTAACCCTGATTACTTATTCCATCG
>Ga0265297_10000532_pt1 | contig 110385 bp, 127 predicted proteins | sample Munlanlwell13791_FD_192502 | JGI IMG/M metagenome (GOLD analysis project Ga0265297, IMG submission 192502) | Leachate microbial communities from a municipal landfill in Southern Ontario, Canada - Leachate well 137-91 | ecosystem: Engineered > Solid waste > Landfill > Unclassified | place...
AGGCCCAGAAATATCTTTTGAATTATTATCTTTAGGCAATAAATTATTCATGCTGCCGATGTCAATAAAGGAAAGTACAAATTTGTCTTTAGACCATGGCGATAGTAAAATAAAAATATGTGGATACCTTAGACCAATTAACTCAATTTATAACGAAGTTATATCTATAGCAAAAAAATATAAAATAAATGGTTACTTTGCTGCCGAAGGAATACTCTACGATACAAATAATAAAAATTGGAAGATTATGGAAGCGATGACTAGATTTACCGGTAGCTATCCAATGATAAATGCAGCATGTTATCCATTTAATGCTTTTTACGCAATATTCCAATATATTGACAATAAAAAATGGCTACCAGAAAAAAACAAACACCGAGTAGTAATACAATTGCCCGTCTTTAAAAATAACCTTCAGCAGGCAGAAAAAATGGTAAATAAACTTAAACAATACAAATGGGTAGTTTCCGCTCGCGTTGAAGACATGTCAAAATTACCGCTCTCTTTAGATAAACGAATACGGGTGCAAATTACGCTTAGAGTAGAAAAAAACTTCTCTAAACAACTTGAAATACTAGAAAAAACATTAAAAAATCAAGAAATAACTAAAAGAATATATAAAGCTATTAATAAAATCGACACATTGTTTCCCGAATTAGTTTATAATAAAAAAATTAATAAATGAACTTCGATAAATTTCCAAAAGATTTCTGGAAGGAAACTCAAAACTCTATTGAATTTATTCCTACCAGCTTAATACCAAAAAATATTCACTTCACAGCGATTAAGATGTTTATTTTCAGAAACGAAAATATTCTCTTAACTAAGGTGCCGAGAGGGTGGGATATTCCTACTGGTCATATAGAACAAGGCGAAACATTAATAGAAACTGCCCGAAGGGAAACAAAAGAAGAAACTGGAGCAAAATTAATTACAGCTCAATTTATTGGTTATTTTAAATTACTGAAATTAAAAGAAAATAAAGAAAATAAAAGGTACCCTAAAATCAGTGCAATTGCTGTATTTCTGTCTACCGATTTCAAAATTGGACCACTAGAAAATAAGTTTGAAGCGACTGATAGAAAATTACAAAAAATAAACTCTATTCAAAAAATTCATCATAATTGGACTGATTTAATGGAATCTGTAATGAGGTACGCTTACTCTCTATCAAAAAATTATGGTAAAAAAAACAATTTATAAATGTGCCATCTTCGGAATAGGTGCTCAAACGTTAAATTTTCATATTAAAGCTATTGAGAGTTTTTCTAATATAAAATTAATAGGTGTAATAGAAAAAAATAAAAACAAATTAAATAATTTTTTGAAAAATAACGAAAACATAAAAGGCTATAATAATTTTAATGAATTTATTAAAAACAATAAAGATACTGATTTTGTTATTATTTCTACTTCACACGATTCTCACTATGAAATATCTAAAAGAGCTATTCTCGAAGGATTACATATTTTAAAAGAAAAACCGTTTGCCATTTCTTTAAAACAAGGAAAAGAAATAGAAAAACTTGCTAGGAAAAAACGCGTTCACGTATTGACAATCACACAAAGAAAATTTCATCCAGCATATTTTAACTTTTTTAAATTAATAAATAAAATAGGACGAATATTTTATATTGATATAAGGTATACTTTGTTTACAAAAAAGCAATCAGAAGAATGGAGGGATAGTAAACAATTAGCTGGAGGAGGGTGCGTCATTGATATGGGTTACCATATGATTGATTTGTTAATTTGGTATTTTGGATTACCAAACAGCATAATTGCTAAAATATCTCGTAATGGCAAAGAAAACACTATATATAACACAGAAGACACTGCAAAAATCATGTTTAATTATAAAAAAGAGAATAACAAATTTTGGGGATCAGCCCTAATATCAAAAGTTATGTCTCCAAAACAAGAACAATTTAATGTGTACGGCACAAAAGGAACTATCTGTATTGGAAGAGGAAAAATTGAATTATTCTCTCCTAGTGGAAAATTAAAAAAGTCTTTTATCGGGGAAGATGATTGGCTATCATCATACAAAAACCAGTTAGGATATTTTTTAAAAACAATAAAGGAGGAAAAATTTAGTAATGACCCAAAATTCCACTTGAACCATATGGCTTTTATTGAATCAGTTTATGCCTCCAATAAACAAAAAATCTATATTAATCCTAAAAAAATCATAAATTAAATATGAAAAAAGACAAAATAAAGGGAATAATTTTTGATCTAGATGGGACTCTATTTAATAGCGAATATTATCAATGGCAAGCATGGGCAAAACCATTAAAAAAATTAGGCATTAAGCTAACTAAAGAAGCTTATTGCTACTATGCAGGGAAAAATAGAAAAATAATAGAAAAGGGATTCATAAGAAATTTTAATTTAAAAATAAGTAGGGGAGTTCTTCTAGAAGCTAAAAAAAAATTAATAGAAAAATGGTCTAATGAAAAAAGTATAGAGTTAATGCCATATAGTAGAGAATCTGTAGAGTTTTTCGCTAATAACCCAAATTTTGTCATTGCCTTATGCTCTGGAGGTAACAAAATAGAAACCATTGCTAAATTAAAAAATAATAATTTTTTAAAATATTTTTCGATAATCATTTCTAGCGACGATGTTAAAAAAGGCAAACCAAATCCTGAAATCTATTTATTAACTATTAAAAAAATGGGGTTAAAGCCTAAAGAATGTTTAGCTCTTGAAGATACTCAATATGGACTAATGGCTGCAAAAGCTGCTGGAGCTAATTGTTTTTCTATCCCCAACGAATACACCTTAAATCAAAATTTTTCAAGTGCAAACAAAGTACTGTCCTCACTAAAAGAGGTTATTGATTTCTTTAAAACTAAATCTTAATAAAATTATAAAATGAATAAGTGAACCACATAGAAACAAGAAGTAAGAACAACTTTCAATATCTATCATTCAATATGATAACAATATATAGGAAAAAACTTTCGCATAAGTAATAAAATCGATAACGTTATAGATTAATACTCAAAAATAGATATTTTATCTGAAAAGCATAATAAAAATTATGATAAAAACGATTATATTTGATTATGATGGCGTGGTGAAGAAATCTCAAAAATTATCCCTAGACATTGTTGACTTATATAAAATTTCTGTTGAAGAATACGAAAAATTTATTCCTCACTTAAGGCCAATTATAGAAAAATTTGATAAAGGCCTCGTAACCGAGGAAAAATTTTGGATAGAATTTTCCGATGCGATGGGCAAGGTTATGCCAGAAAAATGTGGAGAAAAGGCTAAAAAAATGTATAAAGATAAATTTGTATTTTTTCCTAAAGTAATTGGGTTAATTGAGAAATTAAAAAGGGAAGGATTTCGATTATCAATTTTGTCTAACATGTTTCCTTATCAGGCAAAAATAATTAAAGAAATGAACGGGCACTCTTTATTTGATGATATTTTTTTCTCTTGCGAAAAGGGGCTTAAAAAACCAGATTTGGAATTTTACGAATTAGCAATTAAGGAAATGGATGTCAAACCACAAGAGTGTCTTTTTATTGACGACAAAAAAGAAAATCTTTTGCCAGCTGAAAAATTAAGAATGAAGACAGTTTTAGCAAAAAATCAAAAACAAATTGTCGAAGATGTTTGGGCAATTATAAGATCGAAAAATAAAATTTAAAAACACCCTAGAGGAAGGATTCTAGATATTCCTTAGTTTATAAATTAAAAGTGGACACCATGTCTTGCTTTGTTGTTTTTAAAGATATAAAATCTAGTTAATAAATATGGAAGAAATCGAAGTTAAATTCTTGAATATTGATCCTGCTTCAATAGAAAGCAAACTAAAGGCTATTGGAGCTGAAAGAATATTTGAAAAACTTTACAGAAGAAAGGTATTCGACTACCCAGATTTAAGATTGCATAAAAAGGGGGCATGGATACGCCTTAGAGATGAAGGAGAAAAAATAACTCTTGCCTACAAAGAAAGAATTGGGATGAAAACATCTGACGGAAAAACTAATGATGATTCAATGGAGGAAATTGAGATTAATGTAAGTGATTTTAACAAAACAGCAGAATTATTAGATAAAATTGGCTTTATTGAAAAATTCTATCAAGAGAATAAAAGAATAAGATACCAGCTTGACGATATTGAATTTGATATCGACTTCTGGCCTCAACTAGATCCTTATTTAGAGATAGAAGCCCATTCATGGGAAAAGATAGATGAGGCCATAAAACTATTAGAACTTAATCCTGAAGATAAAAGAATATTTTCAACTAATCAGATTTATAAATTAAAAGACATAGACGAACTTGACTACAAAGAAATAACTTTTAATGGATTAATTAAAAAATAATATGATTAAACCAGAAAGATTAAAAGTAGGGGACACAATAGGAATAATTGCTCCTTCCCGCCCAATTAATGAAAAGGAGATATTGCCTTGTATTAAAATATTAGAAACTAGAGGGTTCAAAGTTAAGTTTGGGAAAAATATATACAAAAAATCGTATTACTCTGCTGGTAGTACTAAAGAAAGAGCGTCTGATTTAAATACAATGTTTAGAGATAAAAAGGTTAAAGCGATCATGTGTGCTACAGGAGGAATAGTGTCAAATCAATTGCTTGATTTAATTAATTACGAAACAATCAAGAAAAACCCTAAAATATTCATAGGCTATAGCGATATAACTGTCTTATTATTAGCTATACACAAAAAGACAGGACTTATTGCTTTCCATGGTCCTAATCTCCATAGTTTAAAAAAATTAACCAAAGAAGCAGAAAACTTTCTATTTGATTTACTAATGGGTAAGAAATCACAATATTATCTACCATCTGAAATGGAGATTATTAAAAAGGGAAAAGCTAAAGGAAAATTATTAGGAGGGAGCCTTTATTTAATTAATTCTCTACTAGGAACAAAATACACACCGAAATATAATAAGAAAATTTGGTTCTGGGAAGAAGTAGGGGATTCTCCTGCCTCTTTAGACCAAAAACTTAATCAGTTTAAGTTATCAGGCAATCTTAAAAACATTTCTGCTATGATTATCGGAAACTTAGCAAATTGTATAGATAAAAAATACAAAGAAGATAATCGTCCCATAAATGAAATTATCTTAGAACTAACAAAAGAATATAATTTTCCTATTATTAAAGTTCCATACTTTGGACATAATGTTTCCAACTTTTATACTTTTCCAATAGGAATCTCTTCCGAGATAAACACCGAGACTAACGAATTTAAAATGATAGAAAGTCCCGTTTTGTAAATCTGATAAATAAGACTGCAGTCTCAACCTAGACCAGTAAGCGTTAGCTGCTGAATTCATCTATTAACAATAAATCGATAAAACTATATAATGTTTATATGGCAAGCACTGAAATCATAGATATAATTGATAAAAATAATAATGTAATTGGGTCAGCAGATGTTAATACGGCCCATGAACAAAAACTTATGCACCGCGTTGTGGGCGTATTTGTATTTGATGCCAATGATGGCAAACTTTACTTTCAGACGGGTAACAAATACGGCAAATTAGATATTGCGGTTGGTGGACATGTTAAGCAAGGCGAGACATACGAAGCTGCGGCTCAAAGAGAAATGCATGAAGAAGTTGGGTTAAAAACGCCTCTTCAACATATTTCTACGTTTCTTCCTAAAAAATCTCGCTTCAATCACTATTGGGCGGTTTATGAGACTATCGCTCCTCAAGGATGGAAATTTAAAGAAACAGAAGAGGTAAAAACTTTGGAGAAAAAAACTCTATCAGATATTATTGCTATGATGAAGTCACGTCCAAACATATTTACTCGTGGCTTTAAAAATGTAATGAAAGAATATATTCGCATAAAAAATGATAAATTTTGATAGAAAATTGATAAATTATTGAATATTTCTTAAAAACAAAAAGGTGATTCATAACTTCGCTTTTTGTTTCTTTTTTGATATAATGAATCCAATACAATATAAATCATGATTATGAACAAAAAGAAGACTATCTTAACTGGAATGAGACCAACAGGGAAATTACATCTTGGCCACTATGTTGGAGCATTAGAAAATTGGATTGAATTACAAAAAACATATAATTGCTATTTCCTAATCGCTGACTACCAAGCACTAGGGGATTATGCTGAAGATATTAGCAGAATCAGAAACTCTGTAATTGAAGTTGCCCTAGACTGGCTTTCAGTTGGATTAAATCCTAAAAAGAACAATTTTGTCATCCAAAGCTACGTTCCTGAATACTCAGAATTAACCATGCTTTTAAGCATGATTACTCCTAAAGGAATGGTTGATAGAAATCCAACCCTTAAATCAGAAATGCTTTTACAAAAAGATGTTTCTCTTGGTTTCTATAACTATCCTGCTAGCCAAGTGGCTGATATCCTGTTATCCAAGGCTGATTTAGTCCCAGTAGGGGACGATCAACTCCCACACGTTGAATTAACTAGAGAAATAGCTAGAAAGTTTAATCGAATCTACGGTCACGTCTTTCCAGAGCCAGGAGCGTTAGTCGGAAGAGTGCCTCGATTAGTTGGAATAGATGGCAAAGCCAAAATGAGTAAAAGCTTGGGTAACTGCATTTATTTATCTGATTCAGAAGAAGAAGTAATCAAAAAGGTTAATAAGATGTATACCGACCCAACCAGAATCAGGGCGACTGATCCAGGGCATATTGAAGGAAATGTAGTTTTTGTTTATCTTGACGCTTTTTATCAAGATAAAAAAGAACTAGAAAATCTTAAAAACAAATACAAGAAAGGAGAAATCAGTGATGTAGAGATTAAAAGAATATTAAGCGAAATCTTGAATAAGCTATTAAAACCTATTAGAGAGAGAAGGGCATACTATGAAGCACATCCAAGTGAAGTTAAGAAAGCTTTAATTGATGGGACCAATAGATCTCGTAAAATTGCTCAAAAAACAATTGCAGAAGTAAAAAATGCAATGAATATTTCAAAGTATGAAGACTTGAGTAATATTAAGAAAGCTATAAGTCAAAAATAGATTTCTTATGTAAGTCTATGAAAAAAGTATTTCCTCAAAAACTAAAAAGAGGAGATGAGGTCAGAGTTATTGTTAGCTCAAGATCTTTTAGCCTTCTTTCAGAAGAAACTAAAAATATTGCGAATCAGAGATTTTATGAGCTTGGATTAAAAGTTTCTTTTGGAAAACATATCTCAGAAAATGACGAATTTCTCTCTTCTTCTATCGAATCAAGAGTCGAAGATTTGCACGAGGCCTTTTTAGATAAAAACGTAAAGGCAATTTTTACTGTTTTAGGTGGTTTTAATGCAAATCAACTATTGAGGCATATTGATTGGAATATTATCAAAAATAATCCTAAAATATTCTGTGGCTTCTCTGATGTAACTATTTTAAATAATTCGATTTACCACAAAACAGGATTAGTAAATTATTATGGACCACATTATTCAACTTTCGGACAGAAACTATGTTTTGATTACACTTTAGACTACTTTAAAAAATGTCTATTGTCTGAAGAAGAATTTTTAATCCTGCCCTCAGACAATTGGAGCGATGACGTCTGGTATACAAATCAAGAAGATAGAAACTTTATTAAAAACAATGGATTTCTGGTTATTAATGAAGGTGAAGCTAGTGGTATAATTTTAGGCGGCAATCTTTGTACTCTTAATTTACTTCAAGGAACAGAATATTTCCCTGATTTATCAAATTCAATATTATTCATAGAAGACGACGAATTAAGCAATCCAGTAACTTTTGATCGAGATTTACAGTCATTAATACATCAACCCAATTTTAGTAAAGTCAAAGGCTTGGTTATTGGTAGATTTCAAAAAATTAGCGATGTAAGTAATGATAAGTTAATCAAAATCATTAAAAATAAAAAAGAACTAGATAATATACCTGTAGTTGCTAATGTTGATTTCGGACACACTGATCCTAAAATAACTTTTCCTATTGGTGGAGAGGCTAAAATTATAGTTAAAAATAGTGGTTCAGAAATAAAAATCATTAAACATTGACTTATAAAAACATGGAATATAAAAATTCAACTAATAAGCAAATTGATATTAACCAAATTAGACTTTTAAGAAAGTCTATAGGATGGCAGCCTAGAAGTGAGAAAAAATGGAAAGAAGTTTTGTCTAAATCATCTTTTGTTTACAGCCTTTGGGATGGAAAGAAATTAATAGGGATGGGGAGATTAGTAGAAGATGGGATTATGTGCATGTTTTACGATGTTATAGTTCATAAAAATTACCAAGGCAAGGGAATAGGAAAATTAATTATAGATAAATTAATAGACCAAACAAAAGGTAAAAAATACTGTTCGATAGGATTATTTGCCGATAAAGATGTAATTAAGTTTTATAAAAAATTAGGCTTCAAAGTAGATAGTATCGGAATGGAATACAATAAACAATAAAACATCTAAGCTATTTAGATGTTTTTATATACTTAGCAACTTCTTCGTATCCCTTAGTCCAATAATTAATTCTTTCATCTTGCGGATATTCAGAAAATGTTCTTGATTCATCTTCCATCATCAATATATTATCCCAAGAAGGGGAGCCTCCCTTAATTTCTTTAGAAAACTTAACTGGAACTCGAAATACATATTCAAATGTCTTTCCATTTGGTTCGGCATAAACAATAGCTGCTTCAAAATGTCCTGTTCTATCTTCAAATTGATTAAGTAACTCGAAAAGCTTTTGAACTGGCATCATCTTCTCTATATAATGAGTGAATGGTCCAGGGATTCCTAAAGAATGGATAAACAAACTATGGTCTTCTCTTATCACGGGGCCATTAATCTCTTTAGCCGCTTCAATAGCGGTATTTCTAGCTATTTCTAAACTTGTATCTGCCTGTATCTCTGGGTAATCATTTTCAAGAGGAACAAGCTCAACACCATACTTATTAAATACGCTTTGAGCGGATGCAATTTTACCCTTATTTTTACTAATTAAATATATCTTTTCCATAATTTATATGCTTTTTTATAATTTCTTTTGCCTTTATTGCTGCTTCAAATGGCAACACTTCAATAATCACAGAAAGGTTCTTATTTTTTAAAACATCAAAGAATCTACTAAATTCACTATTCCATTCTTTAATTTCTCCATGACTTGAAGAAAGCCCACTGATATGAATATTTCTTATATAGTCTTTGTTTTTTTGAAAAAACTTCCATTGATCTTCAATTAATTTTCCGGTTTCGTAAGAAAAATTCTTTCTTATGTCCCATGTTAAGAATATCTTTCCGGCTGAAAGATATTTTTGTAATATTTTCTGATAATTAGAGTTAAAGTTATCTGTGTTTTCTATACATACATTTATTTCGTTATTAGCGATAGAAACAATGTATTTTAAACTATCTTCAAATAATTGATTATAAAGTTTTGGATAAATATCTTCATTTTTTAATTTGCTCCCTAAAACATCATGATATGTATCTGCTTTACCTATGTGTAAAGTTATAGAATTAGCTCCAATTATTTTACAAAAATTCAATAATTCTTTTATTTGTTTTTTAACTGCCTTTCTTAAATTTTCATTTACAAAAATTAAAGACATCTCTAAGGGAGCATGAATTTGAATAGCTATTTGTTTCTTTTCAGCTAATTTTTTAATAGATTTTAATTGTTCTATTGAATATGAGGATATTAAAAATTGAGGGGAAGAGACATGGATTTCAATTACTTTGAACCCATTATTTTCAGCCTCCCTTATTGCTGTCTCAATATTTTTTTGATACACGGCCCTATATCCTAAATCAAACATATTATTTTTTGAAATTTATATCAATATTATACCATAAAAATTGAATAAAAAACGAGTATGAATTTGTCGACTCCTAAATAGAAAATATTAATAAATTATTGTCAATATTTAAACATTTGGTATATTTTGTTAAGATATTAATATCATGAATGAAGAACAAGTAAAAACACTATTGGAAGAATTAAAAACAGACTTAGAAACAACTGAGTCTTCTTTAGATATAACAAAATTATGGCACAAGTATTTCAGCGATAATGGTTCTTTTAAGTTATTGATTAAAAAGATAAAAGACTTACCAGTAGAAGAAAAGAAAACAACTGCCTTAATAATCCAGCAAGCCTACAAAGAAGCTCAAGAATTATTTGCTGAAAAAGAGAATAGTATCAAAGGAGGGGAGTTATCAGGAAATATTAAATCTCAATCAGAAAACTTTAATCCTTCAGCTCCGAAAATAGGACACTTACACCCCATATCAAAAACTATTAGAGAAATGAATGACCTTTTTGTTAGTATGGGATTTAGTATTATGGACGGACCAGAAATAGAAACTGATGAGTTTTGTTTCCAAAGACTAAATGTTCCAGCTGATCATCCAGCAAGAGACATGCAGGATACTATATATATCAAAGAACCTGATTTCTTGTTAAGAACTCAAACTTCTTCAATTGAGGCTCAGACTTTAGCTAAATTCAAACCACCATTTAAGATTGTTTCCCCAGGAAGATCATATAGGAATGAAAGTGTAAACAAAAGTAATCACTTTGTCTTTCATCAATACCAGGGCGTAGTTGTTACAGAAAAAGCCAACATGAAAGATCTCTTTGGAACTTTTCAAGTTCTCTTTAAAAAAATGTACGGAGAGGATGTAGTTACTAGATACAGAAACAAATACTATCCTGAAGTTGAACCAGGAGTAGGACCAGACATGCAATGCTTTAATTGTCATGGTAAGGGCTGTCCACTATGTAAAGGTGTCGGCTGGATTGAAATGGGCGGAGCAGGAATAATTCATCCTAATGTTATGAAAATGGCTGGATTAGATACTAAAAAATGGGTTGGCTTTGCTTTTGGCTTAGGACTTGATCGTTGGGTGATGGCCAAATACAAAGTTACTGACATTAGAACATTATTAGGAGGGAACTTAGGATATAAATATTACGAAAATGAAAGTATTATATAGCCAAATTAAAGAATTAGTTCCAGGATTAAAAGCTAAACCTAGAGAAGTAGGTGAGGCTTTGACTTTAACTGGCTTCATGATGGATGGTTTTACTGAAGTCACATATAAAGGAAAGAAAGATTACTTACTTAGTTTAGAAATTAGACAGAATCGTGCTGACTGTCTTTCTGTTATTGGACTCGCTAGAGAGGTAGCTGCTTACTATAATTTAAAAGCTTCTATTCCAGCAATAAAAACAATTACTAAAAATAATAAAAAACTAGACATTAAAATTGAGGCTACTGATTTTATTAAAAGAGTCTTGGCAATTAAGATAGATGATATTAAAAACCAAGAATCACCTCAATGGTTAAAAGAATACATGGCTTTCTATGGATTAAATAGTGCTGGACTTTTAGTTGATCTTTCTAATTATGTCATGATGCTAACTGGCTATCCATCTCACCTAATTGATTTCAAAAAAACAGAAGGAACTATTTACTGGTCAATCAATAACAACTTTAAGGAAATAACTACATTATTAGGTTCGGTCACCAAACTAAATAATAATGAGATTATTATTAGAGACAATAATAATATTATAGCTTTAGCGGGAATAATTGGGGGCAAGACCGACAGTATTGATATTAATACCAATTCAGTTATCGCTGAAATTGCTATTTACGATCGTTCAATTATAAGAAAAAACTCAAGAAGTTTAAGCATCACCACTGAAGCTAGTAGAAGGCTAGAAAAAGACCTTGATCCTAATGAGGCTGACTATGCTATGAAGATGTTGGTTTCTTTAATTTTAAAGTATGCAGGAGGGAAAGTTGCCAGCTCATTATTCAACTACTATCCTAAAAAGTATACCTCTCCCAAGATTCAATTTGATAAAGAACTCCCAACTAAATTAGCTGGAATTGAAATCAGCCCTAAAGATACTTTAAGGATATTAAAAGGATTGAATTTTGATATTATTTCTAAAAATAACAAACTAACAGTTATTCCTCCAACCTACAGGATGGATGTTGCTTTGCCAGAAGACCTAGCTGAAGAAGTAATTAGAATACATGGCTACAATCATATTCCAACGAATGAAATTCCTCATTTAGAAGTTGTTAAAGATATTACTCCTAAAAATATTATCCTTTCAGAAAAGATAAGAGATGTTCTAACTGTTTTAGGTTTTGACGAAACACTATCTTGGCCTTTAACAGAGAAGGGGATCAATACTAAAGTCAATTACTCTGATTTAAATGAAATAACTACTCAAAACTCCGTTAATGATTTATTCCCAAATCTTAGACAATCAATGGCCGTAGGATTATTGAATCAGATGAATGAATATTTCAAGAAAGGAGTTGAGTTTATCGATATCTTTGAAATAGGAAGAATTTTCGGAGAAAAAAACAAAAACTACCTTGAACATGATTCTTTAGGAATATTATCAGCCTCAAAAGACAATACCTTGTCTCAATACAAAGACAAAATTGAATCTCTATTAAGATTGATTGGATTTGTTGATGTTAAATATTTTGAATCAAAAGTAAAGCCCAAGATAGCTAATCCAGAATCTTGCTGGGATATTAACGTTAATAATCAAAATATCGGCATTATTTACAAATTAGCGCCATCAGAAACAAAGTTAAACATATACTTTACTGAAATTGATGTTGAAAGAATAACAAAAATGCTAACTAAGGTAGATAACAATCCAGTAGTTGAATTAACTCAAAAGTTAATCTCTTTAGATGTAAATATTGAACTAGATAAAGAAGATTCTATCTTTGACTATTTAAAAAATCTAGAAAACAAAATAGACAGAAAAAATATCTGGAGCATTAATGTAGCTGATGTTTATCAAGTAGGAAATAAGAAGAAATATACCTTAAGGGTAACCTACGAAGAGCTATCAGATAAAAAAGCAAAGGAAATTCATCTTAAAGCATTCGATAAAATAAGTTAATTTTAAAATAAAAAAGCCCTCTTCGGGACCAACCCCTAGAGAACTTCTTCGTCGTGATATGGTAATAATATCATGGACATAAAAGATGTCAATATGCTATTCAATATTGGCTCTTTTTGTTTTTAGAGATATAATAAAAACATGAAGATTAGAAAAATACAGCAAAATGATTTATTAGCTTGTTCTAAATTATTAGAAAGTGCTTATGGTTCATCTCCATATAATGAAATATTTAAAGAACACACGGCTGAAGCATATATAAATAATAAATATAATAATTGTAAAGACAATAGCTTTATTGTAATTGACGAAAAAGATAATATTATTGCTTTTGCCTTCTTCAATTTATCCTCTTGGGCTGAAGGACCACAAGCGATATTAGAAGAGGTAGTCGTAGATCCAAATCATCAAAACAGGGGAATAGGTAAAGAGTTATTAGATTATGCCCACCAATACTTAAAATCTATAGGTGTGAAGTATATTATGCTTTGGACAAAAAACAACAAACGTTTATTAAAATTTTACAAAAATCGAGGATACTCAACAACTAGCGATTTTGTTGTCATGTTTAAAAATTTTTGAACTAGACTATTTCTATTGAAAATATTGCTCAAAATTAAATATGTGCTAAAATAGGAATATGAACGAACAAGATAATTCAGAAGAATTCTTCTGGAAAACTTACGAAACTCTTCCAGATAATATTAAAGAAGCTCTTTTCTCTGAAGAGAATTTTAATGTTGTTTCGGAAATTTGCGAAAAGAATGGAATAACTGATGAAGAAATTAAATCACAACTTACAAAATATGTTGGCAAAACATTAATGGGATTACTACCTATAAGAGAATTTCCCATTATTCTTGAATTAGAATTAAATCTTGATACAGAAATAGCTAGAAATATCAGCTGGGATATTGATAGTAGAATTTTCAGTCATTTAAGAATATCTTTAAATAAACTATACTCTCCTGACATTGCAGAGAAGAAAGAATTAGTAGATAATACTAAGAAGGAAGAACAAGAGGGGATAAAGACAGAAGACAAGAAAGAAAAAACGACTGAACCAGCCGTTAATCCTAAAGATCAATACAAAGAACCTTTAATTTAATATGCAATACCGAGTTCCTCAATTTATAGAACACGAGGCCAAAATATTGGGACCTCTTAATATTAAGCAAAGTCTTCTTGTTGGAGGTGTAATTGCGGCTTGCTTCTTTATGTATTTTTCTATCGGCCAAACCAATTTCTTTCTTTTTCTTTTAATCGCTGCTGTCTTGGTAGGAGTAGCCCTAGCCATATCATTCACTAAAATAGAAGGACAAGGATTGCCAACAGTAATGAAAAATTGGGCTAACTTCAATGTCAACCCAAAAATATTCCTTTGGAGAAGAAAACAATCTCCTGTGTTCCTCTCAACTGAAAGAATACGAAGAGAAATAACTGTGAAACAAGAAGAAAGGTCTCCTTTAAAAGTAAAACAAGAAGGAAGAATAGGGGAGATGATTAAGAAAATAGACTTTGAAAAATAATACATGGTAAAAGTTCCATCTCAACAATTTATGCCCGTCGAACAGATCAGAGAGGGGGTAATGGTAATGAAAGATAAATCCTTAAAAGGAATCCTTTTGGTTTCTTCTTTAAACTTTGCCTTAAAATCTGAAGACGAACAAATGGCTATTATTTATCAATTTCAAAACTTCTTAAACTCTCTTGATTTTAGTTGCCAAATTGTTGTTAACTCAAGAAGAGTAAATATTACTGGATATATTGATAAAATCAAAGATTTAGAAAGCAAACAAAAAAACGAACTATTAAAAATACAGACCGCTGAATATAGATCTTTTATTGAAGAAATAGTTGCTAATGGTAGCATTATGAGTAAAAGCTTCTACGTTGTCGTTCCATATTTCCCAATGACTGAATTGCCTAACATTACTACTGGAGGAAAAGAAAGCAAAACCAGCTTAACTGAAAAGAAATTCCAAAACGGTAAATATCAGTTATGGCAAAGAATGGAATATGTATCACTAGGAATCAGAAGGTGCGGATTAAAATCTGCTACTTTAGGCTCTGAAGAGTTGATCGAATTATTATGGGGGTTGCATCACCCCAAGCAGGCAGAGTTAGGATATTATCCTGATTTACCGCCTGAAGTTATAGTATAAAAATATGGGCTTATTCGGAAACAAACCAAAACAAGAAAAATTCCTAGAAAAGGAAATGACGACAGCAATGGACATAATCGCTCCTGCTTCAATTGAAGTAAATCAAAATTATGTCCAAATGGAAGAAAAACTAGCCAAAACCTATTTTGTTTTTTCCTATCCTAGATACTTAACTACTGGTTGGCTTTCTCCAATTATTAATATGGATATTCCATTAGATATTTCTTTCTTTTTCCATCCGATTGAAACGGGCACTATTTTAAAACAATTAAGAAAAAGTGTTACTGAGGTTCAAGCAGAAATTATTGAAAGAGAAGAAAAGGGATTAATTAGAGATCCCGCCCTAGAAACTGCCTACCAAGACTTAGAAGATTTAAGAAGCAGACTACAAACAGCTCAAGAAAAAATGTTTAAATTTGGCTTATATATAACTGTTTACGCTGACAATGTTAAAGAATTAGAAACCATTGAAACAACCCTAAGGTCTATTCTTGAAGCAAGATTAATATATATTAAACCAGCCTTATACCAGCAAAAAGAAGGCTTAATTTCTTCCTTCCCTTACGGAAGTGATTTATTACAGATTCACAATACCCTAAACACAACTCCGTTATCTAGTATTTTCCCATTCGTATCATTTGATTTAAGTTCAAACGAAGGAATATTATACGGAATCAATAAGCATAATAATTCGTTAGTTTTATTTGACAGATTTAGCATGGAAAATGCTAATATGGTTATCTTCGCTAAATCTGGTTCTGGTAAATCATATGCGGTTAAACTAGAAATATTAAGATCTTTAATGATGGGAGCCGAGTGTATTATTCTTGACCCTGAAAACGAGTATAAGACTTTGGCCGAAGCGGTTGACGGAGCATTCTTTAAGATATCATTAAGCTCAGAAAGCCATATTAATCCTTTTGATTTGCCTGAGCCAAGAGAAGACGAAACCCCAGAAGATGTTTTAAGATCAAACACTATTAACCTTGTTGGGCTAATGAGAATTATGCTTGGCGGATTGAGTCCAGAAGAAGATGCCATTATGGATAGGGGGTTATCGGAAACTTACGCAGCTAAAGATATTACTCCTAACTCAGACCCAAAAACTTGGGCTGATAAAATTCCGATTATGTCTGACTTAGAGTCAGTTCTAGAGACCATGGATGGAGCGGAATCATTAGTTGAAAGATTAAGAAAATTTACTAAGGGTACTTTTGCTTCTTTCTTCAATCAAAAATCCAACATCTCAATGAATAAGTCATTAGTTGTCTTTGGTATTAGAGATATGGAAGACGAGCTAAGGCCGATGGCGATGTTTATCATTATGCGTTATATTTGGAACACAACAAGGGCTTCTCTAAAGAAAAGAATACTTGTTATTGATGAAGCATGGTGGATGATGAAAACCGAAGATGGCGCTTCCTTCTTATTCGGAATCTGTAAGAGAGCTAGAAAGTATTGGCTAGGAGTAACAACTATTACTCAAGATGTTTCTGATTTTATGCGGTCTGATTATGGTAAACCGATTATTACCAACTCTTCAATCCAATTACTACTAAAACAAAGTCCGGCAACAATTGATTTAATCCAACAAACCTTTACCTTAACCGATCAGGAAAAATTCCTATTACTAGAAACTCCAGTCGGAGAGGGGATATTCTTTGCTGGACAAAAACACGTAGCTATTAGAATAGTTGCCTCATATACTGAAGATCAAATAATCACAACTAGCCCAGAAGAAGTGATAAAGATAAAACGGGCAAAAGAATTAATGTAAAATAAAACCAGACTACGTAGTCTGGTTTTTCTTTATAATACTGGCTTAATGATTATTCTTCTTTCTTCCCCCTCTCCAACGCTCTCAGTTATTACATCTTTTCTATCGGCTAATTCCATATGTACTATCCTTCTATCAAAGGAAGAAGTGTAGGGAAGCTCTTTTTCTTGCTTAATTCTTGAAACCTCATCGGCAACGCTTTGTGCCACATCCCTTAAATAGCTTTCTTTATTTTTCTTATACCCATCAATATCAAGACTTAAATAAAATTCCTTATCAGTTTTCTTTTTGATAACCTTTCTTAATAGTAGTTGAATATCGGCTAAAACTAATCCTTGTTTTCCTATCAAATTTTGAGCCTCTGAGGTGCTAACTTCCATTTCCAGGACATCTTCATCTTCTCGGCTAAAACAATTACCGCTTACCTCGACAGTGAACCCAGCCTTTGAAAAAAAGTCTTTAATAATTTCTTTAATGGTTTCTATTTCTTCTTGATTAATCATATTTCTTTTTTATTAAAAATGCTTCTCTGCTGGAAGATAGTAATAACTGTGGTTATTAACCAGTAAAGCCCTAGGGCAGCAGGAAGACTATATAGCACGAAAAGAGTGATTAAGGGAATAAATATGATCATTTGTTTTTGCATCATATTTGTTATTTGTGAAGTTTTATCATCTGCTCCCGCTTTTGGTGCTGGCGGAGTTGATGTTTTGGCTTGGAAAAACTGAGCTATTGCAGTAAGAACAGCTAAATAGATATTCGGCTTAGATAAATCAATCCCTAAGAAATAAGGATTAATAGCCGCAGGGAAGTGGATGAAAGAGTACATCTGAGCTGGGTCAATACTCACTCCTCCCTTAAAGACATAGAATAAAGCCCAGATAATAGGAATTTGGATAAAAAGAAGAAGAATGCCTGAGAATGGATTAAACTTCTTATCTTTATATAGGGCCATCATTTCTTGAGCTTGCTTCTCTGGATTATCTTTGTTTTTCTTCTGTATTTCTTGAAGCATTGGCTGTATTTCGGCCATGGCTTTTTGAGATTCTAGTGCTTTTTGATTTAAAGGATTAGTTAAAAGCTTAATTAAAAGAGTCAATCCGATTACCGCCACGCCGAAATTATTGGTATAAACATATATCAATATTAAAAAATTCAACATCGGTTGATACAATACAGAATTAAAGATTAATGAAAAAATGTTCACAATAGTTTATTTTATCAATTCTTCTTTGGTTAAAAGATTTTCCAAATCATCTTTTATCTCTTTATAGCCCATTCCTTTAATCGGGGGAAGGGAAACGATCACAACACTCAATCCTTCTTTTATGTCTTTCTTTTTAAGTCTGATGATCTCCCTCATCCTCCTCTTTATCTTATTTCTTTCAACGGCTAATTTGGAAATCTTCTTGCTAACCACGAATCCAACTTTTGTTTTATCAGTTCCGTTTATAAGATACCTTAAAAAAACACTCTTACCCTTCAATGTTCTCCCACCCTTAAAAACTGCTTCGAATTCTTTATCTTTTTTGAGCCTGTTTTCTTTAGGCAACATAATTGAAATTAGACAGATAACTTAGCCCTGCCTTTGCTTCTTCTGCTAGCTAAAATTTTCTTTCCGCTTTTAGTGCTTGATCTTTCTAAAAATCCGTGAGATCTTTTTCTTTTCTTTTTTGCCGGTTGATAGGTTAAACTCATAATATTATTTTATCTTAATTAATACCTAGACTATATCAAAAAAGGTGCTTTTGGTCAATTTAAAATTACAGCTCTTTTTATATATTTTTCCACCTCTTTAAGTGAAACTTTATTATTATTTCTGAATTTAATAGGGGACGACTCAACATCTTCAAAATAAACTAAATTTTTAATAATTAAATTACTATCTAATTCTGGCATTTTTCTCTTGGCCGCATCTAAAAGATTTCTTAACTTCAATTTTTGAAGAATATAATAAAGATCGATATAGTCTTTATTGATTTTTCTTCCAATTATTGCCGAAAACTTCATGCACCCAATATCTTCAATCGATGCTAGATTAAAATATTCTTCTTTTATTAATGGCTTAATGAGCTTGTATTTATACCCAAAAAAGCTTAAATCAATATTATCATCAATAATTACTGTCAAAGTGTTTTCTTCTTCTTGAATTTTTAATATTTTATGCCCCCTAAAAACGTCTTTAACTTTATTAAAAAGCTCTTTAGTGTTAATGTCTTTTTTTGAAAAGAAGTCAAAATCAACACTATCTCTATGTCCTATTTGCAAGGCAAGAGCAGTCCCTCCTGCTAAATAAAAATCTTTTTTGAAGGATTTTAATAAGGGAAGAATTTCTCTTCTTTTTTTATCTAAAACATTGTAAAACATTTTTTCTTTTGATTAGTCTTAGATTTAACATTAAAAACAAGAGACCAAAGGTTTAAAGATTTTTTATCCCACTCTCCAGGCAGGGGATTAATTATTGCCTCTCTTATGTCTTCTTTTTTATAATTATCAACTAGCCAATCTGTCGCTTTTTTAGTACCCAAATTGAGGACATTCGTTATTATCCTTTTTTTGTTTTTTTCTTGATCTATTTTTTTAAGGTCATAGGACCATAAAAATGGCTCAATATATTTCGGTATCATATTTATATTATACCATATTTAAGCCTTATTTTGTACTGAATTTTATTAACCTTTTATCCCCAGTCTTTCCACATCTCTTATTTAAACCCTTTATTTTACAAGGCTTTTTGCTTATTTGACAATATTCAAGGTATAATATGCTTAATATTAATAAATAGGAAACCATGACTAACGAAGAGCTTTGGCAATCAGTATTGTCACAAATCCAATTAAATATTTCTCCGGCCAACTTTGCTACTTGGTTTGCCAACACAAAAATATCTTCAATAGAAGAAAATGAGGTAACCGTTTCAGTCCCTAATTCTTTCTCTAAAGAATGGCTAGAACAAAAATACCATAAGGATATTTTAAAAATATTAAAATCATTAGATGATAATATTAAAGAAATAAAATACGTCGTTATTCCTGTTAATTTAAAAAACAACCCTTCTCAAAAAAGGGGGACAAAAAAAGAAGAACCAATTGAACAATTGGGATTTTCTGAACTAGAAGTCAGCAAAGAAACCAACCTTAACCCTAAATACACTTTTGATAATTTTATTATTGGACCATTTAATGAAATTGCTTATGCCGCATCAATGGCTGTGGTTGAAGAGCCAGGGAAAAGCTATAACCCCCTATTTGTGTATGGAGAAGTTGGGCTAGGTAAAACTCACTTAATTCAAGCTATTGGAAATAAAATCAAAGAAAACGATCCTAGTAAGAATGTTAAATATATTCCCGCAGAAAAATTGATTTCCACGATCGTTAATGCGATTAGGGGGCAAAGTGTAGAGGAACTAAAGAAGAATTTACGAGATATTGATGTATTAATAGTTGATGACATCCAATTCATCGCTGGAAAAGATAAAACCCAAGAAGAATTTTTCCATACCTTTAATTCATTGTATCAAAAAAACAAGCAAATCATTCTTTCTTCCGACCGACACCCCAACAATATTCCTGCCGTAACCGAAAGACTAAAGTCTAGGTTTAATGGGGGGATGATTGCCGATATTAATATCCCAGACTACGAGACAAGAATGGCTATTTTAAAACAAAAAATAGAAGAAAAAAACGTAAGCATCCCCGCTGACGTCTTAGAATATATTGCCAACAACATCCAAAAAAATGTCCGAGAGCTCGAAAGTGCTATCAATAGAATGATTATTTATAAAAAAACAAACAATAGAACAATAGAGCTAGAGGATGCAAAAAAGCTTCTTAAAAACATCATCGTTTCTCCAAGTAAAATTACAAATTATAAGAAAATAGTTGAGTCAATTACTGAATTCTACGACATTCCTTCGGGAAACATGTTTTTTACTTCTAGAAAGAAAGAGTTCGCTAGACCAAGACAAATCGCCATGTATTTATTAAAGAAAGAATTAAAAATGTCTTACTCAGAGATCGGTAGAAAATTTGGAGGGAAAGACCACACAACAGTTATTCATGCCTTCCAGTTAATTGAAAAAGAATACGAAGAAAACGAAAAAATACACCAAGAAGTGGAATTAATTCTACAAAGAATATATAGTAAATAGTGTGGAAAACATGAGAGGAAGAAAGGGAGAAAATATTGATAAAAATCCACTTGAAAAAGTTATACAATTTATTCCGCAAAAACAAACATAGAAACCACCCAATTTGTCCACAAGATTATTTAGAAATAATTGTTTAAAACAATAAGGAAAAACATTATTAATAAAAATTATCCACAAAATCAAACAAATTAATAGTAATAATAAAAAATAAAACTTATATTTATAAGATAAAAAAACAAACATATGAATTTCACAATTTTAGTCAAAGAATTTAAAAAGGGGATAGGCATGGCGGAGAAAATAACGGGGAAAAATTTAACCCTACCTATCTTGGATAATTTATTAATAGAGGCAATGCCTAATTTTTTGAAAGTATCTTCAACTGATCTTGAAGTTGGAATTCAGTGGTGGGGGCTTTGCAAAACAGAAAAAGAGGGCAAAATAGCCGTGCCAGCTAGATTTTTAAATCAACTAATCGGATCGTTGGCAGACGACAAGGTTAATATTAAAGAAAAGAGTAATTCTTTAATAGTGGAATCAAAGAATCTAAAAACTCAAATTAAAGGATTTTCGCCTGACGATTTTCCAATTATTCCTTCTTTCTTAAAAGAAATATATATTGAAATAGATGGTAAAAAATTAAAAGAAGGATTAGTGAGTGTCGTAGATATTGCCAGCCCATCACAAATTAGGCCAGAAATTTCAGGAATTTATTTTACTTTTACCAAAGATTCGGTTAAATTGGTGGCCACAGACAGTTTCAGATTGGGAGAAAAAACAATTCATTTAAAATCTGGATTTAAGAATTTATTTGAAAAAGAAGTAAGTTTTATTCTTCCTCAAAAAACTATTAGAGAATTAATCAATGTTTTACCAGACGAAGAAAAAGTGGTAAGAATATATCTTTCTGAATCGCAGGTATTATTTGAAACATTTTTACCTAACTCCGATCATCCAGAAATTAATCTAATTTCAAGGCAGATAGACGGAGAGTATCCATCTTATCAAGAAATTATTCCTAAGGACAGTAAGACAAAAATAACCCTAAACAAGGAAGACCTTGTAAAACAAATTAAGACTGCTGGATTGTTTGGAGGAAGAACCAATGAGGTGGTTATTAAGGCTGAAGCTGGAGGAAAAGAAATAGAGATAAAGAGTCAAGACTCAGAGATAGGAGAGAGTGAGCTATCAATGCCCTCTAAAATAGAAGGAGACACTGCAAAAGTATCATTCAATTGGAAGTTTGTCTTAGATGGTCTTTCAAATATGAAAAGTTCAGAGGTGTTGTTTGAATTCCAAGGAGGAGATGGTCCGGCAGTAATTAGGCCAATCGGAGACGCTAGCTATCTTTATGTGATTATGCCGATAAAGATGTAATAAATGATTAACTATTATGTATTATAGCGATTCAATTTATAATTCTAAATTTAAAAAGACCAGGGGTTATTTGTGTGGTTCTTTTGACGGAGCTCCAATATTTTCAAAAAACATAGAAGTCGGTTTTATGGATTACGAAGAATTAAGTAAGCATATTGGAGATAAACATCACCATGAAGAATGCGATGAATTAACCCTAATAATTAAAGGAGGAATGGAAGAAAAAATAGAAAATAATATTTTAAAATTAAAAGAAGGAGACTTTTTCTTTGTTAGCCCAGGAACAATCACTGAATTGGTAAGTATTAAAGAGGGGACATCTCTTATTGTGGTTAAGGGTCCATCTATTCCAACAGATAAGTTTAAAGATAAATAATTGTTTCATAAAAGACGACCTAATAGTCGCCTTTTGCTTTTAACTCTACGCTTTTTTCAATTACTTTTCTCCAGGCTGGACCAGAGGCTGATTCTCCAACTCCTCCCGTCATAGGGGTGTTGTCGTTGTTTCCTGACCACACTCCAACACAAGTATTTTCAGTGCAGCCGATTATCCATCCATCAACATTTTTTTGAGTAGTTCCAGTTTTAGCAAATACCTTGTAATTATCAAACCTTAAATTGGAGTTATATCCGAAAATAGGAGCCCTAGCTTCATTGTCTGATAGAATGCTGGTAATCATTTGGCAAACATTAGTTTCTAAAACCTTTCTAGGTGTCTTATTGTTTTCGTAAATAATATTTCCATTAGCATCTTCAATTTTAATGATTGGCGATGGTTCGATCCTATACCCGTTATTAGCGAAGACGCCATAGGCTGAGACCATATCTATCAGATGAACTTCTCCGCCCCCCAAAACTAAAGCTAGGCCGTAATAACCGGGGTCCTGATTGAGGGTAGTGATGCCCATTTTCTTAGCGAGGGCAATACTGTCATTTAATCCTGCTAAATCTCTCAATACCTTAACCGCAGGGACGTTTAATGATTGGGCGAGGGCATTCCTTAGGGTTACTGCTCCTCTAAATTTTCCATCGTAGTTTTGAGGCTCATATGATTTTCCTCCCCAAACACCAAAGTTAGTTGGTTCATCAATAACAATGGTTTGGTCAGTTGCTCCTTTTCTGAAAGCTTCAGCGTAAACAAAGGGTTTAAAAGAGGAACCAGGTTGTCTTCCTGGGCCATCGGTTGCAACATTAAAACTAGGGACAAATTTGCAATTAGTTGTTGGGTCGCATCCTTCTGGCAATGATTCTCCCCAAGGATTAGCCGAGCCAATCATGGCTAATATCTCTCCTGTTTTAGGGTCTATTGAAATTAAAGCTGAGTTATATGCTCCATATTTAATTTCGTTTCTTTCAACGCTTTCTGTGATTGCGGCCTCAGCTGTTTGTTGTAATTCCCAATCTAGAGTGGTATATATTTTTAATCCTTTTGTTTCAAGAAAATCTGGGCCGTATTCATTTTCAATTTGTTGTTTAACATATTCAACAAAATGAACTGCCATTGTTTTAGGAAGTTTATTAAACGTTAATTCAACTTTCATTGCCTCGTCTCTTTGCTCAGCAGTGATATAATGTTCTTGTTCCATTCTTTTCAAAACATAATCTTTCCTAACTAAAAGATCATCTAAATGGCTTCCGTAAGGGGAGTAATAACTAGGAAGCTGAATTATGGCTGCCATTAATGCTGCTTCGGGTAAGGTTAAATCTTGGGCTGATTTTTGAAAATAAGTGAGAGAGGCCTCTTCAATCCCATAAATATTTACTCCAAAAGGAACTTGATTTAAATACCATTCTAAGATCTGGTCTTTAGGATATTTTCTATCTAATTCTATTGAAAGAATTATTTCTTTTATTTTTCTACTTACAGTTTTATCGGGAGTCAAAAAGGTGCTTCTTATTAATTGTTGAGTTATGGTTGATGCTCCATGTGAATTGCTTTGAGTAGTTATATCTATTTTTAGTGCTCGAAACATTGCTGGAATATCAATTCCAAAATGGCTATAAAAATTAGAATCCTCAGTAGCGATTACTGCTTTTTGCATTATTTCTGGAATTTCAGATAAAGGGATATAGGTTCTTTTTTCTTCCCCATAAACACTGGACAGTAATATTTTGCCAGTTCGATCATATATTTTAGTCGATTGATTTATTTGTGCCTCTGTGAAGACTTCGGGGCGGGGAAGGTCTTTTAGGAAGACGAAAAATACTATTACACAGACGGCAAAAATCGCCAGAATAGAGGCGAAGAAAAGCTGTTTTTTGTTTTTAAATTTAAATTTTATCATGCCTTAATACTATCACTTCTTTTTATTTTTGAACATATTTGTTATAATACAAATATATGAAAATAATAACTGATGAAAACAAAATAGACGAAATTTTAAGCAGGGGGGCTGAAGATATTATCGACAAGGAAAGCCTTAAGAAGAAGTTAATGTCGGGCAAACAGTTAAATATTAAGTTTGGCATTGATCCAACTGGCCCCAAGATCCATTTAGGAAGGGCGACGATTCTGGTAAAGTTGAGAGATTTTCAAGATTTAGGACACAAAATCACTTTAATTATTGGAGATTTCACGGCCTTGATTGGTGATGCTTCTGATAAAGATGCGATTAGGCAGCCTAAGACAGAAAAAGAGATAAAAGAAAATTTGAAAGATTATTTAAACCAAATAGGCAGGATTTTAGATTTAAAGAAGGTTGATGTTAGGCACAATAAAGATTGGTTTGGGAAGATGAAAGCTGAAGAATTAATTAGGTTGGCCATGAACTTCACTGCTCAACAAATGATTCAAAGAAGGAATTTCAAAGAAAGGTGGGATACTGAAAAGCCAATCGGAGTTCATGAAATGCTATATCCGCTATTGCAGGGATATGATTCAGTGGTTATTAAATCAGACTTAGAAATAGGAGGATTTGATCAATTATTTAATTTAAAAGCTGGCAGAGAACTGCAAAGAATATTCAAACAACAGCCACAAGATGTAATGACTTTAAGAATGATATATGGATTGGATGGAAGAAAAATGTCTACCTCGTGGGGCAATGTCATTAATATTTTAGATGAGCCAAAGGATATGTTTGGCAAATTAATGACTCTAAAAGACGAAATGATTATTGATTACTTTGAATCTTGTACTCGTGTTCCCATGCTTCAAGTTAATGAATTCAAAAATAGCCTGGAGAGCAAAGAGATGAATCCAAAAGATATTAAGAAGATTTTAGCTAAGGAAATTATTACGTATTTTTATGATAGGAAAAAAGCAGAAGCGGCAGAGAAAGAATTTGAACAAGTTTTTGAAGAAAAAAAACTTCCTACGGAAATAGAGGAAGTTAAGATAGAAGAAGAAAAATTAAACATTCAAGACTTATTAGTTAAATTGAATTTAGCGTCTTCGAAGGGAGAAGCTAAGAGAGTAATAGAACAGGGAGGAGTGAGGACTATTAAGGGAGAAGAGATTCAAGAGATTAAAGATTGGCAATTAGAAATGCCAATAGAAAAAGGAGTGATTATCCAAGTAGGGAAAAGGAATTTTAAAAAGATAGTTTAATTAAATTTGCATTTATCAGCACAGCAAATGGCTATTGCGAGAGCATCAGCCGCATCATCTGGCTTAGGTAGTTTTTCTAAGGATAATAGATTTTGTACCATTTTTTGAACTTGATTCTTTGTTGCCTTACCATACCCAGTAACGGATGTTTTAGCTTGGAGGGGAGTTAGTTCGATAAAGGGAACATTCTTCTTAGATAGAGTGTAGATTATGACACCTCTAGCTTGGCTCACTGGCATTGCAGTCTTGAGGTTTTTAAAAAAGAAAAGACTTTCTACGGCTGCCATTTCTGGCTTGTATTTTTTAATAATCTCATTTAGATCAGAATTAATTTGAATTAATCTTTCTCCAACACTTTGCTTGGGAGAAGTTTGGATTATTCCATAATCAAGACAAACAATTTGTTTTTTGTTCTTTTTTTGATAATCGATTACTCCGAATCCAGTTGTCGCTGTCCCCGGATCAATTCCTAAAATTATCATATATTAGTATATATGTTTTGTACGTCGTCGTGTTCGTCTAGGGCTTCAAAAAAGTTCTGGAATCTTTCTCTGGTTGCATCATCAACAGCAATAGTTTCATTAGGGACCCATTCCAAAGCAGCTGATAATATTTTTAAGCTTTTTTCTTCTAGTGTTTTTTTAGTTTTTTCTAAGTCTTCAGCTTTGACGTAGAGATAAAGAGTGTCTTCTTGCCATTCAATATCTTCTGCTCCCGCTTCGATAGTAGTCAATTCTAAATCTTCCTTGTTTTTATTTGTTGCATCAATAGAAATAACCCCCTTCTTTTCAAACATCCATTTGATCCCTCCTTCATTGACTGTTTTTCCGCCTCTTTGATTAATGATAAGTTTTATTTCTCCTAAGGTCCTATTTTTATTATCAGTAATCCCTTCAATCATAACCGCTGATCCTCCTGGCCCATATGCTTCTAATAGATATTCTTCGTAAGTAAAACCGGCTAGTTCTCCTGAACCTTTTTTAACTGCTTTATCAATACTGTCTGCTGGCATATTCATTGCCTTAGCTTTTTCGACAACTGACCTCAATTTAGCATTGAAGGTTGTGTCTGAGCCACCGTCTTTAGCAGCAACAGATATTTCCTTAGAAAGTTTAGAGAATATCTTACTTCTCTTGGCGTCTTCGGCTCCTTTCTTGATTTTAATATTATGAAAATGGGAATGTCCGCTCATATCTTTAATTCTTTATTTATATACCTGCATCTTAACCCAAAAGGTGAAAAAGTTCAATTTTTTGTAAAAAAAGAAAGAGGACTTATTGATCAACAACATGATCCTCTCCTAGGGCAGTTATTATAAGTAATGATATAATAAATCCTATAATCTCTGCCATAAACATCGGCAAATCCGATGCAAGCGTCGCTATTGCCATGAATAAGGCAATGAAAAAGAGTGGGAACATAATAATTCCAATGATTACTTTTTCCCATGCGGCGTGTGTTCCATCAAGCGCTACTATTAAGAATAGAGAGCAAGAGCCCCCAATTCCTACAAGAATTCCTAGTATTGGGCCAGGGTGGTCATAAGTGATTGTTATCAACACAATCAATATAATCCCTGCCATCAGATTCCAATGTGCTGCCTTCATAAGACTCTCCGTTTGGAGTTGGCCCCAATGTACCATATGCATTACTGATAGTCAACGCTACGAAATTGCTGAAATTTTGACAAAATAGGATTAAAGTAGCAAAATTAAGGCAATAGAATATATTATTAATATTATGGATAGAAATTTAGCTTTAGAGTTTATTCGTGTAACTGAAGCTGCTGCTATTGCCGCAGCAAAATGGATAGGAAAAGGGGATAAAGATGCGGCTGATGGTGCAGCTGTTGATGAGATGCGATCACGCTTCAATCAGATTGATTTTTCAGGCTGCGTTGTTATCGGAGAAGGAGAAAAAGATGAAGCACCAAAACTATACACTGGAGAAATTGTTGGTAAAGGAAAGAAGCCGGTAATGGATTTAGCAATTGATCCTTTAGAATGTACGGATAGCGTAGCTTGGGGGAGGTACAATGCGATAGCTGTTATTGCTGCTGGGCCAAAGGGTTCTCTTCTCCATGCTCCAGATACATATATGGAAAAGATCGCAGTCGGACCAAAAGCGGCCAAGGTAATTAATTTAGATGCAACCGTTAAGGTTAATTTACAGAAAATTAGCAAAGTACTTAATAAGAAAATTAGTGAGATTGTGGTAGTTGTTTTAGATAGGCCTCGACACGAAAAATTAATTAAAGAAATTAGGGCTACTGGAGCGAGAGTTCGTTTAATTACTGACGGCGATGTGGCTGCCGCTGTGGCAACTTGTTTTCCTGAATCAGGTATAGATGTTTTAATGGGTACTGGCGGAAGCACTGAAGCAGTTTTAGCCGCTGTTCCTTTAAAGATATTCGGAGGCCAAATTTTAACTCGTTTTAAAGCAAGAAGCGATAAAGATTTAGATGATATTAAAAAGCATTTAAAGAAGGCCGGGATTAAGAATGTTAATAAAGTTTTTACAGCTGATGAGTTAGCCAAGGGAAAACAATTGACCTTTACTGCAACAGGAGTGATTGATGGACCTCTTTTAACGGGAGTTGTCTTTAAAGACGACAAGATTATAACTCATTCAATGGTTGTCCGGGGACAGTCGGGGACTATTCGCTATATCACAACTCATCATAGGAAATAATAAAACAAAAAATTATGATTATTTCAACTAAAAAATTATTTGAGCATGCTTACGGCAAATATGCTATTGGTGCTTATAACATCAATAATGCTGAACAGATTATGGGACTGTTTAAAGGCAACCTAGATAGTAAGGCCCCTTTTATTATTCAACTTTCTAAGGGGGCTAGAAAGTATACTGATAAGCGTTTATTGGAAGCAATGATCAGGGCCGCTGATGAAATATTTCCAGAGGCTATATTTGCTGTTCATTTAGATCATGGCGATGAAGATGCTTGTATGGATTGTATTAAAAGCGGTTTCTATAGTTCTGTAATGATTGATGCCTCTGATAAATCTTTTGAAGAAAATATTGCTATTACTAAAAGAGTAGTTGGGGCGGCTCATGCTAAGGATATTGTAGTTGAGGCAGAGTTAGGACAGCTTGGGGGAGTAGAAGAGAGTATTTCTATTGCTGAAAGCGATGCTAAATTAACAGATCCTTTGCAAGCTAAAGAGTTTATCGAAAGAACAGGCATTGATAGCTTGGCCTGTGCTATTGGCACTAGCCACGGAGCATATAAATTCAGCGGTAGCCAGGGAATTCACTTTGAAGTGATTGAAGCAATCCAGAAATTAAAACCGGGCTTTCCATTAGTTATGCATGGTTCAAGTTCTGTCCCCAAAGAGGAAGTTGATAGAATTAATGCGGCAGGAGGAGCACTTCAAGGAGCTAAGGGAGTTGATGAAACTCAATTTGTTAAGGCGGCTAAAATGGGTGTGACCAAGGTCAACATTGATACTGACGGAAGATTGGTCTGGTGCCGTGTCCATCGAGAAGTATTTAGAGACCACCCAGAGGTTTTTGATTTGCGAAAGCCAGGAGAAATTTTTATGAACGAATATGCCAAATATATTGTTCATAAAAACGAAATGCTCGGAAGTGCTGGGCAGCTAGAATCAGTTAGGCAGTTTTTAAAATAAAGGCAGGCTTAATAAAAAACGACCATTCTAATAGGTCGTTTTTATATCAGTTCTTTTTGAGTTTTAGGAATAGGGAAATTTAAATGTTCATATGCTAACCTAGTAGCAATCCTTCCTTGAGAAGTTCTCTTTATTAACCCCGATTGGATTAAGTATGGTTCATAGATATCTAAGATAGAATTTTTTTCTTCTGATGTTGCCGCAGAAAGAGCTTGCAATCCAGCTGGCCCGCCATTAAATTTTTTAATAATAGCTTCAATGATTTTTCTGTCTCCCGGCTCTAGCCCCATTTTATCAACTTCTAAAAAGTCTAATGCTTTATTGGCAATATCTTTATTTATTTTCCCCTGTCCTTCTATCTGGGCGAAATCTCTCACTCTTTTCAAGAATTTATTAGCAATTCTAGGAGTGCATCTCGATCTTTTTGATATTTCCTTTATCGCCTCCTCATCTGTTTCTACATTCAATATCTTTGAAGACCTTTTAATTATCTCTTCAATTTCATTTAATTCGTAAAAGTTTAACTGAAAAATCGCTCCGAACCTGCTTCTTAAGGGAGAGGAAATTAAATCAAGTCTTGTTGTTGCTCCGACTAAGGTAAAATGGGGGATATCAAGGTCAATATTTTTTGCCATTGGTCCTTTACCTAAAATTAAATTAAGTTTAAAGTCTTCCATAGCGGAGTAAAGATATTCTTCGACAAAATGACTCAAGCGATGGATTTCATCAATGAAAAGAAAGTCACCTTCACTCAAACTAGTTAAGAGTGCAACAAGATCGCCAGCTTTTTCGATAACTGGTCCCGAAGTGACGCGAATGTTGGCATTTGATTCTTGAGCAATTAAATGGGCAAGCGTAGTTTTGCCTAATCCAGCTGGTCCGTAAAAAAGAATATGGTCTGGTGATTCTTTTCTCTTTTTAGCGGCATCAATCATCACCTTAACATTTTTTTTAACTCTCTCTTGACCGATATAATCGGTCCATTTTTTAGGTCGGAGGGTGTTTTCAATGATTTCCTCATCGGGATTAAGTTGTGGAGAGAAGCTCTTGACAGACATTTTGATAAGTGTTATGTTATTAGGGTCCCAAAAAAATGAACGATTATTGAACTGGGGGGAAAGGGAATTTCTTTAGTCAATGGATAACTTGGTTTCGACTGGGTTTCTCCTCAGGAAATTTCTTTAGCTTAGCCCAATGCTAACAAGGACCCCCAGTTCAGGAATCGTTTTTTTGTTACCCGACAACTCTTTTTATCTCTTCCATTGTTGTCTTTCCTTCTAATACTTTAATTAATCCATCTTGCCTCATTGTAGTCATTCCTTTTTTAATGGCTAGCTTTTCTAAGGCTGAAGTTGAAGGAGCAGTCAAGATAAAGTCTTGCATCTCATCATCAATTGTCATTGCTTCAAAGATTCCGATTCTTCCTTTGTAGCCAGTAAAATTACAATGTTCGCAACCTTTTATTTTTGCTATCTTGATGTCTGTTTTTAATTCTGGCATATCAGCGCCCTGGGGCATGTTCTCAAGGTCTTTTTTTATCTCTTCAAATAATTCAGGGGAGATTATTTCTAGCTCTCCGCATTCAGGACAGACCTTTCTTACTAGCCTTTGAGCGATAGCAACATTAATTGCTGGAGCAATATTAACGGCTTTTTCTCCTAAAGCTTGCAATCTGGCAATAGTTCCAGCGGCATCGTTAGTGTGTAAGGTAGATAAAACTAAATGTCCTGTTAAGGCCGCTTGTAATGCGATTGAAGCAGTTTCTAAATCTCTGATTTCTCCCACTAGTATTGCGTCTGGGTCTTGCCTGACAATTGATTTTAATCCAGCTGCAAAGTCGTAGCCTTTTTTAGGGTTGACTTGTGTTTGGGAAATTCCATCTAAGTGGTACTCGATAGGGTCTTCAATTGTTACAACTTTAATTTCTGGATTCCTTATTTTTTTAAGAAAAGCATAAAGAGTAGTTGTTTTACCAGAGCCAGTCGGTCCAGTAACAATAATCATTCCATTAGGTTTTTCTGATTGTTCAGTAAATATTTGATAAAGATCTTTTCTTAATCCTAAATCTTCTAAGCTGATTAAGTTTTTAGGATTCAAGACTCTCATAACAATAGTTTCTCCGTATTCAGTGGGAAGGGTGGAGACCCTAACTTCTACCTCTTCAGTTGAGTTTTCTCTATTTATAACAATAGAAAATCTTCCGTCTTGCGGTTTATCTTCAATATTCAATTTTAATCCTGAAAGAAGTTTAATTCTGGAGACGATTCTCTGGTGTCTTTGAGGGTCAAAAGAAACAACTTCTTGTAAAACTCCATCAACTCTAAGTCTTAATATTGATCCGCTTTCAATTGCTTCGATATGCATGTCTGAGCTATCAAGAATAATCGCTCCAGACATTAGAGCCTTAAGAAGAACAGAAACATCTTTTAAGGCAGCTTCTTCAGCTTTTTTCTTTAGGGTTGGGACGCTTAAAATATCTTTTTCAAATTCAGCCTCTAATTCAGCCTCTATCTCTATTTTTTCTGTTATTGTTTCCATGTTGTTTATTTTAAGCAAGAAAGCACTTTGTCTTTTGCTAAATTTATTGATGACTCTTCAGTTAGAAACATTGCACCATTGTTTTTAGAAATTCCCTTGAAATTATCCATTATTTTTAAGATTTCCGTTTTTTTATCTGAATAAAATATTCCTTTAACAGAGAGGGGAGAAGTTCGGCTTTCCCACAAGAGAAGGAAAGAAGGTATTTTGAAGAAGTTTTTAATTTTTTCTATCACGTATGGAAAATCTTTGGAGGTGGCGTTGCTATCAAGCATGTTTTTTTCTGATAGTGCTGAAACGTAGATATTTTCTTCTGGAGAGAACATTAAATTGCTAAGAGCCAATTCAAGTATTTTTACTTTCGGTTCATTCTTAGAAATTAAATTAAGATTGCCTCCTTTTTTAAATAACCATTTCACAGTTGGAATGTTTTTCTTATTGTAGACGTTTTTAGGGCTAGTGGTCAACCCGTAAAGGAGTAGGCTGGCTGATTCTTCGCTCATATATTCTTGTCCCAAAGCTTTAATCAAGCAGGAAACAGCTTGAGATAGTGATTGCCCGTCTTCGATAAAGTTTATCTCTCCGTAGTTTTGGTTGTTTAAATCGTTATCAATATTAATAACCGTGCAACCATACAATTGATCCAGATTGTTAGCGCATAATTCTTCTACTTCCTGGAATTCTTGGATACCGATGGTTATTAGGACGTCGTAGCTGGAATCAGATAATAAAGACTCGGTTCCAGAAATTACTTTGCAAGAATAGCTTTCATTGTTTATATCCCCATCCTTAGGAGTGAGATAGAGGTCAATCCCTTTGCCGTTTTTTTCATAATACACCTCCGAGACGTCTTCTTTAAAAGAAATATGGAATTTCTTTTGTTCTTTTTCTTTAAGGATTTCATATATTTTATCGGGCACTTCGTCTAGAGGAAAGAATGTTTTTTTATCTATTTTTCTTAAAGCAAAAAAAAGAGCCAAGGTTGCTCCTATGGCATCGTCGTTTGCATTAATTTTGGTTAGAATACCGATGTTTTTACCAGTCTCTATGCTGTTTTTTACCTTCAATATTTCGTCCATATTCTTGCCTTAACTTTACTGTATTTAGGGGTAAAAGTCAATCAGAAAAAAGATTGTAAATTTACTAATAAAATATTCATGATTTGACAATTATACCTAATCGGGTATAATGACAATATAAGCAATTCTAAGGTCGATTTATGAACATTTTCTACTATCGTGACTTTAACTCTGGCCTTTGTCCTGTTAAAGAATATCTTAAAAAATTTATAGGAAAAGATAAGCTACTTGCAGATATAGATGGAAAGATTAGAAGTATTGCACGGAAAGGAATTGTTTCTCCTCCGCTAGCAAAACCGCTACAAAATTATTCTATCTCTGAAATAATGAAATCTTTTCGTGATATAGAAATTAGATTGCTGTGTGCACCAGTTAGTAATGAATTTATTTTATTCCATGCATTTGATAAGCCGATGCATTATGAAAATGTAAAGAAAATTAATAGGCAAATCGAAAAAAATTACGAGAAAGCAGAAGGTTACTATAATTGTTTTAAAAATGAAAAAAACAATGAAAAATATAAAGAAGAATACAAATAGAGCAATAATCATCGACCCAATCTTTGAAGCGAGAAAGAATAGCAAATTTGAAAAATATGCAGAAGAAGCTGAAATGAAAGCAAGAATAGCAGAAGAAGTTTTTGCTGCACGAGAAAAGATGAGGTTGAGCCAGAATGATTTAGCTAAAATTGTCGGAACCACTCAAAGAATAATATCTAGTATGGAAAATGGAGATTTAAACCCCGGATCGTTTTTGCTATTTAGGGTTGGCAAAGCCCTTAATTTTAATTCTTATAATTTAGCAAAAATACATAACTGCTCAGAATCTTTTATTGTTATGAACACTTCTGCAGGAACAATTGAGACTTATACTTCAAAAGACTTAATAAGCCTTAATTTTAATAAATAATAATACAATAAAAATATGTTTAATCACATTTGGTCAGTTATTTGCCAAAATTCTTCGGTCGATGAAGGAAGTAACACAGTCAATCTTTTCGGTTGTATTGAAAATATTGGAGTTGATATTGATAAAAATAAAAATACAAATAATAAAATATCTATTCCTATTCAGTTTGACATAGTCAGTTATTGGACATTAGATGATAGCACTAAAAAGAATAGCTTAATTTTAAAAATTGAAATGATTAAGCCGAACGGAGAATCTTCTTTTCAAAAGGAGGAGAATATTTTTACTCAAGCTGGATGGGGCAGGATCAGAAATATAGCTAAATTTTCAGGATTAGAGTTGGGAATTAATGATAGTGGCCGCTATATTTTTAGAGTGTCTCAAAAAGAAAAGAGAAATGGAGACTTTGTGGTTGTCGCTAATTTACCAGTTGATATTAATATCAATATTAAGTAAGAATTAAAAACTCCTTCGGGAGTTTTTTGATACGAGCAATTTAGACATAGCAAGCAAAAGCTTTAATTTTGCAAAAAAATAATGATTATGCGACAATAATAGAAAGTTATGGCAAAAGATTTAAACGAAAATCAAGCTCAGTTTTTAACCGAAGACTATTTAGAAACCCAGGATATAGGGATGGCTTTGGCTGAAACAATAGAAGTTCAGGATAAAGCGATTGTTTTTGGCTTAAAAGGAGATTTAGGAGCAGGTAAGACAACCTTTCTTCAAGGCTTTGCCAAGGGGTTGGGAATTAAAGAAAAGGTAATCAGCCCTACTTTTGTTATTATGAACAGGTTTGATATTAAAAAAGGAAAGTTTAAGAATTTTTATCATCTTGACTGTTATCGGATAGAAAGAGCTAAAGAAATGGAAAATCTTGGATTTGAAGAAATTATCTCTGACCCTAAAAACATTGTTTGTATTGAATGGCCTGAGAAGATTAAAAAGATCCTTCCTCCAGATTTGATTTCAATTAGCTTTAATATTTTAGAAGGAGATAAAAGAGAAATAATAATTGATTATGGAAAATAAAGAAAATTTTGTCATTATTGATAGCAATTCAATAATTCATCGTGCTTTTCATGCTTTGCCACCTTTGAAAAATAAAGAGGGGGTAGTGGTGAATGCTGTTTATGGATTTCTTTTGGTTTTATTCAAATTATTAAAAGAATTAAAGCCTAAATATTTTGTGGCTTGTTTCGATATTCCTGAGCCAACTTTTAGGAAAAAAGCTTTTGCAGAATACAAAGCCACCAGAAAAAAAGCCCCTGATGAATTATATGCTCAGATTCCAATGGTTAAAGAAGTTTTGAAAACTTTTAATGTCCCTATTTTTGAAAAGTCTGGGTATGAAGGAGACGATTTGATTGGAACACTAGCTAGTGCCTCAACGAAGGGGAAAGAGAATGGAGTAAAGAATATTATTGTTTCGGGAGATCTAGACAATCTTCAATTGATTAATGAAAATACTTTTGTGTATTTTTTGAATAAAGGGGTTAAAAATGGATTAATGTATAACGTTAAGTCCATCAATGAAAAATATGAAGGATTGACTCCTGAGCAGTTGATTGACTTCAAAGGATTGAGGGGCGATGTTTCTGATAATATTCCTGGAGTCAAGGGAATAGGAGAAAAGACGGCTCTAAAGCTGATAAAAGAATTCGGGAGCATTGAGAATCTATATCACAATATTGATAAAGCTGATTTGCCGAAAAGTGTTAAAGAAAAACTTGTTTTAGGGAAAGAAAAAGCATTTTTAAGCAGGGAACTTTCAGAAATAAGGAAAGATGTTCCTATTGAAGTTAGCATGAAAGACTGTGAGTGGGGCGGGTACAATGAGAAAGAAGCGGTTCAGATGCTTAGAGATTTCGGGTTTAATAGTTTGATTAAAAATATATCTACTGAGGAAGAAAAAACTGTTGGTCAAAATTTGAAGTTATGGTAGAATAAAGCTTAATGGAAGAGAAATTATTAAATTTTACAGAAACTAGCGAAGACGAACTTAGAAGAGTAAGGGCGGCGCTTTTGAATATTTTGGAAGATACTGAGGAGGCCAGAAAGGAGGCAGTTAGAGAGAAGAACAAAACAATGGCAATGATCGAGAATCTTACCGATGGAATACTTCTTTTAAATAACAAGAATGAGGTAGAGATTATTAGTCCTTTAGTAATAGATTTTTTCCGAAAAATCAAAGAAGAAATTATAGGAAGAAATATTGCTGATCTATTTGATAATGAAGAATCAAAACAATTACAGGAATTACTGCTAGATGTTAAGAAAAAAAGAGTTAATAAGATTGTTAAGAAAGAGGTTTCAATTGGAAAAAGAATGGACATTGAAGTTACCACCGTTTTTTTAGAGGAGGGGCAAGAAGAAGGGGGTGTTTTAATAATTCTTCATGACGTAACAAGAGACAAACTAGTTGAAAGAATGAAGACAGAGTTTGTTTCAATTGCAGCTCATCAATTAAGGACTCCTTTGTCAGCTATTAAGTGGACATTAAGAATGGTGTTGGATGGAGATACGGGAGAGATTAATCCAGAGCAGAAAGATTTATTAGAAAAAACCTATGTCAGTAACGAGAGAATGATCAGCTTGATTAATGATCTTTTAAATGTGACAAGAATTGAAGAGGGTAGATTCTTGTATAAACAAGAATTAGCCAACATTGAAGATGTTGTTTCAACCGTCATTGAAAGTTCTCAAGAGTTATTAAAGATGAAGAAAATGAATTTAACCTTTAATAAATCAAAGGAAGCTTTGCCTCAGGTAAGTATTGATAGGGAAAAAATGGAATTAGCCGTTCAAAATCTTTTAGAAAATGCGGTTAAGTATACTCCTGAAGGAGGCCAGATTAATGTTTCTTTGGAGAAAAATGGTAATGACGTGCTCTTTAAAATTAAAGACACAGGAGTTGGCATATCAGAAGCTCAACATGAAAGAATATTTACTAAGTTTTTCAGGGGAGATAATGTTATTCGAATGGAAACCGAAGGTTCTGGCTTAGGGTTATATACAACAAGGAATATTGTAGATGCTCATAAGGGCAAAATTTGGTTTGATTCAAAAGAAGGAGAGGGGACTACTTTTTATTTCACTATTCCTATTCCGAATGTGTAGTTTTGTTGACTTTTAAAGTAGTGTTGATATAATTAAGGCAATGGAAAAAGAAAATACTAAAAACCTAAATTCTCTCTCTCTCTCTCTCTCTCTCTCTGGTATAATATCTTTTAATAGTTTTTGGTTTGAAAATAAGGAAGCTTGAAGCTCCTTTTTTGTTTGGAAAAAATAATAAAAAACAATATATGAAAAAACAACATTTATTCATCATCGCCGGGGTAATCTTTCTTGGGTTCATATTTTCAATATATCAATACTACGAAGCCTTCAAGCTAGAAAATGCTTCCGCTGTCACCGTCGGCACACCTAATCCAGGACATTCACTTTCTGGACTGGAATGTTCTGCTGACAGTCTTTGCATTGATACAGTAAACAACAGGGTGGGGATAGGGACTAGCAATCCAACCAAAAAGCTTGATGTAACAGGAGATGTAAACATCACTGGATCTTTGTACCTCAACGGTTCGGCTCTATCCTCTTCATCGTCTTTCCCTTTAACCTGTCCTGCTGATTGGATTGATTCGGGCCATGGTTTTTGCGTGATGAAGTATGAAGCGAGAAGTGTTTCGGGAGTAGCAACATCTACCGCTTCTGGTACTCCTTGGGTTAGCATTACCCAGACTGCCGCTGCCAGTGCTTGTTCTGCTCTTGGTAGTGGTTATCATTTAATAACTAACACCGAATGGATGATGCTTGCCCGAGATGCTGAAGCAGTAGCTAGTAACTGGAGCGGAGGATCAGTCGGAAGTGGAGTATTAGCTCGAGGTTGGGCAGCCTACACAGGATATGGCGATTCTTGGTCTAACACCGCTGTTGCATCTACAACAGGCTCTTCTTGCCTTTACAATACTGCCGCTGATACTTGCGGAGCTACTGGAACTTTCCTTTACCGAAGAACTCATACTTTGAGTAACGGTCAAATTATTTAGGATATGTCAGGTAATGTCTACGAATGGACTAACGATACTTGTACTGCCGGAACAGGGACTGGCTATTGGCAAGGAGCGGGTTGGATTGAATGGACCGACTCCACTTTATCAGATTACGAAAAGACAGTTGCTGGCCCTGCCGGAGCATATACTGCTACCAATGGAGCTGGTCGATATTATGGATGTAGTGCTACTGGCAATGGATTCTTGCACAGTGGGGGTTGGAGCGTTGGTTCCTACGCTGGGCTCTTCTGTCTGGCTCTGAGCCATGCGCCGTCGAATTCGCACACGAGCTTCGGGTTCCGTTGCGCCAGGTAGCCCCGTAGAAATCTAATAATCTAGTATTCCTTGTCCCTCTAAGGGACAAGGAATCGGCCTCTTAAAGGAGGGTTTGGAAAAAAGTTCAGGAGAAATAATAAAAACAAAAATGGCAAGCTATAATGATTTGGTGATATTTCAAAAAACATACGATTTAATTCTTTGGGCATATCCAGTCATCAATCAATTTCCCAAAAGTCAAAGATTTGTTTTGGGACAGCAGATAGAAAGCACTCTAGTTGGAATATTAAAGAAAATGATCCATGCGAATAAAGAAAGAGGAGAAAAGAGAATGGAAATTATTAAAGAGATAAGTGTTAATATTGATGAGCTTTTTATTCTCTTCCGTTTAGCTAAAGATTTAAAAATGATCAGCATTAAAAGGTACGGAATTTCTGCGGAAAAGATAAATGAAGTTGCTAGATTGCTTGGCGGATGGCAGAAGCAGTTATTTTAAATACATTAAAGATTTAAGAAGGGGTAAAATCTAATTGTTGCGTTGGGGCTTGCACAGTGGGAATTGGAACAATGGTTCCTACGCTGGGCTCTTCAATCTGAATCTGAACAATGCGCCGTCGAATTCGAACACGAACATCGGGTTCCGTTGCGCCAGGTATCCGAACTTTTGGAAAAAAGTTGCCGAAGCAAAATACCTAAGGGTATTAGCTGGAAGCTAACAGGCTACTGATTTTATTCCTTCCCGAGTAGATAATGTCATATCAAAAGGGAAAATATTAAGGCCTCTACCCTTGGCTGGTTATGGTAGCTATCTTGCGAAGTTTTCAGCCAAGGACAATAGGCTTAGCTATGAAAACATATACTAATCTTTTTTCTAAGATTATTGTTTTTAATAATATCCATTTGGCATATTTAAAAGCCAAGAAAAACAAAAGATACCATTCTGATGTTTTAGAGTTTTTTGCTAATTTAACTGGCAATTTATTAAAGATAAGAACAGAGCTTGAAACAGAAACATATGTTCATAGCAAATATACGGAGTTCATAGTCAATGAATCTAAAAAGCGTAAAATTAGAGCTCCTGCCTTTAGAGATAGGGTAATGCACCATGCCTTATGCAATATCATTATTCCTATCTTCGAAAAGAGTTTTATTGATAATTCATATGCTTGTCGTAAAGAAAAAGGCTCACATAAAGCAATTAAGAAATTGAGGTCTTTTTTAAAAAATAGAAATAATCTTTACTGTCTTCAATGCGATATTTCCAAGTATTTTGATAGCATTAATCACGATACTTTGATTAAGATTATTAAAAAGAAGATAGGATGTCAGAAAACAATTAATTTGATTGTAAAAATAATTGATAGCTTCAATAAAGATACGGGAGTCGGGATTCCTATTGGCAATTTAACCTCTCAGTTGTTTGCTAATATTTATTTAAATGAATTAGATCAGTTTGTTTCTCATGAGCTAAAGCAAAAATACTATATCAGATATATGGATGATTTTTTGATTTTAGGTTCAAAAAAAGATCTCCGTGATTTAAAAATCAAAGTAGAGCAATTCTTAACTGACAAATTGCAGTTGAAAATGAACCCTAAAAAGGTAAATATTTTCCCTTGCAATAAAGGAATAGATTTTTTAGGGTACATTGTTTTTAAAGATTATATTCTTTTAAGAAAGAGTACAATTAAAAGGTTTATAAAGAAAATGAAAGACAAGGGAATTGAGGAGGCAAGAAAAGCTTGGGTAGCCTATGCCAAGCATGCTAATTCTTACCTATTAAGCCAGAAGCTTTTTATAGTTGTTGAAACATAGTCCAGCCACCACTACTATTTGACATTATATACCATTAGAATATAATAAAGTCATAAAAAGAACGAAGATATATGTTTAAAAAAATACTACTAATTGAAGACGATAAGTTTTTAAGAGAGCTAATGAATAAAAAGCTCATTACTTTAGGCTATGATGTTGTTTCAGCTGCTGACGGAGAATCAGGCTTGGTTATGATTAAAGAAACAAAGCCCGATGTAGTTTTATTGGACCTGATTTTGCCGGGAATTAATGGATTCGAAGTTTTAGAAAAAGCTAAGCAGGATCCAGAAATTGCTAGTATCCCCGTTGTTATCCTTTCTAATTTAGGACAAGGAGAAGATATTGAAAAGGGATTGGCTTTGGGAGCAAAAGACTTTTTGGTTAAAGCTCACTTTACTCCTCAAGAAATAGTTAATAAATTAAAGAATATTTTAGGATAATGCCTGAACTTCCAGAAGTAGAAACAATTGTCAGAGATTTAAGAAAAGAGGTCCTTCATAGGACCTTTATTGATATTTGGACCGATACAGCCAATATGATTAAAAAAGATACTTTTGAAAGTTTTAAGAAAAAGCTTGTTGGAAAAGAAATAATCGGAGTCAGAAGAAGAGCCAAGAATATTTTAATAGACCTATCTAATAATTATACTCTCTTAATTCATCAAAAGATCGCAGGGCATCTTCTTTTCGGAAAATGGAAACTAGAAAAGAATCATTGGTCCTCAGAAAAAGATGGGCCCCTCTTGATTGATCCGATAAATAATTATATTCACGTAGTTTTTACTCTAGACAACAAAAAGCAGGTAGTTTTATCTGATGCACGAAAGTTTGCTAAGGTAGAATTATGGAAAAGGGAAGAGCTAGAGCAATCGGATGATTTTCTTGAATTAGGGCCTGAACCATTAGAAAATAGTTTTACCTTTTCTGATTTTAAGAAGTTATTTGAAAAAAAGAAGGGAAAGATAAAACAAGTTTTAATGGACCAGAACTTTATTTCTGGGATAGGCAATATTTATGCTTCAGAAATACTTTTTGATTCTAAAATTCATCCCGAAGAAGAGACTAAGAATTTGAAAGAAGAAGATTTGAAAAATATATATAATGCGACTAGGAAAATATTAAAGAAAGCTATTGAATTAAGGGGAGATAGTTTTTCTGATTTCAGGACTTTGTATGGAGAAAAAGGCGGGGCACAAGGAATGAATAAGGTTTATCAAAAAGATGGACAGCCTTGTCCAAGATGTGGAGGAATGATAAAAAGAATAACACAAGGAGGAAGGGGAACTTTTTTCTGTCCTCAATGTCAAACAAAGCGATGATTATAGCGGATTTTAAAAAAGTTAAGGAAAGTTCAGAATCGCTATATAGTGATATCGGCGAAGTTTGGTGCCCTTACCTTAAAGAAAAGGTTATTTTTAATGCGAAAGGAAAAGAACATCTTAAGTTTAAATCAAAGAACAAAGCTCGTTCTTTGTCTGATCAGTATGTTAGATTTAAGATATTAAAATATGCACCAGAAGTTATTAAAAATTCTCACACAATTCAAGGGTTCAACAGTACAAAATCTTTTGAAGTTATGCGAAGCAACCATCTTAATGAAAGATTTTTAGTGGACGTTATTTATTTTGAATTTATTGCAGTATTGGGAGAGAAAGTAAGAGTCAGAGTCATTGTTAAAAAAATAGGTTCATCTCAATCATTTTTTTGGAGTATTATTCCTTTTTGGAAGAAAAAAGATGGAGAGAGAAAAAATATTAATTATGGTAATCTTGAAGAGGCTTAAAAGAAAAAATACCGTTTTAGCGGTATTCTTTCATGGTACTTGGCTACGGTTTTAAAAGCATCGACCGTGAGAGGGCAAGCCCATCCAAATACTAATTATATTTTGTCAGTTTATATTTTTTTGTCAAATCAATCAATGACAGATATAATACAATTATGATTATATTATTATACGGTGAAGACACATATAGAGAGAAGAAGAAGCTCTTAGAAATAATGGAGGAGCATAAAGAGAGGCACAAGAGCGGCCTTAATTTGAGGTATCTTGAAGGAAAGGCCACTTCTTTCGAAGATTTAAGAAATGAAATGCTAGGCATTTCCATGTTTAAAGAAAAGAAATTGGTAGTAGTTTTAAATCCTCTTTCCAATACAAAATTAAAAGAAGATTTATTAGAAAAAGGAGAGGGCTTTGTTTCTTCAGATAATGTTTTGCTCCTTGTTGAGCAATCAAAAATATTAAAGACGGATAAACTATTAAAATACTTAGAAAAAAATGGCAAGACTCAAGAATTTGAATTGTTAACTGGAGTTAAGCTAAAGAATTGGATTAAAAAAGAAATTGAAGAAAAAGGAGGAAAGATAGAAGAAGCGACGGTAGACAAATTGATTGAATATATTGGTTCTGATTTATGGAGAATAGAAAATGAGACTAGTAAGCTAGTTAATTATTCAAAAAATATTTCAGAAAAAAATATTGATTTACTGGTTCGTCCCAACTATGAAACTAATATTTTTGATACGATTGACGCTATTGCCGTTAAAGACAAGAAGAAAGCAATCAATTTAATTAAGAGTCATATTGAAAAAGGAGAATCAGCGATATATATATTAGCGATGATTGCTTCGCAGATAAGAAATATTCTTTCAGTTAAAAGCGGAGGGGCTGGAACACTAGGAATGCATCCTTTCGTTTTTAGAAAGACAACTTACCAGGCTAAAAACTTCGACTTAGAAGAATTGAAGGGTATTTATGCGAGGATAACTCAATTGGATTCGGAAATAAAAGTTGGTAAAATAGATCAGGGCATCGCATTAGACGTTTTAATTTCAGAAATATGAACAAAATTATTTGCTTCGATGTTAATGGAACACTAGTTGAAGAAAATTCATGGGGTATTTTTACTTGTGGAGATGAATTAATTGAAAAAGAAATTGAAGAAATATTTAGTAATTATTATTCTGGTAAAACATTGATAGATAATGCTTGGAAAGAATTAGTTGCTGTATTAAAAAGAACAGGAAAAGCAAATAGAGATTTTGTCTATAATTGTTGGGACAAGAATAATACATTCAAAGAGGGGACCGAAGAGATTATTGATTATTTAAAAAATAAGGGATATAAAATATACCTTATCTCTTGCTCAATAGATATTTACCTTGAATGCATAGTGAAAAGGTTTGCAATAGAAGGCTTTTACGCTGGCAGTCATTTATTATTTGATTCTTTAGGAGAGTTAGAAAAAATAACTAGTGATTGCATAAAGGGAGGAGGATTCAAAGAGAGAAAATTAAAAGAATTAGCAGAAAAAGAAAACGTTAACCTCGAGGACATTGTTTTTGTCGGAGACGGAGATAATGATCTTGGAGTATTCGAAATAACCAAGCATGGTATTGCGATGGGGAATAACGAAAAATTACTTAAATGTTCCTGGAAACAAATTAAGTCGTTAAAGGAAATAAAAGAGATATTATGAAACCAATAGAAGAATTAAACTTTTGTTTAGAGCTCTGGGAGAAGCAAGGTTATTGTGGCTTTGGAGGCAAGACCGAATGTGATAAATGTGGCACCCCATATTTATTATACAAAATGATAACAGGGACAGCTCTTCATGATAGTGAAATGGAGAGATTGAAATTATCAGACTGGAAGAAATTGATTAGAGATATTAAATAATGCGATTATCGTCCTTGTATTGACAATTAATTAAAAATGCAATACAATCTAACTATAAGTTAACATACATGATTATGATTGCTAGAAACAATGAACAAATCCAAATTCGTATTGATTCTAAGACTAAAAGCGAAGCAAAGAAAGTTTTAGATGGTTTAGGTATGGACATGAGTTCTGCGATTAAGATTTTTTTTCATCAAATAATAAATACTAAAAATTTCCCTTGCGAGCTAAGGGATGAAAACGGATTTACTTTGCAAAATGCTGAGATTTTGCGTGAGGCGGTTGTAAGTGCAGAAAATAGTAATAAATCTTTTAACAATAGTTCAGACCTCATTAAGGACGCATTAAAAGATTAATATGTTTATTTTAAAATATTCTAATCGGTTTAAAAAAGATTTAAAGCTTTATCAGCACGATAAAATTGTGCTTGGTGAATTAGAAAAGGTTTTAGATATTTTAATTAAGGGAGAAAAATTACCAGCTAAGAATTTTAATCATTATTTAACTGGAGAATTTAAAGATTGTTTTGAATGCCATATTAGGCCAGATGTTCTTCTTATTTATAAGATAGAAAAATCAGAAATTACAATTTTATTATTAAGAATTGGCTCCCATTCAGAACTTTTTTAGCGATAAAATAAGTAAGAGAAAATCGGGTTTCCCCGATTCTTTTATTTCTTGATAGATTTAGCTATTTTTACAGTCATTCTCGATTTCTTTCTAGAAGCAGTGTTCTTTTTTATCACACCCCTCTTGGCAGCCTTATCAAGAGCTTTGTAAATTCTTGGAAGCAACTTTTCAGCTCCAGCTGCATTATTTGCAACTAATAAAGCATTGGCTTCTTTAATAAGCTTTCTCATTTCTAAAATTCTCTTTGTGTTAACGACTCTGCGTCTTTCAATCTGAGCAGGGCGTCTTTTGGTTGTTTTTGTAACTGGCATATACGATATATATACACTAATTGTTTAAATTTTGCAAGTTTGGTATACTGTAGTTAATGTTAAGCCATATTTTCGGTAAAATCATATACAAAGACGAAAAAAGGATTATTCTTGATAAATCAGGGATTGGTTTTGAGGTATTTTTATCTCCCTCCGATTTAAGAGAATTAAAAATTGGAGAAGAAAGAGATGTTTTTACTTATCTTTTTTTAGGAGAAAAGGTTCTTGAACTTTATGGCTTTTTGACTCCAGAAAAATTGGAATTGTTTAAAATATTAAAAAGTGTTTCAGGGGTTGGACCCAAAACAGCTATGGGCTTGGCAGTGGCTGGTTCGCTCGATAAATTAAAAAATTCATTAGAACAAGGAGAACTGCCCGAAGACGTTAAAGGGGTGGGGGTAAAAAGACTACAGAAGATACTTTTAGAGATTACGGGAAAGATAAAAGAAATAAAGAAGGTTGTTCCAAAAAGCAAAGTAGAGAAAGACGAATTATTCGATGCTTTAATTGCTTTAGGTTTTAACAAACAAGATGTAGCAGAGGCGATTAGTCAGATTCCTGAAGGAATTAAAGATTTAAAAGATAAATTAAAGGAAGCTTTAAAATTATTAGGAAAATGAAATTAAAAACCTTTATTAGAAAATTATTGCCTAAGAGTTTTATTAATCTATACCATTTGGGCTTAGCTTTTTTGTCGGCCCTAGTCTATGGTTTCCCCTCGAGAAAAATAAAGGTAATCGGGATCACCGGAACTAATGGCAAATCAACAACATTAAATATTGCTTCTAAGATTTTCGAAACTAATGGGTATAAGGTTGCGGCCCTGACTTCGATTATGTTTAAGGTGGGGGAGAAGGAGGAAGAAAATAAATTAAAGATGACGATGCCGGGAAGGTTTGTGATTAATAAGTTTTTAAAGGAGGCGGTTGAGGCTAAATGCGATTACGCTTTTATTGAAACAACTTCCGAAGGGGTAGCCCAGAACCGTCATCGCTTTATAGATTTTAAAACAGCAGTGATTACCAATTTAAATCCTGAGCATATTGAGTCTCATGGCGGTTTTGATAATTACAAGAAAGCTAAAGGAAAGTTTTTTAATGACGTTAAAGGAGTCCATATTATTAATATTGATGATAAGCACTCTCCTTACTTTTTAGGTTTTTTTGCTAATAAAATTATAACTTACGGAATTAAGAATGAAAAAGCCGATATTAGAGGAGAAAATATTGTTGCCACCTCTAGCGGTTCAAGTTTCAGCGTTAAAGACGTTAATTTTAATTTGAAGATTTTATGTGATTTCAATATTTATAATGCTCTATCAGCAATTGCTATCGCTACCTCAGAAGGAATAAGCATCGAGAATTGTAAAAAAGGAATTGAATCAGTCAGCCAGATTGCAGGAAGAATGGAAAAAGTAATAGCTTCTCCGTTCGAAGTTTTTGTTGATTATGCTTTTGTTCCTGAAGCATTAGATAAGGTTTATCAGTTTGTAAAGCCTAAGAATGGAAAATTAATTTGTGTTTTAGGTTCTTGTGGAGGAGGAAGAGATAGCTGGAAGAGGCCAGTCTTAGGAGGATTAGCTGACCAATATGGAGATATAGTTATTATCACCAATGAAGATCCTTATGATGAAAAACCAGAAGATATAATAGATCAAGTTAGTGTGGGGGTTAAGAATAAAGAAAAATTGATTAAAATCTTCAATAGAAGGGAGGCAATAAATAAAGCCCTATCTCTGGCTAAAGAAGGAGATGTCGTGGTTATAACTGGAAAAGGATGCGAACCTTGGATCTGCTGGGAGGGAGGAAGAAAAGAAGCTTGGGATGATAGAAGGATAGTTCGGGAAGAATTTGATAAAATTAAGTAATTCCTATTTCTTGACACAAAGTCCTTTTCGGGTAGAATAGAATTGTCTTATGAATATACATATAGCTTTAACAGGTGAGCGAGTTTTTAGTTTTTTGGGACTTAACTTTACCAATACTTTTGTTATAAGCATAATGTTGGCAATCATAATTATCGCTTTTTTTCTTTTTGCTTTTAGAAAAAGAGAGATTGTTCCTGGCAAAATGCAGAATTTTTTCGAGTTTATCTTAGACACTATTTTTTCTCTTTTTGACGGAATGACAGGTGACAGAAAAAAAACAGAAGAGATTTTTCCTTTGGCTGGAACATTATTCATTTTTATCTTATTAAATAATTTATTAGAAGTAATCCCCGGATTGGGGATTTTCCCTTTCTTGAGGTCGCCTAGCTCTGATATTCATTTCACTTTAGCTTTGGCGATTTTTTCAATGGTTTTCATTCATTTTACAGCCATCAAGAAATTAGGAGGAATAGAATATTTGAAAAAGTATATTAAACTGGAAAGCCCGATTATGTTTTTTGTGGGAGCATTAGAAGCAATGGGAGAGATTACGAGAACGATGTCTTTAGGCATCAGGCTCTTCGGCAATTTATTTGCTGGAGAAATATTATTAACAATGGTATCCTTTATGATTCCGTACCTAGTTCCATTACCGTTCCTAGGATTGGAGATTTTCGTCGGATTCATTCAGGCATTGGTATTTTCATCATTAATAACGGTATTTTATGTCACAACAACAGCCCCCGAAGGCCATTAAAATGGGTTACGTGTTAGCAATGGGAACTGAATTAGGATTTCTAATTGCTTTCCCTTTGGTCATTTGTGTAGTTGTCGGGGTGATGATAGATAAGAAGATGAATACGTTTCCATGGTTCATGTTAACCATGATACTATTAGGAATAGGATTGACCGTTATTGATGTTTATAAAGTAGTAATTCCGTTTTTGGAAAAAAGGTCGGGCAGTAAGAATTTAAATAATAAAAAATAATATAATACAAACATATGGAATCATTAACAGCAATTGCCGCAGCATTGGCTATCGGTTTGGGAGCAATCGGACCTGGCCTTGGTGTTGGTATGATCGGAGCAAAAGGATCTGAAGCTATCGGAAGAAACCCTGAAGCATCTTCAAAAGTTCAAACAGGTATGATTTTGGCTATTGCCTTCGCCGAAGCTATCGCCATTTATGCCTTAGTAGTATCTTTAATAATATTATTTGTCTAATTAAAAAATAAATGAGCAGCGTAGAAATAGATTGGAAAATATTAGTCGGACAGATAATTAACTTCGCCATTCTATTTTTCGTCTTGAAAACATTGATTTACAAACCTTTCCTCAATCTTCTTAAAACTAGAAGAGAGAAGATAGAAGAGGGAATTAATAAGTCAATCGAGGCCGATAAAGAGCTTAGTAAGATCGGAGAAATGAAATCTGACTTAGAAAGAATCAATGAAGAAGAAAAGAAAAAGATTTTAATTAAGGCAGAAGATGAGGCGAAGAAAAGATTAGAGGAAGCTAACAAAAAAGCAGAAGAAGAAAGATCTGCTATTTTGGCAAAAGCACAAAAAGAAGCAGAAGCTTTAAAAGAATCAGAAAAAGAAGAAACAAAAAAGAAGACAATTGAAAATGCCTTCAACTTAACTGAAAAGCTTCTAAGGGAAAATATTGATGAAAAGAAGGGAAAACAAATTGCCGAAGATTTTTTGAACAAACTTAAAGTATGAAGATAGAAAAAGAAATTTCATCATGGGCTCGTGCCCTATATCTATCACTTGAAGATCATCCAGAAAAATCAGATGAAATTTTTGCTAATTTAAAAAAGTCTTTGGGCAAGAAATCTGTCTATATCCCTGCTATCGTGAAAAAGCTTCAAAGAATGTATTTGAAAGAAAAAACAGCCGCATTATTCCTAGCTCAAGAATTTAATGATAAAGAGAAGGAAGAAATCAAGGAGAAGATAAAAGAAATAGTAAAAGGAATTAATAAAGTCGACGATGTTTTAGATGAGAGCCTTTTAGCCGGTTTTCGTTTGAAAACAAAAGATGTGTTAGTTAAGGCCTCAATGAAAGATGTTTTATTGAAGCTAAAAAACAAAATATATGGATATAATTGAACAATTTAAAAAACAATTAGAAGGATTGGATATTTCTCCAGAAATGGAAGAAGTGGGTGAAGTTATTGAAGTTAAGGATGGAGTCGTTAAGATTTCTGGACTTAAAGGAGTTGAAAACTTCGAGATGATTGAATTTGATGAAGCTAATGTTATGGGATTGGTTTTGAACTTAGAAGAGTACGAAGTCGGTGCTGTAATTTTGGGTTCTGATAAAGATATTAAAGAAGGAACAACAGTTAAGAGGACTAAAAAGGTTTTCTCCGTGCCGGTGGGAGAGGGGCTTTTGGGTCGCGTGGTTGATCCTTTGGGAAGACCCTTGGATGGTAAAGGTGAAATCAAGGCTAAAGAATTTTTACCTTTAGAAAGAAAAGGACCTTCAGTTATTGATAGGCAGCCGGTGACAAAACCTTTGCACACTGGAATTAAGATGGTTGATGCTTTAATTCCGATTGGACGAGGACAAAGAGAATTGATTATTGGTGACAGAGGCTTAGGAAAAACAGCGATTGGTTTAGATGCAATCGTAAATCAGAAGAGTGAAAAGAATAGACCTTATTGTATTTATGTTGCTTGCGGGCAAAAGAAAGCTAAGGTAAGAAGATTGATTGCTACTTTGGAAAAAGAAGGAGCAATGGAATACACAACAGTTGTTTGTGCTTTCCCTGATGATCCAGCAAGTTTCATTTACTTAGCTCCTTTCGCTGGTGCAACTATTGGAGAATATTTCAGAGACAAAGGACAAGACGCTTTAGTTGTCTATGATGATTTAACTAGACAAGCTTGGGCATGGAGAGAAATCTCTTTGATTTTAAGACGTCCACCTGGTAGAGAAGCTTATCCTGGTGATGTTTTCTATCTTCACTCAAGGCTTCTTGAAAGAGCAGCCATGATGAGTAAAGAAATGGGCGGAGGTTCTTTAACTGCTTTGCCGATTATTGAAACTCAAGCAGGAGATATCTCAGGATATATTCCAACTAACGTAATTTCTATTACAGACGGGCAAATATTCTTAGACTCAACCTTATTCAGAAAAGAACAGAAGCCAGCTATTAATATTGGAACATCTGTTTCGAGAGTAGGATCGTCAGCTCAAATGAAAGCAACTAAAAAAGTTGCGGGAAGATTGAAGCTGGATTTAGCTCAGTTCCAAGAACTAGAAAGATTCTCTGAGTTTACAGAAGAACTTGATCCTCAAACTAAAAAGACAATTGAAAAAGGTAAGAGAATGAGAATCTTGTTAAGACAGGTTGATTTGATGCCTCTTCCAATTGAAAAAGAAGTTGTCGTTATTTTCACCGGAGTTAATAGCGACATTGAGGAAGTTCCTATGGACAGAATCAATGAGTTTGAAGTAGAAGTTTTAAAAACTGTCGAATTAGAAGCTCCTGAAATATTAAAGGAGATTAAGGAGACAGGAGACATGTCTGACAAGAGCAAAGAAAGCCTATTAAGTTTAATTAAGAAAGTTAAGAAGAATTATGGAGCTTAAAGAAGTAAAAGCGAAAATAGGTTCGGTTAAAAATATCTCCGAGATAACCAGTGCGATGGAGACTTTTTCGGCTTTGAAAATGAAAAAGACTCAAAAGAGATTTTCTGAATCAAAGCCTTTTGCTCAAGAAATGGCCAAAATGTTGAAGGATTTACACAGAGCTTTAAAAGACGGTAGATCTATGTTTCTTGAACAGAAGCCAGTTAAGAATATCTTAATTTGTGTTGTTGCTTCTGACCGAGGTTTCTGCGGAGCTTTCAATGCTAATATTTTAAAATTTGCTGATAGGCAGATTACTAAGATTAGAGAAGAAGGGGAGGTAGAGATTATGCCGATTGGGAAGAAAGCTGTTAATCATTATTCAAAGACAGAAAGAACTAAGCATAGTTTTTCTGGTGTTGGAGATTATTGGGGATTCAAGCAGACTAAAGAAATATCCGATTTCTTGATTAAGGCTTTTGTTGAAAACAGATATCAGAAAGTATATTTATTCTACACCCATTTCCAATCTTCTTTTATCCAGAAGCCGTCAGTTGTTCAATTGTTTCCGCTAGAAACTGGAACGGTAGAAAACTTCTTGAAGAAAGAAGATGTTGAAAGTTGTGAATTGAATACTAACTGTTTGTTAGAGCCATCATCAAAAGTAATCCTAGATGAAATCATTCCAGTGTTTATTGAATATCTAATTTATCAGTTTATTCTTTCGGCTAATACTTCGGAACATTCAGCCCGTATGATGGCAATGCGTAATGCATCAGATAATGCTAGAGAATTGTTGGAAGGATTAAGGTTAGTGTATAATAAAGCAAGGCAGCAACAAATAACTTCTGAGGTTTGTGAAATATCATCGACCAAAGAGGCAATGGAATAAAAATAAAAAACATATGGCAAAAATAACACAAGTTATCGGGCCGGTGATAGACGTCGAATTCGAAGAAGGTAAAGTTCCCGCCTTATACACCGCTCTAAAAGTTAAAGAAAAAAATCTTATTCTAGAAGTAGAACAAGAATTAGGTGAGGGTAAAGTTAGATGCCTCGCCATGGGTCCTACTGAAGGATTGAAGAGGGGAGATGTAGTTGAAAACACCGGAGAACCTATTAAGGTTCCAGTGGGTAAAGATGCTTTAGGCAGATTATTGAATGTTTTGGGTGAACCAATTGATAATGGCCCAGAAATTAAAACTGATAGAAGAGAATCAATTCATAAAAAGGGTCCTGAATTAAAAGATCAGAAATCAGAGATTGAAATATTAGAGACAGGAATTAAAGCCATTGATTTATTATGTCCATTGCCGAAGGGAGGGAAAGTGGGATTGTTTGGTGGTGCGGGAGTAGGTAAAACTGTTTTGATTCAAGAGCTTATCACCAATATTGCTAAATTCCACAATGGTTATTCAATTTTTGCTGGTATCGGAGAAAGATCAAGAGAAGGTAATGATATTTTTGGAGAAATGAAAGATGCAGGTACACTTAAAAATACTTGCTTAGTCTTCGGTCAAATGAATGAAACTCCTGGAGTAAGATTGAGAGTTCCTTTTACTGCTATGACTATTGCTGAACACTTTAGAGACGTAGAAAAGAAAGATGTTCTATTATTTATGGACAACATTTTTCGTTTTGTTCTAGCTGGTTCAGAAGTATCTGCTCTATTGGGAAGAATTCCTTCTCAAACTGGATATCAACCAACTTTATCTTCAGAAGTCGGAGCATTACAGGAAAGAATTACTTCAACTGAAGACGGTTCAATTACTTCAGTCCAAGCTATTTATGTCCCTGCCGATGATTTAACCGACCCAGCTATTGTGGCTACTTTCTCACATCTTGATTCATCATTAGTATTGTCACGTGCTATTGCTTCATTAGGTATTTTCCCAGCGGTTGATCCTCTTGAATCAACATCATCATTATTGAATCCAAGAATTGTTGGAGAAAGACACTACAAAGTAGCAACTGAAGTAAGAAAGATTCTTCAAAGATACAAGGAACTACAAGATATTATTGCTATTCTAGGAATTGAAGAATTAGCTGATGAAGACAAGATTGTGGTATCTCGTGCCAGAAAAATTCAGAAATATTTATCTCAGCCATTCTCAGTTGCCGAAGTTTTTTCAGGCATTCCTGGGGTTTATGTTAAGATTGAAGAAACAATCGAAGGGTTCGAGAAGATTATTTCTGGAGAATTGGATCATAAATCAGAGGGAGACTTCTTTATGAAAGGAAATATTAATCAAGTTATTGCATGAAAGTAGAAATATTAACACCAGAAAAGAAAGTATTTGAAGGAGAAGTAGAGATATTAACCGTGCCAACTCGTTCTGGTCTTATTTCCGTCATGCCTAACCATGCAGCACTAGTTACAGCAGTTAAATCAGGTGATATTATTTTACAGATTAAAGGAGAAAAGAAAGTATTTGAAGTGGAAGACGGTGTTCTCGAAACATTAAAGAACAAAACGGTATTGCTTCTGAGGAAATGCAGAGAGAAATAGGGAACGGGGCTTAGGCCCTGTTTTTTATTATACATTTTGTAATTTATTAAGATATGAGGTAATATCTAATTGTTAAGATAAAAGAATAAAAAGATATGAAAATACAAGAAATATTTGATTTAGCGATAAAAATGGGAGTTGAATCTGACTTTAGAGGAAGAGAAGGAGTGCAGAAAGTTTTGGATAGGAAAAAGAAGAAATACGAAGCTTTGTCTGAAAAGGGAAAAGAAGAGTTTGATAAAGAAGCCTTAACTAATCCTTACCTAGATACAAGAATTTATAATATTGCTGAAGATAAAGAAATTAAGAAGATTTTAGTTGGTATTGATATTGATACTTCTGAGTTACTATTAGCTAAACAATTAGGAGATATTGATTTAGTTATGGGCCACCATCCAACAGGAAGAGGGCTTGTTGGCTTACCAGATATTATGGAGTTGCAGGCCGATGTTTATAATTATTATGGAGTACCAATAAATATTGCTGAGCAATTAAATTTTCCAAGGATTAGTGAGGTAGCTCGTGGAGTTAGCGGTTCTAATCATCAAAAATCAGTTAATGCTGCTCAAATTCTTGGTTTGAATTTTATGAATGTTCATGGCCCAGCTGATAACTTAGTCGCTAGGTTTTTAAAAGATTTAGTTGAAAAATCAAAACCAGAAAGAATAGAAGACTTGCTTTCTTTATTAAAAGAAGTCCCTGAATACAAAGAAGCAATGAAAATTGGTGTTGGCCCTAAAGCTATTACTGGAAAGCCAGATAGCAGGTGTGGAAAGATTGCGATAACAGAAATTACTGGTGGAACAGAGGGTTCGCCTAAATTAATGGAAAAGATGGCTCAGGCGGGGATTGGAACGACTCTAGCTATGCATGCCTCTGAGGAACACAGAAAAGAGGCTGAAAATGCCTGTCTTAATGTTATTATAGTCGGCCATATTTCTTCTGATTCTTTAGGTATGAATTTATTCTTAGATGAATTAGAGAAGAAGGGAATTGAGATTGTTTGTTCTAGTGGATTAACTAGATTTAAGAGATTTTAATTAAGGTTCGAATCTTATTTACCGAATTTTGAGAAAAGCCGACTTTGGTCGGTTTTTTGTTTTATGATATAATCAAATTATGAATATCAAAGTTAGAAAAATCAAAAAAGGAGATATTGGTAAGATTCAGAAATTCTATAAAAGCAACGGAATGGACAATGCAGGAAGTATTACTAATAAATTCTTATTAGATTGTGTTGATTCTAAGCTTAAAAATTATATAGTGTTTTTTATTGCTGAATTAAACAAAGAAATCATTGGGTCTGTTTATTTTGTAGACCAAGGAGGATTAACAACAGTTTGGAGCCTCGCAGTTGATGAAAGACATAGAGGAGAGGGAATTGGTTCTATGTTAGTAAAAGAGGGAATTAAATTTTTGGAGAAAAAGAAAAGAAATATGATTTCAGCAATAATCGACCCTGATAATATTGCTTCGATTGAATTATTTAAAAAACAAGGATTTATTAATCAAAGAAAAAGAGTTAGATTGGATAAAATAATCAAATAGCGTATTTTGAGGGCAGACTTGAGGCCAAAAAGGTTCCAAGTTCGTTCCATCTCCCGAGCTTTGATAGAAACCGACTTTTGTCGGTTTTGTAGTATTAAGTGAAATTTGACTCAGAAATTAATATAAAGTATTATTAATATCGTCACAATAATAGGGAGGTGAAGTTGTGAAATTGGACATTAAGCAGATTAAAAACATAGAGCGATTGAATGGAGGAGAGAGGAGAAGCATTAACTTTACAGATGGAAGCAATCTAGTTGTACACTACGTAACCTTTCCATTTAGAGTAGTCGATGCTCAAGGAATGATGGTTCAACTTTTCCATACCGATAAGTCAAAAAAAGCCTTATTCGGATGGCCAGAAAAGGAAAACTCAATTGCTCTTAAACTTTGTCATGAGTGGGATGAAAGATTAGGCTTTGACCAATCTTTTACCGATTGGAGAGATTATTTCCGATTCGTGACAATAGGAGAAGTCGTTGATAAAAGAAAATCGGGAACTCCGATTATTCTTCATATCAACGATAGAGGAGATATTATATCTCCTTAATTTTTTTATAAGATTAACATTATTCAAATTTAAAAAGGTTCCAAATCTATTGCTTACTAAGCCGACTTTATCGGTTAGATGTTTTTAATGATTTGATCATGTATCCATCCTTTAGCTTGTAGTCCAATTTATCCTTATAGTAGTTTCTTACTCCAACCCCAGAGATAACAGCTATTTTATTTAATTTGTATTCTTTTTTAGTTATTCTCTCAGCTTCTTTTATCATTAATTGTCCTAGTCCTTTATGCTGAATAAGTGAATTTTGTTTTGAGATTGCAGCGGCTTGCCCATAAACATGAACTTCTCTGATTATGGCAGAATCTTTTAAAACAGAAAGAACATTTTTGTTATTTGTATTTATCCTCAATCTCAAAAGAGAATAGATATTTTTTCTTTTTTTATCTTCAAAACTTAAGAAGATTTCTTTGCCACTAGAAGCATCATAATCCTCCCTCATTAAATATATTTTATCATTGCTTTTAGAATCTTTGATTTCTCGGCACCTAATACACTGGCATTGCCAGCCTTCTTTTTTCATTTCAATATCAATCATCTGCCTTAAGTTAGATATCTTTGCTCCGCCTTCGACAATTAAAGGAGAGGGGATGTCCCTAATAATTCTTTCTATTCTTACATACTTAGGAACAATCTTCTTGATCGATTTGATAGTTTCAATCAATTCTCTTTCTTTATACGGTTTGTATTGTTTTTTAAGATAGAGTTTGTACAGTGGAGCTTCTTTAACTAGAGCACAGGGATATATTTTAAGAGAATCTGGTTTAAAGTCTTGATTATTGAATAATTCTTTAAACATGGCAATATCTTTCTTGGGGTTTGATTTGGGTAAATTAAGCATCATTTGATAGGCCACCTTGAAACCAGCATTTTTTAATAGTTTGGTTGCTTCAATTGTTTCTTTGACTCCATGGCCTCTCTTATTGAACTTTAAAATATCATCATAGATTGATTGGACGCCCAATTCAATTTTAGTCGCTCCCAATCTTTTCATTTCGATTATTTCTTTTAGATTGATATAGTCGGGTCTTGTTTCAAAAGACATGCCGATAATTCTGTATTTGGCTTTTTCGTTTTTCTTTTGAGCCTTTTCTAATTCTTTCCACAATTGTTCAATAGTTTTTGTTTTAAGATTTTCCTTTTTATCTTTTTGATTGTTACAAGCTTCAAAGCATTTTTTAACAAACCAGATTTTATATTTTAAATCATAGAACGACCAAGTTCCGCCAATCATTCTTAACTCAATTTTGTCAGTTGTGTGACCTGACATATCTAAAACCTCGATTCTTTTTTGAGTTTGTAGATAAGGGTCAAAGCTTAATCTTTTAGCTCTTTCGACGGCTGGCTCTCCAGAGAGATAGCTTTTCGGGATGTCTATTTCTGAGGGACAATAGAGGCATTGCCCAGGACATTCATAGGGCTTGGTTAAAACAGAGACATTAACTACTCCAGACAAAGATCGAACGGGTCTGGTCTTTAGGAGTTTTTCTAATTTCTCACTTCTTTTAATGCTTTTTTTTACAATTAAATTGTGATAGGATTGGAGTAAAGAGATATTAGAAGGGCACAAAATCTTGTATTCTTTAGAGATTTTTCTCTTAGCCGACGATAAATCTTTCTGGCTTTTGCCTCTTAGTTTAAGCAACTCTTTAATTATTAATTCGTTTGATTCCATGAATAATAAATACGCTAAGAAAATACTTGATAAGACTGTCTTGGATTATAACAGTATTGCTGATAAATATTCAAGAGTAAGGGAAAAAGACTGGAAAGAGTTTGGTTTTCTTTTTGATAAATATCTATCTTCCGAAGATAAGGTTTTAGATTTGGGATGCGGCAATGGGCGTTTTTATCCCGCTCTTAAGAAGGCTGATTATTTAGGGATAGATGTTTCTTCAAAGTTAATCGAAATTGCTAAGAGCAATTATCCCGAAGTTAAGTTTGAAGTTTTTGCTATTGAATCGATTTCTGATAAATCTTTCGATAAAATATATAGCATTGCCGTTCTTCATCATATTCCTTCTCATAAATTGCGGTTAGAGTTTTTAAAAGAAATAAAAAGAGCTTTAAAAAATAATGGCTATTTGATTTTAACGGTTTGGAATTTAAAAGAGAAAGTAAAGAAGAGAGGTTTTCTTGATTGGCTTAGGCTAGATAGGGGAGATGTTTTTCTCCCTTGGTATGGCAGTAAAGATACCTATTTCCATTGTTTTAATTTAGAAGAATTGGTACAATTAGGAAAAGAAGCGGGATTCGAAATTATTGATAAAGGAGAAATATTGGTCGGGGAAAGACCGTATTCTAATTTTTATATCGTTGGTAGATAAAATATTAATATAGCTAATACATGGCAAAGAAAAAACAAGACATCGAAGTAAAATACAATATCGTTGTTTCTGGTGCAGCTGAGGTCGGACATTGTTGCGAAAAGATAGAAGAAATATCAAAAGAGGTTGGCCGAGAAATTGCTAGGCAACAGCAAACTTTAGTTAGCGGGGCAACGACTGGTGTTCCGTATTTTGCAGCTATGGGCTGCAATGAAGAAGGCGGATTCAATATTGGCTTTTCTCCCGCAGCAACAGAGAAAGAACATCTAAAGGCATACAAGCTTCCTTTAGAGCCATTTAATATAATGATATATACTGGAGGAGACTATGCTGGACGTGATATTATTATGACCAAATCAGCTGATGCGGTAATTATCATTTGCGGAAGAATAGGGACTTTACATGAGTTTACGACTGCTGTTGAAACTCAAAAAATTATTGGAGTTCTTGAAGGGACGGGAGGAATGGCTGATAAAATTAGGGGGATTGCTGAAAGTTATTGCAAGGTAGCCAAGAAGATTATCTATGATAGAGATCCTAAATCTTTGGTTAAAAAAATAATTAAGGAGATAGAGCATCAAAAAGGTCATAATTCGGAAATACTTGAAAAATAATATGACAGTAAAAAAGAAAATAACTAAAAAAATAATTAAGAAAAAGGTTGCTAAAAAAGTTATTAAAAAAGCAACCAAGAAGGTTATTAAAAAAGAAAAGAAGATTGGTAAGATTACTCATTATTTTGATAAAATCAAAGTAGTAGCAATTAAACTTACCGATAATTTGTCAGTTGGAGATACAATTAGAATTGTCGGTGGAGAAAATACTGATTTTAAACAGAAGATTGTTTCAATGGAATTCAAGGGAGAAAAATTAAAGAAAGCTAAAAAAGGTAAAGAGGTAGGGATAAAAGTAAAAGATAGGGCTAGAGAAGGATACAAGGTTTTTAAGGTATGAAATTTATAGCCGATTTTCATATTCATTCTAAATATTCAAGGGCAACAAGCGGAGCTACAGATTTGGAGAATATTTCTAAATGGGCGGAAATCAAAGGGGTTAAAGTAATAGCTACGGGTGATTTTACGCACCCACAGTGGATTAAAAATATTAAGGAAGAATTAAAGCCGGCTGAACCCGGCTTGTTTCAATACAAAAATTCAGAAACTAGATTTTTATTAACTACAGAAATCAGTTGCATTTATTCTAAGGGAGGAAAGACGAGAAAAATCCATATTATTGTTTTGTCGCCTTCAATAGAGGTGGCCGAAAAAATAAATGAAGAGTTATCTAAAATAGGGAATTTAAAATCAGATGGTCGACCAATCCTTGGTCTTGATGCCAAAGAATTAGTTAAGATTGTTTTAAGTATTTCTTCTGATTGCATGGTTATTCCTGCTCATTGTATGACTCCATGGTTTGGCCTGTTTGGTTCCAAATCAGGCTTTGATTCTTTGGAAGAATGTTTTGAAGAAATGTCTTCTTCGATTTATGCGGTTGAAACTGGATTATCAGCTGATCCAGCCATGCTTTGGAGACTGCCTGATTTAAGGAAGATTTCTATTATTTCTAACAGTGATGCCCATAGTCCAGAAAAGATCGGTCGAGAGGCTAATGTTTTTGATGTTGATTTAAATTATTATTCGATTGTCGAAGCCCTTAAAACTAGAAAGGGATTTTTAGAGACGATAGAATTTTATCCGCAAGAAGGAAAGTATTACGGAGATGGCCATCGTGCTTGCAATATTTATATGGATTGTAAAGATTCTTTAAGATACAATGAGATTTGTCCGATTTGTGGCAAGCCATTAACTGTCGGAGTAATGAATAGAATTGAAAAACTGGCTGATAAGCCAGAGGGTTTTATTCCAGAAAACGTAGTTCCTTTTAGAAGTATTGTTCCTCTGAAGGAAATCATTGGCGAGGCATTAGGAATCGGCTCAGGAACCAAGGGAGTTGATAAGGAATATCAGAAATTAATCAAAGCTTTCAAATCAGAATTCAATATTTTATTAGACGTTCCTTTTGAAGATTTGAAAGAAGTTATTTCCAGTAGTATTGCCGAAGGAATCAAAAGAGCAAGAGAAGGTAAGGTAAATATTCTTCCTGGCTTTGACGGAGAATACGGCAGAGTCAAAATATTTTCTGAGGTTGAAAAGAGGGAAGCGATAAGGCAGAAAACCTTGTTTTAAAGGACAATAAGTGATAATCTTTTAGTATAATAATAAATAATAAACATATGGAATTTTTATCAATGCTAATAACGTTAGTTGTATTGCTTCTTCTTTTTTCAATTAGACAGATTAATCAATACGAAAACGGTATTATTTTCACTTTAGGAAAGTTTACTGGAACAATGAAGCCTGGTTGGAATATTGTTCTTCCAATCGTTCAGTTTTATAAAAAAGTAGATATGAGAGTTAAAGCAGTTAATGTTCCCGATCAAGAAGCCATCACTAAAGATAATATCTCAGTTAAAGTTAATGCAGTTATTTATTACAAGATAAGTTCAGCTGAAAAAGCAATACTGGAAGTAGAAGACTTCTATTATGCTGTTTCTCAATTAGCCCAAACAACAATGCGTAATGCAGTTGGACAAGTTGAATTAGATGAGCTTTTATCTCAAAGAGCGACTGTTTCTAAGAATATTAAAGATATTATTGGTGAGTCAGCTGATAATTGGGGAGTTAAGGTTGAGAATGTTGAATTGAAAGATATTACCCTACCAGAAGAGATGAAGAGAGTCATTGGAAAACAAGCTGAAGCAGAAAGAGAAAAAAGATCGGTTATTATTAAGGCTGAAGGAGAAGTAGCCGCCGCCAATAATATGGCTAAGGCAGCCGACATCCTTGCTGGCTCTAATGGAGCGTTGCACTTAAGAACATTGCAGTCAATTAATGACGTTAGCTCTGATCAATCGAACACAATCATCTTCGCAATACCTTTAGAGGTTTTAAGGGCATTTGAGAAAATAGGGAACAAGTAAAATAGAAATCGGGGTCAATTCCCCGATTTTTTATTTCAAGTATTTATTTTTATTGTAATTGTGTTCTTCTAGTGTTCTAGAAAAAATAGTCGTTCCATCGGGAGCTGAAAGATAATAGTAATAGCTTGTTTTGGTTGGATAAATGGCAGCTATAATACTATCCATTCCTGGATTGCTAATTGGTCCCAAGGGAAGGCCATCAACTCTGTATGTGTTATAGGGAGAATTAATTTGAGTGTCTTTGGTATATATTTTCGATCCCACTTTATCCTCAGCGTAAAGAATCGTGGCGTCAACTTGCAATCTCATTCCGCTAGTCATTCTTTTCCAAAGTATTCCTGAAACAATCTTTTTATCTTCTAAAGTTCTAACTTCTTTTTCGATTACTGAAGCCATGGTGACTATTTCAAAAATAGTCTTATTTTGTTTTTTAATTTCAGCTCTTAGCTCGGGAGTTAGTTTGTTATTAAAATTAGCAAGCATTTTATTAATAATGCTTTCTGCGTTATCAGTTTTATCAATATAGTAAGTATCAGGGAAGAGATAGCCCTCAACACTTAAATCGCTTGGCTTATCAGAAAGAAAATCATAATTTATTTTAATGGTTTGGCCTTCTTGAGCGGGAATTCCTGTGATTGCATAAATTTCTTCCTCTGAAGCAATGTTTTTATCTTTTAGATATTTAGCAATATCTCTCAAGTCCCAGCCTTCAATAATAGTTAAAGTTTCTTTGGCTGTTTCTCCTTTAGTAAAGAGAGTTATAATTCTCGAGGTGCTCATTTGTGAAGAAATAAGGTATTCTCCAGCTTGTATCTTTCTATACTTATTAGATAAAATAGCATAGAAAATGAAAACGTAGGGGTCATTAATTAAACCATCTTTTTTTAGATTTAAGGCAATCTCTTTGACTGCCTGGCCTTTTTCAATAGTGAATGATTTGGCTTCTATCTCTTTGTTTGAAGCGAAAAATATAGAATTAATTAATGAAATAATTAAGATTAATAAAAAAAGAGAACTAAGACAAATGAAGTGTTTTCTATTTATTTGCATAAATATATCATATTTTACAATCGCAGTCTTGACAAGTGGGGCTCGGGGAGTATAATTTAATCGTAAATATGGAAGTTAATATCACAAAACAATTTTATACGATTGTAAATGTCTGCACCAAAAACAGAGCTTTCGTTTTGGCTATGATTTCTACAAAATATAAAAGGAGAGGATTTTAAATAATAATAAAATAGATAATAAAATAAAATCCTCTCCTCAACGGAGAGGATTTCTGTTTATAAACATATGATAAAAACATTTTATTTAACAAAGGAAGGGTTAGAAAAGACAAAGAGAGAGTGCGAAGATTTAAAGTCTCTTCAACGGAACGAGATTTTAGAGTCGGCTCCTTCAATGCTTGAGGGAGATGCTTTGAATCCCGATTATTCTTTCTATAAAGAGAATTTAGATGAACTAGAGATGAGAATTGAAGAATTGGATAATATTTTAAAGAATTACAAGATTATTAAGAAGCCAGGAAAATCAGAACAAAACACAGTTTCTTTAGGGGCTAAGGTTGTTTTGAAGAATGGCTCAGCTAAGCATGAAGAGTACAAGATAGTCGGAACTCTTGAGGCCGATCCTTTTAAGGGGCTGATAAGTAATGAGTCGCCCTTAGGCATGTCCTTTATCGGCAAGAAAGTTGGTGAGTCAGTTTCTTTTAATGGGAGTGGAAGTTATAAGATATTAAAGATACAATACGAAGAATCTTAATATGAGTAAAAAGACAAAAATATTAATAGGTATTTTTGTGGGAGTTGCCTTATTGTCATTTCTTTGGTTTGATTTAGTTTTTTTAAAATATAACGGAGATTCTTTTGAAGAAAATCTGATGAAGGCTGGAGAAGATAGTGATGTTGTCATAGTTTTTAATTCTGGGGGGTGGGGAACTGTTCCTTTTGAGCAGGCTTTTGATTTTAATCCTATCATTAATGAAACTAAGCAGATTATCGAAAGCAAGAATTACAAAGTTTCAGTTGTTCAATATTACAGAACAACAGAAAATCTTTTTGCTAAAATCGCTTCATTAAGAGAGGTATTCTTTAATTTCCCTGACAGTTCTAAGGTTTTTGCTGATAGAGTTGATGAATTTTTAGAAAAGAATCCTAATGATAAAATAATTATGGCTGGCCTATCCAATGGTGCATCTTTTGTCGATGCGGCAATGGATGATTTAAAAGACAGGCAAGAAAGCGTTTGGGCGATCGAACTAGGAGCTCCTTTTTGGAAGAAAAATACTAATAGTGAGAATATCATTTCTTTGAATAATCAGGCTGATATTTTGGCTAATGGAAAATTGGGACAAATTATACTCTCCTTAATCAAGACTCCTTTTATTTGGGCATACAATAACTTATCAGGCAATCATATTTCAATGTCTCAGGCGATGCACGTTCCAGGTCATGATTATTATTGGAATCAGGTTAAAGACGATCTTACCTCTTTTATTAATAAAGAACTTTAAAATCGGCCTTGTAAAGCCGGTTTTTTTATACTAAAATCAAGATATGAGTTTTTCAAATAAGCAAAAGATACTTTTTGGTTTTTCATTGATTCTAGGCCTAGCTATTTTTATTTGGCTAGGTAAAATTATCGGCTGGGAAAAAATAGGGGAAGCTTTTTCCGTTTTTACCGGCTGGCAAGGTTTAGTGATTATTTTCCTTTCCTTTCTAATTGCTATTATCGGTAATTGGAGATGGAAAGAGATATTAAAAGATTCAGGAATAAATGTTCCATTTAATAATCTTTTTAAAATATACCTAGGAGGATATTCAATGATGTATCTTATGCCTATTTTAATTTGGGGAGGTGAAGCTTTTAGAGTTTATGGATTAACTAAAGAAAATAATATTTCTTGGAAGAAAACATTTGCTTCGGTTATTATTGAAAGAATTCTTGAATGGACAATTAATATTGTAGTTATTTTTTTAGGATTAGCATTCTTCCTATACAATGTTTATCTTCCTCCCAAAGAGCTGGTACTAGTCTTTGGAGCATCCCTTATCTTTTTTGTTTCTATTATTTCTTATTTTTATATCAAGGCTTTGGGAAGGAAAAGTATTATTAGGCAGGTAGTAAAGAAATTCTGGAAAAAAGAAGTAAGTGATGACAATGGTTTTATATCCGTTGAAAATGATGTTTTTGAATATTTTAGATGGGGGAAAAGTTTTAGCAAGGGAATTGCTCTTTCAGTTTTAAGAGCTTTAGTGATGCAGTTAAGAGTTTGGATATTAGTGATCTTTTTGGGTAATATGATAGGATTCCTTCCTTCTTTATCAATTTTAGGATTTACATATCTATCATCAATGATCCCGATTCCAACATCATTGGGTTCGCATGAAGCCATCCAGTATTTCGCTTTTTCTTCATTAGGATTATTAAGTTCGATGTCGACAGTTTTCACGATGATTTTAAGAGCAGCGGAAATTGTTGTCTCCAGTGTTGGTATGGCATTTCTTTTAGGAACGGGATTCAAATTAGCAGAGAGTAAGATTTTTAACTATGACAAGAGTAAATAAGATAATAAAATATTTAATATTCGCTGATATTGCTTTTTGGACAGGATGGGGGCTGGTAACTCCAGTCTTTGCCATTTTCATTGTTGATAAAATTCAAGGCGGAACGGCTTTGGTCGTTGGTATTGCTACAGCTATTTATTGGCTTTTTAGATCATTACTGGTTCTTCCTTCGGGAAAGACTCTTGATAAATATATAGGAGAAAAAGATGATTATCTTTTTCTGGTTGTTGGCAATTTCATAGCTGCTCTAGTTCTATTTGGATATATTTTTGCTATTTATCCGTGGCACATATATATTCTTCAGGCTTTTTATGGCGTTGGAATTGCCATGGGCCTATCTGGATGGAGAGCTATCTTTACCAGAAATATTGATAAAGGCAAAGAGGCTAGCGAGTGGGCACTGGACGATACAAGTTTAAGCCTTGGAACAGCCGCCGCTGGAGTTATTAGTGGATTATTAGTAACCAAGATGGGATATACTATTACTTTTAGTATTGCTGGAATTTTAGGAATATTAAGCGTCTTACTGCTCCTTTGCCTGAGAAAGGATATCGAGGGTGTATTTAATAAGGATTTTCATGCCAATCTAAAAGATATTTTTAGAACCAAACAATGAAAAACCAAGAGGTTGCTCAAATTTTGTTTGAAATCGGGGAATTCCTTGATTTACAGGAAATTCCTTTTAAGCCAGCTGCTTATCAACAAGCGGCGATTGCTATTGATAATATGGAGGAGGATATCCTAGATTTGTATAAAAAAGAGGGAATTAAAGGATTGGAAAAGATTCCTGGCGTGGGCAAGAGTATTGCCGAAAAAATTGAGGAATTTTTAAAAACAGGAAAAATTAAATATATTAAAGAATTAAAGAAGGCAACTCCGATTGATTTAGAGCAATTAACTAAAGTGGAAGGCTTAGGAGTGAAAAGAATTAAAAAGCTTTGGAAAGAATTAGGAGTGAGGAATTTAAAAGATTTAGAGAAAGCTCTTGATGATCACAAGATTGCTCCTTTGTTTGGGTTTGGAGAAAAGATGGAAGAAAATATACTAGAATCTATTCAATTTTTAAAACAAGGAAGGGGAAGATTTCTTTTGCGAGAAATCATTCCTGAAGTAGAAAGAATTACAGAGAAGTTTAAAAAGATTAAAGGGGTAGTCAATTTATCAGTGGCTGGCTCGACTCGGAGGAGAAAAGAAACCATCGGTGATGTTGATTTTTTGGTTGCCATTAAAGATACAAGTGATAAATATTTAGTGGAGAAGATAATGAGTACTTTTGTCTTAATGGATGACGTAGTCAAGATAGTGGGAAAGGGAGAAACAAAGTCTTCCATTAAAACCAAGAAAGGATTGGATATGGATTTAAGGCTAGTTAAAGAGAGTTCATTTGGATCAGCTTTGCAATATTTTACTGGCTCTAAAGAACACAATATTGCTTTGCGTCGAATCGCTATGAAGCAGGGATATAAATTGAGTGAGTACGGCCTATTCAAAAATGAAAGAAAAATAAAAGGAGAAACTGAAGAGGAGATTTATGAAAAGTTAGGCATGGATTGGATTCCTCCTGAAATGAGAGAAAATCAAGGAGAAATAGAATTGGCAATCAGCAAGAAGCTTCCTAAATTAATTGAATTAAAAGATATTAATGGTGATTTTCATTGCCATACTAATTGGGACGGAGGAGAGCACTCAATTTTAGAAATGGCGGAGACGGCAATTAGTTTGGGGTATAAATATATTGGAATTGCCGATCATACTCAGTCATTAAAGATAGAGAATGGTCTTGATGAAAAAAGATTGATTGAGCAAAGGAAAGAAATTGACTCATTAAATAAGTCTTTTAAAGAAAGAGAGATTGATTTTACTATTTTACAAGGCTCAGAGGTAGATATTTTAAAAGATGGCAGCTTGGATATTAATGATAAAACATTAAAGATATTGGACTATGTTTCGGCAAGTGTCCATTCTAATTTTAAAATGGGGAAAAGGGAGATGACTAAAAGAATAATCAAGGCAATTGAACATCCTTTAGTTAAGATATTAAATCATCCAACCGGAATGATTTTAGGTAAGAGAGGTGAATACGAAGTAGATATCGAAGAAGTATTAAAAGCAGCTAAAAAGAATAATGTTGCTTTGGAAATGAATTCTTACCGTTCCGATTTAGGCTATCAGACAGCTAAGATGGCTAAAGAGATGGGAATTAAGTTAACTATTGGCAGTGATGCTCATAACAAGAAAGAATTAGTTGATATTCAGTTTGGAGTTTATCAAGCCAGAAGGGGATGGCTAGAAAAGGGAGATGTTTTAAATGCTTTATCATTAGAAGAATTAAAATTTAAAAAATGAACAAGAATCAAGAATTATTTCAAAGAGTTAAAGAATTAAATCTACCCATCGGAGAGTATGCTATTTTCGGTAGTGGACCCATGGGTATTAGAAATTTAAGAGAGATGCACGATATAGATCTAATTGTTTCTGATAGAATATTTAATGAGTATTCAAATAAACAGGGATGGAGAATAAAAGAAATATATGGATATCGAGATTGGCTAATAAACGATAACCTTGAAGTAGAGATGGGCAGAGATTGGCATGAAGGATGGGATGTTGAGGGAATGATTAAAGAGGCAGAGATAATAGATGGATTGCCTTTTGTAAAATTGGACTATTTAATTAAATGGAAGAAGTTTTTTGGGAGAGAGAAGGACTTAAAAGATGTAGAGATAATAGAAAAGTTTTTAAACCATGAAGAAATATAAATGTTTAGCTCTAATGTCGGGAGGGCTTGATTCAATACTTTCGGCTAAGATATTAAAAGAAGAAGGAATAGAAGTAACCCCTATTTGTTTTAATAGTTTCTTTTTTTCTTCTGTTTTAGCAGAAAAAGCAGCTAAGCAGATTGGATTAAAATTAAGAGTAGTTGATTTCAGTAAAGATCATTTAAAAATGCTTAAGAATCCAAAGCATGGATATGGTTCTGCAGTTAATCCTTGTATTGACTGTCATTTGTTAATGATTAAAACCGCAGGGAAGATTATGAAGAAAGAAGGTTATGATTTTATAGCTACAGGAGAAGTATTGGGTCAACGACCGATGTCTCAAAATATCAATTCCCTTAATTTAATCGAAAAGGAATCGGGATTAAAAGGTTTAATCGTTCGCCCTTTATCAGTTAAAGTTTTACCAGCAACTATTCCCGAACAATTAGGAATAATTAAAAGAGATCATTTCTATGATATTTCGGGGAGAGGCAGGGGCAGGCAAATTGAGTTGGCTAAGAAGTTTAAGATTAAAGAATATCCCAGTCCAGCTGGTGGCTGTATTCTAACCGATATCAATTATTCTAAAAGATTATTTGAATTATTTAAAAGAGTTCCTAAATTTACTGGGAACGATGCTCAGGTAATTAAGTTTGGTCGTGTTTTCTGGAAAGACAACTTATTAATCGTTGTTCCTCGAGATGCTAAGGAATGCTTAGAGATAGCCAATTTAAGAAAAAGAGGGGATGTTGTTTTAGAACCGCATAACTTTTCTGGTCCGACGGTATTAATTCGTAAATACAAAAAATCATCTCGAGAGGAGATGATTGATTGCGGGATTGAATATATTTGTGAATATTCTAAGAATATTCCCGAAGATTTTATGCTGAAACTTTTACCTTCTCCAAAACCTTTATAAAGATTTCGGGGTTTTCTTCGGCTAGTTGAGATAAGATCTTTCTGTCTAATTCAATATTGCATTTCTTTAGAGCAGGGATGAATTTGCTGTAAGTCATTCCGCTTTCTCTTAATGCGGCATTCATTTTAACAATCCATAATGATCTCTTATCTCTCTTCTTTACCTTTCTGTCTCTGTAAGCATATGACCATGCTTTCATTAAGGCCTGTTTGGCGGCAATGAACTTGGACTTTCTGCTCCATTTGTAACCTTTAGCTGCCTTGATGACACTCTTTCTTCTTTTGTGGGCGGCAACACCCCTCTTTACTCTTACCATATGTTTATTTTCCTAATATTTTTCTAATAATCTTGGCTTCTGATGGAGACATTTCTACCATCTTCTTCAAAGATCTTTTCTTTTGAGAAGATTTCTTTGATAAAAGGTGGTCTTGTCCGACAGCCCTTCTCATGACCTTTCCTGATTTTGTTATTTTAAATCTTTTGACTAAAGATTTTCTTGTTTTTGCTTTCATGTTATTTTTTTGAAATAATCATTGATAAACCTTTCGGTTCTTTTTTTAATTCTCTATCAATCTTTATTTCGAATTTACTTTTTAATATTTCTATCAATTTATTCACTCTTTGGATTCCGAAGTCGGCTAGTGATTTCTCTCTTCCTCTTAAACGGAGTTCAATGTTTACTTTGTCTCCTTTGTTTAAGAATTTCTCGGCGGCATTGGCTCTAGTTGCAATATCATTATCGGAGATATTGAAGGTTAGCCTGATGTTCTTTGTTTCTGATTGTTTGCTACCGGCGATGTTTTTTCTTTCCTTCTTCTGAAGTGAATAGAGATGTTTGCCGTAATCTCCTAGTTTACAGATCGGGGGGCTAACCTTATCTGTAATCAATATGAGATCAATGCCTTTCTCTCTGGCGGTTTCCAATGCCTGCGGCAAAGTAAAAACGCCCAATTGCTGGCCGTCTTCTGCGACTAGCCTCACTTCTGTTGCTCTTATTTGATTGTTGTATAATGGTTTGTTCATCATTTGTGGAGGTGGCGAGTAATGAGCTCGCGTCCAAATATTCTACGATAATAATTCTACAAGCGTATTCTAATCTTTTTTACAAGAATAAAACTTAAGACTAGAAAGAATATTTTATTCTTGAATCCTTCTTTTTAAGTAATACATACTGGATTAGAGCTGTATTACCGGCCTCGCGATTTTAATGCCCTGTTCTACTCAGCGAGAATCAGTAGGAGGACACTGCTTAAGCGTATGCTAATGCAGGTTGTTCAAAAAAGTTTACACTTGTTTTGAGTTCTCTAAGTTTAGCGAGATTGGAGAATACTCGGCTTGCATATTATTTTCAAACATCTGTCGAAGCGAATTCACCCCCTAACATTTAACTCATTTCTTATCTTTCTATCAACTTCTCTTTTCTTGATAGACTCTCTTTTATCAAACTTTTTCTTGCCTCTGGCTAGGCCAAATTCAAGCTTTATTTTGTGTGTTCTAGTATAAACCGAAATTGGCACTAAAGTCAAGCCCTTTTCTGTTGATTTTTGAAGCAAATATTCAATTTCTTGCTTGTTTAAAAGTAGCTTTCTATCACGTCTTGGGTCGTAGCCTTTATCAGCGTTTTCCGGTTGATAAGGGGGAATATTGCCTCCAATCCAGAAAGCCTCGGCTAATCCCGTTTTATCCCTCTTAACGAGGATATAGGTGCCAGCTAGACTAGTGCTTCTGGTTCTTAGGGACTTAACTTCTTGTCCGTTCAACACTAAACCTGCCTCGAACTTTTCGAGGATTTCGTAGTCATAATTCGCTTTTCTATTTTGGGCAATACTCATATCTTTATATTACTCGATTTTTCTCAATATTGAAAGAAAAAAAGAACCAGATATTTTATTTATTATTCTGGCATATAGATTCGAACATTCTTCTTGTAGAATCTTCTTTTGGTAGTTTTTGTACCTTCTTTTGGATTTTTTCCATATTGAGGGCGCATTCCATTAATTCTATGGCGGCGCGCTCAGATCTTTTATTGTTTGCGAACTGATTAATTTCTCTTTTAAAGAAAAAAGAAACATCAGTTCTTGTGAATTTACGAATAGCTAATAATTTGAACTGATCGACAGTTCTTTCCGAAAAATCGAAAATATCATTAGCATCGATGAAAAGATTGTAGATCTTTTCAAAATCATCAATTGATTCTGATAGTGATACTCCTTTCTTAATCAACCAGCCGATGGTCTCAATTTTTCTTTGGCATTTTGATGGTCCGGTTAAGAAAAAGAGAATATTGAAACAGTCTCTTGAGTCTATGGCTTTTTTTATAGCCAAGGCAATCACGATTTCTTTTATCTCTTCGTCTGAACAATTTTCAGCAACAGCAAGGCACCTTTCGCTGGTGTTTGCAAATAAGGCAGCACCAGAAAGAGCATATAATTGAAGTTTTTCCGAACAAATCGAGAGATAGCTCATGCGATCATCGAATGTATCGGCCTGATAAATAGCAATCACCACAGCCTTTTTAAAAACTGATCGGAGGCCCTGGCAACTTTCACAGAGCCTATACCATCCTTGTTTTTGCTTAATGTAATCAAGGAGGTATTTGTTTTTCTCAATTTTTTCAAGCAGTTCATGATTCAAATGATTTCCTGGAAGGTAGAAATCATCTGATTGACAAGTTAATATCTTGTCAATTGCTTTAGTGTCTTCTTCGTAGTCCACAACAATCACCTAAATGTAGATTTGGTTTTATTTAAAAGAACATAGAAATAACATACTGCAATTTCTATATGACGATAGTAAAATATTAATTAATTGTTGTCAACAGTTTCTTTTTATTTCTTTTCTGATAGAATATAGGCATATGATGAATATTAGGGAAGAGATAAAGAAAAGTATTTCTAAGGCCTTAAAGACTCTTGGGTACGGAGAGGAGTTTTTAGTTAAAGTTTTAAAACCAAAAGAATCTTCTTTTGGTGATTATTCAGTTAGTGTGGCGATGGAAATAGCTAAAAAAGAAGGCAAGAATCCTTTTGAGATTGCTACACAGATTAAAGAGAAATTGGATGGTAAATACTTTGAGAAGATTGAAGTAGTTAATCCTGGGTTTATCAACTTCTTTGTTTCTAAAGAGATTGTTTTAGATGAAATTCAGGAAGTATTAAAGAAAGGAGAGAAATTTGGTGATTTAAATATTTCTAAATCTAAGATTCAAGTTGAATTTATTTCGGCTAATCCAACCGGACCTTTAACAGTTGGTAATGGTCGTGGCGGTTCTTTTGGTGACGTTTTAGCTAATGTTTTATCAAAAGCAGGCAACAAGGTTGAAAAAGCCTACTATGTTAATGATTATGGTCAGCAGATATTATCTCTTGGTCATTCCGTTTTGAAAGATGCTGACGCTAAATACTCAGGAGAGTATATTGATGAATTAGCTTTAATAATTAAAGAGAAAGATCCATACAAGGTTGGAGTTGAAGCTTCAGCTATTGTTTTAGATAGTATTAAGAAAACAGTTAAAGATTTGAAGATTAATTTTGATGAATGGTTTTCAGAAACATCTTTACATGAAAAAGGAGAAGTTATTAAAGCCGTTGAATTATTAAAGAAGAAAGGATTCACTTATGAATCAGAAGGAGCTTTGTGGTTTAAATCAAGTATGTTTGGTGATGAGAGGGATAGGGTAATTGTGAAGACTGATGGCAAGAATACTTATTTAGCCGGAGATATTGCTTATCACCGTAATAAGTTTGAACAGAAGAAGTTTGATAAGGTGATTAATATTTGGGGAGCTGATCACTTTGGTGATGTTCCTGGTTTAATGGCCGGAGTTGAAGCTATCGGACACAAGGGAAAATTAGATATACCTCTATATCAATTAGTTACTGTTATGAAGGATGGCAAACAGATGAGAATGTCTAAAAGAATGGGAACAGTTATTTTGATGGACGATTTATTAAAAGAATTATCAGCCGATGTTATTAGATTTTTCTTCTTACAAAGATCAGCTAATAATCATTTGATCTTTGATATGAACTTGGCTCGTGAGCAATCAGACAAGAACCCTATTTACTATGTTCAATATGCTCATGCTCGTATTGCTAGTATTTTAAGAAGTGCAGGAGTTTCTTCAGTCAAGAAGATTGATAATATTTCTTTATTAACTCATTCTAGTGAAATTGAATTAATGAAAGAGATATTAAAGTTGCCAGAGATAATAGAGGATACAGCACTTGATTATCAGGTTCATCGCTTGCCTCAGTATGCAATTGAATTAGCTACTACTTTCCACAAGTTCTATAACGACTGTCATGTTTTAGTTGAAGACGAGAAGTTGAAAGAGGCTCGCTTAGGTTTAGCCTATGCAACTAAGATTGCTCTAGGGAACACATTAGAAGTAATGGGAATATCTGCTCCTGAGCAGATGTAGAGATATGACATCTGAAGAAATAAAATTACATAAGGTTGCAGTTAAAAAATTATGTTTAATTAAGGATAGAGCCTTTGATTTTATTAAAAAAAATATTGGAGATATTTCAGAAAAAGATGTTCATGATTTTATAATCTCTGAATTTAAAAAAGAAAAAATGGTAGTAGATAATAATATTACTATTCATATGGTAGCCGCAGGAAAGAATACAGACGATACTCATTGGTCTATTCCAGTTAAAAATATAAAGATTAAAAAAGGCATGTTGGTGATGATAGATATTTGGGCTAAAATGAAGGAAGGTCATTGTCCTTTTGCTGATATTACATGGATGGGTTATGCGGGAAAGAAAGTTCCTATTAAAATTCAGCAAACTTTTAATCAAGTTATTTTTGCTAGAGATTTAGCTTTGAAATTTATAAAAGAAGAATTAAAAGAAAAAAGATTTCCTAAGGCGACAGACGTTGATGGGGTAGTTAGGGGATATTTTTATGCTCTTGGAGTTGAAGAGTATTTTACTCACAGGACAGGACATAGTTTAGGGCATACTAGTTGTCATGGTCACAAGTTTAGACTTTCAAAAAAAACGAGAAAGAAAATTATTCCCGAAATTCTTTTTACGATTGAGCCCGGGTTGTATTTTAAAGGAAATTTTGGAGTAAGGAGTGAAATTGATTGTTATATTACTAAAGATTATAAACTGATTGTAACAAGCGAAGTTCAGAAAGAGATAATCAAAATTTGAGTAGTAATTGGTATGTCATATTAAAAGCGTGAAAAATCATTTATTTCTACTACTTTTCACGGTTATGGCTAGCAAAAACGTGAAAAGTAATATAGTAGTCTTGACTTTTTCAATGTAATTTGTTAATATATTCCTTGAAGGTGCTAAAAATAGCACTTTCAAGAAACAAACATGCAATTTATTGAACTAAAGCAAAATCTGAATAATTTCATAGTTTTTTCTGGAAATGATATTAAAAAGATCTGGCCCGATTTTCATAGAAGGCGTTTAAACAATTGGCAAGATAAAAACTATATTAAAAAGGTAACGAGAGGTTATTATGTTTTTTCTGATAAAGAAGTTAATGAAAATGTTTTATATATTATAGCTAATGAAATTTTAAAGCCTTCTTATGTTTCTCTAGAATCAGCCCTTTCTTATTATAATCTAATTCCCGAGGGGGTTTACTCGGTCATATCAGTTTCTTCCAAAAAGACGATACTTTTAAAAACTTTTTTAGGAGATTTTAATTATAGAAAAATTAAGACAGAATTAATGTTTGGTTATCAGTTAGTTAATTATCAAGGTCATAATTTTAAAATGGCTGAAATCGAGAAAGCAGTTTTAGATTATTTCTATATTAATTCAAAAATGAAGACTGATGATGATTTTTTTGAAATGAGATTTAATGTGCAAATATTTAAAGAGATGGTGAATATGGATAAATTTGATAGATATCTTAAAGCTTTTAACAATAAGAGTTTAGAGAGAAGAATTAAGAAGTTTTTAAAGTTTATAAACAATGCTGACAATAGAACAAATTGAACAGGGGTATGAAGAAAAGTTAAGACCATTCAGGAGGAATATTCTTCGTGAATATTTGCAATATAAAATATTGGATATAATTTTCAATTCAGAATTTTCTAATAGACTTATTTTTATGGGTGGCACGGCTTTACGTATTGTCTACGGGAATACTCGTTTTTCTGAAGATTTGGATTTTGACAATCTAGGACTATCAGAAAAAGAATTTAAAGAATTATCATTGTTAGTTAAGAAAGGATTAGAATTAGAAGGATATGTGGTTGAGGTGGATAATGTTTTCAAGGGTGCCTATCGCTGTATAGTAAAATTGCCGGAAGTTCTTTTTAATAACAAATTATCTGTAATTAAGGAGGAAAAAATAATGATTCAGATTGATACTGTTGCTCAGAAGTTTGAATATATTCCAGAAAGAAAGATTATTAACAAATTTGATGTCTTTACTGAAATAAAAGTAGTTCCTTTAAGTATTCTTCTCTCGCAGAAGTTTTTTGCTGTATTTAATAGAAAGAGAGATAAAGGTAGGGATTTTTATGACATTTTATTTCTATTGCAATTAATTAAACCAGATTATGCATATCTGAAGGATAAATTAGGAATAAGTAATGAATCAGAATTAAAAGAAAAGATTCTACTGAAAATAGATAGATCTAATCTTGAAGATTTAAGTAAGGATGTAGAACCATTTTTATTTAATCCGAGCGATAGAAAAAAGATATTATTGTTTGGAGATTATATTAAGCAGATAGATTTATAATTATGCAAACTAAATTTAATTTACCTTTAATAAATGCTCACGCTCATGCGGCCATGATTGGTTTTCGTGGTATGGCAGAAGATTTACCATTAAAGGAATGGCTTAATGATGTTATCTGGCCTCTTGAAGCTAAAATGGTTACCCCTTCTTTTGTATACGAACAAACTAAGATTGCTATTAAAGAAATGAAGGAAAATGGAATAGCAGCTTTCATGGATATGTATTTCTATCAAGATGAAGTGGCTCGAGCTTGCGAAGAAATGAACATGCCCGTTGTTTTAGGAGAAGGCTTGATTGATTTAAAAGGACAGGAGGTATTTGATAAAGATTTAAAAGAAACAGAAAGATTATTAGAGAAATACAAGAATCATCCTTTTATCAAAGTTTCAGTTGCTCCGCATTCACCATATACAGTAAATAAGTCTAATTTAATTAAAGCTAAGGAATTAGCTAGGAAGTATAATGCTATTTATCAGCTTCATGTAGCTGAAACAAAAGAAGAGGTTGATAATTCAATCAAGGAGCATAATCTAACTCCAATAGAATACTTAGAGAGCATTGGAGTGTTAGATGAGAAGACAGTTTTGATTCATTGCGTTTGGTTAACTGATAATGATATTTCAATTATTGCTAAGCACAATTGTAAAGTAGTTCATTGCCCTTTAAGTAATTTAAAGCTTGGCTCAGGAATATCTCCAGTAGCTAAATTATTAAAGGCAGGAGTGGTTGTGGCCTTGGGAACTGATGGAGCCGCTAGTTCGAATAGATTAGATATTTGGGAGGCAGGGAAGTTTGCTGCATTATTACAGAAAGGAATAAATTATGATCCGACATTGCTTCCTGTCCAAGAAGTTGTTAAAATGATGACAATAAATGGTTTTAGAATTTTGAGCTTTACAGATAAGAAAATAATAAATAATATAGAGGCAGAAATAAAAAGAAGTAGATTTACAGATTTTTATGGTTCATATTAATTTATGATTAATAAAAATAATTTACAAATAAGGGCAGATCTTGAAATACCTATATCTTTTAATACTAGCGAGATTTATTCGAAGCCGTTTTTAAAATGGGTTGGAGGTAAAACTCAAATTATTCAAGAGATAGAAAAAAATTTACCATTATCTTATTCTCGTTATTTTGAACCTTTTTTAGGGGGTGGTGCAGTTTTTTTTAGATTAATTCCTAAAAATAAAAAAGCATATTTGAGTGATATAAATAGAAATCTTGTTGATGCATATTCTGATATTAAAAATAGGATCTATGAAGTAATGTTCCATTTAGATAAAATTTCGGGGAGTTTTGTAAACCTAACCTCAAAAAAAAGTCGCAATGATTATTTTTTAAAGATTAGGGAAAAATATAATAGCATGATAGACTCTCATGAAAATTCTCCACTTAGAACAGCTCAACTTATTTTTTTAAACAAAACTTGTTTCAATGGTATGTATAGAGAAAATAGTAAGGGTCACTTTAATGTTCCTTTTGGAAATACCAAAAACTCTAATTCTGTTGCTAGATCAAACATATTAGCCGTTTCGAGAGATCTACAGGGCAAAAGAATAATTAATAATGGCTTTGAGTATGTTTTAAAATACGCAAAAAAGAACGATTTTATTTATTTTGATCCTCCCTATTGTCCACTTAAGGCAAATCAAGCTTTTACTAAATATCATTCATCTGATTTTGGAAAGGATGATCATCAAAAACTTGCAAATGTTTTTTACGAATTAGATAAAAGAGGCTGTTTTGTTATGATGAGTAATTCAGATATAAAATTTATTAGAGATTTATATAAAAAATATAATAAATATACTGTTGTTGTTAATGCAAATAGAAATATAAATTGCAAAGGTAATTTAAGAAAGCCTGTTAAGGAAGTTTTAATTAAAAATTATTTATAAAATGACCTCAATTCTCCAAAAAACAATAGGAAATAATGGTATTTGTAAAAAAATCAAAACAGTTTTTTTGAAAAGTGGATTTGAAATTAATTCTGGACTCGGCGTGTCAAAGGAGGAAATGTTGGTTTCTTTAGGAAAATCGAAGATAATGATACAGTGTAACGATAAGATAAAAAATGAGAAAGAAATTACAAAGATTATAAGTGATTACGGAAAAAAAGTTTTAAGAGGTAAGGCAAATGCGGGCATAGTTGTGTTAAGTGGTTTTTATATTCCTAAGGATTATTTATGTTTTCACGAAAAGGAAAAAGTAGCAATTTGGGATAATAGTAATGTAGATTATTATAAAGATTTAGTCGGTAAAATAAATAAATTTGCAGCCTGCCAAATACTTTCTGATTTAAATATTCACCAAAAATTTGGCAAGGATATAATTTTACCATTTTTAAATATTAAGCAGTTTAATAAGGAGTTTTATTTAACAAAAATTCCTATTGATTGGATAATTAGATCTAGTTATGTTTTAAGGCGCACTAGACCAGGAGACATAAAAAGTTATCAGAGGCTACTAAATTCTTCTAGAATAAAATATGAAATACCAGATCATCTTAATGATGAAGGTATTTTTCCTAATAGTATAATTCTTGTCTCTAGGGATAATTTAGATTTTAGTGGGTCTAAAATAAAGCTTCGATCTGAAACAGGATCGTTATGGATTATGGATGGGCAACACCGCGTGTATAGTTTTGCCAACGTTGATAACAAAAAAATAATTAATGGATTTGAGTTGCCGTGTGTAATATTTAATGGAGAAAAAACATCAAAGCGGGAACAAGCAGAAATTTTTGTAGATATTAACCAAAATGCAAAGCCAGTAAGCAAGGCTCTAACTCTTGAATTGCAAGATTCTTTTGGTCTTCCCGTCGCAGAGGGAGTACAGTTAGTTAAGCATCTCCAAGGACTAGATTTTATAAAAAATCGTGTAAAAATGTACGCAGAAAAAATTGACAAGAAGAGAAATAATACTATAAGTTTTGTAACTTTTGCAACAAATCAAGCTACCGAATCTATTTTAGAACAAATAAAATTGAAAGATCGAAAAAAAGGTAAAGATTTAAAGCTCAAGGAAACGCAAAAAGCTTTTACCAATTTTTACAAAATTTTTTATAAGGTATTTAAAATAGAATGGGATGATCCTGAAAATTTTGTTTTTTCTACCGATAAGGGGGTTCGTGCTCTTGCTCATTTATTGTATATTTTTCTTAAGACGAATAATTATAAAATGATTTCTGATGATAAACTTGAAGAAATATTTACTGCAATGAAAAAGGGTAATCCAATTATTTCGATAAATGATACTAGAAAAAGTTTTGCTGGTGAGTCTGGAGCATCAGATCTAGCATCAAAATGGATAGAAAGTATACGTTCTGGAGGTATTGCTGACTTTGCTGTCGATGTATTAGGTGGAGTAGTTGCGGAGCTTATTGATGACGAAGAAATTAAAAATAGAGATTCACTAAAAGCTAAAAAAATTCTTAAAAAATGGTTTAATAATTTTAAAGGCAATATTTATGGTAGATTTAATTTTGGAGATGTAACAACTATTAAATTATTAGATAATTTTTTAAATGATAAGGTAAAAGAGGTAAGGTTAATTATAGATGTTGTTAGGGGCGAAGAAGATGTTATTCTTAAAGAGATAGCAAAAATTAAAGCAAAAAGAAAAATAACCATTAAACTAATTTCTTCTTCTCAAGAAATAGATGTAAAAGGAGAAACAAAAGAAGTTCCTATTACTCATGGAAGATGGATTTCTGATGGTCGATACCGAATTATGAACGAAATGGATTTAAATGCTAGCTCTATGGCAAGCAAAGGTCATCGAAAACAATTTTTAAAAGTAAAACAAGATGATTATTCTGAAAATTTTGAAAAAGAATGGTGTTCTTTACTTGAACATAAAGACGTCAAAATTAAACTCTATGAGTAAAATTAGTAACGAGACGATAATTTTTTAAATTTAAGGAATCGTTGGTATTTCTTTATTGCCCTCTCTTTCAAAATCTGCTATTTTTAACATATGAAACCTAATCTCAAAAACAGGTATTTTTTCTTAAGGCATGGTCAGAATAATCATCAGGTTGAGCAAGGGAATATAATATACTATTGGCCTGACGGCAATCCTCCATATTATTTGACTGATCAAGGAAAAGAGGAAGCTAAAAAAGCAGGAGAAATATTAAAAAAGGAGCAAATTGATTGTATTCTTTCTTCTGATCTTTTGCGTTGTCGAGAAACAGCTAAAATAGTAGCTGAGACGATAGGACACGATAAAGAGAAGATTATCTATGATACCAGGCTTCGGGACTTGAATTGGGGAGCTTTTGGAGGTAAAACTAGAGAAGAGTACTGGAGCTTCTACGACAATGATCACATGAAAGCTTTTGAGATTCCAGCTCCTAACGGAGAATCATGGAATCAATGCCAAGAAAGAGCAATCAGAGTTCTTAATGAGATTGAAGAAGAATTTGAAAACAAAAATATCCTGATTGTTTCTCATGGAGACTGCCTCTGGCTTCTAGAAGGATATATTAAAGATATGGATAATGAAACTCTTTTAAAAAGAAGAAAAGAAAAAGACAATGAAATGTTTTTAAAGACTGGAGAAGTAAGAAAAATAAATGAATAATTTAAAGAATAGATATTTTCTTTTAAGACACGGAAGAAATATACACCAAACAGAATTAGCCAATATCCATTATTGCTGGCCTGACGACACTCCTCCCGTTTCTTTATTACCAGAAGGAATAGAACAAATAGAGAAAGATGGAGAGATACTGAAAGACAAGCACATTGATTGTATTTATTCTTCCGACATTTTAAGAACTAGACAGACTGCAGAAATAGTAGCTAAGATTATCGGTTATGATTTGGAAAAGATAATCTATGATGAAAGATTAAGAGATAGCAATTGGGGAATCTTTGGCGGAAAGAAAATAGACGAATCATGGAAGTTTTTTAACGATGATCGTCTAAAGAGATTTGAAGTCGCTCCCCCTGAAGGAGAAAGTTGGAAAGATTGTCAGAAGAGAGTGATCGAAGCATTAAAAGATATTGAAAAGAACAATCAAAACAAGAATATCCTTATCATCTCCCATGGCGATCCATTATGGTTATTAGAAGGATATATGGAAGGAATGGATACTAAGACTTTAATAAGTAGAGAAAAAGATTTAGAAATGGAACCAGGAGAATTAAAAGAAATATATGAATAAAGAAGAAGAAATATTAAAATTCTGGGAAGATAATGATATCTTCCACAAATCAATCGAGAACAGAAAAGGTTTCCCATTTTTTAGTTTCTATGACGGTCCTCCTTTTGCCACTGGCAAGCCTCACTATGGCCACATTCTAGCAACTACTATTAAAGATGCTGTTTTAAGATACTGGACTATGAAAGGATACCAAGTCCCAAGACGTGTTGGCTGGGACTGCCATGGTTTGCCAGTAGAAAACTTAATTGAAAAAGAATTAGGAATTAAAAACAAGAAACAGATTGAAGAGATGGGAATACAGAAATTCAATGATGCTTGCAGGAGTTCAGTTTTTGCTTGTGTTGATGATTTTCAAGAAACATTAAAGAGAGTAGGTAGATGGGCTGATTATGATCAAGCCTATTCAACATTAGATAATAACTATATTGAATCAGTTTGGTGGGTTTTAAGTCAATTATGGAAAAAAGAATTAGTGAGTAGAAACTACCGTGTTTCTCCCTATTGTCCTCGTTGCGGAACCACTCTTTCTAATTTTGAAGTCAATCAAGGATACAAGGAAACAAGAGATAAATCAGTCTATGTTAAATTCAAAATAGCAGATAACAAAGAATTTGAAGATGCCTATCTATTAGTTTGGACGACTACTCCCTGGACATTGCCAGGCAATGTTGCTTTGGCAATAAACAAAGATTTAGAGTACAGCTTTATCAAAACAGAAAGCAATCAAGAATATGTTTTAGCAACTGATCGATTGTTTATCATTGAAGAACAATACAAAACAATTAGAAAATTCAAAGGTAGTGAATTGGTTGGAGTAAGATACGAACCAATCTTTGATTATCTTAAAAAAGAAAAGGTAGATAATATTAAGAATGCTTATCAAATATTAGCAGCTGAATTTGTTTCTAATGAAGATGGAACAGGAATCGTTCACTTGAATCCCATGTACGGTGAAGATGATTTCAATATGGGTAAAGAATACAATCTTCCTTTATTCCACACTGTGGATATTGCAGGAAACTTTAAAAAAGAAGTAGTTGATTTCCAAGGAATACCAGTTAAAGAAGCTGATCCGAAGATTATTGAGAATCTAAAAGAAAGAGATATTCTTTTTAAAGAAGAATTAATTGTTCATGAATATCCTCATTGCTGGAGATGCGATACTCCATTATTGTATTACGCCATCGAAAGCTGGTACGTCATGGTTACTAAACTTAAAGAAAGATTATTAAAGAATAATAGTCAGATTCATTGGGTTCCAGAGAATGTTAAAGAGGGAAGATTCGGCAAGTGGCTAGAAGGAGCTAGGGACTGGGATATTTCTCGAAGTAGATTCTGGGGTGCTCCTATTCCAATTTGGGAATGTCCTCAATGCAAGGAAAGAATTTGTATTGGTTCAATTGAAGAGATAAAGAAACTAGCAGTTAAAGAATACGATTTAAAAGACCTTCATCGTCCCTTTATCGATGACGTTAAATTGAAATGTAAATGCGGAGGGGAAATGAAAAGAACTCCTGAAGTATTTGATTGCTGGTTTGAATCAGGGAGTATGCCCTATGCTCAATGGCACTATCCTTTTGAGAACAAAGAATTAGTTGAGAAAACATATCCGGCTGATTTCATTGCGGAAGGATTAGATCAAACCAGAGGCTGGTTCTACACTCTTCATGTTTTGGCAACTGCCTTAACAGTTGATGATATTGGATTAGGCAAGGATCATCCAGCTTTTAAGAATGTCATTGTTAATGGATTAGTTTTAGATGAGAGGGGAAGGAAGTTGAGCAAGAAATTAAAGAACTATCCTGATCCAGCTGAAATGTTTGATACTTACGGAGCCGATTCTTTAAGGTATTTCCTTTTGGCTTCAACTTCAATTGGAGAAGATTACAGATTCTCTAAGGATAAGGTTAAGGAATATTGGAGAAAGATTATCTCGGCTTTAGAAAACTGTTTCGTTTTCTTTGAAACCTACAAAGGAGAAGTTAAAGAAATAGAAAGTACTAATCTATTAGACAAATGGATTATTTCTAAAACTGAAACATTGAATAGAGAAGTAATCAAATGGATGGATAAGTATGAATTAACTAAAGCCACTAGATTATTCAATGATTACATTGATGATTTATCTAATTGGTATATTAGAAGATCACGAAGAAGATTCCAGAAACCAGAAACAGAACAAGAGAAAGAAGAGGCTACTAATACTCTCCATTATGCCTTATTCAAATTATCTAAACTAATGGCTCCCTTCACACCTTTTATCACTGAGCAGATTTATTTAAAAATGAGGCAAGAAGGAATGGAGAGTGTTCATTTATGCGATTACCCAGAATTTAATTTGAGTTTGATTAACGAAGAATTAGAGGCTGAAATGCAAGAGGCGAGAGATATTGTTAATTTAGCTTTAGCCTTAAGATCAAAAGTAGGAATCAAAGTCAGACAGCCTTTGTTGTCTTTAAAAGTTAAAGAAGTTAAGACTAAATTAAAAGATAGGGAAGATATATTGGATTTGATTAAAGATGAGGTAAACGTAAAAGAAGTCATCTTTGATTCAAGTATTAGCGAAGAAGTTGAACTAGATACTAATTTAACTCCTGAATTGAAAGAAGAAGGTGAAGTAAGAGAAATTATCAGGCAAATTCAGCAAATGAGGAAAGACATGGGTTTTGTTCCTGAAGACACTATCAATATTTACTTCCAACAATCTCAATTGTTTGATAGAATACTAGAAAGAAACAAGAACAATATTTTGAAAGAAGTTTTAGCTAAAGAATTCATCCAATCTTCTGAGGATGGGATGAAGGAAGTAGAGATAGGAGAAGATAAGATATTATTAAATATTAAGAAGATATAATATGGGTATTACAGAATTCTTTTTTCCTAATGCTAAAAATAATGAAGAGCCGAAGCCAGCAAGTAAGGTTGAAGAAAAACCAGTAGTCAAGCCAGTAGAAGAAAAGATAACATCAATATGGGATGGCGGTAAGACTTTTCCTAAGAAAAAGCTCATAGGCTTGGTGGGACATAAGGATGCATATGAAAACATTTTCACTACTGGGAAATATGCGGAATACAGGAAACAATTAACTGAAAGACTTGTTGAGGTTCTTGGGTATAAGAAAAATGATTGGGAGACTTTTAATAAAGAAGAAATCAGAAAGATAGCTGATGAATCAGGAAGAAAGTCTGATAATGTTTCTCATTTATTAGCCGAAGCATTAAGAGACGTATTAAAACAATAACATGGAAGACAATTCTCCAATACAAAGTAATACAGGTGGACCCAACTCTTTCATGGGTAAGGATATAGGGAAGAACTCATTCATGCGTGAAGATGCTGATACTAAGAATCCATTAATGAGAGACGATAGTAGTGGGCCAGGAGAGACAAGGAAATTTACAAGACCAGTGTCCAAGTCTAAGCAAGAAATAGAAAAGCCGTCATTCTTTAGAGGAAGACGTGATGTTACTAAGCGAGAGATCATTTGGAAGATTGGACAGCCAGATGCTTACAAACAATTATGGGGTGGCAAATCTCGTATGTATAAAGATAAGATGATGTCTTTAGTAGAAAAACATTTTACCAAGGGACAATACGAGCACTATACTCCAGCTGAATTAAGCAAAATAACAAGAGCCATTCAAAAAGAAGTGAATAAAGAGGAAGGAAGCTGGAAATTAGCCAGGAATGATATGCTCGGTAGAATAAAAGATATTATAAATTAATAAAATGAAAAAAAGATTTATTGTTCTATTTTTAATAATACTAGCTGCTATCGGGGTAGGAACATACCTTTCTTGGCAGAGCATGTCTTTTTCTAAAGAGGTTTTGAAGCTGGAGATATTGGGTTCGGAGAAAACAACTATTGGAGAAGAAGTGGAATATGTTGTTAAAATGAAAAACAACGGAGACATCAGATTAGAAAGCCCTGAATTGACTTTTAATTTTCCTGAGGGATCAATTGTCGGAGACGACAATGCTAAGGTCAAAGTGATGAGCTCGGAAGAACTAGGTGGAGATATTTATCCAGGAGAAGAAAGGTCTTTTAAATTTACGGCTAGATTATTGGGGAAAGAAAAGGATACTAAGGTTGCTAAAGCAAGCGTTTCCTTTCAGCCAAAGGATTTAAAAACAAGAAGCGAGGTTTCAACAACCTTTACAACTATCTTAGGAGAAATACCATTGAATTTAAGTTTGGATATTGTTTCTAGTGCTGCCAGTGGTAAGGCTTTAACTTTTAGAGTCAATTATTCATCAAATGTTGAATATCCATTAGAAGATTTAACCTGTTACGTTGTCTTGCCAGATGATTTTGAGTTCCTTTATTCTCAACCTCAAGGAATGGATAATACTCAATGGGATATTGCAATATTGAATGAGGGCGGAGCAGGGAAGATAGAGATTTCCGGAATTTTAAATGGACAGTCAATGGAACAGAAGGTTTTTAAAGCTAAGATTGGAATCTGGCAGAACGGTAATTTCATTCTTTTGAAAGAAGTGATGAAGGGAGTGGAGATTGTTGCTCCCGCATTATATATTACGCAGAAGGTAAATAATAGCGAAACCTATTCGGCTTCTCCAGGAGATCAATTGCATTACGAAATTACATTTAGAAATGTCGGAGATAGCTCTCTGCAAGATTTAGTTTTAATTACTACGCTTGAGGGGGATGCGTATAATTTGAATTCTATAAAAAGTACGAATGGGAAAAATCAAAAAGGAGACAATTCAATTGTTTGGGAAGCCGCCACCATTCCTGAGTTGAAGCTTTTAGGAGTGGGAGAAGTTGGTAAAGTTGAATTCTGGGTTGATGTTAATCCGCAATGGAGCATGAAATCATTGGATAATAAAAATCCTATCCTTAAGAATAAGGTAACCTTGGGGGCGGCCAGACAGGATTTCTTAACTAAGGTTAATTCAGTAATCTCAGCCCAACAGAAAATTTATTCAGACAATACTTATTTTGAAAATTCTGGGCCTTATCCTCTAGAGACTGGACAGAAAAGCACGCTTACCGTTGAATGGAAAGCAATCAATTATTATAATGATATTGAAAATGCTAAAATGATTACAGTTCTTCCTGAGAGCGTAACATTTTTAGGCAAGACTTATCCCGAAGGAACAGAGATAACTTACGATGAGAATACCAGCGAAGTGGTTTGCAATATCGGAAGCCTCCCTGCTGGATCAGGGATAATAAAGGATGCGAAAATTTGTGCATTTCAAATATCAGTACAGCCTGAATTAGCTGACGAGGCAATTATTCTTCTTGGCTCCGCTCAACTTTCAGGAGTAGATCAATGGACCAACAAAACACTAACAACCAAGACCGACACCCTTTACGGGCAGATGAGTCAATAAGTGGAGACTCTGAAAAAGTGAAGAAGCTTTTCAGAGCTTTGGCGGTTTTAGTAGTTTTCTTTGTTTCTCTTTCCGTTCCTCTCTATATCTCATACAAAACTCAGGAAAGGGCTAAAGAGATAAGAATTAAAATGGATATGAGCCAATTGAAGAATTGGGCTGAAATTTATGAAATTAAAAATGGAAGTTATATTGGTTTGGAAAACGATTTAGAAGTTAAAAAAGTTTTTGAAGATATTGAATCAATGGGAGGTGTTCCTAATATTTTTGTAAGCAATGATGCAAATGAATATTGTTGCCAGACAGAATTTAAAAAGAAGTTGGGAGTATGGTGCCTTGATTCATCTAGCTATTTAGGGAGAGATGGTGGTTGCAATGTAAATAATATTAGTTGTGAATAAAATACTTGAGCCTTAATTAAGCCATAAAACTTGGCTTATTTCAGCTTTTTTGATAGTATATACATATATGGAAAACAATTTTGAAAAAATAGTTTCATTTACCAAAAGGAGAGGTTTTGTCTTCCAGTCTTCGGATATTTACGGCGGATTGGGTGGTTTTTATGACTTCGGACCTTTGGGAGTAGAATTAAAAAGAAATATTAAGGATTCATGGTGGAACGCTATGACCAGAAGAAGAGATGATGTTGTCGGATTAGATAGTTCAATTGTGATGAATCCAAATATTTGGAAAGCTTCAGGCCATACTGAAAACTTTTCTGATCCTTTGTCAGAATGTAAAAAATGTCACAAAAGATTCAGGACAGATCACTTAGAGGATAAAACTAAGTGTCCTGAGTGTGGAGGGGAATTAACCGAAGCCAGGAATTTTAATTTGATGTTCCGAACTTTTATCGGACCAGTTGAAGATAGTGCTTCAATTGCTTATCTCCGTCCCGAAACAGCACAAGGCATTTTTGTTAACTACAAAAACATTCTTGATACTCAAAGAGTTAAATTGCCTTTTGGCATCGCTCAGATCGGTAAAGCTTTTAGGAATGAAATAACTCCTGGCAACTTTATCTTCCGTCTTCGTGAGTTTGAACAAATGGAAATGGAATATTTTGTAAAACCAGGAACAGAAGATGAAATATTTAAAAAGATAGTCGAAGAAAGGATGAATTGGTATGTTAATGATTTGGGAATTAAAAAAGAAAATCTAAGAATCAGAGAACACGAAAAAGAAGAGTTGGCTCATTATGCTAAAGGCTGTGTTGATATTGAATATTTATTCCCAATGGGCTGGTCAGAGATTGAAGGTATTGCGAGTAGGGGAAATTATGATTTGACCCAGCACCAGAAACATTCTGGACAAGATTTAACTTATTACGAAGAAGCAACTAAAGAAAGATACATTCCTTATGTCATCGAACCATCTTGCGGAGTTGAGAGAGTATTCTTAGCTTGTCTTTGCGATGCTTATACTGAAATTGAAGGAGGCAGATCAACAACTACCGAGGCAGTCAAAGAAAAGGAATTTTTATTAAAACTTAACAAGAAGATTGCTCCGCTTAAAGTTGCTATTCTTCCTTTGGTTAAAAACAAAGAGAATGTTACTGCTAAAGCAAAAGAGGTTTATGAGTTATTAAAAAATCATTTGGCTTGCCAGTATGATGAAGTCGGTGCTATCGGCAGGAGGTATAGAAGGCATGACGAAATCGGCACTCCCTATGCCATTACTATTGATTTCGATACTTTGGAAGATAATGCCGTTACCTTGAGAGATAGAGACACGATGGAGCAAAAAAGAGTTAAAATAGAAGATCTAATTTCTATATTAAAAAAAGAAATCTATGAAAATTAAAGTTCCTTATACTTTAAATCTTTTGTTCCCCAGCATTGGATGGTCTATTCTTTGCAGTGCCTTCTCTTATATTCTAGTAATCACAATCGCTAATTTTAAGGAGCCTTCAGCACAGAATGCTTTCATAGTGATGACGCCGATATATGTTGCTTTGTTTTGTTTTTTAGCTGCTCTTAGATATGCAGGAGTAAGTTTTTGGTCAGGAGAGAATATCAAATTGATTAATAAGAATGTTTCTGCTACTGGAGTTAATCAAGGGATATCAACCGAAGAAGTCAAGGACACTTTTAATGCTCTCGTTTTTGTTTGCAAGGGAAGCTTGATTAATGTTTTAGCGAGCGGTTCCTCAATTATGGTTTTAACTATTCTAACAGAATGGTTTAATTTGGCTACGAATGTAGAGCTATTTGTAATTATATGCGGAGGTGCGGTAGCTTTGTTTTTCTCATCAGCGTTTGCTTCATTTTTTTGCCAACAGGCGATATTCCCAATTATAAAAGAATGCAGGAGGATTTTGATGGAAAGAAATGAAAAAGTGGTTAATATGGATCTTTCGGGAATAGGAGTGAAATTCTTGTTTCTTTTCTTTTTACCATTCTTTACAGTGCTAATAGTTTTAATCGCTGTTTATCCTTTTAATATTAATGTGGCCATTATTTGTTTTATCGGCCTAAGCATGACATTCATTATTGATAGAGTTTTGTTTAAGTATCTGTCCAATGCTTTAAAAGAATTAGATAGATTTGCTAAAGAATTGCCCATGGGAGAAAGAGCGGTCTTTATCACTGGCAGTTTAGATAAGGAGATTGTTGATTTATCTCAAAGCTTGAACCAATCATCAGAAAAAATGTATGCATCGAGAAAGGATCTTGAACGTTCACAAGAAGAAATGGGTAAAAGAGTTAATGAATTGGAGAAGTTTTTTGAGCTCACAGTGAATAGGGAAGTTAAAATGGTGGAATTAAAAAAAGAATTAAAGAAAATAAAAGGAGATGTACAAGAAGACGACGCTTAAAAATGGATTGAGGATAATTACGGTTCCACAGAAAGACGCTATGGCAGCTACTGCTTTGATTTTAGTTAAAACAGGCTCTAAATACGAAGAGAAGAGTATTTCTGGAATATCTCATTATTTAGAGCATATGCTTTTTAAGGGAACAGAAAAAAGGAAGACGCCTAAAGATGTGGCTGAGGTTTTAGATAAAATTGGAGGAGATTACAATGCTTTTACGGGAGAAGAATATACTGGATATTATGCTAAAGTTGATGCTGCCCATTTTGATACGGCTCTAGATTGGGTTTCGGATATATTTTTAAATTCAAAGATTCCTGATAAAGAGGTTGCTAAAGAAAGGGGAGTCATTATCGAAGAAATTAATATGTATAATGACAATCCCATGATGTATATAGATGAATTATGGAAGACTGTTTTATATGGTGATCAGCCTGCCGGGTGGGACATTGCTGGGACAAGAGAAACTGTTTCAGGGATAAAAAGAAGTGACATTAAGAAATATATTGAATCTCAATATGTTTCTTCTAACACAATTATTTGTGTGGCTGGAAAAATAAAAGAGGAAGAGGTGATTAAGAAAATTAGAAAACGTTTTAGTGAAGTTAAAGACACTAAACCAAAAGCGAGGGCAATTGTTATTGAGCAGCAAACTGAGCCTCAAGTTATAATCCAATATAAAGATATTAATCAGACTAATCTAGCGATTGGAGTCAGGAGCTATAATATTTTTCACACCCAAAGGTATGTCTTAGATTTGATTTCGATAATCTTAGGCGGAATGATGAGCTCTCGTCTTTTTATTGAAATAAGAGAAAAATTAGGAGCAGCCTATTACGTAAGAACATATAATGGTGCTGATAGCGACACTGGTGCATTGGCTACTTTTGCTGGAGTAGAGAACAAGAAGATAGAAAAAGTTATAGAAACAATATTAAGAGAATACAAAAAATTAATTAAAAGTAGGGTTCCCGCCTCTGAATTAAAAAAAGCTAAAGATTATTTAAAAGGAAAAATGGTTTTAAGGATGGAATCTTCAGATGCTCAAGCTTCTTTTTATGGCTCTCAGGAACTTATGGAAGGTAAAATATTGACCATGGAGGAGATATTTAGAAAGATAGATAAAGTCACATCAGGTGACATAATGAGGGTGGCGAAAGATATTTTTAAAGAAGAAAAATTAAACTTAGCAATTATCGGACCATATAAAGGTAAAGAAAAAGAATTTAAAAAATTATTAAAATTTTAAATAATATGAAAAAAGAAATTGAAATGATAGATATTACCTGGAGAGCTATATTTAAAGTAATAGCTGCTATTATTCTTTTTTGGATTATCTATCTTTTGCGTGATGTTGTCGTTTGGGCGATTCTTGCCTTATTCATCTCAATCCTCTTTAATCCGCTAATAGATATTCTTGAGCAAAAGAAGATTAAAAGAGTTTTTGCGACAATAATAGTATATTTTTCATTCCTTTTATTATGCACGCTAATAATGTTCGTTATTGTTCCTTCATTAGTTACTGAAACACAATATTTTAGTTCTAATTTTTCTCAATATTTTAATATGGTTCCCAATTATTTAAGCCAAATAGGACTAAATTCTTTTGAGAGTATTTATTCTCTTAATTCAAGTCTGAACCAAAACTTGATTAACGTTTCTTCTAATATTTTCGGCATCTTTACTTCTTTATTCGGTAGTCTTTTCGCTGGGCTAACAATATTTGTTTTAGCTATTTTCATGTCGTTAGAAGAAAAGGAAATCATTAAGGGCTTAAAATTGATTTCTCCTAAAGGGTTTGAAGAAGCGGTTTTAAATAGATGGGAAAGGAGTCAACATCATGTAGTGGCATGGTTTGGCAGTAGAGTTTTGGCCTGTATTTGTGTGACCATAATGACGTTCTTGCTGTGTGTATTTTTAAAGATTAAATTTGCAATAGCCTTAGCATTATTGTCTGGATTATTAAATATGGTGCCGATGGTTGGACCAATAATTTCAGGGGTGATTGTTGCCGCTTTTGCACTGGCTATTTCTTTGCCTAAATTGGTTATTGCGACAATTTTTCTTGTTATTATCCAGCAAATTGAAAGCAATATTTTAATGCCAATATTTACAAAGAAGATGTCTGGGTTGCCGTCAGTTTTGGTTTTAATCTCTATCTTGGTGGGAGGAATTTTAGGTGGAATAATTGGAGCAATATTGGCAATACCAATGGCAGGAATAATATTTGAAGGATTGAAAGATTATTTTAATAGTAGAAAAAATAGAAATTAATCATGAACAAGGTTTTTATCTCAACTTCTATCCCGTATGTTAATGCCGCACCACACTTGGGGCATGCTTTAGAATTTGTTCAAGCTGACGTTTTAGCAAGACATCATCGATTAATAGGAGATAATGTCTTTTTCTTGTCGGGCAGTGATGAAAACAGTTTAAAGAATGTCAGGAGTGCAGAAAAAGTCGGAGTTTCAGTTATGGAATTAGTGACGGATAATTTTAATAAATTTTATGAATTAAAGGATTTGTTAAATATATCTTTTGATGATTTTATCCGTACAACCGAAGAAAGGCATTTCAAGGGAGCCCAGAAATTATGGTCAGCTTGCGAAAAAGATATTTACAAGAAGAAATATTCTGGATTGTATTGTGTTGGTTGCGAGGAGTTTTACAAAGAAGATGAACTTGTTGATGGATTGTGCCCTGATCATATGGTTAAGCCAGAGTTGATCGAAGAGGATAACTATTTTTTTAAGCTTACTCAATATCAGGAAAAGATAAGGGAACTGATTGAAACAGATACTGTCAAGATTATTCCTGAATCAAGAAAAAATGAAGTTTTGAGTTTTATTAACTCTGGTCTCCAAGATTTTTGCATTTCACGAACTAGCGAGAGGGCCAAAGGCTGGGGAATAGATATTCCTAATGATCCAACTCAAAAGATGTGGGTTTGGTTTGATGCTCTTTCTAATTACATTAATGCTTTAGGATATGGGAGTAATGATGAATCTAAGTTTAATGAATTTTGGCAGGACAATGAGTTTAAAATGCATTTATTGGGAAAAGGAATTATTAGATTCCATTCCGTTTATTGGCTAGCCATGCTTTTATCGGCGGGGATAAGTTTGCCAAAGACATTATTTGTTCATGGATATTTAACTGTTGATGGGCAGAAGATGAGCAAGAGCATCGGCAATGTTATTAATCCTAAAGAATTGGTTCAAAAGTATGGAAGCGAGGGAGTGAGGTATTTCTTGTTAAGAGAGATTCCAGCGACGGGAGATGGAGATTTTACTTATGAAAAGTTTGAGAAAAGATATAATTCAGATTTAGCTAGCGGATTAGGGAATCTTTTTTCTAGGACATTGGCGATGGTAATCAAGATGGGATTGGATAATGGATTCAAGATCAATCCAAACAGTCTTTTTATCGAAAAGAATAAAGAGGTAGGGGATAAAGTTTTAGAGAATTTCATTCAATTCAACGAAACACTATCTGATATTTGGGAGCTTGTTTCTTTTTGTGATAAATACATTGAAGAAGAAAAGCCTTGGGAAGTTGCAGATGTAGAAAAACAAAAAGAGATATTTTCCAATCTTATATACTCATTAAATAATATTTCTAAAATGATAGAGCCATTTTTACCTTCAACTTCGCAAAAGATGAAAGAACAATTAGGAGAGAACAAGGATGGTTTTAATATTAAAAAAGGAGATTCTTTATTTCCAAGAATATGATATTTGATACCCATGCTCATCTTAATTTTTTTGAGTTCGATGAAGATAGGGATGAATTAATTAAGAAATGCCTTAGCCAGAAGATGGGCATTATTAATATTGGAACTAATTTTCAAAGCTCAGAGAAAGCTATTGATATATCAGAAAAATATTCTGATGTTTTTGCTTCAGTGGGATTACACCCAACTAATATTGCTTCGGATTTTTTCAAGAGCAAGGAATGCTCGAAGACAGCTGAAGGATTTTTGGAAGACGGCCTTGATTATGATAAATACAAAGAATTAGCTAAGTCTAAAAAAGTAGTAGCAATAGGAGAGTGCGGACTTGATTATTGGTACCGTCCAAAGGGAGCAGCAAAAAAAGAATTATTTAAAGAGGAGCAGAAAAAATTCTTCATTAAACAATTAGACATGGCTGAAGAATTGAATTTACCAGTTATTATCCATTGCCGTTCGGCTTTTGATGATTTGTTTAATATTTTATCTAAAAGAAAAGTTAGAGGAGTCCTTCATTGCTTCACTGGAACAAAGGAAGATGTTGAAAAGTTCCTTTCTTTTGGTTTGTATTTTGGAATTAATGGAATAATATTTAAAATGGATTCAGAAGAAGCTATTAAAACTATTCCTTTAGATAGGATATTATTGGAGACTGATTGTCCCTATCTTTCTCCGCCGATGTTTGAAGAAAGGAATAATCCTCTTTCTTTAAAATATGTTATTGAAGAGATTGCGAGAATAAAAGGGGTAAGCGTTGAAGAAATAGAAGAGATTACTCGTAAAAATACTAAAGATTTGTTTAATATCTAGGGGCTTAACAGCCCTTTTGTTTTATGGTATTCTTTAAATATATAAAATTATGCAATATATCAGTCAAGAATTAATATATTTTATCAGGGCCATTGTTTTCGGCATCGTTGTTGGCTATGCCTTTTTTTACGTTTTTTTGTATTTCAAGCCGATAGTTGAGAATTTAACTGGAGTTAAGAAATTCGATGTAGATTTATGGTGGATGCTAACCATGACCGTTTCAATAGTTATGGGAATATTGGGAGCATTTTTATTGATGTAGTATGGAATATAATCATAAAGAAATTGAGAAAAAATGGCAGGATTATTGGGAAAAGAATAATTCCTACAAAACAAATGAGGATTCAAAAAATCCCAAGTTTTATGTTTTAGACATGTTTCCTTATCCTTCAGGAGAGGGCCTCCATGTTGGACATCCTAAAGGATATGTAGCAACCGACATCGTGGCGAGAGTAAAAAGAGCTCAAGGTTATAATGTTTTGCATCCGATGGGCTGGGATGCTTTTGGTTTGCCCGCAGAAAATTATGCGATTAAAACGGGAACTCATCCAGAGGTAATTACTGAAAGGAATATTAGCAATATTAGAAGACAGATGAAGATGATCGGACTGAGCTATGATTGGTCTAGAGAAATTAACACAACCGATCCTGATTATTATAAATGGACACAGTGGATATTTTTAAAATTATTTGAAAATGGTTTGGCTTACAAAAAACTTCTTCCTATTAATTGGTGCCCGTCTTGCAAGACTGGTTTAGCCAATGAAGAAGTAGTTGATGGAAAATGCGAGAGATGCGGAGCGGAAACAACCAAGAAAGATATCGAACAATGGGTTTTGAAGATTACTAATTATGCTGATAAATTGTTAGAAGGATTGGATGATATTGATTGGCCAGACAAGATAAAAGAGATGCAGAAGAATTGGATTGGCAGGAGTGAAGGGTGGGAAATCAATTTTTCTATTGGCTCAAAGGATGTTTCTGTTTTTACAACCAGGATTGACACTTTATTCGGCTGTACTTATTTAGTCTTGGCTCCCGAGCATCCTTTAATTAAAGAGCTTCCAATTGAAAACAAAGAAGAAGTTTTGGAGTATATTAATAAGGCGAAAAATAAAAGCGAGAGGGAAAGAATAAGCGAAGTGAAGGATAAGACGGGAGTTGAATTAAAGGGAATCCAGGCTGTCAATCCGATTAATGGTAAGGAAATAAAAGTCTTTATCGCTGATTACGTTCTAGCTCATTACGGAACAGGAGCGGTCATGGCTGTCCCAGCTCACGATGAGAGAGATTTTGATTTTGCTAATAAATATGGATTGGAGATTATAGAAGTTATTAATAGTAATAATAAGAAAGAAGGGGAAGCCTTTACCGAAGATGGAACATTATTTAATTCTTCTGAATTTAATGGTTTGTCTTCAAATGAAGGAAGAGAAAAAATAGGAGAGTATTTAAAAAAACAAGGAAAAGCGGAAAAGAAAGTTAATTACAAATTAAGAGACTGGGTTTTTTCAAGGCAGAGATATTGGGGAGAACCGATTCCGATTATTCACTGTTCTAAATGTGGAATGGTTGCCGTTCCTGAAGAAGATCTACCATTAAGACTTCCTCATGTTGATAAATATCAGCCAACTGGAACAGGAGAGTCTCCTTTAGCAGCAATTTCTGATTGGGTTAATGTTAAATGTCCTAAGTGTGGGAATGATGCTAAAAGAGAAACTAATACTATGCCTCAGTGGGCTGGTTCTTGTTGGTATTATTTAAGATTCTTAGATAATAAAAACAATAAAGAGATATTTGGAAAAGAGATTGAGAAAAAGTGGATGCCAGTTGACTTATATGTCGGAGGAGCTGAACATGCTGTATTGCATTTATTATATTCTCGTTTTTGGCATAAGTTTTTATATGATATTAAAGTTGTTTCAACTAAAGAGCCTTTTTATAAACTAAGGAATATTGGCTTGATTCTTGCTCCTGATGGGCAGAAGATGTCTAAATCAAAGGGAAATGTTATTTCTCCTGATATTATCGTTGATGAATTCGGAGCTGATACATTAAGAGTTTATGAAATGTTTATGGGACCGTTTGATCAAGCGATACAATGGAATGAGCAGGGAGTTAAAGGAGTTTATAGATTTTTAACCAAAGCTTGGGATATTGTTATTGATTGCAAGGATAATAAAAAGAGTTCTGACGAAGTTATTGCCGCAGTTCATAAATTAAACAAAAAAGTTAGTGACGATTTATCAAAAATGAAGTTCAATACTCCAGTCGCTTTCTTTATGGAATTCTTTAATTATATTTCTGAAAGAAAAGAAGCGTTCGGCAAAGAAGAAATCGAAAGAGTTCTGAAGATTCTATCTCCCTTCACTCCTCATCTTTGCGAAGAATTATGGAGCATGATGGGAAATGAAAAGAGCATTCTTTTAGAGAAGTGGCCTGAAGCTGATCTAAGTTTAATCAAAGAAGAGAAGACTATTTTAATCGTTCAGGTTGATGGAAAAGTAAGAGAAAGGATAGAAATTGAATTGGGCATTTCTAAGGATGAGGCTGAGAAAATTGTTTTAGAGAATGAAACAATCAAAAAATGGATAGGCGGAAAAGAAATCAAAGAAGTTTTTTATGTCGAGAATAAATTGATAAATATATGTGTGGCATAGTTGGATATATTGGGACAAAAAATGCATCTCCGATTCTCTTGGCTGGACTAAAGAGAATGGAATACAGGGGCTATGACAGCTACGGCTTTTGTTTTTTAAATAATGGAGAGGCTTCTTTATTCAAGAGAGTGGGAAAGATAGAAAAAACAGAACAGGAATTTTTAGATAATGATTTTAAAGGAAATGTTTCGATTGGACATTCGCGTTGGGCGACTACTGGCTTAGTGACCGAAGAAAATGCTCACCCACATTGTGATTGCAAGGGAGAGATTTTTGTTGTACACAATGGAATTGTTGAAAACTACAAAGAATTAAAAGCTAAATTAACTAAAGAAGGTCATATTTTTAAGTCAGAAACTGATACGGAAATTATCGCTCATTTAATTGAGAAATATTATTCTTCTAATTTAGAAGAAGCAGTTTGCAAAGCTTTAAGGGATATAAGGGGAACCTACGGCTTAGCTGTTATTTCCACTAGAGAGCCAGATAAGCTCGTGGCAGCTAGAATGTCATCCCCCTTAATTATTGGAGTTGGTGTTGATGAGTTTTTAGTCGCTTCTGATCCTTCCGCTATTATCACTAGAACTAGGCAGATAATTAATTTAGATGATGGCGAGATAGCGGTTTTGAAAAAAGACGGGTTTTGTATTTTAAAAGAAGAAAAAGAAAGACAGAAAAATATTGAAACAATTGATTGGGATATTGAGCAGGCTGAGAAAGGAGGATATAAGCATTTTATGCTTAAAGAAATTATGGAAGAGCCGAATGTGATTGAAGATGCAATGAGAGGAAGGCTAGTTGAGGAGGATGGCTCTGTAAAGCTAGGAGGGTTGGAGGCCGTTCAAGATCAATTGAGGAAGATAAATAATCTTACTTTAATCGGTTGTGGCACAGCCTATTATGCTTCAAAGGTTGGCGAGTATATGCTTGAAGAATATTCAGGCATTCCGACCTCAACTGATATTGGTTCTGAATTTAGATATAGGAAGCCGATTGTAAATAAAAAAACGGCTGCCATTTTTATCTCGCAATCAGGAGAAACAGCTGATACTCTAGCAGCTTTACGAGAAATGAAAGCTAAGGGAGTTTTAACCTTAGGAATAACTAATGTCGTTGGTTCCTCTCAATCAAGAGAAACTGATGCAGGAATATATACTCGTTCTGGCCCAGAGATAGCGGTTGCCTCAACTAAGGCTTTTATCGGACAATTGACAACCTTAGCTTTAATTACAATTTATCTAGGGCGACAAAGAGATATGTCGGTGGTGATGGGAAAAAGAATTGTTTCTGAGCTAATGAAGATTCCTGAATTAGCCAAAGAGATTTTAAAACAGAAAGATGAAATCAAGAAGATTGCTGAGAAATACAAACAGTATAGAGATTTTTGGTTTATCGGAAGAAAGTATAATTACCCGATTGCCTTAGAGGGAGCTTTGAAATTAAAAGAGATTTCATATGTTCATGCTGAAGGAGTAGCGGGAGGAGAATTAAAACACGGACCATTAGCTTTGGTTGATGAGAATTGTCCGACGATTGCGATTTGTCCATCAGACTCAGTTTACGAAAAAATGATTACTAATATTGAAGAAGTCAAGGCTAGAAAAGGCAAAGTTATTGCTATTGCAACAGTCGGCAATGAAGAAATTAAAGACATTGTCGATGATGTTATCTATATTCCTAAAACACTTGAAATGCTGACTCCAATATTATCAGTTATTCCCCTTCATTTATTTGCTTATTATTTTGCTGATTCATTAGAGAAAGATATTGATAAGCCGAAGAACTTAGCTAAGAGTGTTACGGTTGAATAGTCAAAATCAATCAATGAAAAAAATCATTCTCTCTGTTTTTTTAATATTATCTTTATCGTTGATTTTTTATTATGTTAATAATTTAAAAAATACAGAAATAATAACTTGCCCTATTTCTATTAAAATAGTGACAGTTAATGGATTGTCTATGTCTCCTTTTCTTAATTCAGGACAAGAAGTTATAGCCTTGTATAATTATTATGATTGCAATGAGGTTTTAAGAAATGATGTGGTTTTGTATAAATATTCTGGGAATAGCAATTTATTAATTAAGTTTGTCAAAGCCATTCCAGGCGATAAGTGGAGCTTAGAAAAGACAGATAGTGGATACAAAATAATTATTAATGATGTTTTTCTTGTAAATTCGGAAAGTAGTCCGTATTTGATTCCCGAAGGTTCAATTAAAATGCTCGAGCTATATGCTGAAGATTATCCGATTATTCCTGCGGATACATATTTGCTTTTGGGAGACAAAACAGATGGTTCATTGGACTCAACTAGCTTCGGATTAGTAGGGAAAAAAGACATAATAGCGAAGGTAAGGATAGCTGATTAGCTATCTTTTTCTTTTCTTTTTTTTATGGTAAAATATGGGCATGGAAAACAAAAAGGACTATTCAGTTATAATCGGAGGAGCAGCCGGGCAGGGTTCGCGAAAGGCAGGATTAATTATTGCTAAACTTTTCAATAACCTTGGTTATAATGTTTTTATCTATGAAGATTATCAATCTTTGATTAAAGGCGGTCATAATTTTTCAGTAATAAGAGCCTCTGAAGGACAAAAGTTTTCTATTCGAGAAAAGGCAGATTTTTTATTATCCTTAAATGAGGAAACGATTGATAAGCACGAAAAGTCATTACAAAAAAACGGTTTGATTGTTTTTAATAAAGATAAGATTAAAAGAGAAAAGGGGGTGGGGATAGCCTTAGACACTATTACTAAAGAATTGGGCGGAATATCTATTATGGGTAATACTGCTTTGATTGCTGGATTTAGTAAAGCGGTAGGAATAGAATGGGAAGATTTAGAAGATGCTTTAAGGAAAGAATTAGGAAAGGGAATTGAAAAGAATTTAGAAATAGCTAAGAGGGCTTACGAAGAAACCAATACTTTTTTAAAGATAGAAAAATTAAAAGTTGAACCAGATCCTCTCTTGACGGGAAACGAAGCAATAGCTTTGGGAGCAGTCAAGGCTGGATTAGATATTTACTATGCTTACCCCATGACTCCAGCGACTAGCATTCTTCATTATTTAGCTGAACATGCCAAAGATTTTAATATTATTGTTTCTCAATTGGAAAACGAAATAGCAGTAATTAATTCAGCTATTGGTTCGGCCTATGCTGGCAAGCGCTCAATGGTTGGTACTTCGGGGGGAGGATTTGCTTTGATGACTGAGGGGATAAGCTTGGCAGCTCAATCAGAAACCCCGACTTTGATTATTAACAGTCAAAGGTCTGGGCCAGCGACGGGAGTTCCAACTTATAGCAGTCAAGCGGATTTGCTTTTTACGCTTAATTCTGGACATGGAGATTTTGTTAGATTTGTAGTTGCTCCTGGTGATGCTAATGAATCTTGTTATTGGTCAGGCAAATTATTGAATTTAGCTTGGAAATACCAAACTCCAGCCATCTTATTAGTTGATAAGGATTTATCAGAAAGTACTTTTGAGTTCGACAGAAAGGTTTTAGATCAGATTAAAAAAGAGAATCCAGTTTTGTGGAATGGAAAAGACGAATATGGCAGGTATGCTGATTCAAAGAATGGAATATCTCCCTTGGCTTTTCCAGGCGACAAGGCGGTAGTTAAAGCTACTAGTTATGAGCACGACGAGAAGGGATTTTCAATCGAAGAGAGTGAGGCTGTAATTTTGATGCAGGAAAAAAGATTAAGAAAATTTGAGGAGATGGAGAAAGAGATCGACAGCTTGGAAGCAGTTAAGGTATATGGAAATAAGAATTCTAAAAAAGCTGTTGTTGCTTGGGGCTCAACCAAAGGAGTTGCTTTAGAGGTTGCTGAAAAATTAGGATTGAAATTTATTCAGCCTTTAATGATTCAGCCATTTCCCCAGAAGCAATTTGATAAAGCAATGAAGGGGGTTGATAAATTAATATTAGTTGAATGCAATGCCTTGGGACAAATGGAGAAAGTTCTTAGATGTCATGGAATCAAAGTTGATAAAAAGATTCTCAAATACGATATGAGGCCTTTTACCGTAGAAGAATTAGAGAAGAAATTAAAGAGTATTTAATATGGAAAATTTGGAAACAAAAATTACTAATACATGGTGTCCTGGTTGCGGAAATTTCGGCATTCTTCAGGCAGTTAAATTAGCAATCAATAATCTAATTGAAAGAGGGATCTCTAAAGAAAATATTGTTATCGTTTCTGATATTGGCTGCAATTCAAAAATTGTAGACTATTTAAATACCAATAGTTTTTATTCTTTGCATGGCAGATCAATTATTACGGCGATGGGAATTAAGATGGCTAATCCTAATTTAAAGATATTGGTTTTTTTGGGAGATGGAGCAGCCTTAGACGAGGGCATTTCTCATTTAATTCATGCGGCTAAGAGGAATTCGGATATCAATGTAATTATGCATAATAATAGGCTTTTTGCTTTAACTACTGGCCAATTTACGGCTGTTTCGCCAAAAGGGTTGAAGGGAAAGTCTACTCCTGAGGGATCAATTGAGGAACCAATCAATCCATTAGAATTAGTGCTTGCTGCTAATTCTTCTTTTATCGCAAGAGGCTATTCATCAAAAATTGAACATTTAAAGAATTTAATTCTTGAAGCAGTAGACCATAAAGGATTTTCTTTTATTGAAGTTATGCAGCCCTGCGTTTCTTTCTTTAATAATATTCAATTCTTAAATGAAAAAGTATACGAGGCAGTTAATCCAGAATTGGGATCAAGGGAAAAAGCTTTAACTTTGATTAAGGAATGGAATTACAATGGAGAAGGTAAAATACCTTTAGGGATTTTTTATAAAAAAGACAGGATTCCCTTTGAGGAAGAAATGAATAAGCATTTAGTTAAAGATAAAAAACCAGAAATAGAAAAATGTTTACAAACCCATTTATAAAAAAGAGTATTATTTGTATCGGAGGAGGTAATGCCATGCCTAAGGTTATTTTGGCTGGGCTCAAAAACAAAAATGTTGAGCTAACTGTTGTTTCGGCGGTTTTAGACTCGGGCGGTTCTTCAGGAAGATTAAGAAAAGATTACGATGTTATTTCTCCAGGGGATGTAAGGAGAGCATTTTTGGAACTGTGCAATTTATCAGAAGAAGATAAGGCTTTGCTGGACTATAGATTTGAAGCAGGAGATTTGCATGAACATAATTTATGGAATATTGCTTTTGTTACGATGGCTTTAGAGAAAGGAGGCTATAGGTCTCTTTTTGAAAAGATTAATTCAATGCTAATTGGAAGCCATAAAATACTACCCTCGACTACCCATAAAGCTGATTTAGTAGCGGTTTTAGAAAATGGAGAAGAAATTATTGGTGAATCAAATATTGATGTTCCCAAGCATGACACTAAGTTAAGAATTAAAAAATTGTTTTTGAGGCCAGCGACTAAAGCTTGCCCGCAAACAATTAAAAGAATTAAGAGGGCGAATGCGGTAGTGATTGGCCCTGGAGACATTTTTTCATCTTTAATGCAGGTTTTATTAGTTGACGGCACAGCTGAGACGATAAAGATAAGCAAGGCTAAGAAAATATATATTTGTAACCTAATGACTAAGAACGGGGAATCAAACAATTTTACTGTTGATGATTTTGTTTGGGAAGTAGAGAATTGTTTGAAATGTCCTCTTGATTATGTTATCTTCAATACAAATATTCCCGATAAGGAAAGAATCGAAGAATACAGAAAAGATCATCCCCAATTCCTTGAAATGGTTAAATTTAATAATTTACCCAAGAGTGATAAGTATATTGGTTTAGATTTATTACCGAAAGAAGGGGGAATCACTCACGATCCAGAAAAAATAGCAAAGATATTACTAAAAATATGCAAGCAATAATTTTAGCAGCAGGAAAAGGAACAAGGTTTTTGCCTCTTTCGGAAACGAGGCCTAAACCGCTTTTTTCTATCTTTGGAAAAAGTATTTTAGAATACAATTTAGATGAGCTAGATGGATTGGTCACCGAAGTTATTATCATTGTCGGGTATAAGAAAGAGATGATAATAGAAAAGATTGGAAAGAAGTATGGTGGGATGAAAATAACATACGTTGAAGATAGTAAGATTGAGGGAACTGGGTCTGCAGCTAAATTAGTTTATCCTCATTTGAAAGATAAGTTTTTGCTTTTGAATGGCGATGATTTTTATTCAAGGGCAGATATTAAAAAAGCTATTGATAAATTCCCTTCCATTCTAGTCAAAGAGCATGATAATCCTTCTTGTTTCGGAGTAATTGACGAAGAAGAAGGCTATGCTAAGAATATTATTGAAAAGCCATCTCAGCCAGCTTCAAAATTAGTTAATTCAGCCCTATATTGTTTACCTAAGACGATATTTGATTACGAAATAGTAAGATCAGCTCGCGGTGAGTACGAATTTACTGATTATGTCAAGAAGTTTATTCACGATAAAAAACTTCGTATTTGTGAAGCATCTTTCTGGGAGCCAGCTTCATATCCCTGGGATATTTTTAATGTTGTTCCTTATTTATTTAAAAAACAAAAGAGCGATAAAAAGGTAAAAATTGAAAAAGGAGCGGTTTTAAATGGAGAGGTGATTGTTAAAGAGGGAACGATTATAAAAAGTGGTTCATATATAGAAGGACCAGTATATATTGGCAAAAATTGCATTATTGGGCCTAATTGTTTTATCCGTTCGGGAACTGTTATTGAAGATGGTTGTAGAGTTGGACAGGCAGTTGAGATTAAGAATTCTTTAATTGGAAAAGGAACTTTTGCGGCCCATTTAGCATACATTGGTGATTCTATTATTGGAGAGAATTGTAATATTAGCGGTGGAACAATTACTGCTAATCTAAGGCATGATCATAAAACGGTTGGAGTAATGGTAAATGGTGAATTAGTTGATACCAAAAGAAATAAGTTCGGAACTATCATGGGAGACAATATTAAAACAGGAGTTAATACAATAATTTATCCCGGTAGAAAAATCGGGGCTAATAAAACAACCTTGCCTGGAGAGAAGGTTGAAAAAGACATATGATCAAAAAAACAGAAGATCAGGGTGTTCAAAGTAGAAGACTGGCAATTTTAATGAAAGAGGCGGAAATTGTCCAAGGAATAATCAAAAGAAAATCAAATCATTCTTTTTTGATTAAAGGATGGACAGTTTCATTGATTGTAGCAACATTGATTTTGCAAGGCCAAAAGCCACATATTTTAATAGCCTTTATTCCTCTTCTTGCTTTTTGGTTTTTAGATGCTCACTATTTGCAGAGAATCAGAAGGTACAAAGTTTTATATAAATGGGACATTGAGAATAGACTAAAAACCGATGATTATATGTTTGATATAAATATCAATGATAGATTTGGAAAGTCAGTAGCTTCTCGCCCGAAGCTTATGCTTTCTGAAAAATTACTTTGGTTTTATGGTTCGCTTTTTGTATTAACCGTAATCTACTATTGCGTAGCGGTAAAGTAGTGCCGAAGGTGGGACTTGAACCCACACAGATAAATCTATAGCGTTCTGAACGCTACGCGTCTGCCAGTTCCGCCACTTCGGCAAAGAAATAAAAAAGGCACAGATGTGCCGAAGGAGAGACTTGAACTCTCACGGGGTTGCCCCCATAGCATTTTGAGTGCTACGCGTCTGCCAGTTCCGCCACTTCGGCAATACATATTATTTAGCATAAAATTGTTTGTTTGTAAATTTAAAAGCCTTGTGGTAAAATTATATCAATGACTCGAGTAATCGCTATCGCTAATCAAAAAGGTGGAGTCGGGAAAACAGCTATTGCTGTTAATTTGCCCGTGTTTTTGACTGCCTTTGGAAAGAGGGTTCTTCTTGTTGATATTGATCCTCAAGCTAATGCCACATTTTCTTTAGGTATTAAGCCTAGAGAATTGTCTGTTTCTTTGTATGAAGCATTATTGGGACAAGTTTCTCCGAGAGATATTATTAAGAAGACTCCTTTTTTGGCTTTTGATATTATGCCCACATCATACAATTTAGCTGGAGCGAATATTGAATTGGTAAATATGGAAAATAGAGAATTTAAATTAAAAGAAGTTTTAGAGGCAGTCAAAGATCAATACGATTTTGTTTTAATTGATTGTCCTCCTAGTTTAGGATTATTAACTTTAAATGCTTTAATTGCCGCTGATGAAGTTTTAATTCCAGTTCAGTGTGAATATTTGGCGATGGAAGGATTAGGGCAGTTATTGCACAATATTAAACTGATTAATGATAATTTAGAGATGAATATCAAGGTTTTGGGTTCAGTAATGACGATGTATAACAGAAAGAATAGGGTTTGCTCAGCTATTTCTAAGGATCTAAGAAGAACTTTCCCTGGCTATGTGTTTGATACTGTTATTCCTCGCACCGTTTCTTTGTCTGAATCTCCTGTAACTGGAAAAACAATTTTAAGGCATTCTCCTAATTCTCGTGCCGTTCATGCGTTTAGAGAATTGGCTCGTGAAATAATAGCAAAAAGTTAATAATTTAAAATATGATTGGAAAAGGAATTGAATCGTTAATACCCAAAAAAGATATGTCTATTCCTGAAGACAAAATTCGCAAGGATTTTATCTTCTGGATTGAGATAGAAAAAATTAAGCCTAATCCTTATCAGCCTCGTAAAGAATTTGACGAGGAGGCCTTGGAATCATTAGGAGAATCGATCAAGAAGTATGGCATCCTTCAGCCGATTATTGTTAACAAGATTGAAAAGAAAACCGAAAGAGGTATTAGTTATGAATACCAGATTGTAGCTGGAGAGAGAAGATGGAGGGCTGCTGATAAGATTGGCTTGAAACAGGTGCCAGTAATTATTCGTGAGCAATCTAACAGAGAGAAACTAGAGATTGCTTTGATTGAAAATGTGCAGAGAAGAAATTTGAACCCGATTGATAAGGCAGAAGCTTTTGATAGATTAAGAGAGGAGTTTGGTCTTCTTGAAAAAGAGATTGCGAGAATTGCGGGGACCAGTAGAGAGGCTATTGCTAATAGCTTAAGAATATTAGCCTTGCCACCAGAAGTTAAAAAGGCTTTAAAAGAGGGAAGCATTTCAGAGGGCCATGCGAGAGCATTATTAGGATGCAAAGATGTTAAATTAATTAAAGAATTATTAGAGGAGATAATAACTAATGGATCTTCAGTCAGAGAAACTGAAAGGAGAGTGAAAGAAAGAAATGCTGGGGCTGGGCCCAAAAGGAATTTTGTTAAACAGGTTCCTTTAATGATTAGCGAATTCTTAGAGAAAAAAGTTAGACAGATATTAAATTTGGAAAACATTAAGATTGAAAAAAAGAAAGATAGTATTCAGGTAGTTGTTAATTTTAAATCAGAGGATGAAATGAATGAGTGGCTGAAGAAAATAAGGAGTTAATATATAAAACTGCAAGTTGTTTACTTGCAGTTTTTGTTTGAACATTTTAGATTTTTTCCTTTTTGTACCATTAGAGATCCACACTTAGGACATTTTTCTCCAGTCGGTTTATCCCATAAGGCAAAGTTACAATCAGGCCAATTAGGACAGCCATAGAATATTTTTCCTTTTTTAGTTTTCTTTTGGACTATATTTGCTTGATTACATTCTGGACACATAATGCCAGTGTCTTTTTTTTCGTCTTTAATATTTTTAGTGTGTTTACATTCAGGGTAACCAGTGCAAGCAAGGAACTTTCCAAATCTTCCAGTCTTGATAGCTAAGGGTTTGCCACACTTAGGGCAAACTTCATCGGTAAGGATTGGTTCTTCTTTTTTCTTTTCCACTTCATTGTATTTCTTTTCTAGGTTTTCATTGAAAGGAGTGTAGAAATCTCTTAAAATAGTTTTCCAGTTTTCATTTCCTTCAGCAATTTCATCCAACTCTTTCTCCATGTTGGCAGTGAATTTGATGTCTACTATTTCTGGGAAATGTTCAACAAGAATTTGATTAACTGTTGTTCCTATCTCTGTTGGTTCAAATCTTCTTTCTTTATTTTTTTCAACATAGTTTCTAGCTTGGATAGTTGAAATAATTGGAGCGTAAGTTGAAGGTCTTCCGATTTCGTTTTCTTCTAGTTCTTTAATTAGGCTAGCTTCAGTATATCTAGCGGGGGGCTGGGTAAAATGCTGTTCCGGTTTTATTTCTATCAAATCAACTTTTTCTTCCTCTGCTAGATCAGGAAGAGTTTTTTCTTCGAACTTCATTGTATAGACTTTCAAGAATCCATCGAATTTTAAAGTTGAGCCATTGCTTTGTAGAGTGTAGCCGTTATCTGTTTTAACTTCTACTTTAATTGAATTGAAGATAGCTTCAGTCATTTGAGAGGCGACAAATCTAGACCAGATAAGCTTGTAGAGTTTTTTGTATTTATCTTCAAGTTTTAAGCTATCGGGTTCGTTTTCAATATTAGTCGGTCTGATGGCTTCGTGGGCCTCTTGAGCTCTGCCTTTAGCTTTAAATCTTCTTAATTGGTGATAGTTATTCCCGAATTTGTTACTAATAAAGTTCTGAGCAGATTGAATTGCTTGCTCAGAAAGATTTAAAGAGTCAGTTCTATGGTAAGTAATCAAACCTTTTTCATAGAGGGCCTGAGCGATGCTCATTGTCATTTTAGCTGGGTACCTTAGCTTTTTTGATCCTTCTTGCTGTAGGGACGAAGTGGTAAATGGAGGAAGCGGGCTTCTTTTTAATTCTTTCTTTTCAATTGAAGAAATTGAATAGTTGGCTTTTTCTAACTCTCCTTTAATGTCTTCACCTTGTTCCTTGGTTTTAATGCCCATCTTAGAAATAGCTTTTCCATCCTTCTTAGTTAAAATAGCTTCAAATTGTTCCTTTGATTCTTTAGCCAAAAGAGCAGTGATGCTCCAGTATTCTTCTGGTTTAAAGTTTTTGATTTCATTTTCTCGATCTACAATTAATCTAACCGCAACTGATTGGACTCTTCCAGCCGAAAGGCCTCTCATTACTTTTTTCCAAAGAAAAGGGGATAGCTTGTATCCGACTATTCTATCTAAAACTCTTCTCGCTTGTTGAGCATCAGCTAAATCAAGATTCAACTCAGTAGGATTCTTAAGGGCTTCTTCAATAGCTGGTTTGGTGATTTCGTGGAATGATATTCTTTTGTATTTATCTTTGTCTAATTTTAAAACTTCAATTAAATGCCAAGCAATAGCCTCTCCTTCACGGTCAGGATCGGTAGCGACATAGACGATATCGGCAGTCTCCACTTCTTTTTTAAGGATATTAACATTTTTTCTGGCTTTAGTTGGAATAACATATTTAACTTCAAAGTCTTTTTCTACGTCTACACCTAAAGTGCTTTTAGGCAGGTCCCTGATGTGTCCATATGAAGAAAGGACGCTTGTATCGGCGCCTAAGAACTTTTTTATCGTATTTGCTTTGGTTGGACTTTCAACGATGATTAATGACTTCATGTATTTTTCATATCATTTTTAAAAGTTAAAGGCAAATATCGTTGGCTTCTAAGACAGGAATAGCTCCGTTTATGATTAAATAATCAGTTCCTTCTGAGCCAGGAACAGCGTAAATTGTTTTACCTTGTTCTTGGGCGAATCTTACGGTGTGCATAGTTCCTGATTTGACTTGGGCCTCAATTACAAGAATGGCCGATGATAGCCCAGCAGTAATTCTATTTCTTTGGATAAAAGAAAATTTAGTTGGTTTTGTTTTGCTGGGATATTCAGAAATTAAGAGTCCATTATTTTTAATAATTTTCCTAGCTAAGTTTTCGTTTTCTTTAGGATAGATTTTTTCGATCCCAGAAGGGAGCACAGCAATTGTTGCTTTGCCTGACTTTAAGGCTGAGGCATGAGCAAAAGAGTCAATTCCTTTAGCTAAGCCAGAAACAATAACAAAATCTTCAGGCAATGCTTTAATTATCTTAAAACAGTTGTTTTTGCTTTCTATTGAACAATTTCTTGAACCAATCACTGCCAAGCAAGGATTGTCCCAGATGATCTTTCCTTGGTAGTAAATATTTTTAGGAGGATTTTTGATTTCCTTTAATTTCTTTGGATATTTCTTATCTTCAAAAGAAATTAATCCGTTCATAAGATTAAATCAATAATTTTACCAATAACCATTTCAACTGCTTTTTCAATAACACCCATTGCGATAATTTCTTCTGCTTTGCTGAAGTTTTTTAGCACTACATCTTCTAGCGGCTTATTTATAAACGAAGGGTCGTCAGAATTGATTCCTAGTTTTAATCTTTTAAATTCATTAGTTTTTAATTCATCGATAATTGAACGAACTCCATTGTGCCCAGCAGCACTCCTTGCTTCAACTTCTTTTATTTCTCCCAAATTAGTCTCAGCATCATCATGGATAATGATTATATCTTTAACATCTATCTTGTAGTAAGAGGCAATGCTTTTTATCGCTTTGCCTGATTCATTCATGTAGGTTTGCGGTTTTACTAAAATAACTTCTCCTTTTTTTGAAATCAAAGCATTGTGTGCTTTTTCTAATTTAAAATCAGGAAAATTGTATTTCCTTTGAATTTGATCAATAACCATGAAGCCATAGTTGTGTCTAGTATTTTCGTATTCAGGGCCGTAATTACCAAGGCCAGCAATTAATTTCATATATTCGTATTATATGTCTATTTTTCCCTATTGACAATACAGGCTTAGATGAGTTTATTTGCCTTAAAATTCAAGTTAGTGTATTATATCAATATATGGAATCAAAAGAAGTTTTAACTTTTTTATTAGACTCTTTAAAGATATTGTTAATCGCTTTAGCAATAGTTATTCCTGTCAGAATGCTGTTATTCCAACCTTTTATGGTTAAAGGGTCTTCAATGGAGCCTAATTATCATTCTAGCGATTATTTGATTATCGATGAATTATCGTACAAATTTAGAGATCCGCAAAGAGGAGAGGTGATTGTTTTCCAATATCCTTTAAATCCTTCCTATAGATACATTAAGAGAATCATCGGCTTACCAGGTGAGACCATTGAGATTAAAGATGGAGAAGTATTCGTCAGCCGAGGCGATGGGGAAGAGCAAAAAATAGACGAAACCTTGTATTTATCTGCTAAGGTTCAAGAAGAGTGGAAAGATACTGACTACGGTCCCTTGACTTTAAAGAGCGATGAATACTTTGTAATGGGAGATAACAGGAAATATTCTTCTGATTCGAGAAAGTGGGGGGTTCTTCCAACAAAGAATATAACAGGAAGAGTTTTATTAAGAATTTCTCCTTACGAAGTATTAGTTAATACTTTAAGCCAAGAAACAACAACTTATTAAAATATGAGTAAACCAAAATTTCAAACAGTAACAGGAATGCACGACATTCTTCCTCAAGACCAAGCTTACTATGATAAAATACAGGAAGCGGCGAGGAAGGTTTTTGCATTTTATGATTTTGAAAAAATAGACACCCCTGTTTTAGAAGATGCTAATTTGTTTATCAAAAGCGTGGGAGAGAATACCGACATCGTAGAAAAGGAAATGTTTACTTTAAAAACTAAAGGTAAAGATATTTTAGTTTTGCGTCCTGAAGGAACTGCTCCTATTATGCGTGCATATATTGAACATGGTTTTCTTTCTTTGCCTCAGCCAGTTCGTCTTTGGTATTTTGGACCGTTCTTCAGGTACGAAAAACCTCAGGCGGGAAGATACAGACAATTTAATCAGTTCGGAGTGGAGATTATTGGAGAATCAGATCCGATTGTTGACGTTCAGACTATCTTAGTGATGTATAGCGTTTTAAATGATTTAGGATTAAAAGGATTAATGGTTAAGGTTAATTCAATCGGAGATGATAATTGTCGTCCTTTATATCGAAAAGCTTTAGTTAAATATTTAAGAGAGAAGAAAACGGGACTATGTTCCGATTGCCAAAAAAGAATGAAGGTTAATCCTTTGAGAGTTTTAGACTGCAAGAATGAGAAATGCCAGGAAGTATTGGCTGCCGCTCCTCAGAGCGTTGATTATCTTTGCGAAGATTGTAAAAAACACTTAAAAGATGTTTTGGAATACTTGGATGAATTAAAAATTCCTTATTGTTTAGATAGTCGATTAGTCCGTGGGTTAGATTATTATTCAAGAACTGTTTTTGAGATAGAATCAACTAGAGAGGGCGAGAATGCTGGGGGAGCCTTGGCAGGAGGCGGAAGATATGATAGTTTATCAAAGATGCTCGGGGGAGGCGAAACGCCTGCTTGCGGAGCGGCTGCTGGGGTGGAAAGGATAATTACGGAAATGAAGGAGAACAAAGCGAAGGTTAGCTTTAATCCAGTTCCAGAAGTATTCTTCGCTCAAATCGGACCTTTGGCTAAAAAGAAGAGTTTGCCTATCTTGGAAGAATTAAGAAAGTCAGGAATCAAGGTGGGAGAAGCTTTTGGTAAAGACGCTTTAAAAGCTCAATTGGGAAAAGCTAGCCGATTGGGAGTAAAAGTTGTTCTTATCCTAGGACAAAGGGAAGCTTTGAATAATATGATATTGATAAGGAATATGCAGACAGCTAAACAGGTCGAAGTAAAACAAGACGAGATAATTAAAGAAGTTAAAAACATATTAAGAGAAAAATAATATGAAAATACAGAAGCAATTAAGAGAAACTTCACAATCTTTAGTATATCGCTTTACAAAGTCCGTTCAAAAGAGCGGAGTATTAGTTGAGGCAAGAAAAAGAAGATTTGCCAACAGAACTAAAAGCGAAAACATGCTAAAGAGAGCTGCTCTAGTTAGAGTAGAGAAAAAGAAGGAGTTTGATAAAGCTAAGAAATTAGGCAAAAACTTAAGTAATAAAAAATAATATGATAGTTGAAGAAATTAAAAAAGATTTAATTTCTGCGCTAAAAGAAAAGAACGAATCGGCCGTCTCTACCTTGAGAATGGTGACTTCGTCTATCTTTAACAAAGAAATGGATAAGAGGGTTGAGGTTTTAAAGAAAGAGCCTAGCTTAACCGAAGAGCAGTTAAAAGAGAAAGTTAAATTGACTGACGAAGAAGTGATTGAAGTTCTTTCTTCGGAAGTTAAGAAGAGAAGAGATAGTATTGCTCAGTTTGAACAAGGAGGAAGGCCAGAATTAGCGGCTAGCGAAAAGAATGAAATAGAGATATTGATGAAGTATATGCCTAAAGAATTAACCGAAGAAGAAATTAGGGCTATTGTAAAAGATTCAATTGCTAAAGCAGGAGCAACCACAATGAAAGACATTGGAATCGTAATGAAAGAAGTTTCTCCGCAAACTAAAGGAAAGGCAGATGGAAACATGGTGGCGAAGATTGTGAGAGAAGAATTAGGGAATTAATTTAACCGAGCGTTGCTCGGTTTTGTTTATGGAAAAGATATTTATAAAAAATAGAAAAGGATTAAAGATGGCAATATTAGTTGAAGAAGCTGAAAATCAAAAAGGCTTAGTCTTTTTGATGCACGGATTTCTTAGTTTTAAAGAGCATCCTTTAATAACTGAAACAGTAAAAGTATTTAAACAAAATAATTTTACAACAGTTTCATTTGATACAACAAATAGTCTTGGTGAAAGCGAAGGTAATATGGAAGACGGAACAACAACTGGATATCTTAATGATTTAGAAGATTTAATTAATTGGTCCAAGGAACAAAAATGGTATAATGATAAATTTTTTCTTGTCGGACACAGTATGG